>Ga0070667_100001111_pt1 | contig 24543 bp, 20 predicted proteins | sample KBSS33metaG_FD_64659 | JGI IMG/M metagenome (GOLD analysis project Ga0070667, IMG submission 64659) | Switchgrass rhizosphere microbial communities from Kellogg Biological Station, Michigan, USA - KBS S3-3 metaG | ecosystem: Host-associated > Plants > Roots > Rhizosphere > Soil ... | reverse complement strand
CTACGAAGTTATTTGACGCGCCATCGTTGTTACTTGACGGCAGATTCATTGCCACCGGGACGAATCGTACCTACGACGTCGCGTCAGACGGACAACGCTTTCTGATGATCAAACAACACCCAGGTTCGAACGATAGCAGCACGTCGTCAGCCAGCATGATTGGAGTGCAGAACTGGTTCGAGGAGCTGAAGGCGCGCGTGCCGACGAAATAGGCCTACTCCGAAAACCCTGGCAATGGCGGCAAGAAGAAGGGCAGTTGCCATTGGCGACGTGTGGCGACTCGCTGGCGAGCGGCGCTGCAGGATCTATCGCCGCTGCCAGCGGATGTCGACACCATCCTTCGGACCGAGCGCGGCTCGCAACAGGGTCACGAGATGGTTGCTGGCCTTGCCATCGGCCACGATGTCGATGGTTGCGGCGTCGATGTAGTAGTCACGGTCGTCGAGCGATTCCTCTTCCAGGGCATCGACCAGCACCTGCAAATCGGCCTCGGTGATCGAGCCGATGAGCAGATCAGTGGCCTTGTCGTACAGATCAATCATGGGAGGACCTCAATGTTGTTGCGCGGTCTGAGCCCGCTATGGGCAGGTGGCGGCGATCATCTTCATGGAGTTCACGCTCAGATACGCCATTCCGACCATGTCGCCCTTCACCGTCGACTTGCTGTGGGTCTCCTGATCATCCCCGTGCTTGACCTTGGTCTTCGTCTTCGTTTCAATTTCGACCTTTCCATCGCGGTCGGTGGCCTTGCCGCTAATTTGCACTCGGTGGCCAATATGCTTGGCCAAGTCGTGGTCTTCATCGACGAGCATGTAGTTGGGTTTGGTGCCTTTCTTGTCGGCGACATTCGTCAGCATATAGCCGTCGCCGGGCCCGCGCGAGGCTGACGCCACGCACCCTGTCACCTCAACGTCTGCGCCATCTTTGACTTTGACCTTTGATTTCACGTCGGTTTGAGCTGACAGCGGACCCACGGTCGCGAGACAGAGAGCAGCGACCTCAAACGTCGTCCAGATGAGCTTCATATTCTTCCCCCGGCCCCACCTGTGCCAAGGGCGTGCCACAGCCGCATAAGCCAGCTCGCGAAGCGGCACCGTAGTGCGAGTGACGTTGAACGTGACGGCCATGTCTGCTGGCAACACCACGCAGCAATCAACGACCGTCGTAGGTACCCAGAATGAGTAAGAAGACGGCAACTGTGGTCCACCAAGCCAGACGTGCGGAATCTTGTCCGCTTTTGGTCTTGTCGCCACTGCTCAAACAAAGCTGGCGCGATTGCTTTCCGAGGAGCAGGCAGATTTGTGAGGAACGAGTCCTGATTTCGTCAGGTTGAGGCAGGCGTTCGCCTAGACGTTTTCTTTGGACTCTGCTAGGCGGATCGCTTGGAATCGCTGCTCCAGCCACTTGAGGCCATCGCCCCGACGCGCAAGCAACTCGTTGAGAACGGCGTCCGTGAGCGCCTTGAATTGGTGCGGATGGCGGGCGGCGCACGTGCTCAATGCGTACCAGATGTCCGCCAAATCCTCATCCTTCAAGCCCCGGAATCGCGCATCAGCCACGTGCACCACGATTGCTACAACCGTGCCAATTTGGGGCTCTCTGTCGGCGATTCGGCGCAGGCGGTGCGTCAACCGACGCGATCGAACGAATCGCCCCGCGCCTCTCAGCGGACTCCGGTGAGCCTCCATCACGAGTACCCTCTCCAGCGAGTCGCGGCGTGACGCGGTTCGAGGCCTGCCACTATTATTGCGGAGCACAGGCCGGTTGAGCGACAGGACATGAGTCGACCATTACCTACTTCCGTCGGGACACCCCAGCGACACGGGCGCGCTCCACTAGTTCGAGCCCCTGCAGATGCCCGGGTGGGATGTCGAGGCTCACGAGCTGTTGGCCTCGCTCAATTCTCAACTCGCGTCGCCGGTCGCCCCGGAAGAGTTCCAGCGTGTTCGTGAACTGATGGCTCGTCCTCACTGGGAGGCCGTCGTAGTCCAGAATGATGTCGCCGACATGCAGCCCGGCGTCGGAGGCGACCGAACCACCCGCCACTCGGTCGACGACAACTGCGAACTCGATGGCGCGGCCTTCGGTGTCCAACAGCTCTCGATCCGTCTCTCGGCCGTGTTCGTCGTATTTGTACCGGAGACTGGAGTAGCCGTAGGCATTCATGATCGCCTGTCCGTTTGCACCATAGTCCGAATGTTTGGCGATCAGGCCGGTCGATTCATCGTAGGTCCATTGGCGCTTCCAAGATCCGAATCGAGTGTTGACTGCTGACGCACCATGTTCGTCGAAGAACGTCATCTCGAGCCGATGGCCAGCGTCATCCCAGGTGTTGCGGGCCGAGCAATATCCGAAAAAGCCACGAGTAGGCTTGCCATCGACGCCGAGTTGAACGATCCGGCTGAGAAAGCCGCGCCGCTCGTGTTCGTATCGCGCGATCGCATAGCCATCTGGCCCCAGCGTCGGCTTACCGGTGGCCTCGAGATAGGCCGTTTCGATCTCGAGCCTGCGCTCGTCGAACTTCCTGCGAACTGCGGAATACCCGTCAATGGTCGTCGTGCGGCGCCCGCGCTCGTCCAGATACTCCGTGAACACACGGTTGCCGCTCGTGTCGTAGGAGTAGGCCACCTTCGCAAATCCGCGCCGGTTCCTGACGGGTGCGTTGTGTGGATCGAAATAGGTTTCGGTCTCGACGAGTCCCGAAGTGGTGAACGTCAGACGCGTCGTCGCGTAGGTGTTCCCGAGAAGGCCAGGCTTTCCTTGGCTGTCATACTCGCTCCAGGCAACGCGAACGCCAAGGTCGTCGTACTCGAATGTGGTAGACGACGAGCCGTCTGTCGAAACGGTCGGAGCGCCCTGCTCGTTCAGGCATTTAACCGATCTGAGATTGCCGACGTCGTTGTATTCTGTGCGCACTGTGGCACAGCCCTCTCCCGATCTGGTCGGGTTCCCTTTGATGTCACGATAGGTCTGTTCGACCGGGTATCCTCTTGACTCCACGGTGACCAACACCTCGAAGGCACCGGCATATGCGGCGATGGGTTGTTCCTTCACACCGTAGAAGCGCGCCAGAAAGCGAGTCGGCGTCTGCCATTCGATCGTCTGCTTCGCGAAACCCTGCGGCCCGACAACCATCGCCTGGTACGGGCCGGAGAACGTTTGACTGGTAAGGTTGCCGCGCCGGTCGTAGGTGAAGCCCGTGCTCGAGGCACCCCATTGCTGGACGACGAGCGCTCGCTCCTTCTCGTCGAAGAATGACATTCGCGTGACGTTGCCCGATTCGTCATAACGCATTCGAGTCACCGCCGGACCGAGGCGCGACGCCGTCGCAGCGCCGCTTGCATCGACCGTCTTCGCCTCGAGGATGTTGCCGAAAGCGTCATAGGTACGGATTTCCTTGAGCACGCCATGGTTGGTCGCGTGGTCTGCGCCGTCAGGACCGCGGTTGACCCATTCCGCGACGAGGCCGCTGCTGTTCAACTCCAAGCGATAGCCGAATGCGCCGTTTTCGTCCGCCTGCGGCCTTCGTTTGTCGTCGAGATACTCAACGCTTTCATCGAGACCCGCAAGTGGGCCTTTGGCAACTCTTGAAAACCGCAGATAGCGAATGCCGGATTCGCGCACGGCCGTTCCGAAACCTCGCGCCTTGTATTCACCCAGGTCTGGTTCGGCGAAGTGCAGCGTGTAGAGGCGACGCCCTCCGCGATTGAAGCCAGCCTGCTCGAGCAACCGTCCACGTGAGTCGAGCGACAACGTGACGCGCGTCAATTGGATCAGTTCGGAAGACAGCGGATTTTCCAAGTCGCCAGTCGGCAGGGGATTGAGGGCCAGCATCGAGGTGATCGGAAGGCTCGCCCCCAGGGGCGGCGTGAGCCCCTCGGAGTTGACAACGCGAACCTCATAGGGCGGATTCCGTCGGCCACGCTTCATCAGGACGACGCTCGCGTTGCGGCGCGCCACTTGTTGGCCGGTGAGTCGTCCGACACCCTCGGGAAAACCCCACCGGGTCGTGACGTTCGCGTAATACTCCGCTATCTCCCGATAGAACGCGTCCCAGTACCACACGCCTGGTGCGACTAGCGCGATCAGGAGCGCTAGCCCGAGGAGTGGGAACCATATGGCCGGTGGCTGCTCCGAGCGTGGGGTGGTCTGTGTTCGTTTAGACGCGAGGTTCGGAGGGGCACCACCGCTGACGCGTGCGACGCTATCGTACAAAGGCTCCAGAGCGGCGGTTCCAGCGTGAGGCCGCCACCCGCGGAGGTCCAAGGTTTGAAACAGTCGAAACTCGAGGGGAATCGTCGCGTCTTCCAGGAGCACCGGCAGGAGGACTTCTCTTTGAGCAGCGTCGGAGGCTTCAGACCGCACCCACCGCGAAGACACCGCCGCCTTAGTCCAGAGCACAATGACACATCTGGCCCCCCGCAGGGCGTCCTCGATCACTTCGTCAAAGCGGCGACCGACGGGAATCTCGCGATCCCACCACACGTTCCAGCCACAGGACTCCAGATATGACGCGATGCCCGCTGCCAGCTCGCGATCCTCGGCCGCGTAACTGACAAAGACATGGCCTTCGTGCCGAAGCGGTCCGTCAGAGCCTTCCGGAGGAGTGAGGGACAATCGCTGCGCATTATAGAGGCGGCAAGGGCAAGGTCCACACGCGACCGATTGGTCGCTGTCGCCGTTCCTTCCCGGTCGTTCTGTTCCCAACCGCCACGGAATCGCTTATACCTGCACGGCATCCTGTGTCAGTTCCTGCAGTTCGGCATCGCTGAGGGCTGAGGAGTTCGGCTGGGTTTGTCGCCTGACCAGGTCGCTCGCGGCGTGCCGAAACCGTTCACGCGCGCGAAATAGGGTAGACATGACCGTACCCATCGGAACGCCAGTGACGTCCGCGATCTCTTTGTAAGACAGACCTTCCAGTTCGCGCAGTATCAAGACCTCCCGCAAACGATCAGGCAGGTGGTCCATGGCCTGCTCGAGCAATCGTGTGTTCTCGCCTTGGAGCAACAAGGTTTCGGGATTGAGGGCTTCACATTCCTCGCTATGTAATGCTTCATTGAACTCGGTCGCGAGGTGCTGTGCGCGGTTCTTCTGCAGCCAGCTGAACGCCGTGGTGCGTACAATTGTGAGCAGCCAGGCACGCGCATTCCCGCCCCGGAAGGTGCCAAAGTATCGAAAGGCCCGGAGGCACGCCTCCTGAACCACATCTTCCGCAGCGTCGCTGCCCCGCACGAGCCAGCGCGCGAGGTTGTGAGCCGCATCGAGATGCGGAAGGACGATCTCGTCAAAACTGCCAATCTGTATGTCCACTAAATCTTCGTTGTGCATGCCGCTGAATCTGCGCTCGTGGGACAGCGGCCTCAATGGTTCGCCCATCCTTCATCGATGGGATCTACCTCTCCAGCTAATGCCCTGACCAGACACGGCTTGCAGGAACGTCTCCCCAGCCGGTTTGTGCGCTGGGAGCCGGGTGGTAGACTCGCGCGTCACCGACAGTGCTTCACCATGCAACAGGCCCGTGACGTTCCTGGCCGTCTCCGCTTCGGAATCTTCGAGGCCGATCTTCGGACTGGCGAACTGAAGAAGCGCGGTGCGCGGATCAGGCTTCAGGAGCAACCGTTTCAAGTGCTTGCGGTGCTGTTGGCCAGGCCGGGCGAGTTGGTGACCCGCGACGAACTCCAGGGCAGATTGTGGACCGCCGATACCTTCGTAGATTTCGATCACGGGCTCAACAAAGCCATCAACAAGATCCGCGAGGCCCTCGGTGATTCCGCTGAAAGTCCTCGCTTCGTTGAGACAGTGGCCCGACGCGGTTACCGCTTCATCGCGGACGTGACTGTTGTCGACTTCGAGCCTGCTCCTCCTGACACACCATCGACCGGCGGCGATGCTCTGACGACAAACGATCCCGAGTCGCGAAAGGTCGCCGAACAGACCACCGCCCCCAAGGGTCGGGGTTGGCAGCGGACGTTGACGATCACCGGTTGCGGGCTGGCTCTGGCGTCGGTCATCCTGGTCGGTTGGCTGCTCCAGTCGCGCGGGCCATCGCCAACGATTCGGTCCGTGGCGGTGCTTCCGCTGGAAAACCTCTCTGGCGATGCGTCCCAGGAGTACTTCGCGGATGGGATGACCGACCAACTGATTGCCACGCTGGGGCAGATCAGCGCCTTGCGTGTGATCTCTCGCACGTCGGTGATGGGTTACAAAGGCGCGCGGAAGCCGTTGCCGCAGATCGCCCGCGAGTTGGATGTCGACGCCGTGATCGAAGGCAGCATCATGCGCTCGGCCGGGCGCGTGCGAATCACCGCGCAGTTGATCGACGCGGCCGTCGACAAGCACTTATGGGCCCAGAGCTACGATGGTGATATGCGCGACACGTTGGCGCTCCAGAGCCGGGTGGCTCGCGCGATTGCTCAAGAGATCCGCGTCAACGTGCAACCGAAGGAGCAGGCTGCACTGAAAAACGTCAAGGCCGTCGATCCCGACGCCTACGAGGCGTATCTCAAGGGCCGATATTTCTGGAACAAGAGAACCGCCGATGGTTTGAGCAGGGCCAAGGCGTATTTTGACGAGGCTGTCGCGAAGGCTCCCGACTATGCGCGGGCGTACAGCGGGTTGGCCGACACCTACGCGCTGCTGGGAGACTGGCAGTACGGCGTGATGGCCGCGAGGGAGGCGCTTCCCGCCGCGAAAGCCGCGGCGATCAAGGCCCTGGAATTAGATAACACTCTCGGCGAAGCGCATACCTCGCTTGGATTCGCCTTGAGTGGCTTCGACTGGGATTGGGCCTCCGCCGAGAAGGAATTTCGGCGGGCCATTGAGCTCAATCCAGGGTACGCCACCGGTCACCATTGGTATGCGTGGCATTTGAGCTTGATGGGTCGATATGACGAAGCGATCGCCGAAATGAGACAGGCAAGAAGCCTGGATCCGCTCTCGCTCATTATCAACGCCGACTTAGCGGAGATCCTGCTGATTGGACACTTCGACGACGAATCGATGCGACAGAGCCGCAAGACGATCGACATGGATCCTGATTTTGCGCTCGCGCACAATCAACTGGCCGAGGTGTATCTCCGCAAACAGATGCGCGATGACGCGATCACAGAGTTCCAAAAAGCCGTCCAGTTGTCCCAGGGCAGCCCCGTCTGCACAGCCAACCTGGCCCGGGCCTACGCGTCATCTGGCAAGAATGCCGAGGCGGGACAACTGCTGGAAGGTCTCAAGAAGCGCTCGAATTCTGCCTATTCGAATGCCGCGGAGATCGCCATGGTCTATGCCGCGCTCGGCGACAAGGCTCAAGCCATGGCCTGGCTCGAACGAGGTTATAGCGAGCGCTACAACCCGGGTGTCCTGCTGCGTCCAGGCCTCGATTCCTTGCGCGCCGACTCAAGATTCCGAGACCTGGTGCACCGTGTTGGTCTGACCCAGTGAGTCTTCAGCACGGGTCCGGCTCCGTCCGGCAGCTCCATCTCACCCTTGCAGCGCGCGCACGAACTCGCTGAGCTCGGCGTCATTCAGGTCGGAGACGGCCCAGAACGACATGCCGTTCCGTATCCAATGACGCACCTGGAACCCGCGAATCGATCGCATGTCGCTGGCGGCAGTCCTATCGGCTGCAGGCCAGATGTACACGCTGATCGGATGGAGGCGCCGCTGATACACGAGCGCGGCGACCGGTTGGCCGCCGACGTGGTCGAGCCGACCACCAACCAGCGAAAAACCGATAGACGATAGATCCTCAACCGGCGGAGAGAAATCCAGTTTGCCGAGGAACCATGGCTTCACCGTGTGCTGATCGGACGATCGCACGTCGAACAGATGAGCATTTCTGAGCGCGCGGACGTGATCGCCGACGACCTCGTCCGCCACGGAGGCCGTGGCCGCAACGACATGTCTCGCGCGCGCGAATCGCACGACCTCAACTGAGCCACCAAGGGACACCGCGAGCGCCAACACCGCCGCCCAGGCCAGAAGGCTCGGATTGAATCGCGGGCGTGAGCTCATACGCGACATCTTCGCGCGGAATTGGTCCGACGCCGGATAGTACGGCAGCTGTCGCACCAGGCGGCCGAGCGATTCACGGTCCGCGAGAAGCTTGCGGCACGCCACGCACGAGCCGAGATGGGCCTGCAGGTCCGCGGATTCTGCCGATCCGAGCTCGTGGTCGACGAACGCGTCCAGCAGGCGTCCGGTTTCAAGGCACATCACGATGGCTCCTCCAGTGGCGTCGCCGATGGCCCGAGGATCGCCTGGAGCCGTTCGCGGGCGCGCGCGAGCCGCGACATGACCGTCCCGATCGGAATCCCCACGACGGCGGCGATTTCTTTATAGGACAATCCCTCGAGCTCCCGGAGGATGATCACTTCGCGAAAATCACTCGGCAGCTCCTGGACGGCGCGCTTCACCTTTTCGACCGCCTGCTGCTGCATCGCCAACGCTTCTGGATCGAGACCCTCGTCGGGTCGATCATGCTTCATGTCGCCGTACACCGTGGGCTGATGGGCGCCCGTCGCCTGCGGAAACCGTCCGTACCACGTATTCCGCACAATCGTGAACAGCCATGCTCGCGCATCGTCGCTGCGCAAAGACGAGAAGAACCGTAGTGCACGCACGTACGCGTCCTGCACGACGTCCTCGGCGTCAGCATCGTTCTTGGTCAACCACCGGGCGTAGTTGAACGCGGCATCGAGGTGAGGCAGGACGACCTCCTCAAAAGTCTGGTGAGGCATCGTCTGGTCAATAGACTCCGTGACACGGGATTTATTCCGGCGTCGCGCAAATGGCCCCCGGAATATGTGTGGCCCTCCTCTGGTCTCTATCGGTGACATGGCGCTCATCGGCCGACTGCATCCCCTGCTCGTGCACTTTCCCATCGGACTGGTCCTTATCGCCGCAGTGGCCGAGGTGGTCGCGATGGCGACCAGTCTGGGGGACTGGCAGGCCGTGGCCGTTGTGAACGTACGTGTCGGCGCGGTATTCGCCATCGGAGCGGCCATCGCCGGCTGGCGCTTGGCCTCCTCGCCAGGAATGGAGGCGACGTCATCCCTCGACTGGCACCGTTGGCTGGGGACCATCGCGGCCGTCGCAGTGTCGGGAGCGGCGCTGGCAACCGCCGGCGCCCGCGGTCGGTCGCCGTTTGCATTGTGGGTCTACCGGATGACGCTGTTCTGGGCGGCCGTGCTCGTCGCGGTCACGGGTCATCTCGGCGGACTGCTGGTCTGGGGCGCGGACTTCCTGCGTCCGTGAAGAAGGAGATATGTGTGAAACACAACGATGATGAGAAGGCCTACGATCGGCGCGGGTTCCTGCAGTGCATGGCCTGGGTCGGCACGGGCGCGATGTGGACCTTGACGAGCGGCGTACTCAAGGGCATGCCGATCGAACAGGCTGCGCGTGGCGCCATGGGTCACGGTGTTGGCATGGGCGGCCTCCGCTTCGTTCAGATCAGCGACAGTCATATCGGGTTCGACAAGCCCGCGAACACTGATGTCACCGCGACGCTGCGTGCCGCGGTCGCAAAGATCAAGGCGGCTGCGGAACAGCCGTCGTTCGTCTTGCACACCGGCGATCTCACGCACCTCTCGAAGCCGTCCGAGTTCGACACGCTTCAACAGGTGCTGACCGAGTTATCACTGCCGGTGTTCTACGTCCCCGGCGAGCACGATGTACTCGAAGACGACGGCAAGAGTTACTTGCAGCGATTTGGCAAAGGCACGCAGGGCGCCGGTTGGTACAGCTTCGATCAAGGCGGCGTGCACTTCATCGGCCTCGTGAATGTCGTTAATCTGAAAGCCGGCGGTCTTGGCACGCTCGGCGTTGAACAGCTCGAATGGCTGGAGAAAGACGTCAAGCGTCTCGCAAGCAGCACGCCGATCGTCGTCTTCGCCCACATCCCGCTGTGGTCCGTCTATCCCGAGTGGGGCTGGGGCACCGACGACAGCGCACGTGCACTCTCGTACCTGAAACGATTCGGATCGGTGTCGGTGCTCAACGGCCACATCCATCAGGTCATGCAAAAGGTGGAAGGCCACGTGTCGTTCCACACCGCCATGTCGACCGCGTTCCCACAACCGGCCCCCGGCTCCGCTCCGTCGCCTGGACCAATGAAGGTGGAAGCCGACCGGTTAAAGAAGGTCCTCGGTGTGGCGCGGATGTCGTTTCACGACGTCAATCATCCGATCGCGATTACCGATGTCCCACTCGAAGAGGAGATGAAAACGGCGGCCGCCGGTTCGAACCAGGTCGTGGTCGACAACTTCAGCTTTGCGCCGGCCATGACGGCCGTTGCGGCCGGGGCGACGGTCACATGGACCAACCGCGATGACGTGCCGCACAACATCGTGAGCTCGAACCAGAAGTTCAAGTCGCCGGTGCTGGACACCGACGAACAGTTCTCGCACACCTTCGATGCGCCTGGCACCTACAAGTACTTTTGCTCGATTCATCCAAAGATGACCGGACAGGTCGTGGTGGCGTGAGCGTCCTGCGAAACATTCGGTGGGGCGGAGCGATGACGTTGGCGGCCGTGCTGGTGGTGAGGGGCACGGCCGCTGCGGACCAGCCTGTTCACGAACTCCAGATCACGGCAAGCCGGTATGCCTTCGATCCCGCCACGATTCAGGTGAACGCCGGCGAGTTGGTGCGGATCGTGATCCGGTCAACAGACGGCGTGCACGGCTTTTCGATTCCGAAGCTGAAGATCGATGTGCGCGTGCAGAAAAGCGGTGACGCAGCGATCGTGGAGTTCACCGCCCCGCCAGCGGGCCGCTACGAGATTGCCTGTTCCGAGTTCTGCGGAAGAGGTCACGGCCAAATGAAGGCGGTGCTGGTCAGCATCGGTCCCACGCAAACGAGTCGCTAGGAAAAGGAGGTCGTTCGGCCCGGAATATTTCATGGGCGCCGCTGATTAGAGCCGTACAGAGGCAGAGACGTCGAGGCAGCGGCTACGTCCTCCTCGGTTCTGTTACACGGAAGTGAAAGTCGCTGTATTCGAAAAATGAGGAGAATCGCATGAACATTCGCAACACAGGACACCACATCACGCGCCGGATCAAGCTCATCGCCTGCATTAGCGCACTCGGGACGGCTTTCGTGGTCGCGCTCCCGCAAGTCGGTCACGCGCAGAACGTCACACCGCCACCAGTACCCGGCACACTTGTACCGCAAGATGGAAGCGAAGCGTTTCTCGTTGCGCACGCCTTCGGCAGCCAGGATTACGTGTGCGCGGCATCGGGTTCCGGCGTGGCCTTCGTGTTGACGACGCCCGAGGCTGTGTTGTTCGATAACCCAGTCGGCAATCCGACACACCGCATCATCAATCACTTCTTCAGTCCGAACCCCGTTGAGGGCGGCACGATCCGCGCCACGTGGCAGAGCACACGGAACTCGAGCGCCTTCTGGGGCAAGCTGGTGAAGGCCGAAACTGCTGCCACAGCTCCTGATTTTGTCGCCAAGGACGCCGTCGCCTGGCTGCTTTTGAGCCGGGCTGGCGTTCTCGGAGCATCAGCAAACGGCGACGATCTCTCCGTGGCCACGTTCGTTCAGCGAGTGAACACCGTGGGCGGGCTGGCACCGTCCACCGGCTGCAGCTCGCCGACCGACATCGGGACGACGGCGTTCGTGCCCTACGAAGCCGATTACGTGTTCTTCGCAAAGCCCACCGCGACAGCCGCCGTGCCCGAACGCAATTAGGTCCGAGGCGCGAACGACTTGTCGTTCGCGCCGTTCTCCTCGCTCGAATCACCAACCCCGTTCAAACAGGTTCTGACGGCTTCCGACGGAACCGGAAGTCTGCGATCCGGCGATTTGGCTAGGAAAACCGCACACATTGGCGCGCCCGGCCCGCCTTCGCTCTTCGAGCTTCGGCGCGCCAACGGCACTCACGCGCGACCGAGACATACGTTGGTCGCGCGCCCGGCAGGACTCGGAACCGCTGGCGACGAGCGAGCGCGAGTCGCCGCGCTTCCCGATGGACAGCCGGTCGCGACCCACGCGTGAAACGCGTGGGTTCGCGCCCGGCAGGACTCGAACCTGCGACCCCCGGCTTAGAAGGCCGGTGCTCTATCCAACTGAGCTACGGGCGCGTATGTGGAGAACTCCTAGTGTAGACGCTCGCGATCGCGTCGGCGCAGCTCCTCGATCTTCCTGATGCATTAGAAGAAGTGGAGTGGTCAACCTCATCACTCACGTCAGTGCCAGATAGTCGTGCGCGAGCCGCACCACCATCGATCCCTCGCCGACGGCCGACGCCACGCGGTTCATCGCGCCGGCCCTCACGTCGCCCGCCGCAAACACGCCGGGGACGCTGGTCTCGAGCGGCAGCGGTTCCCGCGTTTCCTTCCAGACGCGCGGATACGCCTCCGCGGCCATCAGCTCTCGGCCGGTGATCACGAATCCCTTGGCGTCGCGCAGGACCTCTGGCGGAAGCCAATCGGTACGCGGCCGCGTGCCGATGAACACGAACAGCGCTTCCGCGTCCACCACCTGACTGGTGTCGTCGTCCAACGAGGTGAGCACCGCGCGTTCGACGTGACCGTCGCCTTCGACACGCGCGATGGCCATGTGCGGCCGCAGCCTGATGTTCGGCGTCTGCTCGATCTGATGCACGAGGTAATGCGACATGGTGTCGCGCAAACTGTCGCGCCGCACCACGATCTGGACTTCTTTGGCGTACCGCGCCAGGTGCATCGCGCCCTGGCCGGCCGAGTTCCCGCCGCCGACGACGAGGACACACTTGCCCGAGAACGCGGGTGCCTCCGTGGTTGCGGCACCGTAGTAGACGCCGGCCCCCGTGAATTCAGCAACACCGGGCGCGTCGAGCTCGCGATAGATCATGCCCGTCGCGACCAGCAGCGTCCGACTGATGACCTCGCGGCCGTCGGCCAGCATGAGACGCTTGTAGCCGCCGTCGATCGACACGCCGGCCCCCTCGAGTGGCGCGAGGAACTCGGCGCCAAGCCGCTGCGCCTGTGTGAGGGCGCGGCGCGTCAGATCGCTGCCGCTGACGCCCGCCGGAAACCCGAGATAGTTTTCGATGCGCGAGCTCGAACCGGCCTGTCCGCCCGGAGCGTGTCGATCGAGCAGCAGCGTTTTCAGTCCCTCCGACGCGCCGTAGACCGCCGCCGCGAGTCCGGCGGGCCCCGCACCGACGATGACGAGGTCGTAAAGCTGCAGGGCAGCCGACAGCGACTGACCCAGGCGCTCGGCCACTTGCCGAGGCTCCGGGTTCCGCAGATCGGACCCGTCTTCGAACAACAGGACCGGAAGGTCCTCTTCGCTCGCGCCGGTGGCCTCGAGCAGCGCGCGGGTGCTGGGATCGCGCTCCACGTCGAACCATCGATAGGGGATGAGGCTGCTGGCCAGGAAGTCCTTGATGGCGTGCGACCGCGGCGACCACTGATGTCCGATCAGGCGCAGCCCCTTCGCCTCAGGCAGATACGCCGCCTGCCACGCATCCAGGAGATCGTCCACCACGGGAAACAGCCGCTCTTCGGGCGGATCCCAGGGCTTCGACAGATAGTGATCGAGATGGGCGTCATTGATCGCGCTGATCGCGGCTTGGATATCCGAGTACGCGGTCAGCAGCACGCGGCGCGCCAACGGATAGATCTCGCGCGCCTGCGCGAGAACTTCGTTGCCCAGCAAGCCAGGCATCCGCTGATCGCAGATCAGCATCGCCAGCGCCTCGCCGCGGCTCTTCAGCTCGCGGGCGGTGGCGAGCGCCTCCTCGCCCGAACTGGCGCTCATCACCGTGTACTGCGCCCGATACCGCGCGCGGAGATCGCGGCGCACCGCCGCCAGCACCTGCGGATCGTCGTCGACGATGAGAATGACGGGCTTGTTCACGACGTGCGCTCGGCGCGCTCGTCTTCGGCGGCTGGCAGCACGACCCGGAACTCGGTGCGGCCCGGTTGCGACTCGACGGCGATTTCGCCGTTGTTGTGGCGGACGAGCCGTCGGACGATGTCGAGGCCGAGGCCGGTGCCCAGACCGACCGGCTTGGTGGTGAAGAATGGATCGAAGATGCGATCGCGGATCGCCGGCGGGATGCCACCGCCGTTGTCGGCAATGCGAACGGCGATGCGCTGATCCTCTCGATGCGCCCGCACGTCGACGCGGCCCGCGTGAGGAATGGCGTCGAGCGCGTTGTCGATGAGATTCGCCCACACCTGATTGAGCTCGCCGACGAAGCCACGCGCGCGCGGGAGTCCTGGTTCGACGTCGATGACCACGGCGGCCGATTTGCTTCGGGCTTTCGATCTGAGCACGGCGACCGTGTTGCCCAGACTCTGCACCAGATCCACGGGCTCGGCAATCGGAGCCTGATCCATGTGCGTGAAGCCTTTGATGGCGGTGACCAACCCCGAGATGCGCATAGCCGCCTGCTGAATCTCGGACGCCAGCGTCCGAACCGAACACAGGGAGGCGGACCACCGCAGGACCGCGTTCAGCGCCGGTCCGTCGACCGCGCTGGCCGCGCGATCGAGCGCTTCGAAGGTCACGCCGGTGTCGGCCAGCGGTTCCGCGATGACGGCGTCCAGACCATGGGCGGCGAGCCACTCGCCGATGGCTTCTTCGCGTTCCGCCTGCGCGATCGGCGACCGCACGCCCTGCACTGGCGGTGCGAAGCACGAGTCCCGAATGGCATCGACCGCGGCCAGCTGCGCGTCGGTCAGACGCGCCGCGCCGAGCGACCGCGCTGCCCGCTCCGCTTCCTCGAGATGATCCTCCAGCAGCGACGCGCTGCGCTCGATCGCCGAGGCAGGGTTATTCAGCTCATGCGCCAATCCCGCGGACAGCTTTCCGAGGGAGACCATTTTCTCGTCGTGCAGACCGCTCGAAGTGAAGGTTCGGGCGCGATCGACCATCGTGTGGACGAGGAGGGACGTCACCCCCTGGCACTCGCGGATCATCGCGGGGAAATGCTCGCGATGAACCACCAGCACGACCGTCGGCTCCTGGGCTCTGGTGTCGCCCGGTGGGCTGACCATCCGGGAGTACGGCAGGGTCCCGGTCACGTCGCCCTCCCGCCATTCCATGATCGTGTGCGGTCCGGCACCGCGGTCGACCGAAATCGTGATCCGACCCGACAGCACCGCGAACAATCCTTCCGGCGTCTCGCCCATCGCCGTCAGCACATCGCCCGCGTTCATCTGTCGAACCGAACCGTGTGCCACGAGCCACACCAGTTCCTCGCGCGGCGCGGCGCCGAGCGTCCGGTGCGCGCCCAGCCGATCGACGAGGTCGGTCGCCGTCATGAGCCGGTTACTCCTTGGAATCGGAATCGTACATCGGTACGTTGCGGGGCATCGACACTGGGGCTGTGAAGCAGGCCGCGGCGTTCACCCACGCGGGATCAAGTGCGCAGCGTCAACGGCACGGTGTCCGCGCACGGAACCGGATACGTCGGGATCAACGCTCGAAACCGCGGCGCCAGGCCGCGTTGGAGCGCAGCCTATGGCTGCGCACCCCGGCCGCGAGCCGGCGGCGGTGGCAGCGTGCCGCCTTCCGCCAGGGTCTTCATGTTCTGAAGCGCTCTCTGAAACGTCGCCGTTCGGCGCGCCTTGTCGGCTTCCCGCGCCGCGTCGTCCGCCAGCATCGAGTTGTCGAAAAAGATCGTGTAGACAATCTTCGAGGTGGTCGCGGTCACCGGCCGTGCCTCGAGCGTGCCGTGATACAGGTTGTACGGCCGATCGTTCCGCACGGTCTGCGTGTAGGTGTACGACAATTCCGTCTTCCCGACCAGGACTTCTCCGGCCACGGAGCGGACGGCACCGAACTCGCCATCCTTGCCCGACGTGATGGTGCAGGGAATCTGCAGCCATTCGCCGATGTCGCAGAACTTGCCGATCCGCTTCCAGACGTCAGCGGCCGAACGGTTCACGGTGATTTCCAGCGGGATAGACGTGTACGTTGGTGAGGCGACCGCTGGGCCGGTGGCCTGCGGAGTCGGCGCGGGCGTTTGTGCCGTCGCGACTGCCAAAAAGCCCGCGATCGAGAGTGCGCAGGCCGCACCCGTCGTCCTGAGTAGGTGTCTCATTGAATTCTCCTGAGATGCTGTCGTGCCGCTCGTGGGATTCTCGCACAATGCGGCCTCTTCTTTTCAGCGGCAGGTGTCGATCCGGGCCGATGCCATTCGTATAGATCACGAGATGCTGGCATGGTGCCGGCACCCGACAGTAGTAGATGCGCCGGCAAAGGTGTCATGCTGGCATCCGGCCGGCCGAAGGAGCGCACGCGATGACGCAGTATCTGCTCAGCATGTATCAGCCTGATGGCGTAACGCCTCCTCCAGCAGCCCTGACGAGGGTGATGCAGGAGCTCAAGGCGCTGATCGACGACGCCAAGTCCGCCGGCGTGTGGGTGTTCAACGGAGGGCTTCATCCCGCCAGCTCCGCCACCGTCGTTCGGGTACAGCACGACGACGCGCTGATCACGGATGGCCCGTTCGTCGAGGGTAAAGAGCACATCGGCGGTTTTCTGATCCTCAAGGCGCCCGATCTCGACGCCGCGCTCGAATGGGCCCGACGGCTGGCGCGCGCGCTCGTGCTGCCAGGCCAGGCCGACGGCCTGGCAGTGGAAGTGCGGCCATTTCGTGGGGAACTGGAGCGCTAGCCCGAGACGTGCCGGACCTCACCGCGTCAACCATCGAACGGGTGTTCCGCGAGGAGTACGGCCGCGCCGTGGCGGTCCTCGTCCGGCACTTCGGCGACATCGATCTGGCCGAAGAGGCGGTTCAGGATGCCTTTACGGTGGCGGTGCAACGGTGGCCGTCCAGCGGCGTGCCGCCGAGCCCTGCAGGCTGGATCATCACCACCGCGCGCAACCGGGTGATCGATCGCCTGCGGCGCGAGTCGTCCCGGGACGACCGGCACGCACAGGCGGTCTGGGTGCAAGCGACCAACGAACCCGAGGAGGACGCGGTGCCGGACGAGCGACTGCGGCTGATCTTCACCTGCTGCCATCCGGCCCTCGGGTCGGCCGCGCAGGTCGCATTGACCCTGCGCCTCCTCGGCGGACTGACCACGGCGGAGATCGCGCGCGCGTTCCTGGTGCCGGAAGTGACGATGGCCCAGAGACTGGTGCGGGCGAAAGGCAAGATTCGTGACGCGCGAATCCCATACGCGGTGCCCAACGCCGCCGATCTTCCGGCTCGCATTCGCACGGTGCTTGCGGTCGTGTATCTCATTTTCAACGAAGGCTACACCGCGAGCTCGGGCGATCGGCTGGTCCGCGACGATCTCTGCACGGAAGCGATCCGCCTGGGACGGGTGCTGGCCGCGCTGATGCCCGGCGAACCCGAAGTCGTGGGGCTGCTCGCGCTGATGCTGCTGATCGAGTCGCGCCGGGCGACGCGGACCAGCGCGGATGGCGACCTGGTGCGACTGGGCGACCAGAACCGTGAGCAGTGGAACCGCGGACTGATCGCTGAAGGTCAGACCCTCGTTCGACGATGTCTCGCGCGAGGCCGGCCGGGTCCCTACCAGATTCAGGCGGCGATCAATGCCGTCCACAGTGACGCGCCGATCGCCTCCGCCACCGACTGGCGGCAGATCCTGAAGCTCTACGATCAACTTCTGGCGGTGGCGCCGGGCGCAGTCGTGGCGCTGAACCGCGCCGTCGCCGTCGCCGAGGTCGAAGGGCCCGAGGCGGCGCTGGCGATTCTGGATGGCCTCGATCTCGAGGACTATTATCTGTACCACGCCATCCGCGCCGACCTGCTCCGCCGCGCCGGCCGTGACGACGAAGCGGCGTCCGCGTACGACACGGCGATCGCCCGCACCAACAATGTGCGCGAGCGCGACTTTCTGCAGCGCGCCCGCCAGGCGCTCGGGGCAGGTTCCTGAAAAAACCAGCAACCTGAATTCCAGCAGCCTGCTAGGTCTTGAACCGCGGCAGCAGCCGTACGGCGTTGTCGCGGTCGATGGCGCGCAAGTCGGCGTCGCTGAACAGTCCCAGGTCCGCGATCGTCTTTGCCACCGCGGCGCTGGTGCCGCCGGGAGGGAAATCGGTCCCGAACAGGATCTGAGTGGCGGGCACCAACTGCTGCAGCGAGGCGACCGCCCCGCGATTCGCGGCGCCCGCCAGGTCGTAGTAGAACCGCTTCAACTCCGCGGTAAAGCCGTGGGGCAGCGCGTCCTTCGCAGCGTTGGCGGCGCCTTCGATACGCCCGGCGAGGAACGGTGCGGTGCCGCCGGCGTGCGACCAGATGAATCGAATGTCCGGAAACCGCGTGGCATCGCCGCTGAACGCGACCCCCATGATCGCGCGCGTCGTATCGGTCCCGTATTCGATGCTGCCAGGGCCGACGCCTGGCGCGTAGTCGAGATTCCGGCAGCAGTTCGCGGCCGTCGGGTGGACGGCGACGATCGCGCGCCGGCGATTGAGTTCCTCCATGACCGGCCGGAACGATCGGTGACCGAGCCAGAGATCGCCGTAGCTCGTGAGTACGCCGACCCCGTCGGCGTGCAGCGTGTCGTAGGCGTGCGCGATCTCGGCGAGCGCCGCGTCCACATCCGGCAGCGGCAGAACCGCGAACAGACCAAACCGCTTCGGGCGATCGCGCACCAGCGCGGCGCCGTAGTCGTTGCAGGCGCGGGCGATCCGGCGGGTTTGCGCCGCGTCACCAAACCAGATCCCCGGATTGGTGATCGACACGACGGCCGCGGCGACGCCACCACGATCCATGTCCTCGATTGACTGTTCGGGCGTCCAGCGCGTGTTGGCGGGCTGCAGCAGCGGGCGTCCTTTGACCTCCGCGACCCAGGCGGGCGGCGCGAAGTGATGGTGCATATCGATCCGTCCGGCACTGGCGCCTGGAACCGGTGTTTGCTCGTCCCTGGCGGCGTGCGCGGACGCGGCAGCTGCGCCGAGTGACGCAAGCGTCACCGTGAGAAACCTCCGGCGGTCGATAGTGGTCATCTGTCACCTCCGAGGGTCCGGCTGAAGCCGGACACTACGTACGCCACGAGACTGGCGGAGAGTCTAGCTGAGTCCGATTCGTGACGTTCGCAGACGTTTGCTCTCAACCCTCCACAAAGATCCGCTCACTGACTTTCTACGAAAAGACTACGCATCGACCAAACGCCCGGATGCTACAGAAGGACAGGAGCGTTCGCTCGGCTGAAGCCTTCGCGCTCCACTGTGACTCTTATGAACCTGTCCGAGGTCTTCATCAAGCGGCCGATCGCGACCAGTCTCATCATGCTCGGCATCACCATGTTCGGCCTCGTCGCGTATCGCGCGCTGCCGGTCAGCGATCTGCCCAACGTCGATTTTCCGACGCTCAACGTCGGCACCGGACTCCCCGGCGCCGACCCTGCGGCCATGGCCTCGACCGTGGCCAGTCCACTGGAGCGTCAGTTCACGACCATCGCCGGCCTCGACGAGATGACCTCGTCGAGCTCGAATGGCAGCGCAAACATCACGCTCCAGTTCGCGCTGAACCGCGACATCGACAGCGCCGCCGTCGACGTGCAGACGGCGATCGCAGCGGCCATGCCGCTGCTGCCGTCGGGACTGCCGGCGCCGCCGTCGTTCCGCAAGTTCAACCCGGCCGATTCGCCGATCATGTTTCTCGCGCTCACGTCCGATACCGCGCCGATGTACGTCCTCGACGACTACGCGGAAACGGTGATCGCGCCGCGAGTCTCGATGATCAGCGGGGTCTCTCAGGTCCAGGTGCAGGGCGCGCAGAAATATGCCGTACGAGTGCAGGTGGATCCTGACAAACTCCATGCCGAGCAGCTGGGGATCAACGAAGTCAACCAGGCGTTGCAGAACTGGAACGTGAACCTGCCAACCGGACAGCTGTTCGGCTCGACCACGACCTACAACATCCAGGCAGCAGGGCAGTTGATGGACGCCGAGGCGTTCAAGCCGGTCATCATCGCCTACCGGAACGGAGCGCCGCTCCGGCTCGCCCAGGTCGCGACCGTCCTCGACAACGTCGAGGACAACAGAAACGCCTCGTGGCTCTACTCGAAGGCGGGCCGCAGGCGCGCGATCAACCTCCAGGTGATGCGGCAGCCCGGGAGCAACACCATCGACGTCACCGACGCGATCCGGCGGTTGCTGCCGTCCTTCGAACGCGAACTCCCGCCGTCGGTCCACCTCGAAGTCCGCCTCGATCGCTCGCGCAACATCCGCGAGGCGTTCAAGGACATCCAATGGACGATGCTCATCACGCTGGCTCTTGTGGTGGCGGTGATTTTCGCCTTCCTGCACAACGGCTCCGCCACGGTGATTCCCGCCCTCGCCCTGCCGTTCTCGATCCTTGGCACGTTCGCGGTGATGGAAGTGCTCGGTTTCACCCTCGACAACCTCTCGATGATGGCGCTCATCCTCTCCATCGGCTTCGTCGTGGACGACGCCATCGTCATGCTCGAGAACATCGTGCGGCACATGGAGCACGGCGAGAGCGCGATGGAGGCCGCGCTCAAAGGGTCGCAGGAAATCGGTTTCACGATTCTGTCGATGACGATTTCGCTCGCTGCCGTCTTCATTCCGATCCTCTTCATGAGCGGCGTCCTCGGCCGGCTGTTCCGGGAGTTCGCGGTGACGATCACCACCGCCGTCCTGATCTCGGGCCTCGTGTCGGTGACGCTGACGCCGATGCTGTGCAGCCGGTTCCTCAACGTGGCGGCTTTGCACGCGAAGGGCCGCTTCGCCCGCGTCATGGAACTCGTCTTCCAGCGCCTGTTTCGCACCTACGAGTGGAGTCTCGCGCTCGTCCTCCGCCATCGCGCCGCGATGCTCGCTGTGTTCGTCGTCGTGCTGGTGGCAACCGCGCGGATGTACGTCGTCATCCCGAAGGGGTTCATCCCCGACCAGGACAACGATTCGTTGAACGTCAACGTCCAGGCGGCCCAAGGTACGTCGTACGACGACATGGTCAAGTATGTCGGACGGATTGCGGACGTCATCAACCGCAACCCGTCGGTGGACACGTTCTTCGCATCGACCGGCGGCGGCTTCGGGTCGATGAACATGGCCCGCCTGAACATTCAGTTGGTGCCCCGGCGCGCCAGGCCGTTCACGTCTGCACAGGTGGCGCAGCAGCTCCGGCCGCAGCTGCTTTCGTTTCCGGGCTTCCGGGCTTTCGTCAGCCTGCCTCCCGCGCTGCAGATTGGCGGTCGCATGGGTAACAGCGCCTACAACCTCACAGTCCAGAGCGCGAACACCGCCGAGCTGTATGACTGGGCCGCGCGGCTCGAGGCCGCCATCATGCCGCTTCGCGAGGTGCAGGATGTGTCCGACGACATGCAGATGAAGAGCCCACGCGTCAACCTGGTGATCGATCGCGACAAGGCGGCCGTCGCCGGACTGAACGCCAGCGAGATCGAGAGTGCGTTGTACGAGGGGTACGGTCCCGAATGGTCGTCGACGATCTACGGGCCGACCACGCAGTACAAAGTGCTGCTGGAGCTCGCGCCGCAGTACGAGGAGCAGACCGACTCGCTCCGCGACATCGCATTCAAGGCGGCGAACGGCGCGCTGGTGCCGCTGGAGTCGGTCGTCACACCGCACGAGACGGTGGGCCCCCAGACGGTGAACCACGCCGGCGAGCTCCCGGCGGTCACCATTTCATTCGGCCTGCGCCCCGGCGTGTCGCTGGGCGCCGCGGTCGATCGCATCAACGCAACAGCCGCGGCGATGCTTCCGCCGACGGTGACGACGGCCTTTCAGGGCTCCGCGAAAGTTTTTCAGGCGTCGATGCAGAACCTCGGCCTGCTGCTCTTCATCGCGATCGGCGTCGTCTACATCGTGCTGGGCATGCTGTACGAGAGCTACGTCCATCCGCTGACGATTCTGTCGGGGCTGCCATCGGCCGGCCTGGGCGCGCTCGTCACGCTGTGGCTGTGCGGCAACGAGCTGAACATCTACTCCTTCGTCGGCCTCGTCATGCTCGTCGGCATCGTCAAGAAGAACGCGATCATGCAGATCGATTTCGCGCTCGAAGCCGAGCGGCAGCACGGGAAGAGTCCGACCGACGCGATCTTCGAGGGCTGCCTGATCCGCTTCAGGCCCATCATGATGACGACGATGGCGGCGCTGTTCGGGGCGCTGCCGATCGCCCTGGGTTTCGGCGCGGGAGGAGAAGCGAGGCGGCCGCTCGGTCTGGCGGTGGTCGGCGGCCTGTTGGTGTCGCAGCTGGTGACGCTGTATCTGACGCCGGTCGTCTACACGTATCTCGCGTCCTGGATGCGCACGCGTCCCATCGCCGCCTGATCGCATCGAGCGCAGCGACTATCGTCTGAGTCAGGCCGGACGGTAAATCGAGAGATGAAAGCCGTCCGGATCGTCGAGCGTCAGGCTTCGGCCGCCGAACGATTCATCGCGCGGTTCCTGTGTCAGCGGGTAGTTGCGAGCTTTGATGCGCTGCGCCAGCGCGTCGATGTCCTGAGCCGTCGTGCACCAGATCCGCACGGCGACGCCGCGCTGCCGGTCGCGTCCCTTCGCCCAGTCGTCCTGCGAGAGCCCGAGTTCGCACACGCCCGCCTTCAGCATCACGCCCTGCAGCGCGCCGTCGCTGCCGTGGTATCGATCGCTGACGACGAAGCCGAGGACGTCGCTGTAGAAGCGGATGCTGCGCTCGAGATCGGTGACGGTGAAAATCGGATTCGTCGCGCGCAGACGGAGCGTCTCGCGCTCGCTCGTGCGTCGATCCTTTTTCGGCGCGGCACCTCTTCGTGTCGCGGCCGGCTTGGCCCGGCTCCGCGCCGATGCCTTCCGGGACGTTCCCCGAGCCCGCTGACTTCGCTTTCGAACGGCCATGGCGTCTCCTTTCGCGTGATTCTACGAGCAGCTTCAGTCGCCGGATTACGGAACTGGATGTTTCATTCTGAAACGCCGGCGGCACGTATCGGGAAAGGGCCGCTGTAAGCGCTAGTCGTGACGGCAGTTAGCACCGGACGCTCATTGTCGGACACGCCCCGGGCACCCGCCTTGCTCCTTCACGATCGCCCCCCAACCTGCCTCGCCGAAGCGCGTTGGAATGCCCATGCGCGACGGGCGGGTCGGCTGATTCGATGTCGAGCACGCTTCCAAGGAGGATGCGAATGCCCGTGAAACGAACGATCCGGATGAAGCAACGTCCGCGCGCCAAGGCCTCGAAGCGCGCGGCGCGCACCACCTGGTGGACGGGGAAACCGGCGATTGCCGCGGCCGTCGGCTGCGCGATCGCGGTGATGCTTGTCATCCTCATTCCGCAAAAGCCGCACGCGGGCATGGCGCCGAAGAAAGCGGACGCCACTGTCGCTCGTGTCGACTCCACCGAGACGACCGAGCGGCGTCCCGAGATGGCGACGTTGCCGGTCGCTCCGGCATCGCCATCGCCATCGGCGGCGCCGGCTGTCGAGCCGTCTCCCGACACGAAGGTGGCGCGGGTCACGATTGAAGGATGCCTCGAACGCGCCGACGACACCTTCCGGTTGACCGATACGACCGGCACGAACGCTCCGACGTCACGGAGCTGGAAGTCGGGCTTCCTCAAGAAGCGTCCTGCCGCGATCGAAGTGCGCGATTCGGTGAAGCGCGTCAACCTCGCCAGCCATGTCGGACAGCGCGTCAGCGTCACCGGTACGCTGGTCGATCGTCAGATGCGCGTCGGTTCGCTGCAGCCCATCTCCTTGTCCTGCAGTACCTATAACTCGAAGGTCAAAATCTAAAGGCTCGACTATTCGAGGGGCATCGCGATTGCAAACGACGGCCGGCATGTGTGCCGGCCGTCGTTGTCTCGGCGTGGTTGCGGCGCTCGGGCTAACGCTCTCGGCCGCATGCGCACACGGTCGTCAGACGTCTCGCCGACTCTCTCCGGCCACGCCACCCAGGCAGGTCGGCTCAGCCTCATCCGACGCGGCGCGGCGCACTCCGGACCCGATCAACCCGGTCCGCAAGCAGTTCGGGCCCGCCAACCATCATCCACACTCGGACGACGATCCCGGACAGCCGGTCGGACAGTTGGGAAGTGGATCCGATCGTTTGGCCAGCACGACCGGGGTCGTTCCTCAGCCTGCCGTGTCAGGGGGATGGAGCAGCGTCGTCTCGGAAACACCCGGTGCGACATCCCGACCCTCAGCATCAACACTCGAACAGTTGCATGAACCGCCCACGACCACATGGCGCCTGGATCGGACCGCGCTGCAGGCGATGGTCGTCGCGTGCCTGCTGGTGGCGGCGATTCTCTGGCTGCCGCGGCGTCTTCATCAGTAGCGCGGCGTCCGCGCCGAACGTGAGAGAATCCGCCGAACGGAACCTCATGAACAGGCGCAGCGCGATCAAGACCGGCGGCATGGCGCTCCTCGGACTCGGCTTCGGAGGATGCCGCACCGTGTCGCCGCTCGACAGCCGCCAGCCGAGGCCGCGGCCCGCGCTCCACCTCGCGCCCGTTCGCGCGTCCTGGGATCGCGTGCTGCGGACGACCGTCGGCCTGCGCCCGCACCGCGCGTCGGGTTTCGTCCTGCGTGCCGACAAGCTGGACGCCAAGACGTTGATCCACAACTACGGACACGCCGGCGCGGGCATGTCGCTCGGATGGGG
>Ga0070667_100001110_pt1 | contig 24556 bp, 25 predicted proteins | sample KBSS33metaG_FD_64659 | JGI IMG/M metagenome (GOLD analysis project Ga0070667, IMG submission 64659) | Switchgrass rhizosphere microbial communities from Kellogg Biological Station, Michigan, USA - KBS S3-3 metaG | ecosystem: Host-associated > Plants > Roots > Rhizosphere > Soil ... | reverse complement strand
GCCCCCATCACCGAGGTCGCGAAGTGCAGCGAGGGCATCGCCGCCCAGGGGTTGCCGCCGAGCGCCTTGTACATCGTCTCCCAGGCGCGCCCCCAGGTCGGTTCGCCGACCTCGACCATGATGCGCCGCACCTTCTCCTCGCCGGCGTGGCCGTTTTCGGCGGTCCACCAGGGGGGCGCGGTCGGCACCAGCCAGTAGCCGACGCAGCCGAGGTCGAAAACCGCCGCCATCTGCCGCGCCGCCCGCGGGAAGCGGTTGTGGTCGCGGACCAGGATCCAGACCAGGACCATGTAGGGCTCGAAGAACCAGAGCCAGTGGGCCCAGGTGAGGACGCGGTCGAGGGCGCGGGCAAAGGGCAGCCGGGCGATCGCCCGCTGCAGGCGGGCGTTGGGCAGCTTGCCGAAGCCGATCAGGCGGTCGCTGGCGATCGGATAGGAGGTGTGGAGGCGCCGCCGCAGCTTCTCCGGGTCGTCGTAGGGCAGCTCGTGGACGACCGCGAAGGCCCACATCTGCATGGCGAAGAGGGCGACATCGCGGGTGCGCGAGCGCTTCTGCAGGACGGCGAGCGCGAGCGGGCCCGAGGCGGTGGCGGCGATCGTCACCGGTGCCGGGATCCGCAGCCGCTTGCGAAGCAGCGGCACCGCAATCGCCGCGACCAGGCATCCGCCGGCGCCGGCGCGTACAGCGAGGCCCAGCGCGTTCGGTCCTCGGCGGCGCTTCATCGCGCGGCGAGTATATGAGCAGGCTCGAGCGCGCTCCCGGCCGCAGCCGCGGACGAGCGTGGGCAGGAGCCGCGGCGCCGCCTCGCCTGAATAGAATGGCCGCGCCTTGTCCCCGCACTCTCCTGGATCTGACCAGATCGACGCCCTGATGTGGGTCGGCCTCGTCGCCGCGGTTCTCGTCGTGGCGATCGTCCTTTTCGCCCTGCTGGGGGTCGTCCGCCGCTTCCGCGCCGCCCGCGGTGCCGAGCCGCGCCAGCTGACCGGCCCGGGCCGCGTCCAGGCGCCCGTCGCCGCAGTCCTCACCGCCTTCGCCCTGGTGCTCTTCGTGATCAGCATCGTGCTCACCGACGAAGCCCGCGAAACCCCGAGCACCGGCGCCAGCGGCCTCACCTCGGCGAAAGGCGAGCCGCTCGGCAAGCCGCTCGAAATCGAAGCCACCGGCCAGCAGTGGATCTGGCGCTACGACTACCCGAACGGCGCCTTCTCCTACTACAAGCTGGTGGTCCCGGTCGACACCGCGGTGAAGCTGAAACTGATCTCGACCGACGTCGTCCACACCTGGAACGTCGGCGACCTCGCCGGCAAGGCCGACGCGGTCCCCGGCAAGGTCCACAACATCTACTTCCGGGCTGAAAAGGAAGGCGACTTCAGCGGCAACGCGTCGACCCTCTCCGGGCAGGCCTACGCGCAGATGCGGACCGAGGTCGAAGTGGTCTCCCCCGACGAATACAAAGCCTTCATCCAGCAGCAGAAAAAGGAAATTGACACCGCCCAGGAACACGTGATCGAACTGCTCGAAAACGGAGAAGTGCCATGAGCGACCGCGCCGCGCCCGAGCTGGTCATCGACCGCATCCCGCCGCGGCGGGCGCGCTGGGTCGAGCTGACGACCAGCGCCAACCACAAGGACCTCGGCAGCATCCTGCTGACCGGCGCCGGCGGCTTCCTCTTCATGGCGCTGATCGAGTTCCTGCTGATGCGGCTGCAGCTGGTGGTGCCGGAAAACACCTTCCTGGCGCCGGTCACCTTCAACCGGATGCTCTCCTACTACGGGGCGACGGCGATCTTCTTCTTCGCGCTGCCGTTCGTCTTCGGCTTCTTCCACTACGTCGCGCCGCTGCAGGTCGGGGCGCGCGGCACGGCGCTGCCGCGGCTGAGCCAGGTCGGAGTCGCCCTCTGGGTCGCGGGCGCAACCCTCTTCTACGTCGCCTTCTTCTGGACCCCCTCGGAGGCCGGGGTCAACCCGCTGCCGCCGCTCAGCGAGACCGCCTTCCTCGCCAACAACGGGGTCGACGTCTGGATCACCTCGGTCGGCTTCGCGACGCTTGGCTTCGTCTTCATGGCGATCGACCTGGGGACGACGCTGCGGCGGATGCGGGCGCCGGGAATGGCCTGGCGCCGGGCGCCGGTCTTCGCCTTCGCCGCCAACGTCTGCTGCTGGCTGATGACCGTGATCGGACCGGTCTTCCTGGCGGCGCTGACGATGCTCGAGATCGACCGCCACTACGAAGGCATCTTCTTCTCCGACTCGACCGGCGGCGCGCCGCTGCTCTGGCAGCACCTGAGCTGGATCTTCTTCACCGGCGTCTACATGACGATCCTGATCTTCGCCTTCGGGGTGATCGCCGAAATCGTCACCACCTTCTCGCGCAAACCGCTGTTCAACCGGCGCACGGTGATGGTCTCGCTGGCGGTCGTCGCGGTGATCGGCACGCTGGCCTGGATGCAGAACATGCTGACCGCGCCAATCGGGATCGGCTGGCAGTACTTCGCGATGCTGATGTCGCTGGCGCTGATCGTCCCCTTCGGTCTGATCATCTACAACCTGATCGCGACGATGATCGGCGGCGTGCTGCGGATGCGGTCGCCATTGCTGTTCGCAATCGGCGCGCTCGCCTGCATCACCGTCGGCCTCGCCGCCGAGCTGCAGCAGTCGATGGTCGGCTCCGCCTGGCAGCTGCACAACACCGTCGACGCCACCGCGGCGACCCACTTCGCGCTGGTCGGCGGCGCCGTCTTCGGCGGCTTCGCGGCGCTCCACTACTGGTACCCGAAGATCACCGGCCGGACGATGGGCGAGTACCTCGGCCGGCTCTCCTTCTGGACCCTGATCCTCGGGATGGTCCTCACCTTCGTGCCGCTGTTCTTCGCCGGCCAGGTCTCGGGCCAGGTGGTCGATGCCTACAAGTACTTCGGCGGCACCGGCGTCAGCTTCTGGAACCTGCTCTCGACGATCGGCGCCTTCGTGATCTTCATCGGCGTCCTGATGACCCTCGTCAACGCGATCTCGAGCCGCACCAATGGCGCCGAGGCCGGGCACGACCCCTGGGGCGGCGACACCCTCGAGTGGTTCACGCTCTCGCCGCCGGACCCGCACAACTTCGACGTCCTGCCGGACGTCCGCAGCGACCGTCCGATGCGCGACATCCGCGACGCAATCGCCCGCCGCACCGCCCGCCGCGAGCGCGAGGCTCGCGAGCGCCAGCCGGTAGCCTGACCGCATGAGCACCGGTGCCGGCGCGACCTCCGCGCCCAACCCGACGGCGGTCGAGCGCTCCCCCTTACCGACCGTCGTCCGCGATTACCTGACGCTGACCAAGCCGAAGGTCCAGTCGCTGCTGCTGTTCACCACGGTGACGACGATGTACACGGCGGGCAGCCCCTCGATCGGGCTGGTCCTGCTGACCTGCATCGGCGGCGCGCTGTCGGCCGGCGGGGCCGGGGCGATCAACCACGCCATCGACCGCGACCTCGATCGGATGATGGCCCGCACCGCCGACCGCCCTGTCGCCTCGGGCCGCGTCTCGCCCGCCGCCGCGATCACCTACGGCGTGCTGCTGGGAGCAGCCTCCTTCCTGCTACTCGCGCTGACCGTCAACCCGCTGGCGGCGGCGCTCTCGCTCTCCGGCCTGCTCGGCTACGTCTTCGTCTACACGCTCTGGCTGAAGCGCTCGACGCCGCAGAACATCGTCATCGGCGGGGCCGCCGGCGCGGTGCCGCCGCTGGTCGCCTGGGCGGCGACCACGGGCAGCCTCAGCGGTATGGCCTTCTACCTCTTCGCGATCGTCTTCTTCTGGACCCCGCCGCACTTCTGGGCCCTCTCGCTGCTGATGAAGGACGAGTACGCGCGGGCGGGGGTGCCGATGCTGCCGGTGGTCCGCGGCGAGGCCGAGACGCGGCGCCAGATCGTCCTCTACTCGGTGCTGCTCTACGCGGTCACCCAGCTGCCCTTCTGTGCCGGTGGCCTCGGTGTCGCCTACCTGGTGCCCTCGATGCTGCTGGGCGGCGTCTTCGTCTACTTCTCGGTGCGGCTGCTGCGCGCCGCCGACCGCAAGTGGGCGCTCCGCACCTACCTCTTCTCGCTCGCCTACCTGGCGCTGCTGTTCCTCTCGATCGCGATCGCGGCGAACGTCTAGCCGTTCGCGGTAATTGATAGAAATCAAGCCGATGGATCGCGATACCGCCCGCGGAAACTTGATCGCCGGCCTCCTCACCGGGGCCCTCGCCGCGGCCGTCTTCGCCCTCTGCTTCATCGCCGCCGCCCTCTACCTGGCGACCGCATGAGCCCCGAGCACCGTCACGTCCCCGAGCCCGGCGAGCTGATCTACCAGCCGAAGCCCTCCTGGGCGCCGATCTTCTTCGCGTTCGGCGGTCTTGGCCTGGTCTGCGGCATCTACGCCGCCGGCTTCATCTTCTCGCCCTACATCTACTCGATCGGCGGGGCGATCGTGATCCTGGCGGCCTTCCGCAGCCTGGTCCGCGGCGGGATCCGCGGCTACTTCGGGCTGACCCGGCGGCAGCGCGTCCAAAGCGCCGCTCTGCCGATCGAAGAGATCACCCTCGACCGCTGAGGCTCCGGGGGCCCTGTGAGGCCCTCAAAGGCGCTGAGAGCGCCTCAACGGTCCGTCAGCCGGGCGTCATCCCCGACGTCGCCCCGTCAGTCGTCCAGCATTTGACGATGTCCCGCATCGAGAGGATCCCGACCACGTTGGCGTCTTCGAAGACGACCAGGTGCCGGACGCCGCGCCGCGACATCTCCGCCGCCGCCCGCTCGAGGCTCCAGTCTGGCGCCGCGACGATCACCGCTCCAGTCATGTGGTCGGCCACCCGCTCGGCATCCGGGTCCTCGCCGGCGCCGATCGAGATCAGCAGGTCGCGCTCGGTGACGATCCCCGGGGTCGGCGACTCGGCGTCCTCGACGATCGCCGCACCGGTGCCACGATCGACCATTCGCTTGGCCGCCTCACGCAGGGTGTGGGAGGGCCCCACGGTGACCGAGATCTCCGACATTCCATCGCTCACCTGCATCTGCGGCCTCCTCTGGTTGCCGTTTCACACGCCGTCCCACACCTAGTATCAATCGCCTCAAGACAAGTCAAATCGACGCCTGGGACGGGACGCGTCGGGGCCGGCTCGACATATAGACTCCGGCCCCGCCGTACCCCTATGCGAAGCGCTTCCAAACTCATTCGACCACTGCTGGTCTTGGCTCTGCTCGGCGCCTTGGTCCTAGCCGTTTCCGGCTGCGGGACGACCAGCGCCGACCCGGCCCGCGGCCGCACGCTCTTCGTCCAGAAGTGCGGCGTCTGCCACACGCTGGCGCAGGCGGGTACGACCGCCGAAGTCGGCCCCGACCTCGACGCCGCGTTCGCGGCGGCGCGCGAAATCGGCGAGGACAGCGACACGATCGAAGGGATCGTCGAAGCGCAGGTCGAGTTCCCGCGCCCGAGCACCGGCGACCCCGCCAACTCGATGCCGGCCGACATCGTCACCGGGCAGGACCTGCACGACGTCGCCGCCTACGTCGGCGAATGGGCCGGCGTGCCCGGCGCCAAGCCGCCGGAAGTCGAAGGCGGACCCGGCGCCCAGGTCTTCGCCAACAACGGCTGCGGCGGCTGCCACACGCTCGCCGCCGCCGGCTCGAGCGGGGTCACCGGCCCCGACCTCGACGAAGTCCTGCCGGGCCAGGACGAAGCGAAAATCGAAGAGGACATCGTCGACCCGAACAAAGTCATCGCCCAGGGCTATCCCGCCAACGTGATGCCGCAGAACTTCGGCGAAACGATCCCGCCGGAAGAACTCAAAGCGTTGGTCGAATACCTGCACGAAGAAGCCGGCAACGAAGGCGGCTGAGCTGGACCGCGGCGGCGTTGCGCCGCTGCCATGATTGCCCTGGATGCGGGACCGCTTTCAGATCTCCCCCCGCCGCTTCGCCCAGGTGACCGCCGTCGCCCTTGCGGCGCTGGCGCTGATCGTCCTCACCGGCGCGGCCGTGCGGCTGACCGACTCCGGCCTCGGCTGCCCGGACTGGCCGAAGTGCTACGGAAGCACGACGCCGCCGCTCGAAACCCACGCGGTGATCGAGTTCGGCAACCGGCTGCTGACCGGCTTCGTCGGCATCGCCGTGATCGCCGCCGCGGGCCTCGCCTTCTTCCGTCGCCCCTACCGCTGGCATCTCGCGATGTTCGGCGCCCTACTGCCGCTTGGGGTGATCGGCCAGGCGATCCTCGGCGCCCTCGTCGTCAAGTACCACCTGGCTCCGGGCCTGGTGATGTCGCACTTCATCCTCTCGATGATGCTGCTCGACGCGGCCTTCGCGCTCTTCTGGTGCTCGCGCTACGAACCCTGGGAGCGGCGCCGCTCGCGCGACCGGCTCGGCGTCTGGTCGGTGCGGGCGCTGATCCCGCTCGGCCAGCTGACGATCCTGCTGGGAACGATCGCCACCGCCTCGGGACCCCATGCCGGCGCCCACGAAGAGGAACTGGTCCACCGCTTCGACTTCGAGGGCACCGGGACGCTCGAGTGGGTGGTCCAGCGCCACGCCGTGATCGCCGCTGTCTACGGCTTCGCGGCGATCGCCGTCTGGTTCCTCCTGCGGCGCCCTGGCGGCGACCAGCGGGCACTGAAGCCGCTGACCGTGGTCCTCGGGCTCCTCGCCCTCCAGGGCGCCGTCGGCGGCCTGCAGTGGTACCTCGAACTGCCGCCCGAGATCGTTTGGGTCCACATCGCGATCGCCACCGGCAACTGGCTGGCGATGCTCTGGACGGTCGCCGCCGCCGGCCGGCTCGAGCCGCGCGGAGAAGCGGCACCGAGCTCTCCCGAGCGGACCGAGGAAGTCGAGGCGGCGCCGGCCGGCGCCGCCTGACCGCCCTTAGCCAGGCGTGCTCCCCTTCTGGCTCTCGATCGGTGTTCTCAGCCTCCTGCAGGCGCTCCTGGTAGCCCTCCCCCGCCCTGCAGAGCTTCCTGCCCTCGAGCGGCTGCGCAGCGGCTGGTGGGCGCTCTGGCTGCCGCTGCCGCTCGCCGTCGTGGTCGGGGCGATCGCCCTCGACAACACTTCCGCCCGCTTCCTCACCTACCTGGCGTTGGTCGCGGTGCCGCCGCTGGCGGCGCTCGCCCTGGGCGCCATAGTCCGTGGTGCCCGGCCCTGGTGGGCGCTGCTCGCGGTGCCACTGTTCGCCGTCGCCTGGGCGGCGGAGGGCACGTTCTCCGGCCACACCGCGGCAACCGCCCTCACCGCGCTCTCCTGCACCAGCCTCGGCTGGCTGCTGGCCTGCGTGGTCCCGGCCCGCTGGCTGAAGCTCGGCATCTACGCGATGGCGGCGATCGACGCCTACCTGGTCGGCACTGACCTCCTGCAGCAACCGAACGGCGTCCTCAACGCCGTCGCCCCCGCCGCCGACCTGCCGAAGCTGCAGCTCATCCATTTCGGCTCGGCGGTGATGGGCTACGGCGACGTCTTCGTCGCGGCCACCCTCGGCGCCCTGCTCGCCGCCGATCGCCGCTGGCAGCTCCGCGGCGCCCTCGTCGCCGCCTTCGTCGGCTGCGCCTTCGACTTCCTCTTCTTCACCCTCGACACCCTGCCGGCGACGGTCCCAATCGCCCTCACCCTGGCGATCCTCGAGCTCTGGCGACGCTCAGAGGGCGGCGACGGCGAGGGCGACGAAGCCGCTGATCATCGCCGCAGCGAAGATGATCCAGCCGTGCATCATTGAAATCATCAGCGAGTCGAATCTCTGATCCACTCGCCAACTCAATCGCGACTTCCGCGCCACTTTCGCCTCCCCCACCGATACGCATAGACCCCTCCCGCGACCAGGAAGAGCCCGAACAGAATCGCCCCCACCAGTTCGGACGTCAGCAGCGTCACCGCGACCAGGAACGCCACCACCGCCCCGACGATCACCACCCATTTGAAGACCGCCGCCTCGTTGACTTTCACCGGCCCAGTCTTTCAGTCCCGGGACCCGCGCCCGGCTCGCAGCGTCGGCCGCTAGAGCACGTAAACGGTGAGGAAAACGATCAACCACATGATGTCGACGAAGTGCCAGTAGATCCCTGGCACCTCGACGCCCAGGTGGTCCTCGGCCGCCGGGCCGAAATGGCCGCGGAAGGCGCGGATCGTCGCGAAGCTGAGCAGCATCAGACCGACGAAGACGTGGGCTCCGTGCAGGCCGGTGAGCGAGTAGAAGATCGTGCCGAAGGCGAGGTCGCGGCCGCTGAAGCCGATATGTGCGTACTCGTTGATCTGGATGAAGAGGAAGGTCGCGCCCAGCATCCAGGTGAGGAGGAGGCCGAGTTTCATTCCGGTGCGGTTGCCGCGGCGGATCGACTCGAGCGCGTAGTGGACGGTGAAGCTCGAGGAGACGAGGATGGCCGTGTTGAGGCCGGCGACGGCGACCGGCAGTTCGTACGGTTCCGGCGGCCATTGTGCCGGGTTGACGACGACGCGGAGGAAGAAGTACGAGGCGAAGAAGGCCCCGAACACCATCACCTCGGAGATGATGAAGAGGAGGATGCCGAGCGTCTGGCGGTCGATCCGCGAGCTCTGATTGGCCTCCGGCGGACCGTGGTGCTCGGCGTGGCCGTGACCGGCGGTGACGGTCGCGCTCTCCACTATTTCTCCTCTCCTTCGGCCACCGCGGCGGCGACTGCCGCCGGCGGCCGGCCGACCTCGATGTGCTGGACCTGCTTCTCGGTGATCTCGCGGACGCGGCCGACCAGGTCCTCCTCGAGCCAGCGCGAGCTCTCACCCGTGTAGGTCGAGATCAGCACCTCGTCGATGCGGTAGTGCTCGATCCCGTTCTTCACCGCGAGGAAGGGATCCGGGCTCATCGGCTGGCCGGTCGCGTCGACCTCGGCGCGGTAGAGCGCGGCGAGGGTCGAGGCGAGGTCGCGGACGACCACCTGCTCGGGGACCTCCTCGCTGCGCGGGCAGACGATCGTGTAGCGGTGGGGCTGCGCCGCGGCGCGCTCCTTCAGGCGGTTGACGAGCTCCGGCGAGGCGACGGTTTTGGTCGCAACGACGAGGGTGTGGATCAAGTCCCAGCGGATCGCGTCGTCTTCGATCCGCACCGGGATGTGGGTCAGCTTTGCTTCGGCCTCCGCGACCTGCACTTCGGCCGAGGCGACGAAGTCGCGGCGGGTGATCCCGAGTCGTTGGCCGGCCAGCGCCGAGAGCAGCACCTCGCCCGGTTCGTGGGCGCGGAGCGCGTCCTCGATCCCAAGCAGCGGGTCGCGGTCGAGGATCTCGCCGACCGACTCGATGCCGAACTCACGGAAGACCGCCATCGTCACCTCGACCCGCGAGCGCGCCGCCTCGCGCAGCTCGCCGGCGTCGATCAGCTGACCGACCGCGGGCTGGTTCTGCGGCGCCGCGACTACCACCTTCGAGACCGCGCCGGACTCGACCCGCTCGCGCACCGCGGCCAGCAGTTTGCGGCCGCCGGCTACCTCGTTGAGGAAGACCAGCAGCGGCCGCGGCTCGACCTCGGGCGTCATGGACTACCCACCACGGTCGGTTGTGGCTCTTTCACCTCGGCGCCTTCGCCGGCCATGATCGCGTGGCGGGCGCCGGGCACGCCGAACTCGTACGGGCCGCCGACCACCCGCGGGATCTCGTCGAAGTTGAAGATCGGCGGCGGCGAGGAGACCTGCCACTCGATCGAGTTGGCGCGCCACGGGTTCCCCTCGGCCCGCGGCCCGTAGCGCCAGCTGACGATCATGTTGTAGAGGAAGACCAGCTGGACGGCGCCGAGGATGAAGGCGAAGATCGAGATCAGCAGGTTCCACTCGCCAAACTGGGAGGCGTAATCGGCGACGCGACGCGGCATCCCGTCCATCCCCACCCAGTGCATCGGGATGAAGGTGCCCCAGGTGCCGACCAAGGTGCCCCAGAAGTGGACGCGCCCGAGCCGCTCGTCGTACATCCGGCCCGTCATCTTCGGGAACCAGTGGTAGATGCCGGCGAAGATCGTGAACACCGAGCCGCCGAAGAGCACGAAGTGGATGTGGGCGACGATGAAGTAGGTGTCGGAGACGTGGATGTCGATCGGCACCATGCCGAGCATCACGCCGGAGATCCCGCCGATCGTGAAGGTGACGATGAAGGCAAGCGCGAACAGCATCGCCGTCGAGTAGGTGTGGATCTTGCCGAAGAAGAGCGTTCCCAGCCAGGAGAAGATCTTGATCCCGGTCGGCACCGCGATCAGCAGGGTGGTGAACATCATCGGCACCCGCAGCCAGCTGAACATGCCGGCGACGAACATGTGGTGCGCCCAGACCGAGTAGCTGAGGACGATGATCCCGATCAGCGCCAGGGCCATCAACCGGTACCCGAAGATCGGTTTTCGGGCGTGCGTCGATATGACCTCGCTGATGATCCCGAACCCGGGCAAGATCATGATGTACACCGCCGGGTGGGAGTAGAACCAGAAGATGTGCTGGTAGCTGACCACGTCGCCACCGGCCCCGAAGTCGAAGAAGTTGGTGTGGAGGATGCGGTCGAAGAGGACCATGAACTGGACGCCGGCGATGAACGGCGTCGCGGCGACGACCAGCAGCGAGGTCGAGAGGTTGGCCCAGACCAGCAGCGGCATCCGCCAGAAGGTCATTCCTGGCGCACGCATGGTGATGATCGTGACCAGGAAGTTGAGCGCCGTCGCGATCGATGAGGCGCCGGCGAACTGGACTCCGAGGTTGAAGAACGACTGGCCTAACGGCGCCCCGGTGGAGAGCGGCGCGTAGCCGGTCCAGCCGGCATCGAAGGCGCCACCGGGGGCGAGGAAGCTGCCGACGAAGAGCAGTCCGGCGACCGGCAGCATCCAGAAGCTGAGCGCGTTGAGGCGCGGAAACGCCATATCGGGCGCGCCGATCATCAGCGGCAGCACGTAGTTCGCGATCCCGGCGAAGACGGGGATGACGAAGACGAAGATCATCAGCACCGCGTGCGTCGAGAAGAGGCTGTTGTAGGTCGCCGCGTCGACGATCTGGGTGCCCGGCTGCGCCAGCTCGGCCCGGATCAACATCGCCATCAGGCCGCTGAGGAAGAAGAAAAAGAAGGTCGTGCAGATGTACTGGATGCCGATGACCTTGTGGTCGGTGTTGAAGCGGAAGTAGTCCTTCCAGTTGCGGGCACCGTGCTGCGAGTGGTCCTCGGGGATGGTCGGCGCGCCGACAGCCCAGCGGAGCCAGTAGTCGAAGCAGCCGAGGCCGGCGAGGAAGCCGAGTGGACCGGTGATCAACGGCACCACGACGTGCGGGTAGCCGGTCTGCTCGGTCTGCCAGATCGGCAGGCCGGAGATCGCGCGGAGGACGACGACGAGACCGACTCCGAAGGCGGCACCAGCGAAGGCGCCGAGGACAGCGCGGTACCAGCCAGGACGCTTTATCGCTGCCAACATCAGGTGCTCGCCTCCATTATGCCCCGCCCGCGTCCAGCGGTTCTGACGGGTTGGTCTCGGTGTCCTGTTCGATCGATTTGATGAATTCGTCGGGGATTTCTTTCTTCAGTCCGGTCACCCATTTTTCGAACTTCTCCGGCGACTCGACGACGACTTTGGCGCGCATCGAGGCGTGGCCGAAGCCGCAGAGCTCGGTGCAGATCAGCTGGTAGGTGCCGACCTTGTTCGGGGTGACGATCGCGGTCGTCGTGATCCCCGGGACGTTGTCTTTCTTGATCCGCCACTCGGGCACCCAGAATGAGTGGATCACATCCTGAGAGTGCATCTTGAACTGGATCGTGCGATCGACCGGCACGTGCATTTCGCCCTCGATGAACTTCATGCCTTTGCCCGGGTAACCGAAGCTCCACGCGTACTGCTGCGAGAAGACGTCGATCGTCATCGGGTTCGAGCCCTTGTCTTCGATGTCGTTGAGGACCTTCCAGCTGTAGGCACCGCCGAAGAGGACGATGATCGTCGGGATCAGCGTCCAGGCGATCTCCAGCCGGGTGTTGCCGTGGATCGGCTCGCCGTCGGATTCGTCGCCCGGCTTCGCTTTGAATTTCCAAAGCGCGTAGAAGAGCATCACCATCACCAGCGAGAAGACGAAGGACGAGAGGACGATCATCACGTTGAGGAGGTCGTCGATCTTCGGCGCCGCGGTCGAGCCCTCCTGGCCGTCCCAGTTGATCGAGAGCATCACCGCCGAGATCGCCGCCGTCCCCGCTAGCGTGACGAGCAGCATTTTGACTATGGGCAGGCGTCCGTACATCGGGGCGGCGAGCATTCTATTGACTCCGCGGCGCGAAGCTTTGCGGTGCGAAAGCGCTTTTCGGCACTAGCCGCGGCCCGGGCGATCGAGCACGTCGCCGCGCTAACGAGCGGGTCGCGGCAGGGCGTCCAGATCGCCGCTGGCGGCGGTGAGGACACCGCGGGCGACCCCCTCCCAGCTCCACAGCCGGCCGACGGTCTCGACCAGGGTGGCGCGGGCCGCCTCGCGCTCGGCGTCCGGCAGCTCGAGCCAGGCGCAGAGCCGGGCGGCGATTGCCTCGACCGCACCCGGCGCCACCGGAAACGAGGTCAGTCCGGCGACCTCGGGCGGCAGCGCCGCCGCCAACTGGCGCGAGACCTCGAGCATCCCCGAGTGGGCGGCCGAGACCGGCAGGGCCCCGCAGGCGGCGGCCTCGGCGGCGACCATCCCGAACGCCTCGGGGAAGGTGCTCGGCATCACCAGCGCCTCGGCCTGCGGCAGCAGCGCCGCGACCTCGTCGTGCTCGAGCCGGCCTATCAGCTCGACCGAGCCGGCGGCGGCGCGGGCCAGCTCGGCGTAGTCCGCGGGCGGGTCGGCGAGAAAGGCGGAGAGGATCGGCAGCGGCTCCTCCACCCCGCCCTCGAAGGCGCGGCCGCGGCGGGCGACCTCGAGGGCGCCCTCGAGGTCGCCCTGCTCGAGCGCCGCCAGCAGGCGGCGGACGCCGTCCTCGAACTCGCCGAAGCCGGCGACCTGCAGCCGTGCCTCGGGGTGGCTGGCGTGGACCAGCGGCCAGGCGGCGAGCAGCAGGTCGATCCCCTTGGAGACGATCAGCTTGCCGACGAAGACGACGAGCGGCTGCCGCGGCCCGGGCGGCGGCCGGAACTCCTCGACGTCGACACCGGGCGGGCCGAGCCGGGTCTTCTCCTCGAGCTCGGGCAGTTCCGGCAGCGCCGCCCATAGCGATTCGGCGGTGTGGCGGGAGCCGACGAGGACGCCACTCGCCGGCCCGACCCCTTCCAGCGCGTAGGGGCCGAAGCGCTCGCGGTGCGGTTTGACGGTGTACTCGAGCGCCGAGCCGTGGATCTTCACCGCGAAGGGGGCGATGCCAGCGCGGGCGAGGATCGCGGGGCCCATCACCAGGTGGTTGGCGAGCGCCAGGTCGATACCGCCGGCCGCCGCCGCGACCTCGCGCACCGCCGTGACGTTGTCCTCCAGGTAACGGTCGAGCTCGGCCTCGCTCAGCTCCGGGAATGCCTTCACCTCGAAGCCCTCATACGGATCTTTGACGTAGACCGGCAAAAGGCCGCCGATATCGGGCACGTGCTGGTGCACGCCGGCCAGATCGACCTCCCGATCCTGGCTCAGCAGATGGACCTCGTGGCCGAGCCGGGCCAGCGCCGGAGCGAGGTTCGCGTTGTAGATGTTGCTGCCGGTGCCGCGCAGCATGTAGCCATGAAAGATGAGCACGCGCATCGGGAGCCGCCCAAGGTATTAATCTCCCCGGCGTGAACGACCGTCAGCTCTACCGCATGCGTGCAGCGGCCTCGGGCCGCGAGGCGATCGCCCACGTCGAGCCGGGGACGATCTACGTCGACCGCGAGACCGGCGAGGAGATGGAGCCGGTCGCGATGATCCTGCCGCTCGCCCCCTCCGCCTCCGCCCTGCCGCGTGAGCCGGAGAACCTACGCGCCTGCCGCCGCTGCGACCAGCTGATCGGGATCGACGTCAGCGACTGCCCCTACTGCGGCCTCCGCCAATCGCCCCTCTGAGGCGTGCGGCTAGAGCCCGAGGGCTACGGTTTCGCGACCAGGGTCGCGGTGTAGAGCAGGCGGGCGTTGGAGTAGTAGCAGCCGTAGGTCTTGGTTTTGCCGACGCCCTGCTGGGGATGGCCGCCCTGGATGTCTTCTTTGGAGGAGCAGTGTTCGGCCAGGCGACTGCCGCGCCAGGTGTTTTCGGCCGAGACGTTGAAGGCGAACATCGGCGCCCAGGTGGGGATCGTGAGGGCGACGACCTGGCCCTGGAGGACGTTGAGGGGGCGTTCGAGGGCGAAGATCGGGGTCGTCCCGAAGTAGGAGTTGAGCACCTGGAGGGGGCTCTGGCGGACCAGTTCGTATTTCGGGGGAGTGGTTTCTTCGACCGGTTTGAGGATGCCGATACGCGCCTCCGAGGGGGTGCCGAGGAATTCGTTGAAGAAGCCGATCTCGTTCGTGGTCGATTCGGTTTCTTTCGCCGAGGGCTTGGCGAGGGTTATCGACCAGGCGACGATTTTGCCGTCGAAGGGAACCTCGTACGGTTTCACGACGCCGTCGGCGATCGCCTGGAAGCCGGTGACGTGGCCCTCGACCCGGCAGGGCGTGATCTCGACGTTGTTGACGATTTTGCCCGGGCAGGAGGCGTCCGGCGTTTCCGCCGTCTGGCCGAGGGTGACGACTTTGAGCGGCGCCGAGTCGGCCTGGCCCGGGGAGGCGACGTAGATCGCCGCCGCCAGGAAGACGGCGAGCGCAAGCAACGGCCAGGCGCGGCCAGGGCGTCTGTTCTTCTCGGCGAGTGGCATCTTTGGTGGCAACACCGGCTGCGGTGGCCAGTTGCGGGGCATTCTGCCCACCCGCCGCGCCAAATGCGGACGGCCGGGGCCGCTTGCACGATCCCCTCCAGCTAGCGCGTGGGGTTCCGGATAGACGCTAAGGTCGCCGCCCGATGCCTGCGGTCGAGTCGAATCCCGGCCAGATCGTCCTCGCCGAGGCGGAGCGCGTGCTGCGCCAGAACTGGCACGAAGGCGCCCGCGGCGAGCTCCGCTACTCCTACACCGAGCCGAGCCCCGGCCGCTATCCGTGGCAGTGGTACTGGGACTCGTGCTTCGCGGCGATCGTCTGGCGGCGGTTCGACCGCGCCCGCGCCCGCCGCGAGCTCGAGAGCCTGCTCGCGGCGCAGCGCCCCGACGGCTTCGTCGGCCACACGATCTTCTGGCGGCAGCCGGTCACCTTCCCGCGCCTTCTCTTCTACAACGTGCCCAGCCGCGGAGCGCTGCAGACCGGCTCGATCCAGCCGCCGCTGCTCGCCTGGGCCTGGCGGATCGCCGTCGGCGACCCCGCCGAGGAGCCGCGCATCGCCGCCCAACTCGACTGGCTGGCCGCCAACCGCGACCTCGAGGGCGACGGCCTGCTGTGGATCGTCCAGCCCGACGAGTCGGGCCTCGACGCCTCACCCAAGTTCGAAGCAGTCTGGGGCTGGGAAGCCAACGGCCGCCCCGGCTTCCCGCTGCTGGTCCGTCGCAATCGCAAGCTCGGCTGGGACGCGCGGCGGATCCGCGACCGCGGTGGCCCGGTCCTCTGCGAGACGCTCGTCAACACCCTCTGGTCGCTGTCGCTGCAGGCGCACGGCCGGCCCTCCGCCACGGCGGCCCTCGTCGACCGCCTCTGGGACGAGCGGCGCGGCCTCTTCGTCGACGAAGCCGAGCCGGGGGCGCTGCGGCCGCAGACGGTGACCTGGGCCTCGCTGGCACCTCTGGCGCTGCCCGACCTCCCCGAGGCGATCGGCCGCCGCCTGGTCGAGGAGCACCTGCTCGACCCGAGCCAGTTCCTCACCCCGGTCGCCCCACCCTCCGTCGCGGCCAACGACCCCGGCTACGAACCCGACGGCGGCCATGGCCTGATCCGCCGCTACTGGCGCGGCCCGACCTGGATCAACTCGAGCTGGATGGTCTGGCTGGGGCTACGCCGGCTCGGCTATGAGGCCGAGGCGGCACGGCTGGCCGCGGGCGTGATCGGCGCCGTCGCCCGCGAAGGGATGCGCGAGTACTACGACCCGCGTTCGGGCATAGGTCTCGGCGCGCGCGACTTCGCCTGGTCGACGCTCGCGTCTGAGCTCGCCGACCCCGACGGGGCCGCGACGGCGTCCTATTTGTAGCGGTAGGTGATCCGCCCGCGATCGAGGTCGTACGGGCTGAGCTCGATCTTCACGCGGTCGCCCGGCAGGATGCGGATGTAGTGGCGGCGCATCTTGCCCGAGATGTGGCCGAGCACATCGTGCCCGTTGTCCAGTTTGACGCGGAACATCGTGTTCGGGAGAGCCTCGGTGATCTCTCCCTCCATTTCGATCTTTTCCTCTTTGGCCATGCGGCCGAGATAGTACGGCACCGTCCGTATTTGCCCATGCTTCGCCCGTCTCGCGGTCGCTTTCGGCCGCTTCAGAGCCGATTCTGGGTGAGGTGGACCAGCGCCGATTCGCGGTCGGTGACCTCTCCCGCGTACTGCGCCGCCTCCAGCTCGGCCACCGCTTCGCCCAGCTCCGGCCCCGGCTCCAGCTCGAGCGCGGCGGCGATCTCGTCGCCGCGCAGCAGCGGCTCCGGCGGCCCTTCGCGGCGCCAGTCGAGCGCCGCGGCGATCATCTCGCGAGCCAGCTCGAGGTGGGCGTCGACCATCTCCGGCCTCGCCAAAGGGCCGGCGCCGCGGGCCGAGAGGCGGTCGGCGACGGTGAGCAGGGTGACGTCGACGCCGACCGGCTCGGTCGCCCGCAGGTAGTCGTGGACGCGGCGTGCCGGCAGCGGCCGCTCGGGGATCAGGAAGCCGAGCCGCAGGTGGTGCAGGGTCAGCGCCTGCAGGTGGCGGGTAAGGCGACGGCTGGCGTGCAGGCGGCCGGCGAAGATCCCCTCGATCACCTCGGCACCGAGCGTGTCGTGGCCGCGGAATCCGACGAAGCCGTCGCGCTCCTGGCGCGTCTGCGGCTTGGCGATGTCGTGGAAGAGGGCGCCGAAGCGGAGTGCCGTGCCGCGGTTCATCTCGTCGGCGAGCGGCTCGGCGAGCAGCTCCGCGACCTCGGCGGCGCGCTCGCCGGCGAAGCGGTCGAGGTCGGCCTCGATCTCGAGCGTGTGCTCGAGCACCGCCAGGGTGTGGCCGTAGACGTCGAGGTGATGATTCGGGCCCTGCTCGACCCCGTGCAGCCCGGCGACCTCGGGGAGAACGACGGCGCTGACCCCGAGCTCCTCCATCAGCCGCAGTCCGCGCAGCGGGTCGGGGCCGCCGAGCAGCTGCCGCAGCTCGGCCAGCTGCCGCTCGCCGGCCGGCTCGGCGGCGCGGCCGACTGCATCGCGGGCAAGCTCGGCGGTGGAGGGGTCGAGATCGAGGCCGAGTCCGGCGGCGAGGCGCGGCGCCCGCAGCAGCCGCAGCGGTTCCTCCGTGAAGCTGCGCTCACCGACCGCCCGCAGGACGCGGCGCTCGAGGTCGCCGAGGCCGTCGTAGGGGTCGTGCACCTCTTCGCCGCCGAGCGGCACCGCGACGGCGCCGATCGTGAAGTCACGGGCGGCGAGGTCGGCGTCGATCGAGCCTTCGCGGAGCGGCGTCAGATCGACCTGCCAGCCGCGCGCCGCGGCTACCACCCGCCAGGTGCTGAACTCGGAGGAGAGCTCGAAGGCGTGGCCGCCGAGCGCTTTGGCCAGCGCCCGCGCCGGCGCGTCGGGATCCCCGGCGAGCGCGAGGTCGAGGTCGCGGATCTCTTCGCCGAGCGCCGCGTCGCGCACCGCCCCGCCGACGATCCAGGCGTCGTAGTCGGGCAGCGCCGCCGCCGCGGCCGCGACCAGCGGCGAGGAACGCAGCGCCTCGATCATCCCGGCCGCCGCGGCACCCGCGTCGAGATGCCGCAGGTGATCTCGTAGTTGATCGTCCCGAGCCGCGCCGCCAACTCCTCGGCGCGAATCCGCTGCTCCCCCTGGGCGCCGATCAGGACTGCCTCGGCCCCGACCTCCACCCCGGTCTCCGGACCGAGGTCGACGGTCAGGTTGTCCATCGAGATCGTCCCGACCAGCGGCCGCCGCTCGCCACCGACCAGCACCTCGGCGTCGTTGGAGAGCGCCCTGCGCACGCCGTCTCCGTAGCCGACCGGGATCACCCCGACCCAGGTGTCGCGCGGCGCCTTCCAGGAGCGCCCGTAGCCGGCGCTCTGGCCGGCCGGAAAGCGCTTTACCGCGGCGACGTAGCTGTGCAGCGAGAGCGCCGGCGCCAGGCCGCGCTCGGCCGGGTCGCCCTGGAAAGGGTCGAGCCCGTAGACGGCGACCCCGCAGCGCGCCAGGTCGAAATGCGAGCGGGGATCGCGATACACCGCGGCGCTGTTGGCGGCGTGGGCGAGGACCTCGGGGAACTCGGCCTTGACCGCCTGCACGAACTCGTCGAAGCGGCCGAGCTGCGCCTCGAAGTAGCCCTCGTCGGAATCCGGTTCGTCGGCGGTCGCGAAGTGGGTCCAGACCGCGGCCAGCTCGAGGTTGGGGTCGGCGTCGCAGGCGCGGACCAGGGCCAGGGCCTCCTCGGCGTCAAAGGTGCCGAGCCGCCCCATGCCGGTGTCGAGCTTGACGTGGACGCGGGCCGGGCGGCTGGCGGCGCGGGCGCGGGCCGCGAGCAGGGTGCGGAAGTCCCCGCTCCAGAGGCCGACCTCGGCGCCGGCACCGAGGGCGATGTCGAGCTCGGGCGGGCTCAGCGCCCCCATCGCCAGCAGCGGCACATGGCCGAACCGGCGCGAGACCTCCTCCGCCTCGCGCGCCGTCGCCACCGCCAGCCAGGTGGCACCGCCGGCCAGCGCCGCCGCGGCACAGTCGTCGGCGCCGTGGCCGTAGCCGTCGGCCTTGACCACAGCACAGAGCTCGGCCGCGCCGCGTAGCTCGTCGCGCAGCCGGGCGCAGTTGGCGCGGACCGCCTCGAAGTCGATCCGGGCGACTGCCCGCTCCACGGTCAGCCTTCGGGGTCGTCGCCGTCGACGATCGCGGCAAGGGCGTCGGCCCGGGTCACCATCCCCGCCAGGCGGCCGTCCTCATCGACCACGGGCAGGTGGTTGTGGTGCGAGTCGGCGATCTTCTTCGCCACCCGGTCGGCGCTCTCGTAGGTCTTGACGGTGATCGGGTCGGCCGTCATCAGCTCCGAGACTTTGGTCGCGAACGCTTTCTCGAGCTTGTGTTCGAAGCCCTTCATCGAGCCGATGAAGACGATGCCTCCCATGATTTCGAGGTAGTGCGGGAGGTGCAGGTCGGACTCCTCGTCGCTGAGGATCAGGTCCGACTCGCTGACGATCCCGACCACGACGTTCGCTTCGTCGACGACGGCGATCGCGCCGTGGTCGGTCTTGGCGAGCAGATCGATCGCCTTGCGGGCCTCGTCCTCGGCTTGCACGGTTGAGACGTCGGCGTCCATGATCTCGGCGGCGGTCTTCATGGGGCGCGAGGTTATTCGACCCGGAGGCTCGATGTGCGGCTAGTCGCCGCGCAGCCCGGCCGGGATCGCGGCGATCACGTCGGTGGCGATCACCGACTCGGCGGCGCCGATCCGGCGCGCCGCCTCGCGGCCGGCGCGGGCATGGGCGAGGACCGCCGCGCACGCTGCCGCGAACGGCTCGAGGCCACGGGCGAGCAGCGCCGCGGTGAGGCCGGAGAGGACGTCGCCGGTGCCGGCGGTCGCCAGAGCCGGCGCCGAGACTGCGTTGACGGCGACCCGCTCGCCGTCGGCGACGATCGTGTCGTTGCCCTTGAGGACGACCACCGCGCCGGCGGCGACCGCGGCTTCGCGGGCGGCGGCCAGGCGGTGGGCGTCAACCTCGGCCGAGTCGCGGCCGAGCAGGCGACCGAGCTCGCCGGCGTGCGGGGTGAGGATCGTCGCGGCACTGCGGCCGCCGATCGCCTCGAGCCGGCCGGCGAAGGCGTTGAGACCGTCGGCGTCGATGACCAGCGGGCACCCGATCCGCGGCGCGACCTCGCGGGCCAGCGCCAGCGAGCCCTCGTCACGGCCGAGGCCCGGCCCGAGCACGCCGGCGGCGGCGCGCTCGAAGGCGGCCAGCAGCGGCTCGGCGGAAGCGGGCGAGAAGCAGCCGTCGCCGCCCGGGATCGCCCGCGACATCACCTCGGGGTCGGCAGTGGCGAAAACCTGCTGCAAATCGGAAGGAATGGCGACGGTCGCGTAGCCGGCGCCGCCGCGGATCGCCGCCCGCGAGGACATCCGCACCGCCCCGGTCAGTCCGCGCGAGCCGCCGGCGATCGTCACCTGCCCGGAGCTGAACTTGGTCGAGCGGGCGCCGCGCTTCGGCGGCAGCTCGAGCACGGCTGGGTCGATCGTCCCCGCCGCGGGCGCCGCCGGCGTGCCGCCGGGGATCCCGATCGGCGCCACCCGCAGCTCGCCCGTCGCCCACTTGCCAGGCGCAACGAGCTGCCCGAGCTTGGCGGCGTGGAAGCTGACCGTGAGGTCCGCCCCGACGACCGCCCCCGCAACCTCGCCGCTCGCGGCGTCGACCCCGGAGGCGACGTCGCAGGCGACTACCGGCGCCCCGCACTCGTTGATCGCCGCAATCGCCGCCGCGGCCGGTTCCCGCGGCGCACCGCTGAAGCCGGTGCCGAAGATCGCGTCGACGATCGCGCCGGAGCCGCTCAGGCGCGCACCGATCTCCCCTGCGGCGACCTCATGCGCCTCGGTCCGCGCCAGGTTCGCGGCCGCGTCGCCCTTCACCTCGTCAGCCGGCCAGAGCAGCAGGGCCTCGACCGCGAAGCCGACCTCACGCAAGAGCCGCGCCGCGACGAAGCCGTCGCCGCCGTTGTTGCCCTTGCCGCAGACGATCCGCACCGGCCCCCGCGGCGCCAGCTCGACCACTGCCTCGGCCAGCGCCCGCCCCGCCGCCTCCATCAGGTTCAGCGAGGGGATGCCCTGCTCCTCGATCGCCCAGCGGTCGGTCGCCCGCATCCCCTCGGCGTCGTAGAGCGGTTGTAGCCAAGCCTCCATCGCCGCCAGGGTATCCGCGTCGCGGTCAGTAACAGATTGCGACCGCGGCGGCGTTGTCGCGCGAGTGGGTCAGCGAGATCTCGATCCGGCGGCCGGCGGCCGCTTCGGCGGCGCGGCCCGAGAGGCGCACGGTCGGCGGTTCGCCGGCCACGACCTCGATCTCCCTCAGCCCCAGCACGCTGCGCAGCCCGAGCGCCTTTGCCACCGCCTCCTTGGCGGCGAAGCGGGCGGCGAGGTGGCGGCCGGGGCGGGCCTTGCCATAGGCGTACTCGCGCTCGGCAGCGGTAAAGACGCGCTCGGCGAGCCGTGGGTGCCGCTCCAGGGCAAGCTCCATTCGCTCGATCTCGAGCAGGTCGATACCGACGCCGGTGGTCATGGGGTGAATCTTGCTACTTGGCGAGGCCGGCGACGAGCGTGGCGCTGGTGCGGTCGCCGGAGCTCGAGCCGCCGAGCGCGATCCAGCCGAGCTTTTCGAGGTACGGCCGCACCTCGTCCAGTTCCGCCACGTCGAGCGGCGAGGCGAGCGCTTCGAACAGCTCGAGCGCCGGGGCACCGGAGATAAAGCCGCTGATCGGCGTGTCGCCGAGCGCCGCCTTGGCTTCTTCGAAGGCCGGGTCGTCGGCCAGCGTGCCCGCTTTTTCGGAGAGCGCCGCGATCGCCGCCTCGGGGCCGTAGGAGATCGCAACCTTGCTGCCGCCGGCGGCGACGACGATCGGCTTCTCGCCGAGTTCGGGCGAGCTGATCGAGAAGCCGGAGAAGGACCCTTCCTTGAAGGCGGTGACGCCGGGGACATTCGAGTTGCGCAGCAGCAGGCCGAGGTTTTTCACCGTGTTCTGGGCTTCGTTCGGGTCGCCCGATTCGATCACCAGGGCGCCGCTGAGGTTGCTTTCGCTGTTCCCTTCGACGAAGACGCCGATGTCGCCGATCGAGCCGAGGAGCGAATCGATGTCGATCCCCGACCCTTCGAGGCTGCGCTTGAACTGGTTCGGCGGCACCTCGCCCGGGATCCCGTTTTCGTCGATCTGGTCGATCATCTGTTCCAGCGCCTTGCCGTATTCGGCGCTGGCGACCGCCACCACCGAGCCGGCCGGCAGCGAGCCGAGCAGGCCGCTGGCGTCGCCGCCCGCGGCCGCGCCGCTGGTCAGGTTTGAGCTGATGTCCATCTCCAGGGTTTCGGCGCCGGGGACGAAGCTGATCAGCGCCGTCGAGCCTTCGGGTTCGATCCCCAGCAGTTCGAGGCCAAGGCGGGTTTCGTTGTCGATCCCCTGGCCGGCTTCCTGGATCAGCGCGCCGATGTCGACGTAGATGTCGCCGACGCTGCCGTCGGCAGCTTCGCCGCTGGTGGCGGCGTACGAGTCGGTACCCGCAAGATTTTCGCCGTCGAGCGCGTCGACCATCTGTTCGAAGATCCGTTCGTCCTCCGCGTACATCAGCAGGCCTTCGGTGAAGCCGACGGTCGCGCCTTCGTCGTCGGTCTGGAAATCGACGCCTTCGTACTCCCCTTCCTCGTAGGTTTCGCCGCTTTCGTCGGTCTTCTGGTTGACGAATTCTTCGGCTTCGCCTTGGTCGGAGACCTGCAGCGCCGCGCCCGCCCCCTGGAAGTCATCGCCGTCGTATTCCTGGAGGAAGATCCCGGCGCGCTCACCGAGCCACGGCTGCACTTCTTTTTCGAAGTCGAGGTTGGCGCCGCCGTCGGCGGCGGAGCGTTCGAGTTCTTCGGCGATCAGGGCACCGACGCTGTCGATCCCGGCGATCTTCTCGGCCAGGGAGTTGACGTTTTCGGCGATTTCGCTGTCGGGCTGGATCTGGGCTTCGATGAAGACCGAGGCGCCCGGCGGCGCCGCTTCTGCCGGTTCGGTCTCCCCGGAGCCTGAATCGCCGCCGCAGCCAGCGACGAGCAGCGCGGCCGCGAGGGCCGCAAGGATGAGCATGGGGACGAAACGGCGCCTCACGAAGCGCGGACCCTAGAGGATTCCCGACCGTCGGCTCACTCGACGGTGACGGTCTTGGCCAAATTTCGGGGTTGATCGACGTTGAGGCCGCGAGAGCGGGCGATGTCGTAGGCGAGAAGCTGCAGCGGCAGCACCGCGACGATCGGTTGCAGGATCCAGTCGGTGCGAGCGACCTCGATCGTCTCGTCGGCGACCTCGGCAACCCGCTCGTCGCCGGCAGTGGCGATCGCGATCGTGCGGGCGCCGCGGGCGCGGACCTCTTCGACGTTGGAGAGCACCTTCGCCAGCACCGGGCTCTCGGTGGCGACGCAGACGACCGGGGTCGACTCGTCGAGCAGGGCGATCGGGCCGTGCTTCATCTCTCCCGCCGCGTAGGCGTCGGTCGGTATGTAGGAGACCTCCTTCAGCTTCAGCGCCCCCTCGAGGCAGACCGGCAGCCCGATGTGGCGGCCGAGGTAGAGGAAGAAGTCCTGCTCGTAGTGCTTGGCGGCGATCGCCCGCACCGGCTCCTCGGTCATCGCCAGGGTCTCGTCGATCTTCACCGGCAGCGCCCTCAGTTCGGCCACCAGCTCTTCGATCCGCTCCAGGGGCAGCGACTCGCGCAGCTCGGCGATCCGTAGCCCGAGCAGGTACATCGCCGCCACCTGGGCGAGGAAGGTCTTGGTCGCGGCGACCCCGATCTCGAGGCCGGCCCGGGTGAAGAGGATGGCGTCGGCGTCGCGGGTCGCCTGGCTGCCCATGATGTTGGTGACCGTCAGCACGGTCGCCCCCGCCTCGCGGGCGAGCCGCATTGCCGCCAGCGTGTCGGCGGTCTCGCCCGACTGGGTGATGCCGACGACCAGGTCACCGGGGCCGACCACCGGGTTGCGATAGCGGTACTCGGAGGCGATGTCCATTTCGACCGGCACCCGCGCCCACTCCTCGATCGCGTAGCGGCCGATCAGGCCGGCGTGGTAGCTGGTGCCGCAGGCGACGATCACGATCCGCCGCACCTCGCGCAGGAAGTCGTCGGAGAGGTCGACGTCGGAGAGGTCGACCCCATCGTCCTCGGGCAGGCGATCGGTGATCGTCTCGGCGACCGCGTCGGCCTGTTCGTGGATCTCCTTCAGCATGAAGGTCTCGTAGCCGCCTTTCTCGGCGGCGTCGGCGTCCCATGTGACCTCTTCGGCGGCGCGCTCGATCGGCTCGCCGGCCGGGTTGGTGATCCGCACCCCGTCGGCGTCGATTTCGACGATCTCGTCGTTTTCGATCGGCATCGCGGTGCGGGTATCGGCGAGGAAGGCGGGGATCGCCGAGGCGAGGAAGGTCTCCCCCGCACCGACCCCGGCGACCAGCGGGCACTCCTTGCGGGCGCCGAGCAGCCGGCCCGGCTCCTCAGCGTGCATCGCGACGAATGCGTAGTGGCCGCGCAGCTCGGCGTAGGCGGCGCGGACCGCGGCGGCGAGGTCGCCGTCGTAGTGGCTGGCGATCAGGTGGGCGACCACCTCGGCGTCGGTCTCCGAGGTGAACTCCTGTCCTTCCTCCTGCAGCCGCCGGCGCAGCGCCGCGTGGTTCTCGACGATGCCGTTGAGGACGATGTGGACCTGGCCGGAGCTGTCGTCGTGCGGGTGGGCGTTCTCCTCGGTGACCCGGCCGTGCGTCGCCCAACGGGTGTGGGCGATGCCGGTCGT
>Ga0070667_100001103_pt1 | contig 24743 bp, 23 predicted proteins | sample KBSS33metaG_FD_64659 | JGI IMG/M metagenome (GOLD analysis project Ga0070667, IMG submission 64659) | Switchgrass rhizosphere microbial communities from Kellogg Biological Station, Michigan, USA - KBS S3-3 metaG | ecosystem: Host-associated > Plants > Roots > Rhizosphere > Soil ... | reverse complement strand
ATTCACCAAGCGCTTCCGGTGACTGGATAGTTTCAACCTCACCTGATAGTATTTTCATCATGTGTCGATGCGCCCGGCCGGTCCCCGGCGTGCGTATGCGACCGCTCTGTTGAGCCGTGCGCGCATCGACACCGTGCGGGAGCCGCAATCCGAATCCCAGCGAGTGGCGATCTCGGGCAAGCCGCGGGGGCTTGACAGCGCCGGGCCGCTGGAAAAAAGTGTTCGCCGCAAAGGAGGATCACTCATGGACCCGGGTTCGCTCGAGTTTCTGAAGGGTGGCGGGGAAATGGGCGCACGCATGCGCGCGCTCGATTGGGTTGCCACACCGCTCGGCTCGCCTCGGCAATGGCCGCAAAGCCTCAAGACCATCGTTCGCGTGATGCTCGACTCGCGCTTCGCGATGTGGATGATGTGGGGCGAAGCGGGCACCTTCTTTTGCAACGATGCCTACCTGCCGACGGTCGGCGTCAAGCGCGAGTGGGTGCTGGGCGCGCGGGCCGACAAGGTCTGGGAAGAGATCTGGTCCGATATCTGGCCGCGCATCGACCATGTGCTGCGCACCGGCGAGGCCACCTTCGACGAAGGCCTGCGGCTGTTCCTGCGCCGCAGTGGGTACGACGAGGAGACCTTCCACACCTTCTCGTACAGCCCCATCTACGACGACCAAGATCGGATCGCCGGCATGCTGTGCGTCGTCGTCGAGGAAACGACCCGCGTTATCGGCGAGCGTCGCTTGCGCACATTACGCGAGCTCGCTGCGCTGTCGACGAACGAAGCGGCGTCGGTTGATGCGGCGGGGCGGCAGATGCTGGCGCTGCTGCCCAGCAACGGCATGGACATCGCGTTCGCAGCGCTGTACCAGGTCGATGCCGGAACGCGAGTTGCCCGGTTGGTCGACTGCAATACGCCCTGCGTGTCCGGGCGGCTCCCGATCTCCGTCGATATCGACACGAGCGCCGCCGGGCAGGCCATTGCACGGGCGATTGGCACCCGCCAAGAACAGCTGATCGAGGGTCTCGCGGCAGGCGGTGTCGGCATCGCCGACCACTGGGGCGCGCTGGTGCAGCAGGCGGTGGTCGTGCCACTGGCCGGCGTGGGCCGGTCGCGCATCACCGGCGCGCTCGTGCTGGGCGTCAGCACGCGGCGTCGGCTGGATCCGGCCTATCACGGCTTCCTTTCGCTGGTGGCGGACCAGGTCGCGACCGGACTGTCGGATGCCCGCTCACGCCTGGAGGAGCGGGAACGCGCGCAGGCCCTGGCCGAACTGGATCGGGCCAAGAATGTGTTCTTCGGCAATGTCAGCCATGAGTTCCGCACACCGCTGACGCTGATGCTCGGTCCGGTCGACGACCTGCTGGCGCGCCCTGCCCTGGACACCGATATTGTCGAATCCTTGCGGCTCGTGCAACGCAATGGCCTGCGCTTGCGCAAGCTCGTGAATTCGCTGCTCGACTTCTCGCGCATCGAGGCCGGGCGCGTCGATGCGCACTACAAGCCGACGGACTTGACCGCGTTCACGCTCGACCTTGTGTCGGTGTTCCGCTCCGCCGTCGAACAGGCAGGGTTGCGCCTGGAAGTCCGCTGCGCACCGATGCCGGAGCCGGTCTACGTCGACCGCGACATGTGGGAGAAAGTGGTTCTGAACCTGTTGTCGAACGCGTTCAAGTTCACGCTCGAGGGCGAGATCGAGGTCGTGCTAGCGGTCGAGGGTTCCGAGGCGCATCTGGGCGTCCGCGACACCGGCGCGGGCATCGACGAACGCGATCTGCCCAATGTCTTCGATCGCTTCCACCGCGTGGCCGGCACGCGAGCCCGCTCGCAGGAAGGAACCGGCATCGGCCTGGCCCTGGTGCAGGAACTGGTGCGGCTGCACGGCGGCACGGTGTCGGTCAAGAGTCAGCTCGGCAAGGGCAGCAGCTTCACGGTGACGATCCCGCTGGGCAGCGCGCACCTGCCGCAGGATCGGATCGAAGCAGCCGGCACGCCGGCCGTCAGCTCGCTCGATTCGTCCTCATTCGTCGACGATGCCTTGCGCGCCGGTCCGGCGGGTTCCCTGCGGCAGACGGCCAGAGCGGTGCGCGCATCGCCCGGCGTCGTCCGGGAGCACATCCTGGTGGTCGACGACAACGCGGATATGCGCAGTTATGTCGAAAGGCTGCTGCTGCCCTATTGGGACGTGACCACCGCGTCCGACGGGCGCCAGGCACTCGACGCGATCGAGCAGGCGCTGCCCGACCTCGTCGTGACCGATATGAACATGCCCAATCTCGATGGCCGCGCGCTGATCCAGCACATCCGCACGCGCCGCGAATCGCACGCGCTGCCGGTCATCGTGCTGTCGGCGCAGGCCGGCGAGGAACAACGCGTGGCAGGCCTGAACCAGGGTGCCGACGACTACCTTGTGAAGCCGTTCTCCGCGCGTGAGCTGCTGGCACGCGTCGAAGTCCAGCTGCTGCGCGCACGCATGCGCGTCGCCGACGAGGGCCGCAACGCCGACTCGTTGCTGTGGTCGAAGATGCCGCCGGCGGACCCGAATGCCGACGACGGCGCCTATCGAGCAGGCGCGCCGCACAACGGCGGCTCACCGCCCGGATGAGGCACACTGGGTGGCCCATCTCGCAGCGACATGGACGCCCAGCACCACCTCAGCGAACTCGACCGCCAAGGCTTCACGGTCATCGAGGACTTCCTGCCGCCAGACGACATGGAACAGGTGCGCGCCGGCCTGGCGCCGCATCTGAGCACGCACAGCGGCCGCAACAACTTCGAAGGGCTGCGCACCGAGCGGGTCTACACGCTCGTCGGCCGAGGGCGCGTCTTCGAGCGCATCGCCGAAGACGCGCGCGTGCTGGCGCTGCTCGATCGGCTGCTGGCACCGGGTTTTCTGCTGACGGCGAGCCAGGCGATCTGCATCCACCCCGGCGAAACGCCGCAGCCGATCCACCACGACGATTCGTTCTACCCGATCCCGCGGCCGCGACCGTCGATCAGCTTCAGCACGATCGTCGCCGTCGACGCCTTCACGATGGACAACGGCGGCACCGAGGTCATACCCGGCAGCCACCGCTGGAGCGACGCGCAGGTCGCCGGCGCCTACGACGGGCGCGATGCCGACGCGCCGATGCCGCCGGCGCTCGAGCGATCGCTGGTGACCATGGTCGTGCCGGCGGGCGCCTGCCTCTTCTTCCACGGCACCTTGATGCACCGCGGCGGCGCCAATCGCAGCGCCGCGCCGCGGCTGGCGTTCTCGAACCAGTACTGCGAACCCTGGGCGCGCACCCAGGAGAACTTCTACCTCGGCATTCCGGCCGCCCTGGTGCGGCGCATGTCGCCACGCCTGCAGACACTGCTCGGCTACGAGATCATGCCGCCCTTCATGGGCCACGTCACCGCGTCGCACCCGAGCAAGGTGCTGCGCGACGGCTACGTCAACGCGGTCGCGGCGGCGCGAAGCGACGCTTGATCTGGCTGGCCAACCGTGCGATCCGTTCGGCCTCGATGCCGATCGCGCGCAACTGCCCGGTCGCCGAGACGGTCTGGCCGCAGAAGAACAAGCCCGGTTCCGGCGTTGCGCGACCCGTCGCGAGCGGCATGCCCTGCTCGTCGAGCACGCCCTGCACGGCGGGCAGCAGCGCGCGCAGATCGGGGCGGAACCCGGTCGCAAGAATGACGGCGTCGAACGGCTCGGCGCGCGCATCGTCGAACACGACACCGTCATTCGTGAACCGGTCGATGCCGGGGCGCACCTTGATCGTGCCGTCGCGGATGCGCGCCAGCGTGCCGGCATCGAGCAGGGGCACGCGGCGGTCTTCCTCGATCATGCGAAGCGGGCCTTTGGCGGCGATTTCGAAGCCGAGATTCTTGGTCGGGCCCGCCGCCAGGCGGATCGCCGGCGCGTTGATGAAATCGGCCACGCGTGCGGGCAGAAATGCCTGCGCGATCGCCCAGGTCAGGATCGGCAGCCCGAGCAGTTCGCGCGGCAGGATCCGGACCGGGCCGCGCACCGACAGGCTCACCTCGACCCCGGCCTCGGCCAGATCGAGCGCGATCTCGGCACCCGAATTTCCGAACCCCACGACGAGGACGCGCCCGCCCGCGAACGCGCCGGGGTTGCGATAGCGGCTGCTGTGAACGACCCGGCCGCGGTAGAGGTCCGACCCGGGCCAGGTCGGCACGTTCGGGAAGTCCGCCCACCCGGTGGCGAGCACGACGACCGGCGCGACCCATGACTTCTGGTTGGCAGCGACACGCCAGGTCGAACCTTCACGGCGGATGGCCTGCACTGCACAGTCGAACACCGGACGCAGGTCGAAGTGCGCCGCGTAGTCCTCGAGGTAGTCGACGACCTGGGCGCGCGACGGGTAGCGCGGGAAACTTGCAGGCATCGGCCTGCCGGGCAAGCCGGAGTGCCCCTTGTCGGTGTGCAGATGGAGACGATCGTAGTGGCGCCGCCAGACGGCAGCGACGCTGTCTGCCTTCTCGAGCAGGGTCGTACGCACGCCGACCCGGCGCATGCTCGCCGCACACGCCAGACCGGCAGGGCCTGCACCGACCACGATGGCCTCGACGTTGTCCATGCTTCCGTCCGATCCGCAGCCCGCGTTCGACGAACTGCGCATGCCGTCACGCTAACGCCGCTGCGGCGTCGATGCAACGCACGCGCCGCATTCGTTCTGCCCGCAGCGCCAGGGTCGGGATATGATTGCGAACCATTCGCATTAGCAGTTCGGATTTCATCCCGACAACCCGGATAACTTCGCATGAGCATGAACCCGATCCGCCCACGACACGTGGCCACCAAGGCACTTGTCGCCGCCGCTCTCGCGCTCGCCGCCTTCGGCGCCTTCGCGCAGAGCGGCACGGAGGCCGATCTCGCACGCCGACTCGACCAGCTCGCGGCCGAGCTCGCCGACGTCAAGGCACAGCTCGCGCGGCTCCAGCAGCGGCAGCCGCAGGCGCCCGCGCCCGCCTCCGCCGACGCATCCCCGACCGCAGCCGCGGCCGCATCTGCGGCGCCTGTCGTGGCCCCGCCGGCGCCGGCCTATTCCGGCTCGCTGTTCGGCCCCGGCACGGTGCTGACGAGCTACGGCGAACTCAACTACAACCGCCCGACCCGCGCCGGCCAGAACGCCCAGGCGGACGTGCGCCGCTTCGTGCTGGGCTACCAGCACCGCTTCGACGAGAAGACCAAGGTCGTGACCGAGCTGGAAGTCGAGCATGCAGTTTCTTCGGCCGACGACCCCGGCGAGGTCGAGGTCGAGCAGGCGTATGTCGAACGCCAGCTGACGCCGATCTGGTCGCTGCGCGCCGGGCTGTTCCTGATGCCGGTCGGCCTGCTGAACGAGAACCACGAGCCGACCGCGTTCTACGGCGTCGAGCGCAACTTCGTCGAGACCGCGATCATCCCCAGCACGTGGCGCGAAGGTGGGGTGCAGGTCGTCGGCAATTTCGACAACGGCCTGACCCTGGAGGCGGGCGTGACGACAGGCTTCGACCTGAACAAGTGGGATGCGAGTTCGACCGAAGGCAAGGAGTCGCCGCTCGGCTCGATCCACCAGGAGATGGCGCTCGCGAAGGCGCACGACCTCGCGGTCTTCGGCGCCGCGAACTGGCGCGGCATTCCGGGTCTGCTGGTCGGCGGCTCGATCTTCAGCGGCGAAGCCACGCAGGCGCAGGCGCTCGACAAGGCCCGCATCACGCTGTGGGACATCCACGCGCGCTGGAGCCCGGGGCGCTGGGATTTCTCCAGCGTCTACACGCGCGGCACGATCTCGAACACGGCGGCGCTGAATGCCGCGCTCGTCGGCAACCCGACGCTGATCCCGAAGTCGTTCGACGGCGTCTATGTTCAGGGCGCCTACAAGCTCTGGTCGCAGGGCGACTATGCGCTGTCGCCGTTCGTGCGCTGGGAGCAGTTCAACACCGCGAAGTCCTACGCCGATCTCGGCCCCGGGCTGACGCCGCCGGCGGCGCGAGCCGAGCGCGTCGTGACGGTCGGCGCAAACCTGCAGGTCTCGCAGGGCATCGTGCTGAAGGCCGACTACCAGCGCTTCCGCGAGAACGCCGACCTGAACCGCTTCGACCTCGGCCTGGGCTGGAGTTTCTGATGCGCGTGGTGCTGGCGGCCTCGGTGTTCGCGGCGGCGACGGCGCCGAGCAGCGCCTTCGCGGTCGACTACCTCAGCGCCGAACAGGCCGCCAAGCTGATGTTCCCGGACGCCGACGCGTTCGAAGCGCGCCAGGTCACGCTCGATGCCGCGCAGTTGCAGCAGCTCGATGCGCAAGGCGTGCGGGGCCGGTCGGCCCGGTGGCCCGTGAGCGTGGCCAAGCGGGGCGGCGCGACGCTCGGGTTCGTCGTCAGCGACGAGGTCATCGGCAAGGTCGAGCTGATCAGCTACGCGGTGGGCATCGCCCTGGACGGCAGCATCAAGCAGGTCGAGATCCTGTCCTATCGCGAGAGCCACGGCTTCGAGGTCCGCCTGCCGGCCTGGCGCAAACAATTCGTCGGCAAGGGCGCGGCCTCGGCCTTGCGCGTCGGCGACGACATCGCCAACATCAGCGGCGCCACCTTGAGCTGCACGCACGTGACCGATGGCGTGCGCCGCATCGTGGCGGTGGTCGCGCTCGCGCGCCGGGCCGGAGCGCTGACGTGAACCACGCGCCGGTGGTCGGAGCCTGGCAGCGTCGCGCACGGCCCTTGCTCGGCACGCTGGTCGAGATCGGCGTCGGCGCCGACGACACCTGCGGGCACGCCACGCTGGATGCGGCGTTCGCCGTCGTCGGGCAGGTGCAGGCGTGCCTGTCGCGCTTCGACGCGGACAGCGACATCGCCCGCTTTCATGCGCTGCGGCGCGGCGACTCGCTGATGCTGCGGCGCCAGGCGCTGGACGTGCTGACGGCCGCGTGCCAACTGCAGCAAGCGAGTCACGGCGCCTTCGACATCAGCCTGGGCAGCGCGCCGCTCGGGTGGCGCGTCGAGGGCGATCGCCTGATCAAGCTGAGCGACGACGTGCGCCTGGACCTCGGCGGCATCGGCAAGGGCTATGCCGTGGACTGCGCGGTGGACGCGCTGATCGCACAGGGCGCGCGCAGCGGCTGGGTGAACGCGGGCGGCGACCTGCGCGCGTTCGGCGCCGCCGAGCTGTCGATTCAGCTGCGCGACGAGCGCGCCGGTGGCGTCCGGCCGTTCGCGTCATTGCGCGATGGCGCGTTCGCGACCAGCCGCTTCGACCCGCGCAGCCGGTCGCGGCTCGCGCGGGGCAACCGTGGGCCGGCGACGAGCGCGCATGTCAGCGTCGCCGCAACGCGCTGCCTGTGGGCCGACGCGTTGACCAAGGTCGTCGCCGTCAGCGGCGACGCGGCACACCCGCTGCTGGCTCGTTTCGGCGCGAGCGCCTGGCGGCACTGACGCGATGAGCCGAGCCCACGCCACGCATTTCCACCACCGCGCGCACCGCCTCGTCCGCTGGCAGCGTGTGATGCTGTATGGCACCGGCGCGGCGCTGCTCCTGAGCGGCGCGGCGTGGCTGGCGATCCACTACAGCGTCGGCGCGGGCTCGGGCGAACTGCCGCATCCGCTCGAGGCCTGGTGCCTGCGCGTGCACGGCCTGGCATCGTTCGCGGCGCTGTTCGTGCTCGGCGCGATGGCCGCCGCGCACATCCCGCAGGGCTGGCGGTTGACGGGTCGCCGTCGCTGGAGTGGCCAGCGCCGCTCCGGGCTGCTGCTGTGCATCGGCAGCGGGTTGCTCGCGCTGACGGGCTACCTGCTGTTCTACTTTGCACCCGAGAACCTGCGGCCGGCGCTGGGCTGGGTGCACGCCGGCATCGGTGGCGCGGTGCTGCTGCTCGGCATCGGCCACCGGCGCTCTCATGGCGGCACCTGATCGCCGCGCGGCCGACGGGACGATGTAGGTTCCCTCCGACGCTCGAACCTCACGTCGGCCGGATGACCGGACGCAGCACGCGGGTCAAGATGAGTTCCAGTCAATGGAGCGCCCCGTGAACTCGATCAACACACAATCGTCGCTCATCCTCGCCGCCATCATCGTCATTCTGTTGATCGCGATCGGCGCGTGGCTGGTCTACCGCAAGCGCCAGTCTCAGCGACTGGAAAAACGATTCGGACCGGAATACGGCCGGGCTGTGGACGAACTTGGCAGCCGCGCCAAGGCCGAGTCGGAACTCAGAACGCGCGAGCTCCGCGTGGACCACCTGCACATCGTGCCGTTGCTGCCCGCCGACGCAACCCGGTTCAGTCAGGCGTGGAAGGTCTTGCAGGGCGGCTTCGTCGACAACCCGAAGGGGGTCGTTGCGCAGGCGGACCAACTGGTGCGCGAGTTGCTGCTCAAGCGGGGCTATCCGATGGGCGACTTCGAGCGACGCGCCGCCGACATCTCCGTCGACCATCCCGGCGTGGTCAGCAACTACCGCGCCGCGCAGGAGATTGCCGCACGCGCCCAGCGCGGCGAGGCCGATACCGAGGACTTGCGCAAGGCCGTGGTGCATTTCCGCGCCCTTTTCGATGAACTGCTCGAAGTCGAGACGGCACTGCCGGCATCGACGACGAGAAGAAAGATGGAGACCGAATCATGAGCAACACCGTTGAAGACAATGTGCTGACGACCGCGGACCTGGCCGCGGCAGCGGAGACGCCGCCCGCTCGGCAGGAACGAAGCAGCGATGCAGAAGCGCAACCGCGCGATACCCATCGCGCAGAAGCCACCGGTGGCGAGGAGCGACTCGCTCCGCTCTTCCTGGCGGAGCCCGCGCAGGCCTTCCGCGATCAGTGGGACGCCGTGCAGATCGGCTTCGTCGATGATCCGAAACAAGCAGTCCGAAAGGCCGACGAACTGGTTGCGCAGGTCATGAAGAGCCTGGCGGAGACATTCTCCAGCGAACGCACCAAGCTCGAGGCGCAGGTCGACTCCACGGAACAAGCCTCCACCGAGAACCTGCGGGTCGCGCTGCGTCGCTATCGGTCCTTCTTCCAGCGGCTGTTGTCGCTCTAGATCCACCGCGTCAACTGGCGGGACCCGCCTCGAGTCATCTCGAGGGTTGCTGTTCAGGCAGACGGGCTTCGACGCGCCTGAGCGGCAGCGTCAGCGTGACCCGCAGCCCCCCGCCCTGGCGATTGGCGAGTGAAATCTTCCCGCCGTGCGCCTCGACGATCTCGCGCGACAGTGCGAGTCCCAGCCCGCTGCCGCTGCGCTTGGTCGAATAGAACGGCAGCAGCGCCTGCCCGAGCACGGCCTCGCTCATGCCGGGGCCGCGATCGCACAGCTCGACCCGCCATTCATGCGGCCCCGCGCTCAGTGCGAGCGTCACTTGCGCCACATCGCCACCGGCCTCGTGCGAGTTCTTCAGCAGGTTGATGAGCGCCTGCTCCATCTGCGCCGGGTCGAACCAGCCGGGTTCGTCCGGCAGCCGGCCCTCGAGCCGAAAACGGTAGTGCTGCGCCAGCGCCTCCAGAAACGGCGCCCAGGCGACCGCCTGCGGCTGCGGTGCCGGCAGCTTCGCGAAGCGCGCGTAGCCCTCCAGGAATTCGTGCAGGTGCGCCGCGCGCTCGCCGATCGTGGCGAGCACGCCGGCGAGCCGGTCGAGTTCCTTGCGGCGCACCAGCTCCGCGCCCGAGTGCGCCATTGAGGAGATCGGCGCGAGCGAGTTGTTCAGCTCGTGGCTGATGACGCGGATCACGCGCTTCCAGGTCGCGACTTCCTGGCGCGACAGCTCGCGCGTCATGCGCCGGAACAGGTGCAGCCGATGCGCGCGGCCCTGCAGCCGGAAGCTGCGCTGCGAGACGTGGAAGGTTTCCTCTTCGTCGCCGATCGGCACCGTCAGCAGGGTGTCCTCGCCGGCCTCGACGGCGCGCTGCAGTGCCAACGGCGCGCCGCGCAGCAACTCCGCGAAGTCGGAACCCTCGAAGCTGCGTCCGTCTGCCAGCAGGTGGCGCGCCGCGATGTTGGCGTAGGCCACGCGCGCGTGCGCGTCGACCAGCACCAGCGCGACCGGCGTGTTCTGCACCACCGTGTCGAGCAGCAACTCGCGCTGCGCGAGATGCTGGCGCTGCTCGCGCAGCGCCTGGCCGAGCGCGTTGTGCTGGCGCACCAGCGCGCCGAGCTCGTCGTCGCGGCCGGGCGCGATCGAGACGCTGAAATCGCCATCGCGATAGCTCAGCACCGCACCCTCGAGCCCGCGCAGCAGGCGCTGCAAGGGCGCGACCAGTGCCGACGAGGCCCAGAACGTCGCCCACAGCAACCACGACGCGCCGACGATCACGAAGCCCATCCGCCACAGCGCCGGCCCGATGCCCGCGGCGGCGAGCGCCTGGGGCGATCCGTAAAGCCAGCGCAGCAACTGCGGCATCGGCCATTGCGTGACGGCGGTCTGCGCGAGCCCGCCGGCGATCATGGCGGCGATGATCGCGCCGGCCAGGCGCAGTCGCAGCGTGTGCAGACGCGAGGTCGTCACAGGCTCACCCTGCGCTCAGGGCGGCCGTGCCAGGCCGTAGCGCTCGATGCGCCGATACAGCGCCTGACGCGACAGCCCCAGCAAATGCGCGGCGCGGCTGACCACGCCCTCGGCCTGCGCCAGCGCGGTGACGACGGCGTCGCGGCTCGGTTCGTCGAGGTTGCGCGCGGCGATCGGTGCGGGTGCTTCGGGCGACAGGCGAAGCAGTTCGGGCGTGATCGCGCCGCCATCGGCGAGCAGCGCGGCGCGCTCGATCACGTTCTTCAGCTCGCGCACGTTGCCCGGCCACGCGTGCGCGAGCAGCGCCTCGCGCGCGGCGTCGCCCAGGCTCGCGCGGCCGGCGAGGAAGTGCTCGGCCAACGGCAGGATGTCGTCGCGGCGCTGCGCCAGCGCGGGCAGCGCGATCTCGATCACGTTGAGCCGGTAGTAGAGGTCTTCGCGAAAGCCGCCGCTGCGCACCAGCGCCTGCAGATCGGCGTTGGTGGCGCTGAGCACGCGCACCTTGACCTGGCGCGTTCGGTTCGAGCCGAGCCGCTCGAAGCGCCCGGTCTCGAGCACGCGCAGCAGCTTCATCTGCCCGGCCAGCGGCAGGTTGCCGATCTCGTCGAGGAACAGCGTGCCGCCGTCGGCCGCGTCGAAACGCCCGTCGCGCGCCCGGTTCGCGCCGGTGTAGGCACCGCTCTCGGCGCCGAACAGTTCGGCCTCGATCAGCTCGCCCGGCAGCGCGCCGCAGTTCAGCGCGATGAAGGGGCCGCCTCGCACCGCCGAGTTGGCATGCACGATCGCCGCGACACGCTCCTTGCCGCTGCCGTTCGGGCCGGTGATCAGCAGCGGCAGCTCGGAGCGCGCGACCTGGCAGGCCAGCTCCAGCGTGCGCTGCATCGCGTCGGACGCGAACACCAGCCCGTCGAGCTCGTAGCGCTGCGCGAGCGCCTCGCGCCGCGCGCGGCGCTCGAGGCGGCTGCGGTTCAGCTGGCGCGTCGATTCGGCGAGCTCGAGCAAGTTCTCCAAGGTCGTGAGCAAGCGCGCGTCGTCCCAGGGCTTGGCGAGGTAGTCGGCGGCGCCGGACTTGATCAGCTCGACCGCGCTGTCCAGCCGCGTCCAGGCCGTCAGCAGCACCACCGGCAGGTCGACGTGGCGCGCGCGGATCGCGCGGAACAGCGCCACGCCTTCGTCACCCGAGGTCGTGTCGGCGCTGAAATTCATGTCCTGGATCACGACGTCGATCGGCATGTCCTCGAGCAGCGCCAGCGCCTGCGCCGGGCTGCGGGCTACGACGGGCCGGATGTCGTGCAGCGACAGCAGCAGCGACAGCGCCTCGCCCACGGCGGGGTTGTCGTCGACGATGAGCACGCTGCGCATGACGCGCGGATGCTACCCCGCGCGCATCACCGCCACCGGCGGCAACGCCGCGGCGCGCAGCGCCGGCCCGAGCACCGCGACCTGGCCGAGCGCCCACAGCACCAGCGCGCCGATCGGCAGGTAGGCCGGCGGCAGCCGGGTCAGCTCGTAGTGCGACATCAGCACCTGGTTGATGCCGTAGGCGCCGGCCATGCCCAGCGCAATGCCGATGCTGGTGAGCAGCAGGTTCTCGGTCTGGAAGTAGCGCAGGATCTGGCCGCGCGTGGCGCCGAGCGCGCGGCGGGTGCCGATCATTCGCGTGCGCTGCTGGACCCAGAAGCTGGCCAGCCCGACGATGCCCAGCGCGGTCACGACCAGCAGCGCGGCGCAGACGCTGACCAGCAGCCACGCCATCGCACGGTCGGGCGCGAAGAAGTCGTGCTTGATGTCGACGAAGCTCTTCTGCAGCAGCACCACGCGGTTCGGATTGATGCGCTCCAGTTCGGCGACCGCAGCCTTCAGCACCGCGGCGCGCTGCGCCGGATCGACACGCAACAGGAAGCTGGCGCCGCGGTTGTAGCTCATGCGCACCGGCATCACGAGCGCCGGGTGGTCGGGCTCGAAATCGCGCACCGCGCTGAGGGGGTCGACGATGCCGACGATCTTCAACGGCCGGTGCAGCTGGTAGACCGTCTTTCCGAGTGCTTCGCCGTCGGGGAACAGCTGCGCCGCCATCGGCCGGTTGACGAGGATCGGCAGCATCCGCTTGTCGGCCGTGTCGGCGGCCGACAAGTCGATGTATTCATCCGGCAGGAAGTCGCGCCCGGCGATCAGCCGCACGCCGGTGGTGTCGAGGAAGTGCTCGCCGACCATGTACTGCGAGGCAAGCAGCGTGCGGCGCTGCTGGTCCGGCGTCAGCTGGATGCCGGTGTTCCACGACGAGTCGCCGTACGGCACCTGGTTCGTCGTCGTGGCCTGGCGCACGCCGGGCACGCCGCGCAGCGCGATCAGGTCCTGGCGCGTCAACGCATCGGTGTTGGCGTCGGTGTCGATGCCCAGCATGCCGATGACGACCAGTTCGGGCTCGGCCCAGCCGGTGTGGCGCTGAACCCGCGCGATGCGCTGTGCCACCAGGTCCATGCCGTTGCACAGGATCGCGCAGGTCAGCATGATCTCGAGCACGATCAGCGCGGCGGCGGTCTTGTGGCGGCGCAGCGTGGAGAGGATCGGGCGGATGTCCATGGTTCAGTGCTCCGTTCGACGCGCGGGCGCGCGATGGGCCGGTCGGTTCATTGCGACTTGAGCTGCAGCGCCGGCGTCACGCCGCAGGCACGCCAGGCCGGCAGCAGGCCGGCGAGCAGGCTCGCGATGAGCGCCAGCGCGAAGGTCGCGAGCAGCATTGCCGCGTCCAGGTGCGCGAGCTGCGCATAGCTCGCCGGGTTCTGGCGCACCACCCACAAGCCGCCGAGTGCGAGCAGCAGGCCGAGCGCGCCGCCCGCCAGGCCGACGACGCCGGCCTCGACGACGAACTGGGCGAAGATGTCGCGGCGCGCGGCGCCGAGCGCACGCCGCACGCCGATCTCCGCTGCGCGCCTCAGGCATTTCGCCAGCAGCAGGCCGACCGCGTTGACCAGGCACACGAGCAGGAAGCCGAAGGCCAGCCAGAGCTGCAGGCGGACATCGCTGGGCACGACCTTGTTGAAGTCCAGCCACTCCATCACCGAGCGCAGCCGCGTGTTGACGGGCCGCTCGAAGCGGCCGGCGGCGTGCTGGTGATCGGAGTACGCATCGAGGTACTCGCGGTAGGCGCGCACCGCGCCGGGGTTGTCGAGCTCGACCCAGTACTGCAGCCAGGCGCAGGGCGCATCGAGTGCGGTCGCGTCGCCCTTGCTGTCGGCCCAGCAGTCCATCGTGCCGGAGCGCGCGAGCTTCAGGTCGCGCGAGGTCGAGTAAGGGAGGTACGCCGTTTCGCTTCCGGCGTAGGCGTCGCGCAGGTTCAGGTCGTAGAAGCGCGGGGTCGGCCGCCAGGGCGCGAGCACGCCGACGATGCGCAGGTCGTGCCCGGCCACGCGCAGCGTGCGGCCGGTGCTGTCGGCACCGCTGAACATCGCCTGGTTCAGCTCGGACGAGATCACGGTCACGCGCGCGCGCGCCTGGTCGTCGGCCTCGCTCCAGGGCCTCCCGTAGCGCAGCGGCACATCGAACATCGGGAAGAAGTCGGCCGAGGTGTAGCGCAGCTGCGGAAACGTGCCGTCGAGCGCGACCGGGCTGCCGTCGCCCGTTTGCAGCGGCGCGAAACCGCCCGACATGACGGCCTGGTGCGTCGCCCGCTTTTCGCGCAGCAGCGCCTCCGCGTCGAAGCGCGTGAGCTGGATGTTCGGCTCGGCGCCGGGCGTGTAGTCGCCCTTGCCCTCGGCATCGAGCTGCACGTAGAACAGCTGCGCGCTGCGCTGCGGGATCGGGTCGCCCGAGAGCACGTGGAACAGCGTCAGCGTCGTCATGCTGGCGCCGATGCCCAGGCCGATGGCCAGCACCATCAGCACGGTCAGCACGATGCTGCGCCGGAAGCTGTGCAGCGCGAGGTCGAGGTAGTAGCCGAACATGCGGGCCTCCTTCAGGAACGGTTCGTGTGTCGTGCTATTCCAGCAGCGCGTTGACGGCCGCCAGGTCGGTTTCCGTGATCGCGCCGGCGGCCTGCTGCAGCAGCAGGCGGTCCAGTACGAACTGATGCCGCACCGCCGAGTACATGCCCTGTGCCGACGCGAGGTTCTGGATCGCCAGCAGCAGGTCGGTCATGGTCTGCGTGCCGAGCTGGCGGCCCACGCGCGTCGACTCGTAGGCCTTGCGCGCCGCGTCGAAGGCCTCGCGCGTGGCCGCGAGCTGGCCGATGCCGGCGACGACGCTGCGGTAGCGGTCCAGCGTGTCGCGGCCGATCTGGCGGCGCTGGCGCTCGAGTTCGTCGCGGGCGCCATCGCGCAGGTGCAGCGCCTGACGCACCTGCGACTGGGTCGCGCCACCGGCGAACAACGGCACCTTCAGCACCAGCCCGGCCGTGGTGACGGTGCGCCCGTCGGTGGCGGCGATCGGCAGCGGCCAGCCGGCGCCGCGGCCGAAGTCGACGCCGGCGGTCAGGGTCGGCAGGTGACCGGCCCGCGCCGCCTCGATCGCGGCCTCGGCCGCGGCAATCGTGCGCTGTTGCGCCAGCAGGGCCGGGTTGTCGCGCAGCGCCGCGGTGACCCAGGCCTGCGCGTCGTCCGGCTGCGGCGGGTTCATCGGCAAGTCGTTGCGCAAGGTCTTCAACGTGCCCGGCGTCGTGCCGGTCAGTTCGGTCAGCGCCTCGCGCGCATTCGCCAGCGCGGTGCGCGCGGCGATGCTGTTGGCGCGCGCCGCGGCCTGGAACGAGCGCGCCTGGTCCAGGTCGACGAGCGCCGACAAGCCGTTGCGGTAGCGCTGATCCGCCTGCTGGACCTGCTGCGCGAAGGCGTCCTCGTTTGCGAGCGTCGTGACCAGCGCGTCGGCCGCCGTCAGCGCCCCGATGTAGGCGGTCGCCACGCGCACCAGCAGCGCCTGTTCGGCGGCGCGGTAGGTCGCGTCCTGCGCGTCGGCCTGCGCCTCGGTGCCGCGCCACTGCGCGACCTTCGCCACGTCGACCACAACCTGGCTCAGACTGGCGCTAGCCACGCGCGTGCGGCTGCGTGGCGCCGAGTTCGGGTCGCCGGCCGGCGCGTCGGGGTCGCGCATCTCGTTGAAGCTCAGGCCGGCCGAGAGCTGCGGCAGCAAGGCCGCGCGGGCCTGCACCACGGTCTCGCGGGTTGCGCCGCGCGCCGCGTCGGCGGCGGCGAGCACCGGGTCGGCGCTGCGCGCGAGGCGGTAGACGTCCATCAGGTCTTCGGCGGCGGCGTGCAACGGCAACGCCACGCACAGCGCGGCGAGCGCCGATGCACGCCAGCGCCGGCCGATGAACGTCGATGAATCCATGCCGGTCACGCGACCACGCGCACGACGCGCGGCGCGACGCCCAGTCGAAGCTCGTCCGACACGTCGACGACCTGGCCGTCGATCACGTGCACGTTGCGCTGCGCGCGCGCCGCGAGCTGCGGGTCGTGCGTGACCATCACGATGGTCGCGCCCTCGCGGTGCAGGTCTTCGAGCAGCTCCATCACGCTGCGTGCCATCTGGCTGTCGAGGTTGCCGGTGGGCTCGTCGGCGAGCAGCAGGCGGGGGCTGCCGGCCAGCGCACGTGCGATCGCGACGCGCTGCTGCTGCCCGCCCGAGAGCTCGGCCGGATGATGGCGCTCGCGCGACGCGAGGCCGACGCGTTCGAGTGCCTGGCGCACGCGCTGGCGGCGCTCGTCGGCCTTCATGCCGCGGTAGCGCAATGGCACCTCGACGTTGTCGAACACCGAGAGATCGGGGATCAGGTTGAAGGCCTGGAAGATGAAACCGATCTTCTGGTTGCGGATGCGCGAGCGCGCGTTGTCGTCGAGCTTGCTGACGTCGACGCCGTCGAGCTGGTAGCTGCCGCTGCTGAACGCCTCGAGCAGCCCGGCGATCGTCAGGAAGGTGGTCTTGCCCGAACCCGACGGGCCGGTGACGGCGACGAACTCGCCCTCCTTGACCTCGAGGTTGAAGTCGCGCAGCGCGTAGGTCTCGACGACTTCGGTGCGGTAGACCTTCGACAGATCGGTCATCTTCAGCATGTTGGTTTCCTCGTTCGTGTTCAGGAAATAGGAGAGGGTCGAGCCAGGCGCTCAGCGGCTGATCGCGACGCGAGGCGCGCCCTTGAAGGCCTCGGCCCCGCCGATCACGACCCGGTCGCCGACCTTCAGGCCCTGCAGGATCTCGACCTTGTCGAGGCTGCGCGCACCGAGGCGCACCGGCCGCTGCTCGGCGATGCCGTCGACCAGCACGTAGGCGCGCGTGCCGCCGGCCTCTTCGACGAACGAGCCGCGCCGCACGGTCAGCACGTCGTCGCGCCGGTCCAATAGCACGCGCACCGACAGACGCTGGTTCTGGCGCAGCTGGCCCGGCGTCTCGCCATCGAAGCGCAGCCGCGCGGCGACCTCGTTGTTGACGACCTCCGGAGACACCGCGCTGACCAGGCCCTTCCAGGTCCGGCCGTTGCCGCCGATGTCGCCCGGCATGCCGATCGCGAGCTCGCGTGCGAAGCTCTCGGCCACCTGCACCTGGACCTCGAGCGCCGACAGGTCGATGACCGACAGCAGCTGGGCGTCCTTGGCCACGTTGGCACGTTCCGCGACGAACAGCTGGCCGACCTGGCCGTCGACCGGCGAGCGCACCTGCAGATCGGCGAGCTGGCGCTCGAGGTCCTTGACCAGCAGCCCCTGGCGCTCGTACGCGAGCTGCTTGGCCCGGACGTCGAACTTCAGGCTGTCGTCTTTCAGGCCGAGACCCGACTGCGCTTGGGCCAGCGTGATGCGCGCCTTCTCGAGCGTGTCCTTCGCATGATCGACCTGCATGCCGGCCACGGCGCCGGCATCGAACGCCTTCTGCTGGCGCGCGAGGTCGTTCTCGGCGCTCGTGTGGTCGATGCGCGCGTTGTCCCATTCGCGCTGCAGCACGGCGCGCTGCTGGCGCGCGTCCACCTGGGCCCGCAGCACGTCGGCCTGCATCGCATCGGCGTTCGAGCGTTCCTGCGCGATCTTCGCGCGCAGGTCGGGGCTGTCGATGACCGCGAGCACCTGGCCTTTCTTGACGCTGTCGCCGGCGTGAACCTGCAAGGTCACCGCGCCGGCGTTCGGCGCATACAGGGTCGGGCTGACCGCGGCGACGACCTTGCCCTCGGCCGCGATGTCGCGCTCGAACGGGCCACGTTCGACCGCCGCGATGCTGAGCCGGGATTCGCTGACCGAGGCGCCGGTCGAAAATGCCTGGCGTAAGCTTGGCCACGCGAACGCCACGAGCGCGACAGCGGCGACGGTCGAGACGCCGGCGATCAAGCGGCCGCGCATCGGGCGTGCGGGCAGGACGCGGTCCTGGGCGGAGGTGTCTCGAATCATCGGCTTTCTCGGCGGCTGTGCCTGCTCTTGCGCAAGCGCCGTGCCCGCGGCCCTCGGAGAAAAATCTGTGTCGAATCAAGCGCTTGGCGCGCCGGGCCGGCGCGTCGGCCGTGTCCGCGGACAGTGTTGCGGACACTTCGGCGGACGCGACCGCCGCGGCCTCGCGATTGGTTATGCTCGCGCAGCACCGACCGAGAAAGCGCACGCCATGTTCGAATCCACCATCGCGGGCAGCCTGCCCAAGCCGGCCTGGCTGGCCGAGACCGAGAAGCTCTGGCCGAAATGGCAGGCGCAGGGCGCCGAACTGCAGCAGGCCAAGCTCGACGCGACGCTGCTGTGGATCAAGGCCCAGGAAGACGCGGGGCTGGACGTGATCGGCGACGGCGAGCAGAGCCGACAGCATTTCGTCCACGGCTTTCTCGAGCAGGTCGAGGGCATCGACTTCGAGCACAAGGTCGAGATGGGCATCCGCGACGACCGCTACAAGGCGATGGTGCCGCAGGTGGTCGCGCCGCTGAAGCTGAAGGGCCGGGTGCACGCGAGCGAGGCCCGCTTCCTGCGCGCGCACACGAAGAAGAAGATCAAGTTCACCCTGCCCGGCCCGATGACCATCGTCGACACCGTGGCCGACCGCTTCTACGGCGACCGCGTCAAGATGGCGTTCGCGTTCGCCGAACTGCTCAACGAGGAAGCGCTCGCGCTGCAGGCCGACGGGGTGGACATCATCCAGTTCGACGAACCGGCCTTCAATGCCTACATGGACGAAGCGGCCGACTGGGGCGTGCGCGCGCTCGAGCGCGCGGCGCAGGGCCTGACCTGCACGACCGCCGTGCACATCTGCTACGGCTACGGCATCCAGGCCAACATCGACTGGAAGAACTCGCTCGGCAACGAGTGGCGCCAGTACGAGAAGTTCTTTCCGGCGCTCGCGGCCAGCAGCATCCAGCAGGTGAGCCTGGAGTTCATCCACTCGCACGTGCCGCCCGAGTTGATGCGGCTGCTCGCCGGCAAGGACGTGATGGTCGGCGTGATCGACGTGGCCAGCGACGTGATCGAGACGCCCGAAGAGGTTGCCGACACGATCGGCCGGGCGTTGCAGTTCGTGCCGCGCGATCGGTTGCGGCCCTGCACGAACTGCGGCCTGGCGCCGTTGTCGCGCGCCGTGGCGCTCGCCAAGCTCGAAGCGCTGGGGCGCGGCGTGGCGCTGGCGCGCGAACGCCTGGGCTGAGGCGCCGCGGCTAGACGCGCTGGAACGGCGGGCGGCGCAGCGCGCGCCGCAGCACGAGCCCCGGCAGGCGCAGCACGAACTCGAGCATCAGCCGTGCGTGCATCCAGGTCAGCAGCAGGTTGTCGCGACCGTAGCGGAAGTGCGAGACGCCGCCCTCCTCGGCCGTCAGGTAGCGCACCGGCGCCGCCAGGTTCAGCGGCCTGACGCCGCGCCACGCGAGGCGCACGACGGCCTCGGTGTCGAAGTCGAAGCGACGCATCCAGGGCTGGCGGCGCATCACTGCGATCAGGTCGGCGATCGGATAGACGCGAAAGCCGTACAGCGAGTCGTCGATGCCGGCGCCCAGGGTCTCGAGGTTGGTCCACCAGTTCGAGACGCGCCGGCCGCGCACGCGCAGCAGCGGCGCCGAGGCATCGAACACCGGGCGGCCCAGCACCATCGAGCCGGGCGCGCGCATCGAGGCTTGCATGAAGGCCGGGATCAGCGCGGCCGGGTGCTGGCCGTCGGCGTCCATCGTCAGCGCGTGCGTGAAGCCTTGCGCGAGCGCGGCCTGCAAGCCGTGCAGCACCGCAGCGCCCTTGCCGGCGTTGGCGGGCAGTTCGAGCACGGTCAGGCCCGGGTCGGCGTCAGCCATGCGGCTCAGCCCTTCGGGCGTGCCGTCGGTGCTCCCGTCGGTGACGACCCACACCGGGTTCCATTGCGCGCGCGCGGCCCGCACGGTTTCATAGACCTGCGGCCCGGTGTTGTAACTGGGGATCAGCAGCAGGTGGCTGCCCGACGCGGCACTCATCGGCTCAATTCTTCCGCGAAATACGCCTCGATCCGCTTCAGCAAACCCTGATGATCGGCCTCCGGGGCGAAGCGCCGGCCGAGCCGCAGCCTGATCACGACCGGGAACTGGGGCGTGCGCAGGATCGGCCAGCCCTTGCTGAGGTAGCTTGATTCGGACTCGATCAGCACGGTCTGGATCGGCACCTGCGCCATCTGCGCGATCAGCGTCAGGCCGGGCCGGAACGGGTTGATCGGTGCGTGGATCGTGCGCGTGCCCTCGGGGAACAGCACGAGCTGGCCGCCCTCCTTCAGGTTCGCGACGCAGCCGCGGATCATGCCGCGCGGCGGGTCGTTGCGGATGTAGCGCGCCAGCCGGGCGCCGGCGCCGAGGAAGGGGTTGCGCATCAGGCTCGCGCGCATGATGCAGATGCCGCGCGGCACGCGCGCGATCACCAGCAGCGCGTCGAGCATGCTGGGGTGGTTCGCGGCGATGATCAGGCCGCCCTCACGGTCCAGTGCATCGAGCGCGCTGTAGTCGATGCGCATCAGCCCCAGCCACTGCGCAAACGACCAGAAGCCGCGGTAGACCGACGAGATCGCCGCGCGCCCGACCACCACGCCCTGCCGGCGCGACAGGAACGGGTACAGCGCCACGCAGACCAGGTTCCAGGTCAGCGACATCGCCCCGAGGTGCAGCAGCAGCACGTAGAACAGTGCGCTCTGGTACAGACGCCTGAGCAATCTCAAACACGCACCTCAGTCCGAAGCCGTCACGAGCTCGGACGAGGTCGCCAGGATCCACGAGACGCCGAAGCCGAAGGTCAGCGCCGAACTGCGGCGCACCAGCGGGCTGTCGTCGAAGGCCGCGCCGTGCAGGTCGTCGTAGCGCAGGAAGGCGCCGACCCAGGTGTTGCCGAAGCGGCGCGAGGTCGCCGCCAGCGCGCGCCAGCCGGCGTAGCCGCCATGCGCCTGGTAGGCCGGCCGGTCGGCGGTTGCGTAGGCCGCGTCGACGCCGTAGTAGTACGCGTGGTACTTGCGATCGGCGAACACCGGGCCCGCCAGCAGGCCGAGATTCCACCCACCACCGAGTGCGGCGACATCGAGATTCAGGTTCGGCGAGAAGGTCGTGCCGACGAACTTCGGCGAGCGCTCCAGCGTCGCCGCGGCGCGCAGCGGCAGCCGCAGGTCGAGCTTCCAGCGCTCCTTCGCCGAACTCGCGAGCGTGACGTTCAGGTTCGGCCCGAGCTCGACGGTGCCCGACAGGTCGGGCATGCCGGCGCGCGCCGTGTTGTCCCTGCTGTGGCTCGGCGTCGAGGCGGCGACGCTCACGTCGACCTTGACGCGCTGGGTGTCGAACAGCAGCGCGCGCGCGCCGTCGCGATCGGCCTTCAGCCAGGTGCCTCGGTAGACGACGTAGGGCAGCGGCAGCACGTAATTGCGGCTCTGGTCGGAGCCGCGGTAGTCGGGCAACCGCAGCCCGGCCACGCCCAGGCCGAGTTCCCACAGCGGGCGCTGCACGGCGCGGCCGAGGCCGGTGTCGACATCCGGGCCGGGCTCGACCGGCGTGTCGGCCCACGCGGCGCCGCACGCCGCGAACGCGAATGCGGTCAACGCGCCGCGCAGCCGCACCGTCACGCCGCGGCTCCGAGGGGGACGACCGCGTGCGCCTCGATCTCGACGAGCAGTTCGGCGCGGCAGATGTCGGCCTGCAGGTAGATGCAATCGCACGCCGCGGCGCTGTCGGCGCCGACCGCGCCCTCGAAGACCTCGCGCACGACGGCGAGGTCGGCAACGCGGCGAACGTAGACCGTGCAGACCAGTTCGCCGAGCGCGATCTCGACGCCGGCGCGCTCGGCCGCGACCTGCCGCACCGCGGCGATGTTGCGCAGGCTCTCCTCGGTCTGGCGCCGAACGTCGCCGACGTGCAGGGTCGCGTGGCCGACGATGCTCGCGGTGCCCGAGATGAACAGCGCCTGGCGCCCGCCGCCGATATCGGCGAGTGCGGCACGCGAGAAGGTCGGGCTGCGCGGGCCGTAGGCGTCAGGGTAGCGGTAGGCGCTGACCTGGCGCGGGTTCTCGATGGCCAGCGGCGGGCGGCGCCCGGCCAGGAAGAACACGCGCAGCGCGCCGTCGCGCACGCCGAGCGCACAGGCCGCCGGTGCGCCTTCGAAGGCGCTGCGGCGCGCCTCGATGAAGGCCTGTTGCCGCCCGGCATTGAACTGGCGGTAGCGCTCGCTGCCGTCGACCACGAGATTGATGTCGGCGAGGTAGTTCCACAAGCGCAGCAGATTGCTGCAGCCGTTCGCGGCCAGCACCTCGAACAGGTCGGCGTAGGCCCGCTGCGCCGCAGGCTGCAGCCCGATCGCGCGGTCGTCGATCTCGGCGATGCCGTGCAACCAGTCGCCATCGGTCGCGTAGCGCACGCAGCCGTGCCGATGCTCTTCGGTCTGGGCGCGGACCATCCAGGCATCGAACACGGCCGCTTCAGGGGCGAGCAAGGCCGCGTGCAAGGCGCCCGCGCCCGCACCCACCCAGCGCCCGCCCAGCGATGCCGGTGGCGTGGCGTCCGGCGGCAGCCGGAGGCGGCGGAAGACCAGCGGACCGGGAGCGGCGAGCGCGCGCGGCGTCGACGACGACGACGCGACGCTCACGCGGCGGAGCCCTCGACGTCGCGGATGTTGATCCGGCGCCGCTGCCACGCGCGCAGCGTGCGCCGCAGGTTGCCGATCGAGACCAGGTAGTACAGCGCCTTCATGATGCGGATCGATCCCCAGATCGGCGTCTTGCCGTAGATGTCGCCGGCGAGCAGCGACAGCAGCGCTTCCTTCACGCGCAGCGGGTTGCGCGGGTCCATGAAGAACTCGCGCATCGTCGGGTTCGTGACGCGGAAGATGAACCACGAGAACTCGCGCGGGCCATGACGCATCATCTTGTCGAAGCGGCGCCGCGCGCTCGCGTATGCGCGCGGCCGGTCGAGCGCGGTTTCGACCGCATCGGCGCCTTCGAAGCCGCTTTGCATCGCGAGGTACACGCCGCTCGAGAACACCGGGTCGATGAACGCGTACGCGTCGCCGAGCATCAGGTAGCGCTCGCCGCTGCAGCGCGTGCTGCTGTAGGCGTAGTTGCCGGTCGCGTAGACCGCGTCGTCGACCAGCACCGCGCAGGCCAGGCGCTTCTCGAGCTCAGGGCACAGCGCGATCGTGTCGCGGAAGAACTCGGGCAGGGAGCGCTTGTTGCGAGACTTCAGGTAGTACGGCCAGCAGACCGCGCCGATGCTGGTCGTGCCGTCGGCCAGCGGAATGAACCAGAACCAGCCGTGGTCGAACCACAGGATCGTGATGTTGCCCTCGAGCTTGCCTTCGAGGCGCCGGGCGCCGGTGAAGTGGCCGTACAGCGCCGAGCTGTTGTGGCGCGGGTTCTTCTGCTTGCACTTGAAGTGGTTCGCGAGCAGCGTGTCGCGGCCCGAGGCATCGACGAGGAACTTGGTGCGCCAGGTCTGGCGCGCGCCATCGTCGAGCACCACCTGCACCGTTGCACCGTCGGCATCGAACGCGACCTCCCGCACCTGATGGCCTTCGAGCGTGCGCGCGCCCTTCGCAGCGGCGTTGCGGAACAGCAGCTCGTCCATCTGCGAGCGCCGCACCTGCCATGCGTAGGGCATGCTCTTGTCCCAGGCGTCGGCGAACTCGACGAAGCTGCGCTCGGCATGATCGGGCGAGACGAATTCGACGCCCCACTTCGGCATGCCGATCGCCTCGATGCGCTCGCGCACGCCGAGCCGGTCGAACAGCTGCGCGTTCGCCGGCAGCAGCGACTCGCCGATGTGAAAGCGCGGGTGGTGCGCCTTCTCCATCATCACGACATCGCGCCCGCGTTCGGCCAGCAAGGCACTGATCGTCGCGCCCGCGGGGCCGCCGCCGACGACGAGCACGTCGCAGCGAAAATCGGCCTGCGCGCAGGCGGTGGAAGTCGTGTTCATCGCGGGCGGATTGTATCGTCCGCACCTGTGACGCCCGGTATCGGCCGCGGGCGTCGCGCCCGTTCCGATCGCCCCCTACGCTCCGCTCCGCGCGCTACTCCCCGAGGTACGCCGCGCGCACCTTCGGGTCGTTCAGCAGCTGCTTCGCGTCTCCGCTCATCGTCACCTCGCCCGAGTCCATCACGTAGCCGCGCGAGGCCAGCTGCAGCGCGCGGCTCGCGTTCTGCTCGACCAGCAGCACCGTGGTGCCGCGGCTGTGGATGTCGTTGACGACCTCGAAAATCTTGTCGACCATGATCGGCGACAGGCCCATCGACGGCTCGTCCAGCAGCAGCACCTTGGGCTTGGCCATCAGCGCGCGGCCCATCGCCAGCATCTGCTGCTCGCCGCCGCTCATCGTGCCGGCAAGCTGGTGGCGGCGTTCCTTCAGGCGCGGGAAGATCGCGAAGACCTTGTCGATGTCTGCCTCGACCTCCTTGTCGTTGCGCACGAACGCGCCCATCTGCAGGTTCTCGGTGATCGTCATGCGCGTGAAGGTGCCGCGCCCCTCGGGCACCATCACCAGACCCTGCTTGACCAGATCCCACGGGCCCTGACCCTTGATCGACCTTCCGCAGTACTCGATGTCGCCGCCGACCGAGGGCTGGATGCCGGTGATCGCCTTCAGCGTCGTCGTCTTGCCGGCGCCGTTGGCGCCGATCAGGCTGACGAGCTCGCCCTCGAAGACCTCGAACGTGACGCCCTTGACGGCCTGGATGCCACCGTACGCGACCTTCAGCCCGGTGACCTTGAGCAATGTGTTTGCCATGGTGTTCTCCGTCGGCCGCTCAGTGGGCCGCGTGGTCGGCGCCGAGGTAGGCCTCGATCACCTTCGGGTTCTTCTGGACCTCGGCGGCCGTGCCTTCGGCGATCTGCTTGCCGTAGTCGAGCACGGTCAG
>Ga0070667_100001100_pt1 | contig 24778 bp, 26 predicted proteins | sample KBSS33metaG_FD_64659 | JGI IMG/M metagenome (GOLD analysis project Ga0070667, IMG submission 64659) | Switchgrass rhizosphere microbial communities from Kellogg Biological Station, Michigan, USA - KBS S3-3 metaG | ecosystem: Host-associated > Plants > Roots > Rhizosphere > Soil ... | reverse complement strand
GTGCGCGAGCTGCTGGTCGAGGCGCTGCCCGCCGGCGTCGTCGCCGACATCGCCGAGCAGCTCGATACCGATGACGCGGTCGCGATGCTCGAGGACCTCGACGAGGAGGATCAGCAGGCCGTCCTCGCCGAGATGGAGCCGGAAGACCGCGCCGCTATCGAATCGGCGCTCTCCTATCCCGAGGAATCGGCCGGCCGCATGATGAGCCGCGACTATGTCGCGGTGCCCGATACCATGACCGTGGGCGACCTCATCGACTACTTGCGCGAACACCGCGAGCTGCCCACCGAGTTCTGGGAAGTGTTCTGCGTCGATCCGCTGCACCATCCGGTCGGCACGTGCGCGCTGTCGTGGATCCTGCGCTGCCCGCGCAACATCCCGCTCTACGACGTGATGAAGCGCGAGCAGACGCTGATCCCGGCCGACATGGACCAGGAAGAGGTCGCGCTGCGCTTCCAGAAGTACGCGCTGATCTCAGCCGCGGTGGTCGACGATTCGGGCCGGCTGATCGGCCAGATCACTGTCGACGACATCGTCCACATCATTCAGGAAGAGGCCGGCGAGGACGCCCTGTTGCTCTCGGGCGCGGGCGATGGCGACATCAACGAGCCGATCCTGCTGACCGTACGTGCGCGGCTGACGTGGCTGGTGGTCAACCTCGGCACGGCGATCATTGCCTCATCGGTAGTGGGCCTGTTCCAGGGCGCGATCTCGCGATTCGCTCTCCTGGCGGTGCTGATGCCGATCGTCTCGGGCATGGGCGGCAATGCCGGCACCCAGACCCTGGCGGTGGTTGTGCGCGCGATCGCCACCAACCAGCTGACCAGCTCCAACACCACGCGCATGATCCTGCGCGAATTCCGCATCGCGCTTGCGAACGGCTGTTCTCTGGCGGTGCTGATCGGAACGGGAGTGGGCTTGCTGTTCGCCAACCCGCTGCTGGGCGCAGTGATCGCCGCCGCCATGGTGATCAACAACCTCGTCGCAGGGCTCGCAGGTATCCTCGTGCCGGTGACGCTCGACCGCTTCAACGTCGACCCGGCGGTTTCCTCCGCGGTGTTCGTGACCACCGCGACCGACACCATGGGCTTCTTCTCGTTCCTCGGCCTGGCCGTGCTGACCGGACTGGCCTGAGCGCGCGACGGCTCCTATCTTGAGCGGCGATGCCGCTGCACATGACCAAGATCGCCTATTCGTCCGAAAGCCCCGCATCGCTGCGCACCTGGCTCGAAGGTCATGCGGAAGTGGGCGAGGCGCGACTGACCACCCGCTACCTGCCCAAGCGTCACGAGGAGATGGCCGGCGGGTCCCTCTACTGGATCTTCGAACACACGCTGATCGGTCGCTCGCCGCTGCTCGGCTTCGCGCAGCGTGACGACGGGCGCTGGCACATCCGCCTGGCGCCCATGCTGGTTCCGGTGCTCACCAAACCGAAGCGGGCTCACCAGGGCTGGCGCTACCTCACCGAGGCCGATGCCCCGCGCGACCTTGGTCAAGGCGAAGACCCCGGCGATGCGATACCGCCGAAGCTCGCCCGCGAACTGGCCAGGCTCGGGCTCGTCTGAGGGTCATGGCTGTGAACCACTATCTGCTGATCTACCATCTCACACCTGATTATCTCGAGCGTCGACCCCTGTTCCGCGCAGACCATCTAGCGCTTGCCTGGGAGGCGGCGGATCGCGGCGAGCTGCTGCTCGGCGGCGCGGTCGAGGATCCGCTTGACCAGGCACTGCTGCTCTTTGCCGGCGACACGCCCGAAGTCGCAGAGGCCTTCGCCCGCGCCGATCCCTATGTCGCCAATGGGCTCGTCGCGCGCTGGACGGTGCGGCGCTGGGCCACGGTGGTGGGCGAGGGCGCGGCCAATCCGGTGCGCGGGTGAGTGCCGCCGAGCTAGCGATCCGCGCCCGCCGCGCCGCGTTCAACCGCGCCATCGCAGAGGGCGACGCGGCAGCGATCGGGCCGATCCTGGCGCGCGACTGCCTGATGGTGACCGGCACCGACAGCGCCCTGATCGTCGGCCGGCTGGCGCAAATTAAGGTGTGGAAGCGCGAATTCGCCGCAACGGCGCGCCTGGTCTACGTCCGGATGCCCGAGACCATCACTGTTTCACCGGTCGAGCCGATCGCGCTCGAGCAGGGTCGCTGGGACAGCGGGCCCGGCAATGCCGCGGGCGCGGGACTGTATAGCGCCAAATGGCGCAAGCTGGACGGCGCCTGGGTGATCGAGGCGGAAGTTTTCCTGACACTCGCCTGAGCTGAAGCCATGCGCTCTAGTTGTCCTGTTCGGCGGCGAGCACGTCTTGCGCTGCGGCGCGGGCACGGGCCGCAGCCTCGGCCGCCGCATCGCTGCCGTCGGCGTCGGCGTCACGCGCTTGCGTGCGATCCGGGCGGCGGGACTGGCCCTGGTCGACGCTGTCCCACTCGGCGTAGCGCTCGTCGCCGTCCGGGTCGTCAAGACCACCCTGGCCATAGGCGGGATCGCCGTCATTCCAGCCGGGTGGTTCCGGCGCGTAGCCAGGATCGTCTCGCCAGTCTTCGCGCGCTTCGGCCTCCGGATCGCCGCCGCGCCACTGCTCGCGACCGAACGGCCAGGCCGGACCGCCGAACACCGCGAATCCGCGGTCGAGCCAGGAGGGCTCGGTGCCGTCGACAGCGTGGACCGTGGGCGCGTCCGGCCGCCCTGCAGGAAGCGAGGCCCCGGGCTGATGGCGGTAAGGTGCGATCGAGCGCGAGGTCTCACCAGCGAACAGGGCCCCGGCAGCAAGAGCGGCGCCGGCCAGCAGCAGAACGCGAGAAGGTGTGGCCATGGTGCTATCGGGCCCTTTTGCTTCGAAGCACGCAGGCTTGCCACACAGCGACTGAAAGCGCGCTGAACGCGACCGCGAGCGGGCCGCCGCGACATCGAAGGGAGCCTTATCGCAGGATCTCCTTCATGCGTACGGCCAGGTGATCGAGGATCGGCGCACGGGCCCAGCGTTCCTCCGCCCGAGTGCGGGCGAAGCGACCGAGCATGGTGGCGGCCGCTTCGTCGTCGAGAACCCGTTCGATCGCGCCGGAAAAGCAGGTGGCGCACCCTGGCGACACGATCACACCGCAGCCTTCGATCTCGGTCGCGAGCCCGGTGTCGGGCTGCGCGGTCGCCACGATCGGACGGCCCGACGCGAGCATGTTGGTGAGCTTTGAGGGCAACACGAGATCGGCAGCCTGGGCGATCTGCGGCATAAGGTGGACGCTCGCCAGCCCCAGCAACTCCGACAGGCGGTCGCGCGGCTGCAAGTCATGGAACTGGATATTGTCCAGGCCCGCCGCCGCACGCTCGAGCTCGGCGCGATTCGGTCCTTCGCCGCAGACCACGAAGGTCAGGTCCTGCCGCCGGCGCAGCAACCGCGCCGCATCGAGGACCAGGTCGATGCCCTGTTTGTTGGCGATGTTGCCCGAATAGAGCGCCACGTGCGGTGTGCCGATGCCCCATTCGTGGCGGTAGCGCGAAGGTCTGCCGAGCGGGCGGACGGCGGCGATGTCGGCCCAATTGCGCAGTTCGGTGGCGCGCTGGTCCGGCACGCCTTTGGCGACCAACCGGAGGCGCATCTGCGGGGAGATCGTGCTGACCTGGTCGAACAGCCCGAGCACCTTGCGCTCGAACCAGGGCGCGATGCGACCGGCCAGCCCCCTGCGCCCGAGCAGACCGGTGGCAAAGGCGGCTTCAGTCTCGAAATCCTGGACATGGAGCCAGCAGCGCGCGCCGCACAGCCGCGCCGCCAGCCAGGCGACGGGCGCTGCAATCAGTGAAGGCGCGACGGTGAAGACCAGATCCGGCTTGCCGCTCAGAATGCTGCGCAGCATCGGCATCAAACTGGCGATGAGGAAGCTGATGTAGTGCAGGATTCGCTTGGGCCCGGTGGGCTGCGCCGGGACGTAGAGCGGGCAGCGGGTAATGGCGACGCCATGCTCGACAGCGCGTGTCCAGCCGCGCTTGCGGAAGCCCGGCAGCACCGACCAGCCCGGATAGAACGGCACGCCGACGATGGCCTCGACCTCGTAACCTGCCCTCACCCACTCCCGCGTCATGTCACCGCTGTAGAGGCCGATCCCGATCTCTTCGGGCGCGTAGTTCAGACCCAGGAACAGGACCTTCACGCCGTACCCGTCCCACGGCGCGAAACACTATCAAGCCGCCCGTGCCGAGCGTCCGCTGCCGGCGCTCCGCATGCGGCGCCGCGGCCCGCGCCGTAGACCATTTTTCCCGCATGCCGATAAGCCAATGTGCCGCCCCTCATGCAGCTTCGACCAAACCGGGTCGGGAATGCATGCAGCGATGGCGGTCACCCAGTGAACTCCTTGCAAGCTCGGCAGGTGCGTTGGTGTCGTCGCCGAGGGCGGAGCAATTGACTATGCTACTATTTTACAAAGATTTATCGGGCCGAACAGGCTGACGGAGAGTCGTTCAAAGCATCGTCGGCGACGAACAGGGTTAAGCAATTTTAACCAAGGCGGGAATGGCGCACGACCGGTTCAGCCATTGAAATGCTGCAGGATCTTGCCGTCCACCGGCTCCTTGAAGCGCACTGCCAGATGGCTGGCGTCCTTGCGCGTTGCGGTCGCTTCGAACGGGCCCACGGCGCCGATCCAGAGCGTGAAGGCCTCGTCGATCAGTTCCGCCCCATCTTCGGCCTCGAGATCGCAGCCGCGGTCGGCCAGGTCGGAGATTCGCACCGGGGCTGAGCCACGCGTGCCTACCCATTCGCCGTAGAGAATTTTCGTCATCGTCTTCACGCCGCCCGGATTGCCCGAGCCCTTCTTTCTTCATCAACGCACGACGGATCCGGATCGGTGCCCGAAGCCTTTCGCATCCACTTCCCGATATTCGCCGTACAGGTCAGTGCCATGGCACGCGAGCGACAAATTTCAGACACTCGGTAGCATAGGCAGATTAACGGAGCTTTTAATGCGGCGAGCCGCTCTCAGGCTGCCTGGCCTTGCGCCGAACTTGCGCGCTCCTTGCCAGCGAGCGTCTTCACGAACTGCTCGCGCCAGTGCACCACGTCCTCGTCACGCACGGACGCAAGCAGCTTTTCGTGGCGCTTGCGCCGCTGTGCCAGCGGCATCTCCAGTGCCAGCTTGATCGTCTCGCTGACATGCTCGACCGAGTGCGGATTGACGAGCAGCGCGTCCTTCATCTGCATCGCCGCTCCGGCGAACTGCGAGAGGATCAGCACGCCAGGATTCTCCGGGTCCTGCGCCGCGACGTATTCCTTGGCGACGAGGTTCATCCCGTCGCGCAGCGGTGTCACCAGGCCGATGTCGGCCGCGCGGTAGAAGCCCGCGAGTTCGGCGCGCGGGAAGCCGCGGTTGACGTAGCGGATCGGCACGAACGCAACGTCGGCATGGGCACCGTTGATGTGCCCGGTCTTGCGTTCGAGGTCTTCGCGGATCTGCTGGTAGCTGGCCACGTCGCCGCGGCTCGGCGGTGCGATCTGCAGCAGCACCGCCTTGCTAGCGAGCTCCGGATGGTCGGCCAGGAAGCGGCCGAAGCTGGTAAAGCGCTCGCCGAGGCCCTTGGAATAGTCGAGCCGGTCGACACCGATCAGGATCTTGCGGCCGCGAACGCTCGACTTGAGGCGATCGTGCGCTTCCTTGGCTTGCTCGCTTGCCGCTGCCTCGGTGAACTCGGCATAGTCCACGCCGATCGGAAACGCGCGGGCGACCACGCGGCGGCCCTTGTAATCGATCGAGTTGTCGAGCCGCACCTGCAGACCCATCTCCTTTTGCACGTAGTGCAGAAAGCTCTCGAGCCATTCGGTCGTCTGGAAGCCGATCACGTCGTATTCGAGCATCGAGGTGACCAGCCGCTCGTGGAACGGCAATGAGGTGAGCAGCCGCGTGGGCGGCCAGGGCGTGTGCAGGAACAGGCCCATGCGGTTGTCGATGCCCTTGCTGCGCAGCATCGAGGCGAGCGGTAGGAAGTGGTAATCGTGGACCCACACCAGGTCCTCGGGCTCGATAAGTGGCAGGACCGCCGTGGCGAAGCGCTCGTTCACACGCTCGTAGCCCTCGCCGAAATTGCGGTCGTACTCGGTCAGGTCGATGCGATAGTGGAACAGCGGCCACAACGTGCGGTTGGCGTAGCCATTGTAGTATTCCTCGATGTCCTGCGGTTCGAGGTCGATTGTGGCAGTAGTCACACCCTCGTTGCGCTGCATATCAAGGTGGCCGGTGAACTCCACGGTCTCCTGGCCCGACCACCCGAACCAGATCCCGCGGTGTTCGCGCAGCGCCGAATTGAGCGCGACGGCCAGCCCGCCCTGGGCACCGGCCACGCCCGACGCGGTGGGCACGGATACCCGGTTGGAGATGACGATCAATCGGCTCATGCTGGTCCCTCGGCGCGGCCTGAGCCCGCCCGTCGGTGCCGGCGCGTCAACGCCAGTCCCGCCACGACCGGGACAGCTGCCCGGCGCAGTTGATGATACCCACAAGCGAATAGGTCTGCGGAAAGTTCCCCCACAGCTCGCCGGTCTCGAAGTCCATGTCCTCGCTCAGGAGGCCCGAGCGGGTGCGGTGCGCGAGCATCGCCTCGAACAGCCGCCGCGCCTCGGCGTCGTCGCCGCTGCGGTGCAGCGCCTCGATCAACCAGAAGGTGCAGATGTTGAAGGCGGTCTCGGGCAGGCCGAAATCGTCCTCGCTATCGTAACGCAGCATGTGCTCGCCGCGGCGCAGCGCCTTCTGCACCGCCTTGAGCGTGGAGAGCGATCGCGGATCGTCGGCCGCGAGGTAGCGCAGCTCGACCATCTGCAGGAGGCTGGCGTCGAGCTGGACGCCGCCGAAGCTCGCCGCATAATGCCCGCCGGCATCATGGCCCTCCACCGCGTGCCAGGCGCCCGCGTCGATATGCTTGCGCACCGTATCCGCGCGCTCGCGCCAGACGGCCGCACGATCGGCGAGGCCCAGGTGCTCGGCCGCATTGGCAAGGCGATCGCAGGCCGCCCAGCTCATCACGCTGGAGTAGGTGTGGACCGCAGTGCGCGTGCGAAGCTCCCACAGGCCGGCGTCGGGCTCGTCGTGGGTCTTCCACGCCATCTCACCCACCCGTTCCAGGCTGGTGAAGTCCTCCACCGTCGCGATGCGCAGCAACCGCTGGTCGGAAAACGCCTGGATCGAGGGGAGGACGATCTGGCCGTAGCAGTCGTTCTGCACCTGGTAGTAAGCGGCATTGCCCACCCGCACCGGGCCCATTCCGCGGTAGCCGGCGAGGTCCGGCGCTTCCCACTCGATGATCTCGCGCGCGCCGCTGACCGCGTAGAGCGGCTGGATCGCGCCCCCTTCCGCATCGTCGACGATGTTGCGCAAGTATGCGAGATACTTCTCCAGCACGTCGAGCGCGCCCAGGTGATTGAGCGCCTGCACCGTGTAGTAGGCATCGCGGATCCAGCAGTAGCGGTAGTCCCAGTTGCGTTGGCTGCCCTCCGCCTCCGGGATCGAGGTGGTGAGCGCGGCCACGATGGCGCCGGTCTCCTCATGCTGGCACAGTTTGAGCGTGATGGCGGCGCGGATCACCGCTTCCTGCCAGTCGATCGGCGTCGCCAGCCCGCGCACCCACAGCCGCCAGTAGTCGCCGGTACGCTGGAGCATGGCCTCAAGGTCATGCGCGATCTCGCCCGCAAACGGCTCGTCCGGCCCGAGGAAGAAGTGCAACGCACGCTCCAGCCGGAAATAGCGCTCGTCAAGGACGTAGCCCACCGGCGCATCGGTGGTGAGGCGCAGGGCATTGCGCTCGACCAAGTAGCGGATGTGGTTGGACCCTTGCGTGATCGGGGCGAGCTGCGCGCCGTAGCCGCTCATCGGCGTCAGGATGGTGCGGATGCGCGGCGCGCCCGAGACGGGCCGGACGATACGGGCGAACGCCACGGGGCGATAGGTGCGGCCCGAGCGTTCGAACCGCGGGCAAAAATCGAACACCTCGACCGCGCCGCCACTGGCATCCTCCAGCCGGGTGACGAGGATCGGCGTGTTGCGCAAGTAGCGCTGGCTGACCGAGACCTGGTCCTCCAGCTCGAAGCGCCAGGTCCCTGCATCGCGCGCACCGCCGCGCAGCAGGGCGCAGAAGGTAGGATCACCGTCGACACGCGGCACGCAGCCCCACACGATCGCTCCGCAATCGTCGACTAGCGCGCTGACCTGGCAATTGCCGATGGGCCAGAGTTCAAGGCTGCTCGGAGCCGCTGGCGGCGCCTGCTCGGGTGCAACCATCGGCTCAGTCCTCTTCCAGCAATGCGCCGAGCCAAGCATGGACTTCAGCGACGCCAGGCAGGCGCCAGTGCGCCGCCGTCTCGCGCTGCGGACCGACGAGAATACCGGCGCCGCCGAAGCGCTCGACGACGACGAACGCGTCCTCGTCGGTCACGTCGTCGCCCACGAACAGCGGCGTCGCGCCGGTGAAGGCAGGCTGGTCCATGAAACGAGCGACCGCGGTGCCCTTGTCCGAACCCGGCATGGTGAGCTCGATCACCAGCTTGCCGTGCTTCAGCGCCAGGCCGTGCTCCGCGGCCAGCACGGTGGACAGCTCCAGCAGATCGGGCAGCACCGCCTGGTTGTGCCGGTAGTGGACCGCGATGCTGTAGGGTTTGGGCTCGACGATGAGGCCTGGGCGCTCGCCGGACCAGCCGAGCAAGGTCGTCGCCACCTCAGCCGGCAGTGGATCGGCGAGCGGCACCACTGCGCTCTCAGCCGAGACGCGAAACTCGCCGCCATGCGAACCGGCCATCGCCACATCGAGCGGACCGAGCAGCTCGTCGAGCACGGCCAGGGTGCGACCGCTGACGATCGCCAACCGGCCGTCGAGGCGCCGCGAGACGCCAGCAATGAGGCCGGGCAGCGCCTTCGACACCTCGACCGCGTCCGGACGGTCGGCGATCTCCACCATGGTGCCGTCGAAATCCAGGAACAGCGCCGGCCGGTCCTGATCGCGCAGGCTCGGCGGCCGCGTCAAGTCGGGAGAGTGAGCCGGAGCGTGGAGCGTCGCGTTCAAAGCTGTACCTTGTCGCATTCCGGAGCCACCCCGGCCCGGTCCGTCGATCGCAACGATCGGTTCGCCACGCGGTTCCGTGGCGCCCGCCAGTTCGTGCTGCAGTGCAATGGCAACAATCGACTGCCAAGGCACAAGCCTGGGCCGTGGATGGGAATTCCAGCTCGCGCGGGCCGACGGGAATATTTTGCAGTGGCGAAGATCACGGCAGAACCGATAGGCTGTTCGCGTCTTTGGGCCTTGCCTCTTGCGTCGGTCCGCGCTTTGGATGCGTCCGATGTTGCTCGAGGCCGGGCATGAGCACTCTCGAAAGGTTGGGAATGAAGAAAATCGTGGCGTTCGATCTCGACGGGACCTTGGCGCTGTCCAAGCAGCCGCTGACCGACGAGATGGCCGAACTGATGGCGCAGCTCCTCACCGTGGCGCAGGTGGCCGTGATCTCCGGTGGCGACTGGCCCCAGTTCGACAAGCAGGTGGCGAGCCGCCTGCCCGCCCACGCCGATGTCTCGCGCCTGTGGATGATGCCCACCAGCGGCGCCAAGCTTTACCGCCACCAGGAAGGCGAGTGGACCTCGATCTACGCCGAGCTTTTCACAGAGGATCAGAAGCGCGAGATCCTGGAGGCGTTCGACGCCTCGCTCGCCGCCACCGGCTTCACGCCCGAAGAGACCTGGGGCGAGCGGATCGAGGATCGCGGCAGCCAGATCACCTTCTCGGCGCTCGGCCAGCAGGCACCGCTCCACGCCAAAGAAGTCTGGGATCCGGACTTCGCCAAACGCAAGGTGATCCAGGCCGACCTCATCAAGCGACTTCCCGGCGTCTCTATCAACCTGGGCGGCGCCACTTCGGTGGACGTGACCCAGCCCGGCGTCGACAAGGCCTGGGGCCTCAAGCGCCTGGCCGAGCACAGCGGCGTCGCCGAGACCGACATGCTGTTCATCGGCGATGCGATCTTCCCGGGCGGCAACGACTACCCGGCCAAGGCGATGGGCCTCGACACCGTCTGCGTGCGCGACCCGGGCGATACCGCCAACGTCATCACCGCCATCGTCGCCTGCCAGAAAGGCGGCTGACGACGGCCGGGCGGCCAGCGTGCCCGCGTTCTACCTGACGCTGATCGCGGTCCTGCTCGCGGGGCTGGGCGCGCGCGACCAGGTGACGATCGCCGGACTGTCCGAACGGCAGGGCCGCAGACCCGGCGTCCTGCTGGTCGGCCTGGCGGGAGCGACAGCGACGGCGCTGGCTGCGGGTTGGGCCGCGGGGTTGATGCTCCAGAGCCTACCCGCCCGTGCGCGCGGGATCTTCGCCGCCATCGCGCTGGGCATGGCCGGGCTCGAATCGCTGGTGCTGGTCCCTCGTCGCAAGCCCGACGAGCCGACCCATTCGCTGGGCGCGTTGCTGTTCGTGCTCGCCGTGAACCAGGCGACCGACGCCGCGCGGTTCCTGATCTTCGGACTGGGCGTCGGCCTCGCCGCGCCGACGATGGCGGCCGCCGCGGGCGTTCTTGGCGGCGGGCTGCTCATCGCCTTGGCCTGGGCCCGGGCCGATCTGCTGGCGAGCCCGGCGGCCCGCTGGAGCCGGCGCCTCGTTGGCGCGCTTCTCACCGTGACTGCGCTGGTGCTGTTCCTTCGAGAAATCGGCATAGTGTGATTGCAAAATGCAATCGAACCCTTGCTTCTCATCTGCGTTTCGCGGCTTAGATATGTGCACTTAGATACGTGCATGGTACCGACAGGAAGGGATCGACAATGACCTCCAAGGACAACTCGAAGGCCGCGCTGATCGACAGTCTCAACGGCCTGCTGGCGGACACGTTCGCGCTCTACATCAAGACCAAGAACTTTCACTGGCACGTGCGCGGCCCGCAGTTCCATGACCTGCATCTGCTGTTCGACACCCATGCCACCGAGATTTTCGGCCTGACCGACCTGATCGCCGAGCGCGTGCGCAAACTGGGCGGCACCACGCTCACCTCGATCGGCGCGATCGGCGCGAAGACCAGCGTGAAGGACGAGGACGACACCAGCCTCGATGCGATGGCGATGGTCAAGCAGCTGTTCGAGGACAACAGTGCCTACGTCGCCACGCTCAAGGACGTGAAGGAACTGGCGGGCGAAGCCGGCGACAATGCCACCGATGGCATCATCGATGACTGGACGGACCAGGCCGAACAGCGCGCGTGGTTCCTGCGCGAGATCATCGCCTGACCTTCGTGGCCCGGATCGTCGAGAACCCCGACGACGAGGTGATCGCCGCCTGGACCGCGGAGCGCCTGCGCGGCGCACTTGCGGCCGGCGGTGACATCGCGGTAACTGTTCCGGGCGGCTCGACCCCCTTCCCCATTCTCGAGCGGCTCGCGGCTGCCGATCTCCCCTGGCCGCGGGTCAGCGTGTGGCCAGGCGACGACCGGCTCGTTCCCGAGGCACACGCCGCCAGCAACGTGGGCAAGATCCGCGCGCTGCTGGAGCCGGCGGGTGCGCGGATCGTGCCATTGAACGAGGATGCACTACCTCCGCATTTCGCGCTCGCCTGGCTCGGAATGGGCGGCGACGGGCACATCGCCTCGCTGTTCCCCAACATCGACCCGCGCGCCGACGATCCGCTGCCGGTGCGCCGCCTGACCCCCGATCCGCTCCCGCCGGAGGCTCCGTTCGACCGCATCAGCCTCACCATCCCGGCGCTGCTCGACAGCGATGCGCTGATGTTCGTGATCCGCGGGGCCGACAAGCGCGCGGTGCTGGACGCGGCGCTGCGCGGCGAGAACGACCTGCCCATCGCGCGCCTGCTGCGCGCCGCCCGCCAGCCCGTCACCTGTTTCTGCTGAAGCTCATTCCGGCGCCGTTGCATCGGGCGCTCTACCGGCTGGCGCACCGCGGCCGAGTGCTGATTTGGCGGTCCTCGAAGCGACGGTCGGCGGGGGTTCGGATCACTGCGCTCGACGGACAGGGCCGGGTGCTGCTGGTGCGCCATTCCTATGGCTCGGGCACGTGGATGCAGCCGGGCGGAGGTCTGAACGCGAGCGAAGACCCGGCCGCGGCCGCCACTCGCGAACTGGCGGAGGAAACCGGCTTGGTCCTCGTGGGACCGAAGCTCCACCCGCCTCGAAGCGAAGACCTCCACGGCGCCCCCCACACGGTCCATGACGTGATCGGCACCGCCACAGGCGTTCCGATTGCCGACGGCCGCGAACTGATCGACGCCCGCTTCTTCGCGCTGGATGCACTGCCGACCGGGCTGGCGAACGGCATTGAGGGGCATCTGCGCGCGATTCTGGGCGATGGGCCCCCCGCTTGATGGGGCTTACAACAAGGAAAGCTGCGCATCCTGGCGCGGTCGCGCGTCCTCTTCGCCGCGTTCGAGGGCGGAGAGGGTCAGGCCCATCAAGCGGATCGGCTGGGGCAGCGGCATCTGATCTTCCAGCAATGCATGGCCGAGCGCCGCGAACTCGGCCTTGTCGGCCACGAAGTGCGTCAGCGAGCGGGCGCGGGTGAGGGTCTGGAAGTCGGCATAGCGTAGCTTCAGCGTCACCGTGCGGCCGCGCGCCTGCGCGCGCTCGATACGTTCCCACACCACGTCGACAATGTGGTCCATCGTTTCGCGCAGCGTCTCAGGCGCCTCGATGTTTTCGAAGAAGGTGCGCTCGCCGCCGACCGACTTGCGCGGCCGGTCTGCCCGCACCTGGCGCAAGTCGACGCCTCTGGCCGCGCGAAACAGGTACTCGGCGAAGCTGCCGAAATTGGCCCGCAGGAAAGCGAGGTCCCTGCGGGCGAGGTCGGCGCCGGTCTCGATGCCGAGCCGCGCCATCTTGTCGGCGCCGCGCGGGCCGATGCCGTGGAAGCGACGCACCGGCAGCCCGGCGACGAAGGCGGCACCCTGCCCCGGGCGAATGACGCACAGCCCGTCCGGCTTGTTCTGGTCGCTGGCGAGCTTGGCGAGGAACTTGTTGTACGAGACGCCGGCGCTTGCCGTCAGGCCCGTCTCGGCCCTGATTCGGCGGCGGATCTCCTGCGCGATGCGAGTGGCCGAGCCGATGCCTTTGAGATCGGCCGTGACGTCGAGGTACGCTTCGTCGAGGCTGAGCGGCTCGACGTGGGGGGTGTAGTCGAGGAAGATCGCGCGGATCTGCTGGCTGACCTCGCGGTAGACTTCGAAGCGCGGCTTGCGGAAAACCAGCTTCGGACATAGCCGTACCGCCCGCGCCGACGGCATTGCCGAGCGCACTCCGAACGCGCGTGCCTCGTAACTCGCCGCTGCCACCACACCCCGACCCGAGGAGCCACCGACCGCCACCGGCAAGCCGCGCAGCGACGGGTCGTCGCGCTGCTCGACGCTGGCATAGAAGGCATCCATGTCGACATGGATCACCTTGCGCAGGCCATCCGCCTCCTGCTCGCCAGCCGACTCCGATTCCTGCGCCGCCATCGCGCTTCTATAGCGATATGCGCGCAGAAAAGCGCCGGCCTGAAACGGTTTGGGCTGGAACCGCCTTCGCACTTGCGGCAAGGGCTGGTCAATGCATTCCCCCGGTGCCTCCCCCGCCCGGTTCCCGATGAAGGAAGCCGAGTTCGTTGCGCTCATGGCCTCGTTCCAGGCGCTCCAGGCCCTGGCAATCGATGTCATGCTGCCGGCGCTCGGCGCCATCGCACGCGATCTCGACGTTGCCGATCCCAATCGCCGGCAACTGGTGGTCGGCGTCTTCCTGCTTTGCTCGGGCCTCGGCTCGCTGTTCCCCGGCGCTCTCGCGGACCGCTTCGGCCGCCGCCCGGTGATCCTCACGGCGGCGGTCGCCTTCGTGGTGCTCTCGGCGGTCTGCGCCATTTCCGGCAGCTTCGAGCTGCTGCTGGTCGCGCGCGGGCTGCTCGGCTTCTCGACCTCGGCGCTGATGGTCATGCCGATGACCATTCTGCGCGATCGCTTCGAGGGCGATCGCATGGCGCGGACCCAATCGCTGATCAGCATGACATTCATGGTCGTGCCGATGATCGCGCCGATGCTGGGGCAATCGGTGCTGCTGGTCGCCGGATGGCGCTGGATTTTCGGAATTATGGGTGGGCTTGCCGCCGGCGTGGTTATCTGGGCCTTCCTGCGCTTGCCGGAGACCTTGCACCCGCAGTTCCGCCAGCCGATCCAGCCGCGCGCGATCGCTGGCAACATGGCCACCGCCCTGCGCGAGCGCGCCGCTCTCGGCTACTTCCTGGGGGCGGCCTTCGTGCAAGGCTCGCTATTCGGGTACATCAACACTGCGCAGCAGCTCGTTGCCGAGCACTTCGGCGCTGGCACGCTGTTCCCGGTGGTGTTCGGCGGCATGGCCCTGGTCATGGCCAGCACCAACTTCGTCAATTCGCGGATTGTCGAGCGCTTCGGTGCGCGGCGCGTCTCACACGCTGCGCTGCTGTGCTACATCGCGGTGGCGGCCCTCCATCTCGGGCTCGCGTTCCGAGGCGAGACGATCTGGACGTTCATCCCGCTGATGACGATCTCGATGTGCATGGTGAGCTTCATGGGCTCGAACTTCCAGGCGATCTCGCTGCAACCCTTCGCGCGCATCGCCGGCGCCGCGGCATCGATGATGTCGTTCGTGCGGGTGGTGCTGGGCTCGATCCTGGGGGCGCTGATCGGGCAGGCCTACGATGGCACCCCCCGCCCCTTCCTGATCGCAATGGTGGCCTGCGGCCTGATGGGGCTGGTTTTCATCCTCTATTCGGAGCGAGGCCGGCTGTTCCGTCGGGTGCACTCGGCGGAATTCTACCGAAAGGCCCCGCCGCCGCCGGTCCATCCGACGACGGCGGAGTGACGTCTATACGCTGCGACGGCCGCGGAAGAGCTGGATCAGGCCGACGATGATCGCGATGACGAGCAGGATGTGGATCAGCCCGCTCGACACCTTGAAGACGACGAGACCGAGCAGCCAGAGCACGACGAGTATGGCAGCGATGGTGAAAAGCATGGCGATCCTCCTGAGTGTTACCTGGGCTCAACGCGCCGGCGACCCGGTGGCTCCCACCACGGAAACATTCGCGAAACAATCACCCTGGCGGCTCCCGCCTGCCTGCTATCGGCGCCCTGCTGCCAGACGCGCCAGCTCGCGACGGCTGATCGCAGGAAGCGGCGCGGGCTGAGGCTGCTTCAGCGCCTGCCCGAACGCACCAGCGACGATGGCCAGCTTGCGGCGCTGCCCGATCCGCACCCGATGATCCCAGGCGTGCGCGCCGCGCCGCTCGACCTCGCGACCGATCGCGCCGTAGATGCCCGCCGCTGACAGCACTGCCCAACGCTGCCGGAACGCCAGCCGCGCCGCGCCGAGGCGGGCGGCGCCCTCGTAGACCCGGGCCATCGCGCAGGCGCGAGCGACCAACGGAACCAGCGCCTGGCGGTAGTGCGGCTTGGTCACTTCGCCGGGCGGGATATCGGCTTCCGCCAGCCATTCGACCGGCAGGTAGCAGCGGCCATTGGCGTCATCCTCCCAGACGTCGCGCACGATGTTGCACAGCTGGAAGGCGATGCCGAGGTCGCAGGCACGGTCCAGCGTTTCCTGGTCGTCGGGGGCCACGCCCATGACCGCCGCCATCATCACGCCCACCGCGCCGGCCACGTGGTAGCAGTAGCGCAGCATGTCGGCCTCAGTGCGCGGGCGCCACTCGGCGGCGTCGAGCGCGAAGCCGGCCAGCACGTCCTCCACCATGGCACGCGTCAAGGGCACCTCGCGCATGAGCTGGCCGAGTGCATCGAACGCCGCGACACCGGTCGCCTCGCCGGCGATAGCGAGCTCGGTCAGCGTCCGGATCGTCGCCAGCCGGTCCTCGGGAGGTCGGCGGCCGAGCGCCTGTGGCGCCGGTGCGTGGCCGTGATCCTGCTCGTCCGCGATGTCGTCGCATGCGCGGCACCAGGCGTAGAGCAGCCAGACCCGCTCGCGCGTGGTCCTGTCGAAAAGGCGACTGGCTGCTGCGAAGCTCTTGGACCCACGCGTGATCGATTCGCGCGCCTGCGCAACCAGCGCGTCGCGATCGGCGATCGCGCTCATCGCCGGCGGACGGGTGCCGGGTGCTTCGACAAGCTCAGCACGAGCGGAGGCAGGGGCCTGTGCCATGTCCCCCGCTCATCGCGAGCCTGCCGGACGATGTCCTGAACTTGACGGAAAGCCGGGTCACAATGTGTCCGGATTCATTCGCACGATCGGCGTGATCGGCTGATAGGTCCGCATCCGCTCGAGCAGCGGTTCGAGCTCGGTCTCGGCGAGGATGATGCCCTGGTGCGCGGGCCGGACGAAGCCGACCTCGGCCATGTGGCGATTGAATGCGAGCAGCCCGTCGTAGAAGCCGAAGGCGTTGAGCACGCCCACCGGTTTGTCGTGGTACCCCAGCTGCGCCCAGCTCACCGCCTCCCACAGCTCGTCCATGGTGCCGACGCCGCCGGGAAGCACCAGGAACCCGTCAGAAAGGCGCGTGAACTCGGCCTTTCGCTCATGCATGGTGCCGACGATCGTCAGGTCGCAATCGTAGTTGGCGACCTCGCCGCCGCGACCGTTGCCGCCAACGAGGGCCTCCGGAATGACGCCGATCACTTCGCCGCCCGCGAGCATGGCCGAAGCTGCGATCGCGCCCATCAGGCCCAATCGGCCGCCACCATAGACAACACCAATGCCTTGCCGCGCCAGCGTCTCGCCGACGTGCCGCGCCAGCTCGATATAGCGCGGATCGGCCGGCGTCGCCGAACCACAGTAGACCGCCAGGCGCTTCACGCCAGATCCTCCAGCATCAGCCTGGCGGTCGCCTTGGCGCTGCCGACCACGCCGGGAATGCCGGCGCCGGGGTGGGTGCCGGCGCCCACCAGGTACATGTTCTTCAGCTTGTCGTCGCGGTTGTGGCCACGGAAGTACGCGCTCTGCGTCAGCAGCGGCTCGAGACTGAAGGCGTTGCCCTTGTAGGCCGACAGGTCGCGCTCGAAATCGGGCGGCGCATAGTGGAACTTGGTGACGATGCGATCTTGGATGTCGGGGATCAGCCGGCGACCCACTTCGTCGAGAATGCGTTGCTCCAGCACCGGCCCGACCTCGTCCCAGTCGACCGGCAGCTTGCCCATGTTGGCGACCGGTACCAGCGCATAGAACGTGCTCTTGCCCGCAGGTGCCATCGACGGATCTGTGACGGTGGGGTGGTGCAGGTAGATCGAAAAGTCGCGCGGCAGCACGCCGTGCTCGTAGATATCGTCCAGCAGTTCGCGATAACGCGGGCCGAACAGGATCATGTGGTGCGGGATACCCGGCCAGGTGCCTTCGAGCCCGAAATGCACGACGAATAAGCTCGGCGAGAAGCGCTTCTTGACGAGCTTGGCCGCCACCGAGCGGCCGCGCTGGTTGCCGCCGAGCAGGTCGCGATAGGTGTGGACGAGATCTCCGTTCGAAGCGACCGCGTCGAAACGCTCGCGCCAGCCGCTGGCCGTGGCGACCTCGCTCACCCGGTCGCCCACCGTGTCGATCGCAGTGACCTTGTCGTCAATCCGCAGCGTGCCGCCCAGCCGCTGGAACAGGGCAGCCATGCCCTGCGCCAGCTTGTTGGTGCCGCCCTGGGTCCACCAGACGCCGCCGTCCTTCTCCAGCTTGTGGATCAGGGCGTAGATCGCGCTGGTGGTCATCGGGTTGCCGCCGACGAGGAGCGTGTGGAACGAGAACGCCTGGCGCAGGTGCTCGTCCTTCACGTAGTGCGAGACCATCGAGTAGACCGAGCGCCATGCCTGGTACCGCGCCAGCGCCGGAGCCGCCTTGATCATGCTGGCGAAATCGAGGAACGCCTTGTGCCCCAGCTTGACGTAGCCTTCCTGCCAGACCCCGGCGGAGTAGCGCAGGAAGTCCTCGTAGCCGGTCAGGTCCTCGGGGCTCACCCGCATGATCTCGCGACGCAGCGAGGCTTCGTCGTTCGAATAGTCGAAGGTGACGCCGTCGGTCCAGTTGAGGCGATAGAACGGGCTGACGGGCATCAGCGTGACGTCCTGCGCCATGTCGCTGCCCGACAACGCCCACAGCTCGCGCAGGCAGTCCGGGTCGGTGACGACGGTTGGCCCGGCATCGAACGTGAAGCCTTCGCGCTCCCACACGTAGGCGCGCCCGCCCACCTTGTCGCGCGCTTCGACCAGGGTCGTGGCGATGCCGGCGCTCTGCAGGCGGATCGCGAGGGCAAGCCCGCCGAAGCCGGCACCGATGACGCAAGCCTTCTTCATGAGTGGTTCTCGAAGGCTGGAGCAAGATCGGCCAAGGTCCGGCCGCGACCGAGCAAGCTCGCCATGGCCGCGACCAGCGGCACGGGAGGGCGCCCCGAGAGCACGCGCAGCTTGTCGCCGGCAGTCGAGCGGCCGGCATAGAAGCGCTCGATCAGCGGCTCCGGCAGCGCATAGAAGCGCGCCAGCGTGCGCCAGCGCTCGGCCGGCACGGCGGCGCCGAACAGCATGCGGCTCAGCATCCGGTAGAAGCGTCCATCGCGCCAGTGCTGTGCGGCCCAGTCATGACAGAATTCCCCTAGGCGCTCGGCAGAGAGGTTGTCGAGGGCGGTCAGCGCGAAAGCGAGCCGAAGTGCGTCGGGTAGCGAATACGAGGTGAGCGGATGGATCAATGCCGCACGGGCGCCGGCCCGCGCTTCGATGTCACCGCTCGCACGCCAGAAGCGATCGAAATTTCCCGCCGCGATCACCGGCAGCACGCCGGTCTCTTCGTACGTCACCGCTTCCACCTGCCAGCCCTGCTGCGCCGCGTAGGCATCAATCCGCTCGCGCAGCAGCGCGTGATCGAGCTCCGGCCCGTCGGCGTAGTAGGTGTCCTCGACGAAGACCTCGTCGGGCGAGAACGGGAGGCAATAGACGAAGCGATAACCGTCGTGCTGCGCGACCGTTGCGTCCATCACCACCGGCCGTGCGAGGCCGTGTCCTCCGGCCACGCGCAAGGTGCGGCCCAGGAACTTCTGCCAGCCGCCGGCCATGTGTGGCAGGCCCGCCGTCCCGCGCGCATCGATTACCGCGCCAGCCTCGATCACGCGGCCATCCGCGAGCACGACCTGCCTCGGAGTCGCTGTGGTCACGTCCGCCCCGCATAGCACGCGCCCCTCGGGCAGCGCCGCTAGCACGGCCGCATCGAGGCGTTCGGCGGTCAGGCTGTGGTAGGGCGTGGTGAGCTGGCGGGACAGCCCCGGGAAGCGCACTTCGTAGCCTTGCCAGGTCGCGGCGATGAGCGGCGCGAGCAGCGCCTCGCCGCCCTCGGGCATGTCGCTGGCGAAGCACGACCACACGTGGCGCCCGCCCAGCCGCGGACCGCGTTCGATCACGCGGACGTCGAGGTCGGGCCGCCGCGCCGCCAGCGCCAGCGCTATCAACCCTCCCGCCAGGCCTCCTCCCAGAACCGCCAGGTCGCAGCGCAGGTTGCAGCGCTTTGGGCGCGGTTCGATCGGAGCTGGAGGCATCGTGCGCCTGATTACGCACAGTGGCACCATGCTGCAACTTGGCTTCGATGCTGCTTTGCGGCATGCTGCACATTGATGACAGATGAACTGACCGTCTGCGATGCCTCGCCCGAGGACGCCGCCGCAATCGCGGAGATCTATGCGCATTACGTGCTGGAGAGCACTGCGACCTTCGAAACCGAGCCGCCGGACACGACCGAGCACCTTCGACGCATGGAGAAGTACGGCGGCCGCGGCTACCCGTTCCTGGTGATGCGCGACGGTGCCGGCAATGTGCTCGGCTTCGGCTTTGCGCAGCGCTACGGCCCGCGTGTAGGCTACCGCTATAGTGTCGAGACGACGATCTACGTTGAGCGCGGCAGCGTGGGCCGCGGCATCGGCACCCGCCTGCTCAATGCGCTGATCGCCGCGTGCGAGAAGCGCGGATTCCGGCAGGCCTTCGCAGTGATCGCCGCGTCCGAGCCGGCTTCGGTGATCCTTCACGCCCGCGCCGGGTTCCTGCCGGTGGGCACCCTCACCGGCGCCGGCTGGAAGCTCGGCCAGTGGATCGACGTGTTCCTGATGCAGCGCAAACTGGGCGAGGGGAACGAGACGCTGCCCACGGAAGACGAGAGCTGACGGGCCGCGCGCCGACATCCGTGACAAGCCTGCTGCCGCACCGCCGCGCCCTCGTGGCCGCGCTGGTCATCCCGCCGGCGCTTCTGCTCATCGAGCTGGCCATGGGCCGCCCGCCGGTCTGCACCTGCGGAATAGTGCGCTTCTGGGCAGGCGAGGTGCAGTCGCCCGAGAACAGCCAGCAGGTCGCCGACTGGTACAGCTTCAGCCACGTCATCCACGGCTTGCTGTTCTATTTCTTCGCGCACCTGCTGTGGCGGCGTTGGCGCCTCTTCGGCGGGCTGCCGACCCGCTGGGCACTGCCGATCGCCATCGCTTTCGAAGGTTTCTGGGAACTGCTTGAGAATTCACCCATCATCATCGACCGATACCGGGCGATGACGGTGAGCTGGGGCTACAGCGGCGACAGCATCCTGAATTCATTGGCCGACGTAGGCTGGATGGTGGTGGGTTTCCTCCTCGCCGCCCGCTTGCCGGCCTGGGCCAGCCTGGTGCTGGCGATCGCCTTCGAGCTGCTCACGCTGGCCGTGATCCGCGACAACCTGACGCTCAATATCGTGATGCTGGTGTGGCCGATCGAAGCCATCCGCCAATGGCAGGCGGGCGCCTGAACATGATGCGATGCAACCAGATCGGGGGGACTGCGTTCTCCGCTGCAAATTCACAGGGGAAGACCATGCGCAATACTCTCGTTTCCGGCCTGCTCGCGGCTGTAGCCGTCCTCGTCGCCACGCCCACACTGGCCCAGGACGCCGATGGCGAGAACGTGCTGGCCGGCGATCACCTGACCGTCGGCGTCGGCGGCGTCTATGGCCCAAGCTACGATGGCTCGGACGACTACGTGCTCTCGCCGGTGCCGGTCGTGCAGGGCAAGTACAAGGGCGTGACGCTGACCCCGCGCCCCGGCGGCGTCGCGCTGGACTTCATTCCGGACGGCGACGACGCCCGCATCGGCTTCTCGCTCGGCCCGGTCGCCACCGTCTCGTTCAACCGCAACCGCCAGATCAAGGACCCGGTGGTGCGTGCCGCCGGCAAGCTCGATGCCGCGATCGAAGTGGGCGCGAGCGGCGGCGTGACCGCGTACAAGCTGCTCAGCGACTACGATTCGCTGACCCTCTCGGCCGACGTGAAGTGGGACGTGAACGGCGCCTACAAGGGCATGACCTGGTCGCCCTCGATCAGCTACCTGACGCCGCTCAGCAAGGCGATCCTCGTCACCACCAGCGTCAGCGCCCGCCATGTCGACGACAAGTTCGCGCGCTACTACTACTCGGTTACGCCGGGCCAGAGCGCAGCCAGCGGCCTGCCGGTCTACGGCGCCAAAGGCGGCTGGGACAGCGTCAACGCAGGCCTGCTGGTCGGCTGGGACCTCTCGGGCGACTTGCGCGACGGCGGCCTCGCCCTGTTCGCGATCGGCAACTACTCGCGCATGCTGAACGACGGCAAGGACACTCCCTACACGTCGATCCGCGGCGACGCGGACCAGTGGACGGTCGGCGGAGGCGTCGCCTACACCTTCTGATGGACTGCAGCCTGCTCGACTGCGGGCCGGAGCGGTGCGGCGGCAAGGACCGCCGCTACCCTCCGGCGCAGATCGGGCAGCACTTCGGCTTCGAACCAAGGGTGCTTGGCCATCCACAATCGGCTGCGCCACGCGGGATGGGGCAGCGGGAACAGGCCTTCGGGCGCCTCGCGCCAGCGTCGCACCGCTTCGGTCAGGTTGGGCGCAAAACCGCGCGGCAGGTAGCGCTTTTGCGCATATTGCCCGACCAGCAGCGTCAGCCGGACCTGCGGAAGCTCGCGCAGGAGCGCCCCATGCCAGCGCGGCGCGCACTCGGGCCGGGGCGGCAGATCTCCGCCATCGCCCTTGCCCGGATAGCAGAAGCCGCTGGGCATCTGCGCGACTTTCGCGGTGTCGTAGAACACCGCCTTGTCGATACCCAGCCAGCCGCGCAGCCGATCGCCGCTGTCGTCGTCCCAGCCGATGCCGCTGGCATGGACCCGGCTCCCCGGCGCCTGCCCGATGATCAGCAGCCGCGCGGTGGCCGATGCCGCGACGAACGGCCGCGGCTCGCCGTGCGGTAACGTTTCCGCACAAAGGCGACAGGCACGGATTTCGGCAAGCAGGGCCTCAAGCGGTTCGGGTAGCGTATCGATCATCGGCCAGCCGAGATGGCCCCAGCCGTTCGGTTTGCAAGCGGGCGGCGCTTCTACCGCTCCACCATCAGCGACGAGCCGTAAGGGGCCAGCAGCGCCTGTGCGCGGTCCCAACTGCCGTTGAGCCACAGCGCCCAGGCGGAGGGGTCCGGGGGCAGCACCACCGGCATCGCCTCGCGTCCGGCAGTGCGCAGGACCGCGTTGGGCGCGCAAGTCAGCACGGCGAAGCTGGGGATCTCGCTGTCCTTCCATACCCCGGCGAGCGCGAACAGCGGCTGGTCGGCGCAGGCGTACCACTTGGCTTGGCGCTTGCCGTCGCTGGGCGAAGGCCGGCCCCAGACCATGAAAGCGGTCGCGGGCACGAGACAACGGAACTCGCTGTTGCGCAAGTTGCCGATCCAGAAAGGACTGTCCGGATTGCGCACGGTGAGGATGCCCTGTGCCGGCGCCTCGCCGAAGCTGCGCGGCGGCGGCACGCCCCACAGCCGCGGCACCAGCCGGCGCGGCGAGCCGCTCGCAGGGCGCGGGCCGGCCACCGCCTCACGCCCGGCGGTTACGACCGGGGCGAAGCGGCCGGGGCTGACAGTGCCGCCGTCCCAGGGATCGCGGCCCTGCACGGCACCGAAGCGCTGGGCGACATCGCGCGCGGCAGCGTCGAGACGATAGAGCGTCGGCATGCGTCCACCGCACCTAGACGCGCCCGCCCGCGCCGTCTATCGTCGCGCCATCCCCGGGGAGCCTGCATGTGGCTGAGAGGTGGGCGTTGCGGCCCACGACCCGTCGAACCTGAACCCGATAATACGGGCGGAGGGAAGGGCAGCCGCGCACCACGCGTCCCCGTCCGGTCCGTCCCCGCCAAGGAGGCGCACATGGCCGACATCAACAGCAAGCTGGAAATCGGCGTCACCACCGGCCCGATCCGCGGCTCGACCAAGATCCACGTCGGGCCGCTGGGCGTCGCCATGCGCGAGATCCATCTCGAGCCGTCGAGCGGCGAGCCATCGGTGCGCGTCTACGACACCTCCGGACCCTACACCGACCCGACGACGACGATCGACATCGCCGCCGGCCTCGCGCCCAAGCGCCGCGACTGGATTCTCGCTCGCGGCGATGTCGAGGAATACCAGGGCCGCGCAACCAAGCCCGAGGACAACGGCCAGCTTGGCCCCGACCGCTCGGGGGGCGTCCCGGCGTTCCCCAAGGTCGTCACCCGCCCCTTGCGCGCCAAGGCCGGCCAGAACGTCAGCCAGATGCACTACGCGCGCCGCGGCATCATCACCCCCGAGATGGAATACGTCGCCATCCGCGAGAACCTGGGCCGCGAAATGCTCAAGGAATACAAGCGCGAGGGACAGGATTGGGGCGCCTCGATCCCCGACTACGTGACGCCCGAGTTCGTGCGCGACGAGGTCGCGCGGGGCCGCGCCATCATCCCTTCGAACATCAATCACCCCGAGAGCGAGCCGATGGCGATCGGGCGCAACTTCCTGGTCAAGATCAACGCCAACATCGGCAATTCGGCGGTCGCCTCGGATGTCGCGAGCGAAGTCGACAAGATGGTGTGGTCGATCCGCTGGGGCGCCGACACCGTCATGGACCTGTCCACCGGCCGCAACATTCACGACACCCGCGAGTGGATCTTGCGCAACAGCCCCGTGCCGATCGGCACCGTGCCCATCTACCAGGCGCTGGAGAAGGTGGGCGGTATCGCCGAGGATCTCACCTGGGAGATCTTCCGCGACACGCTGATCGAGCAGGCCGAACAGGGCGTCGACTACTTCACGATCCACGCCGGCGTACGTTTGCCCTACGTGCCGCTCGCCGCCAAGCGGATGACCGGCATCGTCAGCCGCGGCGGCTCGATCATGGCAAAGTGGTGCCTCGCGCACCACAAGGAGAGCTTCCTCTACGAACGCTTCGACGACATCACCGAGATCATGAAGGCCTACGACGTCGCCTACTCGCTGGGCGACGGCCTGCGCCCCGGCTCGATCTACGACGCCAACGACGAGGCCCAGTTCGCCGAGCTCTACACCCTGGGCGAGCTGACCAAGCGCGCCTGGGCGCAGGACGTGCAGGTGATGATCGAAGGCCCCGGCCACGTGCCGATGCACAAGATCAAGGAGAACATGACCAAGCAGCTCGAGGCGTGCGGCGAAGCGCCGTTCTACACGCTCGGGCCGCTCGTCACCGACATTGCGCCCGGCTACGACCATATCACCAGCGGCATCGGCGCCGCGCAGATCGGCTGGTACGGCACCGCGATGCTCTGCTACGTCACGCCCAAGGAGCACCTGGGCCTGCCCGACCGCGACGACGTGAAGGTGGGTGTGGTCACCTACAAGCTGGCCGCCCACGCCGCCGACCTCGCCAAGGGCCACCCGGCCGCGCAGGTCCGCGACGACGCGCTGAGCAAGGCGCGGTTCGAGTTCCGCTGGCGCGACCAGTTCAACCTCAGCCTCGATCCCGACACCGCCGAGCAGTACCACGACCAGACGCTGCCGGCCGAAGGCGCCAAGTCCGCGCACTTCTGCTCGATGTGC
>Ga0070667_100001099_pt1 | contig 24791 bp, 26 predicted proteins | sample KBSS33metaG_FD_64659 | JGI IMG/M metagenome (GOLD analysis project Ga0070667, IMG submission 64659) | Switchgrass rhizosphere microbial communities from Kellogg Biological Station, Michigan, USA - KBS S3-3 metaG | ecosystem: Host-associated > Plants > Roots > Rhizosphere > Soil ... | reverse complement strand
AGCGCCCCGCCGCCGTCGAGCATGTCGTAGATGATCGGCGAGAAGGCGGTGCGCTTCAGCGCCACGAGCATCTGGTCGGCGGCCGCGTCGAGACCGTGCTGGATGATCGAAGCGGTAACCGGATCGACCTCGCGCGAGGTCCCAGTCGTGGCTGCAGCGGGCCGCGGGGCGGTCCCAGTTCCCATCTCTCCTCCTTCGCCGAGGCCAGGTTGACTAAAGTGACTTCGGTTTGAGACACTCTAGGTGATCGCCTGACACCGTGCAAGGAATTGGGTATTCCTTGCCCTGACGAGACTTCAGGAAATGTGTGAGATGGCGCCGAGGGACCGACTGAGGAGGAATCGCGTGGTTGAGGTGACCAAGGAGCAACTCGCGGCCGCCCCGAGCGGCGTCGCGCTCGATCCCGGCGAGGAACGCCGCTACCGCGAGCGGACCCCCGTCTCGCTCGAACGCCAGCAGAAGGCCTGGGACCTGATCCCGACCGGCCACGCCGGCGGCATGTGGTACCAGCTGCCCTACCCGGTGCTGCTCGAGCGCGGCCTCGGCAGCCGCGTCTGGGACGTCGACGGCAACGAGTACCTCGACATGCGGATCGGCGACTGGGTGATGTACCCGGGCCACTGCAACCCGAAGATCAAAGAGGCGATCGTCGCCCAGCTCGACAAGGCGGCCCAGCTCGGCGCTCCGGACTTCGGCCTGGCGGTCCGCCACGCCGAACTGCTGATCGAGCGGATGCCGTCGGTCGAGCGCATCAAGTACGTCGCCTCCGGGACCGACGCGAACCTGATGGCTCTGCGCGGCGCCCGCGCCCACACCGGCAAAACGAAGCTGGCGAAGGCGGTCGGCGCCTACCACGGCATCGCCGACATCCTCGTCGTCGGCAAGTCGACGATCAGCTTCGTCAGCGGCACCACTCCGCCCGGCGTCACCCCCGGGGTCGCCGAGGACGTCGTCGAGTTCGACTTCAACGACCCCGACGGCGCCGAGCAGGTGCTGGAGCGCCACGCTGACGAGCTGGCGGCGGTGCTCGTCGAGCCGGTGATGGGGGCGGCCGGGATGATCCCGGCGACCACTGAGTTCCTGCAGCGGCTGCGCGAGGTCACCACCCGGCTCGGGATCGTCCTCATCTTCGACGAGGTGGTGACGCTGCCGATGCACTACGGCGGTGCCCAGGCCCTGCACGGGGTCACCCCCGACATGACGACGATGGGCAAGGTGATCGGCGGCGGCATCCCGGCCGCCGCGGTCGGCGGCAGCGCCGAGGTGATGGCGATCTACGACCCGCTGGAGCACGGCGGCAAGGCCCCGGTCGCCGCTACCGCCTCCACCTTCGGCGGCAACTGCACCGCGATGGCCGCGGGGATCGCCTGCCTCGAACAACTCACTCCCGAGGTCCACGACCGGGTCGCGGCGCTGCGCCAGCAGGCGATGGACGGGATCAACGAGGTCGCTCGCCGCCACGAGATCCCGCTGCAGGCGGTTGGCCTCGGTCACCTGTTCGGCATCCACTGGGCACCGGAGCCGGTGGTCGGCGGTCGCTCCCAGATGCAGGGCGACGGGACGAAGATCGCCAACATCATGATGACCCTGATGAACCTCGGGGTCTACCAGTACTCGTTCGGCAGCTTCCTGCTCGGCACCGAGCACGACGAGGGGGACATGGACCGCCTGGTGGCGGCGATGGAGGAGGCCCTGCACCGCCTCGGGTACGTCGGCTGAGCCGTTCCAACCAAGAAAAGAGGAGAGCGAGATGTCTACCACCGAGTCGATACCGGCCGCCGAGCGCTTGTTGGCGATCGAGGAGATCAAGACCCTGAGTGCGCGCTACGGCCTCGGGCTCGACGAATACAACATGGAGAAGTTGCTCAGCGCCTACAGCGAGGACATCGTCTTCGACGCCTCCGCCTTCGGGCTCGGCTCGTTCAGCGGCCACGAGGAGTTGCGGGGGTTCTTCCAGCACACCTTCGAGGTGATGAAAGAGCAGATGCACCTCTTCTCCAACTTCATCATCGAGCTCGAAGGGCGCGACGCCGCGAGTGGGACCAACTATCTCTACGAGGACGGTTTCACGAACGAGGGGGCGCAGATCACCTGCCTCTGCCTCAACCGCGACAAGTACGTCCGCACCGACGACGGCTGGAAGATCGCCGAGCGGGTGATCTCCCCCTTGGTGATGCCGAAACTCGAGGGGTACAACGAGTGAGCGACTACCCGCGGACCAGCTTCGAGCTGGTCGGCTCGCCGGCGGTGGTAACCGGCGGCGCCCAGGGCATTGGCCGAGCGCTTCTTCGGTGACAGCCCGGAGGTCCCGGAGGCGTTCGTCGCCCGGACCCCGATGCGCCGGGTTGGGATGCCGATCGACGTGGCCCGCGCCGCGGTCTTCCTCGCCGGCGAAGCGTCCGGCTGGATCATCGGTATCACCCTCAACGTCGACGGCGGCATGCACACCGACGGCGTCCCCGACAACTGGGAGCTGATGAAGGGCCCGCTCGGGCTCGGCGACCCCGAGCCGTCGGAGTGGCTCAGCGGCCTCGACGAGAGCCGGTGAGATGAGCAGCCTGGAGGGAAGCGTCGCGGCGGCCACGTGCCGGTAACCCTCCGTTTCGGCCCTCGTCAAGGGGTCTGCGCGAGCTGCCATTCGAGTGGCAGCCAGCTGGGACCGCAGACGCCGAAGGGCGAGGTCCACTCGATCCCGCGGTCATCGGAGTCGTCGATCGCGAGGGTCTCGACTCGCTCCGCCAGCAGCCGGAACGCCTCCTGCAGCTCCATTCGAGCGAGGTTGTTGCCGATGCAGACGTGCGCTCCGAAGCCGAAGGTCAGGTGCGCCGGTTTCGGAACCCGCGAGCCGTCGGCATAGCGCGAGATCTCGAAGGTCTCGGGCTGCTCGTAGGAATCGGGGTCGAAGTTGGCGGCCGTGTGGACCGCGCTGATCGAAGTCCCCGCAGGGAAGAGGACGCCGTTGTGGACGACGTCCTCGCGCGCGACCCGCGCCGTCCCCAGGGTGGGGGCGCGGAAGCGGAGCACCTCGTCTACCGCCGAGGGGACGAGGGAGGGATCTTCGCGCAGCTCCTGCCACTGATCGGGGTGCTTGGCAAACAGCAGCAGTGCCATCGTCAGGACCGACATCGTGGTGTGGCTGCCAGCCACCATCAGCGACTCGAATAGGTTCAGCAGCTCGGTGGTGCTCAGCTGGTCGCCCTCTTCCTCGTAGCCGATGATCGCCGAGGCGAAGCCATTGTCCTTCTGGCCGCGCAGCCGTTCGAGGTTGGCCATCGTGTAGTTGCGCATTTCGACCAGCGCCGCTTCCATCGGAGCGACGTCGTCGGGCCCGACCCGGAGGCTGGCGACTTCCACGGCGGCGTTGGCCCAGGCCAGGATCTGACGCCAGTCGTCCTCGGTCCAACCGAGCAGGCGGCAGATCATCCGCACCGAGTAGGACATGCAGATGTCCGCCGCCTCGGCGCGCCCCGCGGGCAGGACATCGTCGAGGATGCCGGCGAAGAGCTCGCGCGCGCTCGGGCGCAGCGCTTCGAGGCGGGGCGGCGTGAACCCGGGCTGCGCTAGGCGCCGAACCCGTTCATGGTCGGCGCCGTCGAGGCCGAGCACCGTGCCCGACGCCCACTCGAAGACGATCCCCTCGGTGATCCCCACCGTGCCGACACCGAGGCCTTCGGGAGTACGGAACCGTTTGTCGCGATTGACCCATTTGCAGTCCTCCCAGCGCAGGAAGGCGTAGCCGTGGGGCATGCGGGCGACCCAATCCTCCTCGGCCAGTCGTCGCGCGACCCCCTGAGGGTTCGCCGCCACCGCAGGGTCGGCGAAGTCGAAGCTCGGCATCTCTCGGTTCGCGACGGCGATCGCGCTCTCGGTTGTCGCAGGCATCGTTCCTCCTTCGGTCCCAGCAACCCGTGCGAACTCATCCTCTCTCTTTTCAAAGTGAAGTCAAGTCTGTAAAGGACTCAGATCGGTCCGTGGCCGAGCTGCTCGGTGAGCCCAAAAAGCTCGCAATCCCAACTGAGCTAAACTGAGATCAGGTCGGATTCCTGATTTGGGAAGAGGAGGAGAGTGTCCATGGACCGATTGCGGGAACTTCACCCGGACGGAATCGCGGAGCTGGAGCGGACGCTCTCGGTTGCCAGGCGTTCGACCGATCCCGAGCTGCTCGATCTGTGCGCGGGCCGGATCGACGCGATGCTCTTGAGGGTCCCGTTCGAGGACCCAGAGGGTTTGGCCCCGCGCGAGCGCGCCTACCTCGAGTTCACCGAACAGTTCGTCACCTCGGTCAGCACCGTGTTGGACGCCCAGATCGCGGCGCTGCTCGAGCACGCGACCCCAGAGGAGGTCTACGAGTTCATCGGTGCGCTTTACGTCCTCGAGATGGCGAGAAGAGTCGAGATCGTCTCCTCTGCGGTGATCGCATGAGTGAGCCCGTACCCCGGATCACGCTTGCAGGCAGCGACGGAGGCTTCCTCCTTGGCAATGAGCTCGACGAGGCGATAACCGCCTTCGCGGCTGCGGCCGTCCGCGCCGACGCGGTCGATCCGATGACCACCGAGCTGGTCCGGCTTCGCTGCGCCCAGGTTCACGACTGCCGGCTCTGCGGCTCGCTCAGATCGAGCGATGCGCTGGAGCTGGGCTTGGATGAACGGATGACCGCCCAGATCGCCCGATACGAGACCAGTGACTTCGATGCCGCGGCGATCGCCGCGCTGCGCCTCTGCGACGCGATCATCCTTGCCCCCGCCTCGGCCGACCCCGAACTCGCGGCCGAGCTCCATCGGCATTTCAGCGACGCCCAGATAGCCGAGCTCTGCCTCGACGTCATGAAGTGGAGTCACCAGAAGATGCTCGTCGCCCTACGGCTGGAGGCACCGCCATGGCAGGAGACGACCGTGCTCTCCTTCGACGAGAACGGGGACCCGGTAATCGGCGGGCCGGTCGACGAGCACCGGACAGGTCGCTGAGATGCTCGCCCTGGAGGGAAAGGTCGCCGCGGTCACCGGCGGTGGTTCCGGGATCGGCGAGGCGACCTGCATCAAGCTCGCCGAGGCGGGGGCGCGGGTCGCGGCCCTCGATGTCAACCTCGAGGCGGCAAAGCTGAGCGCCGGCCTCGCCGGCGATGGGATCGGGGTCGAGGTCGACGTCACCGATCCGGCATCGGTCGAGGCCGGGCTGGCGACAGTCGAGCGCGAGCTCGGCCCGATCGACGTCTGGGTCAACAACGCCGGCATCGGCGGCGCCGGCGGCCACGTCGAGCGGGTCAACCCGCGGGCCGAGGCGCAGCTCGCCGAGATGATGGAGGGCTCGATCACGACCCCGCTCGAGGCGCTGGTGCGGGTCACCGATGAGGAGTGGCGGCAGATGATCGCCGTCCACCTCGACGGCACCTTCTACGGGACCCGCGCCGCCGCGCGCTCGATGGAAGCGCGGGAAACGGGCAGCATCGTCAACATCGCCTCGATCTGCGGCCTCGAAGGCTGCACCGGCCACCCTCACTACTCGGCGGCCAAGGGCGGGATCATCTCCTTCACCCGCACCGTCGCCAAGGAGCTGATCCAGCAGGGCATCCGGGTCAACGCCGTGGCGCCAGGCTTCGTCGACACGCCGATGCTGACGGTGATGAGCGAGCCGCTGGAGGCGGCGGTGAAGATGGCGACTCCGGCCGCCCGTCTCGCCCGACCCGAGGAGATCGCCGCCGCGGTCGTCTACCTGGCCGGCGAGGACTCGAGCTACGTCGTCGGCGAGACGCTCAGCGTCAACGGCGGCTTGGCGACGATCTGAAGTCCGGTCTGGGGAAGGAGGGGAGTCGATGAGTCGCAGATTCGAGGGGCGGGTCGCGTTCGTCACCGGCGCCGCCCGCGGGCAGGGTCGCTCGCACGCGGTCGCCTTCGCCCGCGAGGGCGCGAGCGTCGCGGTCAGCGACATCTGCCGCGACATCGACAGCGTTCCCTACGAGCTCGGCAGCGAGGCCGAACTGGCCGAGACGGTCCGCCTCTGCGAGGAGCACGACGTCCGGGTCGTCTCGGCCGTCGTCGACGTGCGTGACTTCGACGCGGTCGAGTCCTTCGCCGAGCGCACCGTCGCCGAGCTGGGCAAGATCGACGTCCTCGTCTCGAACGCCGGGATCTTCACCTTCTCGCCGCTGACCGAGATGTCGCTGCAGCAGTTCGACGAGACGATCGACACCAATCTGCGCGGTGTCTTCCACACGATCAAGGCCGTCGTCCCCGGGATGGAGGCGAACGGCTACGGGCGGGTGATCCTGATCGGGTCTACCGCCTCGCACGTCGGGATGCAGAACATCGGCCACTACGTCGCCGCCAAGCACGGCGTGCTCGGCCTGACCAAAGCCCTGGCGGCCGAGCAGGGCCCGAACGGCGTCACCGTCAACTGCGTCTGCCCGAACACGGTGCGGACCCGGATGATCGAGAACGACGGCCTCTACCGGCTGGTCAGCCCCGACGATCCGACTCGCGATGCCGCGCTCGCGGTCCTGAGGACGATCAACCTGATTCCAGACCAGTGGATCGAGCCCGAGGAGGTCTCGGATCTGGTCCTCTTCCTCGCCTCCGAGGCGGCGGGCCACGTGACCGGAGCCGACTTCAAGATCGACATGGGTTACGTGGCCCGCTAGTCGTCCAGCGCTACGGCCGCAGTTCCCCCGGTCCGTACGGTTTGGAGACCGACGGCATCGGCGGCCGCTCGTCGATGTCGTAGCCGCGCGGCTCGCCCTGCTCGGCCTTGCCCCATTCGGCCGCTTTGGCGACGTCGGGATCGCCGACGATGTTCAGCGCCTCGTAGGCCAAGCCGAACTCCATGCCGAGCAGGCTGGTCTGCCGCAGCGTCTGGTTGAAGGTCCGCTTCGTGTAGTGCTGGGCGTGCTGCGGGCCGTCGGCGAACTTGCGGGCGAGCCGGCGTGCTTGCGGCATCACCTCCTCGTCGGGGAAGCAGAGGCTGACGAGGCCGATCCGCTCCGCCTCCTTGCCAGAGATCTCGTCGCTGGTCAGCGCCAGGTACTTGGCCTTCTGGACGCCGCAGAGGAGGCTCCAGTGCACGGCTCCGTCGCCGGCGACCATCGCCGCGTCGAGGTGGCGGTCGGCGATCACGCAGTCCTCGGCCGCGATCGAGACGTCGGCGAGGGTGGCGAGGACCAGCGAGGCGCCGTAGGAGACGTCGCCGCGCAGCGCCGAGACGACCAGGAAGTTGGCGTCGAGGAGGTCCCTGATCCCCTCGCGCGCCTCCTTGAACGGCCAGTGCCAGCGCGACCACCATTTGGCGGGATCCTCGGCTGCCGCCTCCGGCCCCATCTCGGGTGGGTAGTGGGCGCCGAGCGGCTCCTTTGCCGGGACCGCCCAGGTGAGGATCGCCGCCCGCACCTCCGGGTCCCGATCGAGGTCGCGCCAGATCGAGTTGACCTCGTAATGGCCCCGCATCGTGTAGCCGGGGTTGCCGATCTCGACCAGCGCTACGCCGTCCTCGACCGTGACCTCGAGGTAGTCGTACTCGCCGTAGTTGCTCACATCTCCTCCGTTCCATTCATCGTCTACTGCCGACTCACCCCAGAAGGGCTCAGATCGTCGCCATGCCTCCGTTCACGCTGATCGTCTCGCCCACCACATAGGAGGCATCGTCGCTCGCCAGGTAGGCGATCGCCGCTGCGATCTCCTGCGGTCGGCCGAGTCTTCCCTGGGGGGTCGCCATGATCACCGCTGCTTCCAGGGTGTCGGTGAGAAAGGAGGCCATCGGGGTGTCTATGAACCCTGGCGCTACGACGTTGACCCGCACGCCTTGCTGGATCAACTCCTTGGCGACGGTTCGGGTGAAGCTCAAGATCCCACCCTTCGCCGCCGAGTAGTGAGGGTGACCGGTGCAGCCTTCGAGACCGCAGATCGAGGCGATGTTGATTATCGATCCCGTCGCACGCGGGGCCATCGAGCGGGCTGCCGCGCGAGTCCCGAAGAAGGTGCCATCCAGGTGGATGGACATCATCAGCCGCCACTCCTCGTCCGGCAGCCTAACCAGACCCTCCAGCGGCGTCTTCACCGTTCCATCGGACATCACCTCGCTGATCTGAGCCTCCGAGCGCGGGTTGACCCGCTCGACGTTTGCGTCACCGGCGATGCCCGCGTTGTTGACCCATACGTCGACCGGTCCGAGGTTGTCCTCGACCTCCTGCAGCGCCGCGTCCACCGAGCCCGAGTCCGAAACATCGACCCTGACAGCCAGCCCGTTCCCGGCGAGGCCGGCGGTCAGTTTCGCCGCATCGAGATTGATGTCGAGGACAGCGACCTTGGCGCCGTCCTCGGCGAGTCGTATACAGGTCGCCTCGCCGATCCCCGACCCGCCCCCGGTGACCGCCGCGACCTTCCCTTCCAAACGGCGGCTCACAGGTACCGCTCCTTCGCGACGGCGAGCTGTTCGCGGAAGGTCTGGGGTGCCCAGGCGACTCCCTCGTTGGATCCCATCTCATCTCCGAGGCCCTGGATCGCGACAACGCGGTCGGCACCCGCCTCCGCGTACTGCCCCAGCATCTCCTGAGCCTGTTCCCGGTCAGGCTTGTCGTATTCGAAGACGGAGATTTCGACCTCGGCTGGGTCGCGGCCGATCTTTTCGCACTGCTCGACCATCAGCTTCTTGGCCTCGGCGAGTTCGCCAGGACTGACCAACATCGGCAGCCAACCGTCGCCCCAGTTGGCGACCCTGATGGGAGCTTTGCCGCCCCAGGTGCCAAGGTGGATCCGCGGACCTCCTTTCCGAGTCGAGCGCGGGTTGAGCTTGACCTTGGGGAAGCTGATCCATTTGCCCTCGAAGGCTTCCTCAGGTTCGGCCCAGAGGGCGCGCATCGCAGCTACGTACTCCTTGGTCTGGGCCAAGCGGTTCGGGAAGTCGCCGCCGAGGATTTCGATCTGGTCCTGGAGCCAGCCCGCGCCGATCCCGAGCTCGAGCCGACCGTCGGAGAAGTGGTCCAAGGTCGCTGCCTGCAGCGCCGTGATCATCGGCGCGCGAGTCGGAAGCAGGACGATGCCGGTGCCGAGCCTGAGGGTCGAGGTCGAATTCGCCGCCATCGCCAGGGCGACGAACGGGTCGGAGAGATGCGCATAGGCATCGGGGATGTCGCCTCCAGACGGCATCGGCGTCTTCGGGTTGTAGGGGATGATCGGGTGGTCCCCGACCCAGAGCGAATCGAAGCCGGCCTCCTCCACTGCGGCCCCCAGAGTCCCGGGATCCACCGTGAAGTTGTTGACGTTGACAAGCAGGCCAACCTTCATCCAATTCCCTCTCTAATCGGAGCGGTTTCGCTTCCCATCCCACTTCAGCCCGCCTCAGCTAGCTGCCTTCAAAATCGAGCGTAGCACGAAAAACACGACTTGACTTCAGTTCAAATTCGCATCGAGTTGACTTCAGTTAAGCCCGAGTTCTACGATCGCGGCTCGTGAGGTCTCCGATTGGAGCTTTGGGCGTGAAAGGTAGGCGGCGACCGTGAGTCAGTCCACTCCCATCCATGGATCGGTTCAATCCCAGCCGCCCCAGCGAAGAGAGATCCTCACGGTCGCCTCTGAATTGTTCGGCTACCGGGGTTACCGCAACACGTCGTGGTCTGATGTCGCTCAACGGGTGTATCTATCCGAGACGGCGATTCACCATTACTTCGAATCGAAGCAGCAATGCCTCTACGAGGTCATGGCTGACGGGATCCTTGCGGGTCAGAGAGCATTCGACCTCCATACCGCGGGGGTCGATTTCAACATTGGGTTCGAGCGCGTCTTTCGCCAGGCGTTCGAAAAGAATCGCTTTGAAACCTGCCGAAATCGGGTCTTGATGGTCGAGCAGCCGCTGATGATTCGTCGCCGGGCAAAGCCGAAAGAGGAGGAAGCCCGGCAAATGGCGCTCGAGCAGATGTTGACTCTGGAACGCTCCTGGATCGACTCCCTGAAGACCGCCATGATTGATGGTTGGATTCCCAAAGCGGATCCACAGCTGCTGTGGAAAGCGATTTTCGGCCTGTATGACTCGATCTGGCTTTGGTATCGGTTGGATGGGGACCTGACGTTGGAGATGATCGGGGACCGCTTTCTTCCTCAATTCATGACCATGGCCGGGGTTTCAAGCGCTCGTGGCTAGCGTGGTCACTGCATCACCCTTGGACTCCGAGTTGCGAGCACTGTTTGGAGGCGAGCGGTTGGAGGATCCCTATCCGATCTACACAGCTCTCCGCGAATCGACGCCGGCTCACACATTCGGCTCAATGGTTCTCGTAACCCGTTTCGATGGTGTGAAGGAGATGCTCGCCGACCGCGAGCGTTACTCGTCGAAGATGCACATCAGCGGTAGCAGAGCTGAGGAGATCGTCGACAGCCTGCCTGAGCATGTCGCGCCCCTATGGCGTGCGTTGGCCTCCGCTGAGGCGAAGCAGCTCGCGCGTTCCGATGGCGAGCAGCATGATCGCCTCCGTCGGGTGATGCATCGCTCCTTCACTCCCAGGACTGTCGCCGAGCTCGAGGCGATGGTGCAAGACCACGCCAACGAGCTCATCGACGAACTCGAGCGTGACGGAGGCGGGGATTTCAAGCAAGTGACGCAAGACCTGGCTGCGCGGGTGATCGTCAGCATCTTGGGCACTCCACAGGTCGATCGCGCCCAGATGCTCGAGTGGGCTGAGGTCCGCGGCCGCTTCATGGGGTCCAGCGACGAGCGCCACGTCCGCGACGCGCACCTGGCACTCGGTCAGGCCAGCATGTATCTGGAGGAGACTCTGTTGGGCGGTGGATGCCCGCATCGAGGCTCAGGCTCGGAGGCGCTGGTGAACGTTCTTCTCGACGCCGAGCAGGAGGGTTCGCTCTCCCACGGGGAGGTGATCCAGAATCTGCTGATGCTGCTCGCGGCCGGAATCGATACCACCGCGATTCTGATCTCGACGGGGCTGTACGAGCTGCTGCGGGACCGCGAGCACTGGCAGTTCCTCTGCGATGACCCCGACCGTTTGCCGCAAGCCATCGAGGAGCTCCTCCGCTACGTCACGCCCGGGCAATGGCTTCAGCGGATCGCCCGGGACGCCTTCGACCTATACGGGGTCGAGGTGTCCGCCGGTCAAACTGTCATCGGGATGGCGGCGGCAGCGAATCGCGACCCCCGCGTGTTCGACGCCCCAGACTCGCTCATCCTCGACCGCCAGAACTCGCACCACCTATCGCTCGGCTTCGGCTACAAATTCTGCCTGGGAGCGTCGCTGGTGCGACTGGAGGCGCTGACCATGCTGCGAGAACTGATCCGCCGCCATCCGGACGTCGCGCTGGCGCCCGCACCCGAGAAGGTGACTTGGTCGGGCAGCCCAATGCTGCGGGCACTCAACGCCCTGCCGATCGAGCTGACCGCCTGATCCCGCTCACACTGCTCGGCCTAGCCCCATTCCGCCGCCTTGGCCGATCCGGGCCGGGGTCCCGGCCAGTAACATGAACTCAGTTTAGTTTGAAGGAGAGGAGCGAGGTGGCCGAAGCGCGTAGCGGCAGGCAGGTCCAGCTCGATTCGTACCCGCGCGGCGAGGTGCGGCTCGAGGATTTCCGGGTGGTCGAGGTCGAGGTCGACGAGCCCGGCCCCGGCGAGGTGCTGGTCCGCAACACCTGGACCTCGGTCGACCCGGCGTTGCGACTGCGCTTCGCCCCCGACGCGCCGCCCGGCTACTTTCCCGCCTTCCCGCTCCACGCCGCGATGGACGGGATCGTCACGGTCGGCGAGGTGGTGGCCTCGCGGGCCGAGGGGTTCGGCGTGGGGGACACCGTCTGGCACGCGGCTGGCTGGCGCGACTACGCGGTCGTCGCCGCCGGGGTGCCGGCGCTGAACGGGCTGGCGACGCTGCGCCGGCTGGACACCGAGCTGGCGCCCCCGCAGGCCTACCTCGGCCCGCTCGGCGGCATGGGCCTGACCGCCTACATGGGGCTGTTCGAGGCGGCGGAATTGGGAGAGGGCGACGTCGTCTGGGTCTCGGCGGCGGCCGGCGCGGTCGGCAGCCTCGCCGCCCAGTTCGCGCGGATCAACGGCAACCGGGTGATCGGCAGCGCCGGCTCCGCCGAGAAGGTCGCCTTCCTGCTCGATGAGCTGGGCCTCGACGCTGCCTTCGACTACCGGGCCGGGTCGGTCGCCGAGCTGCTCGAGGCGGCGGCGCCGGAGGGGATCGACGTCTACTTCGACAACGTCGGCGGCGATCACCTCGAAGCGGCGCTGGGAGCGCTGCGGCCGGGCGGCCGCGTGGCCCTCTGCGGGGCGATCTCCGACTACGAGACCGTCGAGCCCAGCCCCGGCCCGAGCAACCTCTTCCAGGCGACCGCCAACCAGCTGACCCTGCGCGGCTTCCGCGGCAGCGCCTACGCCGGGCGGATCGAGGAGGTGCAGGAGCGGGTCGCGGGCTGGCTCGCGAGCGGTGAGCTGCTCTACCGCGAAAGCGTCACCGAGGGGCTCGAGAACGCGCCGCGGGCGCTGGTCGAGATGCTCGCCGGCCGCTCGATCGGCAAGTCCCTTGTCCAGATCGCCTGAGCTGCGCCGGCTGCGCGAGCGCGAGCTGGCCCGCTTCGAGGCGGCGGGCGACGAGTCGCGCCGGCGCGGCGAGCGGGCGGCCGGGGTGCTCAGCGGCGGCGTCGCCTCCTCATTCCAGCTCGCCAGTCCCTGGCCGCTGCACCTGGTCCGCGGCGAGGGCCCGTTGGTGGTCGACGCCGACGGTAGCGCCCGGATCGACTTCCACAACGGCTTCGGTGCGATGCTGCAGGGGCACGCTCACCCGGCGGTGGTCTCGGCGATAGAGCGGCGGGCGCGGCAGGGCACCCACTTCGCGGCGCCGGGAGAGGACGCGACCGTGGTCGCCGAGGAGCTGGCGCGGCGCTGGGGGCTGCCGCGCTGGCGTTTCGTCAACTCGGGCTCGGAGGCGGCGCTCGACGCGATCCGGATCGCCCGCGGTGCGTCCGGACGCGAGACCGTGGTCGAAGCCGCGGGCGGCTACCACGGGCTGGCGGCGACCGCGCTTGCCGGCCGCGAGCGCGTCCCCTTCAACGACGCGGCGGCGCTCGAGGCGAAGCTCGCCGAGCTCGCGGCGGCCGGGCGTCCCGCCGCTTGCGTGATCCTCGAGCCGGCACTGATGCTCGGCTGCGTCGAGCCGCTGCCCGGCTACCTGGCGGCGGTGCGGGAGCTGAGCCGCCGCCACGACGTCGCCCTGATCTTCGACGAGGTCAAAACCGGCCTCTCGATCGCCGCCGGTGGCGCCGTCGAGCGCTACGGCGTGCGCCCGGACCTGGTCGCGGTCGGCAAGGCGCTCGGCGGCGGCCTGCCGGCGGCCGCGGTCGGCGGCAGCGAGGAGGCGATGGCGGCGGTGGGGGAGGGGACCATCGCCCAGGCCGGCACCTACAACGGCAACGCCCTGGCGATGGCCGCCGCCCGCGCCAGCCTGCTGGAGGTGCTGACTGCGGCCGCCTACGAGCGCTTCGAGGCGCTCGGCCGGCGCCTCGCCGAGGCCTGCGAGGAGGCCTTCGCCTCTGCCGGCGTTCCCGGGCGGGCGGTCGCCCTCGGGGCGCGGGGAAGTGCGGTCTTCGCCGCCGCACCGGTCCGCGATGCGGCCGGCTTCGAGACCGCGCGCCAGCCGGAGCTGGAGGGCCTGCTCTGGCTCTACGCGGCGAACCGCGGTCTCTACCTGACCCCGGCACGGCCGCAGAACTGGACCCTCTCGGTGGCACATGGCGAGGCCGAGATCGACCGCTACGCGGCGGTGCTGGGGGAGCTCCTGGAGGAGCTCGGGAGCGGCGCTTGACCGCTCCCGCCTCGACCCCTAGGCTCTAGAACTGAAATCAGTTCGGGAACGGGAATGCGCCCGCGGGCGCCGGAAGGGAGCTCGAGATGGGACGGATGGACGGCAAGGTCGCGCTGATCACCGGGGCGGCGCGGGGACAGGGGCGCTCGCACGCGGTGACCCTGGCGCGCGAGGGGGCGGACATCCTCGCGATCGACTGCCCGCCCCAGTTCGGGACCGTCCCCTACGAGCTGGCGACCGCAGAGGAGTTGGCTGAGACGGTCGCCGAGGTCGAGGCGCTCGACCGCCGGATCATCGCCGTCGAGGGCGACGTCCGCGAGCAGGGGCCGCTCGACTCGCTGGTCGAGCAGGGCATCGCCGAGCTCGGCAAGATCGACGTCTGCGTCGCCAACGCGGGGCTCGCCAACCTCGGCTCCTTCTGGGAGATGAGCGACGACGAGTGGACGACGGTGATCGACACCAACCTCAGCGGCGTCTGGCGGACCGCCAAGGCCGTCACCCCGCACATGATCGAGCGCGAAGCGGGCTCGATCGTCCTGATCTCCTCGGTTTCCGGTGTCGAGGGCGCGCCCGGCCTCTCCAACTACGTCGCCGCCAAGCACGGCGTGCTCGGCCTGATGAAGTGCATCTGCCTTGAGCTCGGCCCCAAATACGGGATCCGCTGCAACGCGATCCTGCCGGGGCCGATCGCCACCAAGATCATCGACTGGCCGGGGATGCGCGACTTCATGGCCGGCGGCGAGGGCCTCGGCGAGGACATCGACCTGAACGAGTCCTGCAAAGCCTGGGGTGCGATGAAGGACGTCGGCCTGCTCGACCCGCAGGACACGAGCAACGCCGTCCTCTTCCTCGCCTCCGACGACTCGCGCTACGTCAACGGCCTCGAGATGCTGGTCGACGCCGGCCACCGGATGCTCCCCGGCCTCAACATGGAAGCGATCGCCGCCGCGACGGCCCCGGCCTAGGCCGGGGTGCCGGCGCGGGCGCGGGCGGTCTCGGCCGCCTGCAGCCCGAAGACCAGGGCGGCGGCGAGGCCGCCGGCGTAGGCGCGGTGGTAGAGGCCGCCGGCATCGCCACCCGCGGCCAGCAGCCCCGGGATTGGCTCGCCGTCGGCGCCGAGGGCGCGCGCCTCGGGGTCGATCCGGATGCCGCCCATCGTGAAGGTGATCGCCGGGATCACCTCGACCACGTAGTAGGGCGGCTCGTCGAGCGGCCGGGCGTCGACCGAGCGCGGCGGATCGAACGATTCACCGGCGGCGGCACGGCGGTTGAACTCGACCAGCGCCGCATGGACCTTCTCCGCCGGGTATCCCCACTCCTCGGGCAGTTCCTCGAATTCGCCGAGCTCGTGGGCGATCGCGCAGCGGCTGCCGCCGGACTTGTAGACGGCGTCGAACTTGTCGAACGGCTCGACCCCCTGGACGTACGGTTTCATCATCCACTCGCGGTGGACGAACTCGTCGTAGATCAGCAGGGCGCGAGCCTGCGGCTGGTCGAGCAGGGCGATCGCGTTGAGCTGGTCGCCGACCGTCTCGTCGAGGAATCTCTCGCCCTCGACGTTGAGGAGAACCCCGTGCTCGGAGTGGTAGAAGGTCATTTCGGCGTAGGCGAGGGGGTCGGTGACCGGGACGCCCGATGCCCAGAGGTGGCCGTAGAAGCCAGCGTTCTCGTTGCCGAAGGCAGCACCGGCCGCTTCCGCCAGCTCGAGGCCGCGGCCGGCGCTGTTCGGGTTAGCGCGGAGCGGCATCGCGGCTGCCTGCTCGCCGAGATGGCGGGCGCGGAGCTCGCGGTTGGCCGCGAAGCCCCCCATCGCCAGGAGCGTGGTCGTCGCCCGGACCTCGCGGGTCTCGCCCGAGGCGAGGCGGACCTCCGCGCCTTCGACGCCGCCCTCGCCAATCAGCAGGCGCAGCGGCTCGGCCTCGAGCAGCAGCTCGGAGCCGGCGCTGTCCTCGATCAGCCGCCGCTCGAGCAGGAAGAGGTTGCTGAGGTCGGTCTGGTAGCCGCGGCCGAAGTTGAGCAGGTCGACCGGCTCCTGCACTTCGACGCCGAAGTCGCGGACCCACTGGACGGCCGGCTCGAAGCCGGCGATGAAGGTCTCGGCGAGCGCCGGGTCGCCGTTCGGGTTGCGTTCACGCAGGGTCTCGATGTCGGGCGCGGTCCAGATGAACTCGGCGTAGGTCGCCGAGCCGCCGACCGCGTCGCTCTTCTCGACCAGGACGGTGCTGCCACCCTGCTGCACCGTCCGCGCCGCCGCTGCGAGCCCGGCCATGCCGCCACCCAGTACCAGCAGGTCCACGTTGCCTTCGCTCATTCGCTCCAATCCTCCTCCCGCCGGGCACTTGCGCCCGGTAACCAACCTGAAGTAAGATCAGTTTAGTGGAGGGAGCGACTGCGACCAAGTCCGAGTTCGAGGCCGACGTCTCGGCCGTGCTGCCGTTCGGCGAGGAGCGGAACCACGTCTCCTCGACGCTCTTCCTCCCCGACGGCGAGCCGCAGGCGGTGCTCGTCTGCTGGCCGGGCGGCTCCTACGACCGCCGCTACTGGTGCTTCGACGCCGTCCCCGGCTACGACTTCGCCGCGCACGCTACCGCGCGCGGCGTCGCGGTCCTCGCCGCCGACCACCTCGGCGTCGGCGCCAGCTCGAAGCCCGCCGAGGTCGACGCTGTCAATTTTGTCACGATGTCGGCGGCGGCCGACGAGTTCGTCCGCCAGCTGCGCGAGCGCTTTCCCGACCGCCGCGTCGTCGGCGTCGGCCACTCGCTCGGCGGTGCCCTGACCGTGGCGACCCAGGCACTCCACTCGAGCTACGACCGGATCGCCTCGCTGGGGATGACCCACGGCGCCAAAGGCTCGGTCACTCACGGGGTGGGCGACGGTTCGGAGGCGCGGCAGGCAGCGCTCGAACAGGCGCCGACCTTCCTCGAAGACTGGGACGCCGGCTACGCGACCGGCTACCGGGTGCCGAACCACGATTGGCTCTACCGGCCCGACACGCCGGCCGAGGTGGTCGCCGCCGATGACGAGACCGCCGCCGCCTGGCCGCGGCAGTCCTATGTCGACGGGCTGACGGTCGGCTACAGCGCCGAGCTGGCGGCGCGGGTCGAGTGCCCGGTCTTCCTCTGCTTCGGCGACCACGACATTCCCGATCGGCCGCGCGACGACGTCTCCTTCTATGAGCAGAGCCACGACATCCGCATGCTGGTGCTCGAGAACGCCGCCCACTGCCACAACTTCGCGACCACGCGAACGGTCCTCTGGGACCGGCTTTGCGCCTGGGCCGTCGAGGCCGACTAACGGTCTAGTCGGCGCGGCCGGACTCGAGGCGAGGCACTCGCCCTTCGGTCTGGAAGGCGACGTAGCGGCGGATCTTGCCGTCGGCGTCGAGCGAGGCGCTGGAGACGAACGAGTTCTGCGGACCCTCGGAGGTCCCGTCGACCGTGGCGTGGCCCTCGATCATTAGGTCGCCGCCGCGCTGGACCGAGACATGGAAGAAGTGCCGCGCCGGACGCACACCGCGCGCCTCGAAACCGGCGAGGAGCTCGGCGTGACCGCGGAACTCGGCCCGGCCCGCGCCTGGCGAGTAAGGGGGGTGTGAGTAGAGGCCGTCGCTCGAGTAGTGCTCGGTCGCCGCCTCGAAGCGACCTGCCTGCAGGTGGGCGAAGTACTCCTCGAGCAGCTGCATGATGTCGGTGGCGCCGTCGTTCCCACCGCCGACCCCGCCGGCCTCTTCGACCGCGGGCGTGCGGAACAGCAGGCAGCGGGAGATCAGGCCGGCGCTGTCGAGCTGCAGCGTCGCCGCGAAGGTCCGCGCCCGCTCTCCGTCGGGGCCGAGGATCCAGCCCTCGATCAGGCAGTCCTGGCCCTCGGCGCAGCAGAGGCGGACTTGGTGGACGCGGCCCAGCTGCGGATCGGCGGCCAATGCCGCCGCGATCTCCTCGCCCCTGAGCATCGCCCGCGGCGCGGCCTCGTCCTCTTCGCTCGCCGGCGCTGCGTAGACGGCGCCGGGGGCGAAGGCGGAAGCTGCCAGCCCTGCGTCTCCCTGGCTCAATCCAGCCAGGAAATCACCGGGCCCTGGCGGCAGCGGGTCCCCCGCGAGGGGTCGGGGTCGGCCAGCGGTCACCTCGGGCATGTCCCCGATTCTACCGATATAAGTTCAGTTCAGTTTTAGTTCTCGCCAGTAGCCGCTGATTGCACGGCGAACGCGCCGCGGTAGCGAGCGGCGGGATGCCGCTCGCTGAGCCGGTCGCTGCCGAACAGCTTGTTCCTGAAGGTGCCGGCCACGGGCTCCGGGCTCGCCAGGCCACGCTGGCGAAGGACCGGCATCACCTGGTCGATGAATTCCTCGTAGGTCCCGGGGATCGTCGCGGTGACGATGTTGATTCCGTCGATGCCGGCGTCGCGCCATTGCGCCAGCCGGTCGGCGATCTGCTCCGGCGTGCCGACCATGCGCGAGCGGCGACCGAGGAGCTGGGCCGCGTCGCGGAGGGTCGGCCGTTCGTTCTCGGCGCTTTCGCGCAGCCAGGCGAGCCGGCTCTGCATCCCTTCGGTCTCGATCACCTCGAGCGGCGTGTCGATCTCATAGCCGCCGAGGTCGACCCCGATCATCCCGCCGAAGTGGGCGATCATCCCTTCGACGTCGGTCTTTTCCTCGAGCTCGCGGTGCTTGGCGGCCGCTTCCTCCTCGGTCGAGCCGACGACGAAGCTGAGCTGCTGGAAGAACTTCAGATCGTCGCGGTGGCGCCCATGGCTCTCGACCAGTTGGCGCGTCTCCTCGATCAGCGGCCGGGCGGTCTCGGGATCGGGCGCGGCAATGAACTGGGCCTCGGCATTGCGCGCCGCGAAGTCGCGGCCGACCTTGGAGGAGCCCGCCTGGAACAGCACCGGCGTGCGCTGGGGCGATGGCGCCACCAGGTGGGGGCCCTCCACCTGGTAGTGCTCGCTGACGTGGTTTATCCGGTGGATCTTCGAGGGATCGGCGTAGCGCCCCGAGCGGCGATCGGCGAGCAGCGCGTCGTCCTCCCACGACCCCTCCCAGAGCTTGTAGACGACGTCGACGTACTCCTCGGTGAGGACGTAGCGGTCGTCGTGGGCGAGCCGCTCGTCATGGCTGAAGTTCTCCCAGCCGAGCAGGTTGGTGACGATGTTCCAGGCGATCCGCCCGTTTGAGGCGTGGTCGAGGGTGGAGACGCGCCGGGCGAAGTTGAACGGAGGCTCCTGGATCGGGCCCTCTGAGAAGGCGAGGCCGAGATACTCGGTGTTGGCGGCGAGGGCCGAGATGATCGCCATCGGGTCGTGGCTCGGGATCTGCAGCCCGATCTCGGCCTGGAAGTCCCAGCTGCCGCGGTGGTTGCCGTAGAGGCCGACGACGTCGGCGAAGAAGATCGCGTCGAAGCCGCCGCGGTCGAGCTTCTTGGCGAGGTCGATCCAGAGGTCGAGCTCGTTGAAGCGGATCTGGTCCCCGGCTGGATCGCGCCAGAGGCCGTGGATGATGTGCGACGGCGTGTTCATCACGAACGCCGAGAAGTGCAGCGGGCGAGTCATCGTCTCTCCGTTCCCCGAGTCCCAACATTGGTGTTGATTAACGATAGCGCTCCGATTAGCCTGTCGGCCGATGGCCAAGATCGAGGTCGAGGGGAGCACTGCAGAGGCGGACTGGAGCGAGGCGCTGACCTTCGGCGACCTCCTGCGGCGCTCCGCCGCCCGCCACGGACAGCGCAAGGCGGTTGCCTTTCCGACCGAGTCGCGCACCTACTCGGAGCTGCTCGAGGGGGCGACCACCGTGGCTCGGGCCCTGCATGTCCTCGGGGTGAGGAAGGGCGACCACGTCGGCCTGCTGATGCCGAACGGGGTCGAGTTCGTCGAGGCCTTCTTCGGCATCGCGATGGCCGGCGCCGTCGTCGTCCCGCTGAACATTCACTACCGGCCGAGCGAGATCGCATACGTCCTCGAGCACGCCGACGTTGCCGTCCTGCTGACCTGCGACCCGGCTGGTTTTTGGCCCTCGAATGAGGTTGAAAAAGCAGCCGGGGGCGGGTTGGTAGTCGGGGTCGAGCGGCTCGCCGAGCTGGCGGCGCAGGCCGACGCCGAGGAGGTCGCCGAGCGCAGCGGGCGGGTGCGGCTGCGCGACGTCGGCCTGCTCCTCTACACCTCCGGCACGACCGCGCGGCCGAAGGGGTGCATGCTCTCCCACGAAACGCTCGGCCGCGGCGGCATGGCGCGGATCCGCGAGAGCGTCCCCGTGCGCGACCACCACGTGCTCTGGTCGGGTGGCCCCTGGTTCCACGTTGCCTCGCTGCAGGTGCTGATCGGCTCGATTGGGCTCGCCGGCACGTTCCTCAGCGACAGCCGCTTCGATGCCGACCGCGCAGTCGAGCTGATGCGGCGCGAGGGCGTGACCTCGGCCTGGCCCTGGCTGCCGCAGTTCGCCGGGGAGCTGCTCGAGCACCCGGCCTTCGTCGGCGGCGACTTCCGCGGCCTCGACGGATTCATGGTCGGCTGGCCGCGGACGCTGATGGAGCGGGCACTGGAGCTGATGCCGGGCGTCGTCGTCTCCGGCGCCTGCGGGATGAGCGAGACCGCCGGCTCCTACACGATGAGCCGGCCCGGGGACACAGACGAGCAGCGGGTCAGCTCGTCGGGCAAACCGCTGCGCGGGATCGAGGTCCGCGTCGTCGACCCCGCGACCGGAGCCGAGCTTCCACCCGAGACCCCAGGCGAAGCGCTGATCCGCGGCTACTCGCTGATGGACGGCTACTACAAGGACCCCGAGGCCACCGCGGCCGCGATCGACGCCGACGGCTGGATGCACAGCCAGGACCGATACGTGAAGACCGCGGCCGGCGACCTCGTCTTCCAGGGCCGGCTGAAGGACATCCTCAAGGTGGGCGGTGAGAACGTCTCGCCGGTCGAGGTCGAGGCGACCCTGAACGAGCACCCGACGGTCAAGCACGCCGAGGTCGTCGGCGTCCCTGACGCGCGGCTCGACGAGGTGCCCGTCGCTTTCGTCGAGCTCAACCCGGGTCAGGAGCTGAGCGCCGAGGAGCTGATCGCCTTCTGCCGCGAGCGCCTCGCCGGCCTCAAGGTGCCGCGGCGGATCGAGGCGATCGAGGAGTGGCCGATGTCGGCTTCGAAGGTGGACAAGCGACAGCTGCGCGAGCGGGCGATCGCCGCGACCGCGGCCTGACACGACGTACGGAAAGGAGGGTCGATGGCACGCAAGTTCCAGAAGGGCCAGGTGGAGGAGATCATCTACGTGCGGCTCGAGCCGGGCGAGGACGTGCTGCTCGCGATCTGGGAGATCTGCGAAGAACACGAGATCGAGACCGGCCAGATCCTCGGCGGCTCGGGCGCGCTCGACAAGTTCCGCTTCCAGCACTATCCGAGCAACCCGAAGATGGTCCGCGACGGCTGGGAGCACGTGACCGAGGTAATCGAGCTCGACGGCCCGCTCGAGACGAACATCGTCGGCACGATCGGCACCACGATCGTCGACGAGGACGCGCCGGAGTTCTTCCTCTCACCGACTCCTGAGCTGCCGACGCCGGAGGACGTGCAGACGATGACCGGCAGCCGGACCGTCGCGCCCGGAACCCGCTCGCCCTACGTCCACGCGCACGTGACGGCGACCAATCCGCACGTGACGATGATCGGCCACCTGATGCCCGGGACCCTCGTCCGCCGGGCGCCGGTCGGGGCCGAGGACCCGCCCTCGCACTTCACCCTGGTGATCGCGAAGGTGACCGGCGTCGCCTTCCTCAACCGGTTCGGCAAGGGCGGCCTCTACCACGACTTCGGCGAGCTCTGAACGATCGCAGCCGCCCAGCCCCGTGCCGCGTCGCGCAGCTCGTCCGGCTTCACCACCTCGTTGACGAGCCCGAGCCGGCCGGCCCGGTCGGCGTCGATCAGGCGCCCGGTGAGGAGGGTCGCCAGCGCCTCCCGTCGCGGTAGCTGGCGCATCGGGCGGTGGACGAAGTCACCGTTGCCCAGCACCCCGACGCGGGCCTCCGGGTAGCCGAACCGCGCGTCGCCCGAGGCGACGATGACGTCGGCGCACATCGCCAGCTTGCAGCCGGCGCCGACCGCATAGCCGCGGACTGCGGCGACCATCGGCTTCGCCAGCCGGGTTGCGGGGCCGCCGAAGCCGGTCAGGTCCTGCTGCTCGTCGGGATCGCGCTCGAGCTCGCTGATGTCGACGCCGGCACAGAAGGCCCGCTCGCCGGCTCCGGTCACCACGGCGACGGCGACCTCGGGGTCGCTCTCGATCCGCCGCCAGGCCTGGCGCAGCTCGACGCCCATCTCGGCGGTGAGGGCGTTCATCGCCTGCGGCCGGTTGAGCGTGACCTCGGCGACTTGCCCGGTGCGCCGGTAGAGGACCGAGTTCGTTGTTGCGCCTCCCAAATCCAGTCCCTCCTCGACCGATCTACAGCGGTGTAGACTAGCTCAACGATCGTGTTGAAGACGATGCTTGGGGAGGATTCGGATGCCAACTGAGCTGAATGCCGCGAGCGGCGCCGCGGTCCACCCGCTTTGCCTTGGCGGCAACGTCTTCGGCTGGACCGCCGACAAAGAGCAGTCGTTCGCGCTGCTCGACGCCTACGCGGAGGCGGGAGGGAACTTCGTCGACACCGCCGACGAGTACGCCAGCTGGCTGTCGGATGGGGCCGGTGCCTCGGAGCGGATCATCGGCGCCTGGATGGCGAGCCGCGGCAATCGCGAGCAAATCGCGGTCGCGACCAAGGTGGGGCGGTTGCCCGGGCTCAAAGGCCTCTCGCGGGCGACCATCGCGGCGGCCTTCGACGGCTCGTTGCAGCGCCTGGGCACAGACTACATCGACCTCTACTACGCCCATGAAGACGATCCCGAGACGCCGCTCGAGGAGACGCTCGCCGCCTTCGACGAGCTGGTCCGCGCCGGCAAGGTGCGCCGGATCGGCGCTTCGAACTACAGCGCCGAGCGCCTCGCCACGGCGCTCGAGACCTCGGCCCGCGAGGGGCTCGCTGCCTATGTGGCGGTGCAGCCGCAGTACAACCTGATGGACCGCGACTACGAGGGGCAGATGATGGAGCTCTGCGAGCGGGAGGGGATCGCCTGCGTGCCCTACTTCGGGCTCGCGATGGGGTTTCTCTCGGGCAAGTACCGCCCCGGCGCAGAGGTGAAGAGCGCCCGGGCGCGGATCGCCGAACGGTACCTCGACGAGCGCGGCATCGCGGCGCTCGGCGTGCTCGACGAGGTCGGCGGCGCCCACGACGCCCCCGTCGCCGCGGTCGCCCTGGCCTGGTTGCGGCAGCGGCCGACGGTCGCCGCGCCGCTGGCGAGCGCCCGCACCGTCGAGCAGCTGGCCGAGGTCCTGCAGATGGCGGAGCTGGAGCTCAGCGCGGACGAGCTCGCCCGGCTCGACGCGCTTGGGGTCCCGTCCGCCGGCGATGCCTGAGACACCGGACCCGCCGGGCGGTGGGCCACCGAGCGGCCTCAGCCAGCGCCGCCGGGTCGCCCGCAGCGCGAAGGAAGAGTCTTACCTCGCTCGGCGCGCCGAGCTCGTCGCGATCGCCGCCGCGATCTTCCGCGAGAAGGGCTATGAGGAGACGACCCTGGCCGATATCGCCGAGCGCTTCGGCACCGATCGGGCCTCGCTCTACTACTACGTCGGCAGCAAGGAAGACCTCTTCGAGGAGGCGATGCAGGGAGTGCTCGACCGCGACGTCGAGGATGCCGAGGCGATTGCCAGGTTGGACCTCGACGCCGGCGAGAAGCTGCGGCGCCTGATCGAGCGGCAGCTGGCATCGCAGGAACGGAACTACCCGTTCATGCATCTCTACATCCAGGAGCAGATGCGGACCGTCGGCCGCGGCGAGTCCGACTGGGCCCGCTGGATGAGCGCGCAGACGCGCCGCTACGAAGCGATCGTCCGCCAGGTCATCGAGGCCGGGATCGAGGCGGGGACGATCCGCGCCGACGTCGACGTCGACCTGCTCCTGAACGGGCTCTTCGGCATGCTCAACTGGTGCCACCGCTGGTTCCGTCCCGGCCGTCCCTACCACGCCGAGGCGATCGCCGAGGGCTTCACCCGGCTGTACCTCGAGGGCGCCTCTCAATGACCGCGCCAGAGCGGCCGCCGACCCTCGACCAGGGCCTTCACCGCCTCCGCCGCGTCGGCGCTTGACGCATAGTCCGCGACGGCGCTGTAAGGACCCCGGATCGCCGTTGCGAGGTCCTTGCCGAGGCCTTCGATCGCCGCCTCGCCGATCGCCGCGGCGGCGAGCGGGGAGGCGGCGAGGATCCGCTCGGCCCAGTCCTGGGCGACGGCCCCGAGCGTCTCAGGGGTGGCCAACTCGTTGACGAACCCGAGGTCGTGCGCCCGCTCCGCCGACAGCGGCCGGCGCGCCATCGCGTGCGCCGTCACCACCCGGTAGGGCAGCTGGTCGAAGCAGCGGCCGAGCGCTGTCCGTCTGGCCGCGGTGGTGGCGGGCGGCGGCAGCACGAAGCTCGAGCCGGCGGTTGCGACCAGCACGTCGGCGTTCAGCGCGAGCTCGAAGCCGCGCCCCGAGACGGTGCCGGTCGCGGCGAGTATCAGCGGCTTGGCCCAGGGGGTGAGGTCCGAGGCCGGATCCTCGATTACGGGCTCGATCTCGGCGGAGGCCAGCGGGTCGGACCCGGCCGCCCGGATCAGCACGGCCCAGACGTCGGGGTCGGCCTCGGCCGCGGCACGCGTGGCGGCCAGCTCGGAGGCAGGGGGGAGGAGGGCCTCCGGCCCTCTCAGCTCGAGCTCGGCAAGGTGGGCGGTCACCCGACGGAGCCGGAGATGGCCGCGCCGGCCGGATCGGCGCTCGCCGCCGGTTCGATGTTCTGGTTCAGCCGGAAGAGGTTGCCGGGGTCGTATTTCGCCTTCAGTCGGCGCAGGCGCTCGTACTTGTCACCGTAGGTGGCGCGGACCCGCCCGGCGTCGTCGTCGCTGTCGAAGTTGACGTAGACGCCGTCGACCGCGTCGGGACGCAGGGCGCTCCAG
>Ga0070667_100001094_pt1 | contig 24842 bp, 29 predicted proteins | sample KBSS33metaG_FD_64659 | JGI IMG/M metagenome (GOLD analysis project Ga0070667, IMG submission 64659) | Switchgrass rhizosphere microbial communities from Kellogg Biological Station, Michigan, USA - KBS S3-3 metaG | ecosystem: Host-associated > Plants > Roots > Rhizosphere > Soil ... | reverse complement strand
CAGCGTGTAGCGGTAGATGTTGTCGACGAAGAACAGCACGTCGCGACCGCGGCCGCTGGCCTGCTTCTCGTCGCGGAAGTACTCGGCCATGGTCAGACCGGTAAGCGCGACGCGCAGACGGTTGCCCGGTGGCTCGTTCATCTGGCCATAGACCATGGCCACCTTGGAATTGCCGAGCGTGTCCTTATCAATAACGCCCGACTCGATCATCTCGTGGTAGAAGTCGTTACCTTCGCGGGTGCGCTCACCGACGCCTGCGAACACCGACAGGCCCGAATACTGCTTGGCGATGTTGTTGATGAGCTCGAGCATGTTGACGGTCTTGCCGACGCCCGCGCCACCGAACAAGCCGACCTTGCCGCCTTTGGCGAAGGGCACCAGCAGGTCGATGACCTTGATGCCGGTGACCAGAAGGTCCTGCCCGCCCGCCTGCTCGTCGTAGGAAGGCGCCGGGCGGTGGATCGGGAGCTTGTCCTTGGTCTCGACCGGGCCGCGGTTGTCCTGCGGCACGCCCAGCACGTCCATGATGCGGCCTAAGGTTCCCTGACCCACCGGCACCATGATCGGCGCACCGGTCGATTGCACCGCGAGTCCGCGCTTGAGGCCTTCCGAGGCGCCCATGGCGATCGTGCGCACCACGCCATCGCCCAGCTGTTGCTGAACTTCGAGCGTCAGGTCGACATCCGAAAGCCGCAGCGCCTCGTAGATGCGCGGCACTGACTCGCGCGGGAACTCGACGTCCACGACCGCGCCGATAATTTGTGTGATCTTGCCAGTTACCATCTCACTGCCTCATGACTTGAATATGTTTCGCGCTAAACCGCCGCCGCGCCGCCGACGATTTCCGCCAGCTCCTTGGTAATCGCCGCCTGGCGCGCCTTGTTGTAGACCAGCTGCAGGTCGGAAATCAGGCTCCCGGCGTTGTCCGAAGCGCTCTTCATGGCCACCATGCGCGCCGCCATCTCGCAGGCCACGTTCTCGACCGAGCCCTGGTAGATCTGGGATTCGATGTAGCGCATCAGGAGACCGTCCAGAATCTGCATGGCCTCAGGCTCGTAGATGTAATCCCAGTGCTGCTGCAGCTGTGCGTCAGCCTGCGGCTGCGCCGGGAGCAGCTGCTGGACCAGCGGCTTTTGCGTCATCGTATTCACGAACTGCGCGTTGACCATGAACAGCCGATCGATCGTGCAGTCGCGATACGCATCGAGCATCACCTTGGACATGCCGATCAGGTCCTTGATGTGCGGACGATCGCCTAAGCCAGAGGCACTCCCCAGAATCGGCAGCCCCAGGCGCCGGAAGAACGCCAGCCCCTTGGTGCCAAGCACGCACAGCTTGATCTCGGCGCCCTTCCCCTGCCACTCACGCATCAGCTGGATGACGCTCTTGAACACGTTGGTGTTGAGCCCGCCGCACAGGCCCCGATCGGTCGAGATGATGATGATGCCGACCGACTTCGGCTCGCGCTCCTCCAGGAACGGATGGCGGTAATCGGGATTGGCCTCGGTCAGGTTGCCAATTACCGAACGCATCTTGGCCGCGTACGGCCGCGCCAGCTTCATGCGGTCCTGCGCACGGCGCATCTTGCTCGCCGCCACCATTTCCATGGCCTTGGTGATCTTCTGCGTGCTCTTGACGCTGGCGATCTTGGTGCGGATTTCCTTGGTGCCTGGCATGGGTTGGTCTCGAGCGCCTAGTACGCCCCACTCTTGGCGAAGGCTTCGCAGATCTTCTTCAGCGTTGCCTCGTGGGCCTTGAGTTCAGGCTTGGCGTTGATCGCATCGATGTCCGCCTTGTGGCTGGCGCGCGCGAACCCCTGCAGTGCCGCCTCGAATTCCACCACCTTGTTGCGTGGCACCTTGTCCATGTAGCCGTTGTTGACGGAGTAAATGGACAGGGCCATCTCGGCCACCGACATGGGTGCGTACTGCTTCTGCTTCATGACCTCGGTGGTGCGCTGGCCGCGCTCCAGCTGTCGGCGGGTCGCCTCATCCAGATCCGAGGCAAACTGGGAGAACGCCGCCAGCTCGCGGTACTGGGCGAGCGCCAGGCGGATGCCGCCGCCGAGCTTCTTGATGATGTCGGTCTGGGCCGCACCGCCCACGCGCGAGACCGAGATGCCGGCGTTCATGGCCGGGCGGATGCCCGAATTGAACAGGTCGGTCTCGAGGAAGATCTGCCCGTCGGTGATCGAGATCACGTTGGTCGGCACGAATGCGGTCACGTCTCCTGCCTGCGTCTCGATGATCGGAAGCCCCGTGAGCGATCCGGTCTTGCCCTTGACGCGGCCTTTGGTGACCATTTCGACGTATTGCTCGTTGACACGCGCGCTGCGCTCCAGCAGTCGCGAGTGCAAATAGAACACGTCGCCCGGGAACGCTTCGCGCCCCGGCGGCCTCCGCAGCAGGAGCGAGATCTGCCGGTAGGCCACGGCCTGCTTCGACAGGTCGTCATAGATGATCAGCGCATCCTCGCCGTTGTCCATGAAGTACTCGCCCATGGTCACTCCCGAGTAGGCCGACAGGTACTGCATGGCGGGCGGGACGGAGGCGGAGGCGGCCACGATGATCGTGTGAGCCATGGCGCCGTGCTCTTCGAGCTTGCGCACCACGTTGGCGATCGAGCTTTGCTTCTGCCCGATGGCCACGTACACGCATTTGATGCCCGAGCTCTTCTGGTTGATGATCGTGTCGATCGCGAGCGCGGTCTTGCCGGTCTGCCGATCGCCGATGATCAGCTCGCGCTGGCCGCGGCCGATCGGCACCATCGCATCGACCGCCTTGTAGCCGGTCTGCACCGGCTGGCTCACGCTCTTGCGGTAGATCACGCCCGGCGCCACGCGCTCGATGGCGGCCGACTGCTTGGCATTGATCGGGCCCTTGCCATCGAGCGGGGTGCCCAGTGCATCCACCACGCGACCTAGGAGTTCCGGGCCCACCGGCACTTCGAGGATGCGGCCAGTGGTCTTGACCGTGGCCCCCTCGCTCACCGTCTTGTAGTCGCCCAGCACCACGGCGCCGACCGAGTCCTGCTCGAGGTTGAGCGCCAGGCCGAACAGGTTCCCGGGGAACTCGATCATCTCGCCGTAGCGCACGTCCGCCAGTCCGTGGATGCGGCAGATGCCGTCGGTGACCGAGACCACCGTGCCGACGTTGCGCGCCTCACTGGCGGCCGAGAACTTCTCGATGCGCGCGCGGATCAGGTCGCTGATTTCAGAAGCTTTGATCGACATGAAACTTTCCTCTTGAATTCTCTTAGGTTCGGCGCGCCGCTCAATTAGCGGTCGCCGCGGCCAGCTGCGCGAGTCCGGCGCGCACGCTGCCATCGATCACCAGGTCATCGGCGCGCACCACCGCCCCGCCCAAAAGGCCAGGATCGGTCTCGCAACTTAAGTGCACCTCGCGGCCGAGGCGCTTGGCGAGTGCCTTTGCGTACTGGTCCTTTTGCGCCGCGGACAGCGCAATGGCGGAAGTCACCGTGACTTCGACCGTGCGTTCGGCATCGGCACGCAGTTGCTCGTAGCGCGAGGCGATCTCCGGCAAATAGCCAAGGCGCCGGTTGGCCGCGAGCGTGGCGATGAAATTGCGCGCCTGCTCGTCCAGGGTCTTACCGCCGATGTCGGTTATAAGTCCCACCAGCGCCTCGGCGGAGACGGCCGGGTTGTTCAGCAGCGGCGACACGCGCGCATCGCCCACCACGCTGGCGGCCAGCTGCAGGGCCTCGGACCACTGCGAGAGCCGCTTCTGGTCGTGCGCCAGCTTGAAGACGGCCTTCGCGTAGGGTCGGGCGACTGTGATGCGTTCCGCCATGACTCGCCTTAAAGGCCCATGGCCAGCTTGTCGAGCAGCTGCGCGTGCGTCTTGGGATCGATCTCGCGCTCGATGATCTGCGAGGCGCCGCTGACGGCGAGCAACGCTACCTGGCGGCGCAGTTCCTCGCGCGCGCGCTGAGTGTCAAGCGTCACCTGGGAACGCGCGCTCTCAAGCAGCCGTGTCGCTTCGTCCTGGGCCGTCTGCTTGGCGGCATCGACGATCTGGCTGGCGCGGACTTGAGCCTGATTCTCCATGGCCAGCGCACGCTCACGTGCGCCCTTGAGCACTTCCTGCGCCCGCACTTCGGCCTCTGCCAGGTCCTTGCGACCCTGCTCGGCCGCTGCCAGACCTTCGGCAATGCGCCGGTTGCGCTCCTGGATCGAGCCGGTGATCTCCGGCCACAGGAACTTCATCGCCACCCAGATCACTATGGCGAAGACCACCATCTGCGCCAGAATCGTTGCATTCAGATTCACGCTGCGTACCTCGCGCTGACTGCTTGCGCTGTTTAGCTGATGCCCTTGAGGAACGGGCTGGCAAAGGTGAAGAACAGCGCGATGCCGACGCCGATCATCGTGACCGCGTCCAAGAGACCCGCGACGATGAACATCTTGACCTGCAGCATCGGTACCAGCTCCGGCTGACGCGCCGCGCCTTCCAGGAACTTGCCGCCCAGCAGACCAAAGCCGATCGCCGTACCGAGCGCACCCATGCCGATCAGGATCGCCACCGCGACCGCCGTCATGCCCTGCACTTGCGCCAAACTAGCTACGTTACCCATATCAACTCCTTAGAAACAAAACTCTCAAGTTCAGTAGATCAAAATTCCGTGGAATCTCTTAATGCCCAGTGTCGTGCGCCATGGCGAGATACACAATCGTGAGCATCATGAATATGAAGGCCTGCAACAAAACGATGATGACGTGAAAGCTCCCCCAGGCCGCGCCCAGGACAAGCTGCCCAAGCCACAGTCCGGCGGCGCCGAAACTTATGGGCCAGCCTTTGGCCAGAGCGAACAGCCCGATCAGGATCATCACCAGTTCGCCGGCGTACATGTTGCCGAACAGTCGCAGTGCCAGCGACACGGGGCGGGCGACCTGCTCGACCAGGTTCAGCAGGATATTGAAGGGTGCCAGTGCCCAGTGGTCGAAGGGGTGGAACAGGAATTCCTTGGCGTAACCGCCCGCGCCCTTCATCTTGAAGTTGAAATACTGGACCAGCAGGAAAACGGTGAGCGCCATGCCGAAGGTGATGTTGGGATCGGTGGTGGCGACAGACTTGAAGGTTTCTAGTCCCGCACCGCGCTCGGCGACCACGGTCGACCACCAGTCGACCGGAAACAGGTCAATGGAATTCATGAACAGCACCAGGCAGAAAATCGTGATGGCAAGGGGCGCGATCAGCGGGCTGGACACGTGCATGCTGTCCTTAACGCTGTTGTCCACCATAGTAACCACGCCTTCGGCGTATTTTTGAAAGCCCGTCGGCGCCTGGTTGAGCGAGCGCTTGCTGGTGCGCACCGCAATCGCAAAACTGAGCAGGAACACCAGCCCCATCGCCACCGACCAGAACAGGCTGTCCAGATTCAAGGTCCAGAACGGGCTCGGGCCGAACTGCCAGGTCCAGTTGGTGAGGTGGTGCTGGATGTACTCGGTGACCGTGGCCGGTCCGTGCGCAACTTCTGCAGCCATCGTGCCCGTCTACCTATATATAAGACCGATCCAACCGCTCACGTGCCGCGCGAGCCGGCCGATCGCAACGCAAGCAGTGCCACCCAGTACGCGACAAAGCTCGCGACATACCCCGCAAACAGCGGCCCCGCCGACAGGCGCTCGCGCAACGCGAGCACGAACAGCAGCACCGTGACCCCGATCTTCATCGCCTCACCGCGATAGAAGCCGCGCGCAATCGCCGCAGCGTCCCCGGAGGTTTCGCTGCGGAAGGCGCTCAACACCTGGACCAGGGTCGCCACCGCGCCTATGCCCCCTCCGATCCCGGCAGCGACGCCGGCAGGCGCGCCCATGGACGCAGCGCAGACCAGCGCGACGATCCCAGCTATGGCTACTTGGCCGGCCACCAGCATCAAGGCCTGGCGGCGGGCAAGTGCAAAACTGTAGTTCGTCAGCGGAATCCCTTAGGGCCGGGACTTATAGGCCCCAAGCCCATCGCGAAGGCGGCGCATTATAGGGAGGAGACTACCGCGCTTCAACGATTTTAATGCATTGCATCATTCTAGCGCCTTCAGGCGCTTAGCGCTCACTGGATATGCGAGAGGATCCCGTCCAGTTCATTCAGGCTGTTGTAGGCCACCACAAGCTTTCCCTTGCCGCTGGCGGTGTGCTGGATCTGCACCTGGGCACCCAGCTTATCGGCCAATTCCCCTTCCAGGCGCATCACGTTCGGATCGCGGCCCTGCGGCCCTCCCGTGCCTTCCGGTGCCGGGCGGCCCGCAGGGCTATTGAGGCGGCGAACCAGGGCCTCTGTCTCCCTTACAGATAGGCCCTTTTTCACTACCAATAGCGCCAGTTCGGTCTGTTTTCGATGATTTTCGAGGCCAAGTAGGGCCCGGGCATGGCCCATGTCCAGCTCACGCCTTTCGACCAGACGACCCACTTCCGGGGCCAGGTCCATGAGGCGCAGGAGATTGGTTACTGCCACGCGCGAGCGGCCGACGGCATCGGCAACCTGCTGATGGGTCAGGGCAAACTCCCCGATAAGCCGCTGGAAGGCGCGAGCCTCCTCGAGCGGATTGAGGTCCTCGCGCTGGATGTTCTCGATCAGCGCCATCGCCACCGCGGCCTCATCCGGGATCTCGCGGATGATCGCCGGGATCTCGGTCAGGCCAGCCAGCTGCGCGGCCCGCCAGCGGCGCTCACCGGCGATGATCTCGTAGCGCTGCTCGGCGCCCGCGCTAACGATCGGCCGCACCACGATGGGCTGGATCACCCCGCGCTGGCGGATCGAATCCGCGAGTTCATTGAGCGTGTCGTTGCGCAGGTCCGTGCGCGGCTGATAGCGACCGCGCTCGAGCAGTTCCACCGGGAGCCGAGCCAACTGCTCCCCTGGAGGAGGTGCGCCGTTGGCGGCGGCGGGCGGATGGGGCCGCGCCTGGCCCAAAAGGTCCGCCAGTCCCCGCCCCAGGGTCGCCTTCTTTTGATTCATGTCGCCACTCCAACCTGCTCCGCATCTCCGGTTTGCACCACGTCATACCTTCTGAGCATCTCGCCGGCGAGCGCGAGGTAGGCGAGCGCGCCGCGCGATTCCTTGTCGTGAAGCAGCGCCGGACGCCCGAAGGAGGGCGCCTCGGCCAGGCGCACGTTGCGCGGCACGACGGTCCTGAACACCTTGTCGCCGAAATGCTCGAGCAGCTGGCCGCCGACCTCGAGCGCGAGGTTATTGCGCGGGTCGTACATGGTGCGCAAGATTCCCTCGATCTCGAGGTCCGGATTGGCCGCATCCCTGATCTGCTCGATCGTGGCCACCAGCGCCGATAGCCCCTCGAGCGCGTAGAACTCGCACTGCATCGGAATCAGCACGCTGTCGGCCGCGACCAGGGCGTTGACGGTCAGAATATTGAGCGAGGGCGGGCAATCGATCAGCACCACGTCATACCCGGTGCGGATCGGGGCGAGTGCTTTCTTGAGCTTCTGCTCGCGGCCGATGCTGAGCGCGAGCAACCGCACCTCGGCCGCGGTCAGGTCCTGGTTGGCCGGGAGCAGCGCCATCTCCGTGCCCTCCAGGCGCACGATGGCCTCAGCGGCAGTGCACTCGCCCAGCAGAACCTCGAGCATGCCGCGCGCGAGTGCGGACTTGTCGATGCCGCAGCCGGTGGTGGCATTGCCCTGCGGATCCAGATCCACGAGCAAGACTTGGCGGCGGGTGGCCGCGAGGGAGGCGGCGAGATTGACCGCCGTGGTCGTCTTGCCGACGCCCCCTTTCTGATTCGCCACTGCGATCACGCGCTTCATGGTGCTCAAGTGTAGGGCAGCTTAAGGGGTAGCGGGAGAACTTGGGCGACGGCCGAGGGCAGGGCGGGCCACCAGGCTTACAAGGCAGCGCTGGGCATCGAGCCCCGGCACGGCCACCTCGCGCACGACCAGCAATTCCCAATCGGCCGGGAGCTTTGTAAGTTCCGCCGTAGGCCGCTGCCCCTTCATAGCCACAAGCCGTGTGCCCCCTCGGCTCAAGGGGCGAGCTAGGGATGCAAGCTTCGGGAGCGGCGCCACCGCGCGGGCAACCACGGTGTCGAAGGGCTCGAGTTCGCCTAGCGCCTCGGCCCGCGCGTGCACCGCCTCGACATTACTCAGGCCAAGTGCGCGCGCCGCGTGGCTGACGAAGCGCACCTTCTTGGCCGTGGCATCGATCAGGGTGAAGTGGCGCTGCGGATTGGCGATCGCGAGCGGCAGTCCCGGAAATCCGGCGCCGGTCCCTAAGTCTGCAATGCGCGAACCGGCCAGTTCGGCGCTGGCGGAAAGACTGTCGAGCAGATGGGCCGAGACCATCGCTGCGTGCGATTCGATGCTGGTGAGGTTGTAGGCGCGGTTCCACTGCCTGAGCTCCTCAAGCAGGTGCAGCAGTTTTTCAGCCATCGAGGCATCGAGCGGCACGCCAAGCTCGCGGGCCTGCGCGCACAGCTGCGCTGATGGAGTTGCCTGCATGGGTTGCCTTGTGCACCGCTGCAGGCACAATACCCGCAGTCCAGCCGAGGAACGATATCAAGGATGCGCCAACCGAACTACGCACGCGCCGTGGCGCTTTGTCTCGGCCCGTGCTTGGCGCTGGCGTGCGCTTCCAGCTGGGCCGGGCGTGCCGTGCAAGATGGCCTGCTCATGGACGGCGTGCCGCCGATCGAAGCCAAATATCCGACGGGACTTAAGCAGTACAGCGACGGGAGCGAAGCCCGGGTGCTCGATTGGACCAGCAAGGGCGCGCTGCTGGTTGCGGTGCACGAGGCCGGGCAGGATCGGCTTTTCAAGATTGCGGGCGCGCCGTCTGCACCTGAGCCGCTCGGTGCTGCGGGCGGGCGAGTGCTTAGCGCCGCCGCGCAGGCTTTTCACGAGGACTGGATCGCCTATCTGGGAAGCGGCACCAGCGCTGCGGGTGGAGAGGGCGCCTCTTTAAGCCTGCGTGCGCTCTCGGGCGATCAGGAAAAGTCGCTAGTTCCCGCCAGCGCGCGACCGGGTGCGCCCGTGTGGGCTCACGATGGCCACCGATTGGCGTTCACCGCCTCGCTGCGCGATGGCAAGAGCAGGGATGTTTTCGTACTCGATACTTCCGATGCTTCCGGTCCACGCCTGGTGGCCAGCGGCACGACCGATGCGCGCGAGGTGCTCGCCTGGACCAGCGCGGATCGCGCGTTGTTGGTGCGGCATGCGCTCGCCTCCGGAGGCGATGAGCTGCTGCTGGTGGACGTCGAGTCCGGCGCCGCCCGCCGCGTGGACAGTCCCTCCAATGTCGCATCGCACGCGCACATCGGCGATGCCAGGCTCGCCCCTGATGATCGCGCTGTCTACTACTTGAGCGATGCAGGGAGCGATCGGCCGACGTTGCGCTACACCGACCTCTATGACGGGAGCAGCCAGGAGCTGACCGCAGCCTTGAGCCATGCGATGGATCACTTCGATGTGAGCGCCGATGGGCACCTGATCGCCTTGAGCTGGACGGAATTTGGCTACAGCCGCGTGGCGCTCCTGGACCGCTCGAGCAAAGAGCTCACGCCGCTCCCGAACATGCCCCCGGGGGCAGTGACGGCCTTGCGCTTCGATCAGGCCGGCAAGCAACTCGCCTTCGAGCTCGCCGCAAATGCCGCACCGCGTGATGTCTACGTCTTCGACCTCGCCAGCAAAGTCAGCACGCGCTGGACCGAGAGCCGCCTGGGCGAGTACACGGCCGCGCGGCTGATCGCGCCGCTGACCATCCGCTTTCCGAGCTGGGACCGCCCCAACGGCAGCGGCAGCGCACTCACCGCGCTCTACTACCGGCCACGCAACGCCGGGCCCTATCCGGTGCTGATCATGCTCAATGGAGCAGGCGCTCCCCCGAGTGCGCAGCTCGATCCCTTCGTGCAGTACTGCGTAAACGAGCTGGGACTCGCACTGATCGCGCCCAGCGTGCGCGAGGGCGAGTCCGGGGTCGTGGACCTAGGCGCCCTCATCGCCTGGATCGGCGCGCAGCCGGACCTCAAGCGAGACCGGATCATGGTGCAGGGGCGCGGGAGCGGGGGCACGCTGGCGCTCGCGGCCCTAGGCATGTACGGCGATCGGCTGCGCGCTGCCGTCTCGATCGATGGCATGGCCGCAGGTCCCCAGGTCATGCCGATCCGCCGCCCGGTGCTGCTGGTGCAGGGACTCGACGATCAGGTCCTTGATGCCGCTTCCGCCGAGCAGCTCCTCTGGCGCATGCGCCGGGCGAAGATCAACAGCTGGTTCGTGGCCCCGCGCGATATGCGCGCGAGCCTGGCAAGCGATGCGGAACGCTCAAGCGCGCAGGCCGTGATCGCGCAGTTTATCGCCGCCCAGCTGGGCCCGTAGCAGCCTGCGAAGGCTTAGCGCCAGTTGCGGCGCAGGACGGTGCGCAGTTCCGGGCGCTGCGCGGCGTAGAAGTCGGCGATCGCCTTGATGTCGGCGGCGGACAGCTGCACGACGAAGGACTGCATGATGGCGTTCTTGCGATCGCCCTTTTGATATTCCACCAGCGCGCGCGCCAGGTAGTCGGCGTGCTGCCCGGCGAGTGTCGGGTAATCCTTGGTAATGCCGACGCCGTTGGCGCCATGACAGGCCGCGCACAGCGCGGTCACCTTGGCGGGCGGCGTGCCGACCACCGCGGCGCCGGCCGCCAGCGGCAGCTCCGACAGATAGGCCGCCAGGTCCTGCATGTCCTGATCGCTCAGCGAGCTCGCCTGCGCGAACATGGTGCCGTGCGAGCGCTCCTTGCCCCGGTAGCTCTTGAGTGCCGCGATCAGGTAGTCCGGGTGCTGGCCGACCAGCTTCGGCACGCTGTAGGTCGGATAGACGTTCTTGTAGTTCTCGATCCCATGGCACCCTAAGCAGGTGTAGCCGATCTGCTTGCCGCGCTGGGCATCCCCGGCTGCCTGCGAAGGCGCGGCCAGCGCCCCGGCGAGCACGACGCCTGCGACCCAGACCCAGCAACGCAACGTAGAGGCCATAATCAAACTCCGCAGCAACTTACCGGCACACAACGCCGTAAAATGGCGGCAAAGTGTACGGACTCATCATTGGATTTGCCACTGCATGATTGCACTGATCCAGCGCGTGAGCGCGGCCCGCGTGCAGGTGGACGGTCGGACCTGCGGCGAAATCAGCGCTGGGCTCCTGGCACTCATCGGCATCGAGCGCGGCGATGATCAGGCCTCCGGCGCCCGATTGCTGGAACGGCTCCTTAGCTATCGCGTGTTCGCTGACGAGGCCGGGCGCATGAACCTGTCCGTGCGCGAGGTCGATGGCGGAGTGCTGCTAGTGCCCCAGTTCACCCTGGCGGCGGACACCGATGCCGGTAACCGTCCCAGCTTTTCGAGCGCCGCGGCCCCGGCAGAGGCTCAGGCGCTCTTCGGGCAGTTCCTCGCGTCCGCTCGCGCGTCCTACCCCCACGTCGCCAGCGGGGAGTTCGGGGCCCATATGCAGGTGTCCCTGACCAACGACGGTCCGGTCACCTTTTGGTTGCAGGTGGCCCCGAAAGCGTGAACGGTGCAACAGTGTCAGCACGGTGCGGCTACGGCCCGGACGGAAGTTCGCCTATTATTGAGTGCCGGACCCCAACGGCGAGATCCTGGAGAATGTTATGGACCTGTTTTCACCCCGCCACCTGCTGATCATTTTGGTGGTCGTGCTGCTGGTGTTCGGCACCAAGAAGCTGCGCAGCATTGGCTCGGACCTCGGGGCCGCCGTGCGCGGCTTCAAGAAGTCCATGAACGAGGGCGACCAGGAACAGCAGACCGCCCAGAAGCAACTGCCGACCGGTGGACCCAAGGACGCGGAATTCAACGACTCGACTTCCGGGGGTGAAGCTTCGCGCCAGGATGACCGGCGCGCCTGATTGGCCTTGAGCGATGTTCGATATCGGCTTTTCCGAGCTCCTGCTGATATTCGGACTGACGCTTGTCGTACTGGGCCCGAACAAGCTTCCGCACGTGGCGCGCACCATCGGCCGCTGGGTGGGTCGGGCGCGCGCGATGGCCCGCCAGTTCCGCGAGCAGCTCGAGGCCGAGACCGACAACCTGAAGGTCGACATCAACCTCAATACGCCCCCGCCCCCAGCTTCGCCCCCGCCACCGCCCGCCGCGGCCAGCCCAGCTCCGCCGGAATCACCGCCCCCCGCCACTGAAGACACCGTGCCGCATGACCGGCGAGAATGAACCGCTCCTGGAAGGCACGCTGATCTCGCACCTGCTGGAACTGCGCACGCGCCTGATGCGTGCCTTCCTGGCGGTGGTGTTGGTGTTCATACCCTTCGCGTTCTACTCGAACACGCTGTTCGAGTGGCTCTCGCACCCGCTGCTGCAGCAGCTGCCGGCGAACAGCATGCTGATCTCCACCAGCATCACCGCGCCCTTCACCACCCCGCTCAAGCTTTCGTTCGTCGCTGCGCTGGTGGTGGCCATGCCCTACGTGCTCTACGAGATTTGGGCGTTCGTGGCCCCGGGACTATACCGGCACGAGAAGAGCTTCGCGGTCCCGCTGCTGATCTCCGCGGTGGTCCTGTTCTACGTCGGTGTGGCCTTCGCCTACTACGTGGTGTTTCCGCTGATCTTCAGCTTCTTCGTGAACACCACACCGCGCGGTGTGCAGATGATGGCGGACATCAGCATGTACGTGGAATTCGTGCTGGTGCTGCTGTTCTCCTTTGGGCTGGCCTTCGAAGTGCCGGTGGCGGTGGTGCTGCTGGTGCTCATGGGCGTGGTGCCGCTCGCCAAGCTCACCCAGATCCGCGGCTACGTGCTGATCGCGGTATTCGTGATCGCCGCCATCCTCACGCCGCCCGATGCCATCTCGCAGACCGTGATGGCAGTGCCGATGTATATGCTGTATGAAGGCGGCATCCTGTTCGCGCGGCTGATGTCGCGCGCGCGCGCAAAACGAGAAGAAGCCCCGGGGGAAAACCAATGATCAAGCCCACTCCGCTCCCTGCCGCGCCTAACGATGCGGTGCGCACCGAGCTCACCATCCGCGGCCTGGTGCTGGGCGTGATCATCACTCTGCTGTTTTCTGCGGCCAACGTGTACTTCGGCCTCAAGGCGGGCCTCACCTTTGCCACCTCGATCCCCGCGGCCGTGATCTCGATGGCGGTGCTGCGCGGGTTTCGCGGCATGACCATCCAGGAAAACAACATCGTCCAGACCATCGCCTCGGCGGCCGGCACGCTGACCTCGATCATTTTCGTGCTGCCTGGGCTTGTCATGATCGGCTGGTGGACGGGCTTTCCCTACTGGGAGTCCTTCCTGATCTGCGCGCTGGGCGGGACCTTAGGTGTCATGTACTCGATTCCGCTGCGACGGGCGCTCGTCACGCAGTCCGACCTCCCTTACCCCGAAGGCGTGGCCTGCGCCGAGGTGCTGAAAGTAGGTGGAAGCGAGCACGCGGATGCGGCCGCCGTGGGCGAGAGCCGTGCGGGACTGGCCGCGGTGGTTTGGGGTTCGATCGTCTCGGCGGTGTTCGCCCTCATCGTCGCCACGCGCGTGTTCGCCGGCGATGTGGTGCGCTTCTTCCGGGTGGGCGGTGAGAACGGTGGAGTCACCGGATTTGATTTCTTCCTGTCCTTTGCGCTGTTCGCCGTGGGCCACCTGGTGGGCCTGTGGGTGGGCATCGCCATGCTGGTGGGCGCGCTGATCGGCTGGGGATGGGGCGTGCCGCATTTTTCGGCGCCTGCCGGCACCGTTGATTCACTCGCGCAGCTGGCCCTTGGCACCTGGAGCCACAAGGTGCGCTTCGTGGGCGCGGGCACGATCGGTGTGGCGGCCGTGTGGACATTGGCCAAGCTCGTGAAACCCGTGATCGCTGGCCTCGCCTCGGCGATGGCCGCCTCGCGAGCGCGCGCCGCGGGCGGCGCGGCGCTCATGCCGCGCACCGAGCAGGACATTCCAATCGGTACCGTGGCGTTGGTGTCGTTGGTGTGCATGGTGCCGGTCGGCGTGCTGCTGGCGCACTTCGCGATCAAGAGCGGGCTGGGCGATCACACCGTCCTGCTGGTGATCGGAGGACTCATTTATATCGCGCTGATGAGCGCCTTTGTCTCCACAGTGTGCGGCTACATGGCCGGGCTTATCGGCTCCTCCAACAGTCCGCTTTCCGGAATCGGCATCCTGGTGGTGATCGGGGCAGCGCTGCTGCTGGTGTTCGGTCTGCAATCGAGCATCGCGGCCAATCTGCAGCCGGCACTGGTCGCCTTCGCTCTGTTCGTCACGGCGGTGGTGTTTTCCAACGCCGCCATCGCCAACAACAACCTGCAGGACCTCAAGACCGGGCAGCTGGTCGACGCGACCCCCTGGAAGCAGCAAGTGGCGCTGGTGGTGGGCGTGATCGCCGGCGCGGCCGTCATTCCCCCGATCCTGGATCTACTCAATCACGCCTACGGCTTTGCCGGCGCGCCTGGCCCGCACCACGAGCATCCGCTGCCGGCGCCGCAGGCCGGACTGATCTCGGCTCTCGCACAAGGTGTGATCCAGAACAACGTCGACTGGAGCCTGATCAAGATCGGGGCGGTGATCGGCGTATTCGTGATCGCCGCGGACGAGCTGCTGCGCCGTTCCACCAAGTCGGCGCACCTCTCGCCCCTGGCGGTCGGGCTTGGCATCTACCTGCCGACGCAAAGCACGCTGATGGTCGTGGTAGGCGCGGTAGTCGGCTGGTACTACGACCGTCACGTGAGCCGCAATCCCAAGCCCGAAGCGAGCAAGCAGCTGGGCGTGCTTCTGGCCTCAGGCATGATCGTGGGCGAAGGGCTGATCGGCGTTTTGATAGCAGGCCTGGTGGCCTTCTCCGGCAAGGACTTCCCGCTCTCGCTGGTGGGCGATGGCTTTGCCGATCACGCTGCGGTGTGGATCGGCGGCGGGGTATACGTGCTGACGGTGTACCTGCTGTACCGCTGGATCTCGCGCGTGCGCTTCTAGCGCAGCGTCTCAATATTAGCCGGCGTGGCTTAGGAGTTCGGCGTCCGGCCGCGTGGGATCGGCCGGCCCGGTTCCTTGCCGCTCGCGATCTGCTCGATGTAAACCTTGAGGCGCGCCAGTGCCAGGCCCCAGCCGGCGCGCAGGCGCTGGAAGAAGGGATCCCAGGCTTCCTCCGGCGGAAAACCCGAGCCTAATAGCCGCAGCACACCGACCCCCTGTTCGGTGTCGAGGATGAAATCATCGATGATCACCGCTTCGCTGTCCGGGAGCTCCGGCGGCGGCTGGTTGATCAGCCGCAGCCGCCGGTTCGGCTCGAACACGTCGATGTGCGCCTCGCGCTCCAGCTCGCCATTGAGGCGAATGTAGTAGCCGCCGTTGGCGCGCGCGCTGACGCGCGGGCCCGGGCCGCACCAGACACCCAGAAGCTCCGCCTCAGTGAGCCCGCGCCAGATCAGCTCGACCGGAGCGTTGATGTTCACGCGATGCGCGTAGCCGCGCGTGCGCTCAGCCACGGGACGCTCCGTTGCGCGGCTTTTCCAGGAACATCATCCACAGCATCGGCAAAAGTGATACGCACACCACGGCGAGCGTCACCAGTCCAAAGTTGTTCTTGACGAGCGGGAGGTTGCCGAACACAAAGCCGCCGCCGATAAATAAAATCACCCAGGCACTGGCGCCGATGCAGTTGAACAGCTGGAAACGGGCGATGGGCATGCGGCTGATGCCGGCCACGAACGGCGTGAAGGTGCGCACCACCGGCGCGAAGCGCGACATGATGATCGCGAACCCGCCGTGGCGATGGAAGAACTGCTCGGCGCGGCGCAGGTGCTCGAGGCGGAAGAAGCGATGGCGACCATTGAAGGCACGCAGACCGACGAAACGCCCGATGTGGTAGTTGGTGGTGTTACCGAGGATCGCCGCGAGGCCCAGCAGCAACAGCAGCCAGGACAACTTAAGTGTGCCGCTGCTGTCTACGGCCGCCAGCGCGCCGCAGGCGAACAGCAGCGAATCGCCCGGGAGGAATGGAGTCACCACCAGGCCAGTCTCGGCGAAGATGATCAGGAACAGCAGTGCGTAGATCCAAAGGTCGTAGCGGGCCACCAGGTCGACCAAATGATGATCCAGGTGCAGCGTGGCATCGGCCAGCCACTGGAGAGTCTCCATCGGCTAGCCTGGCGCGTGCGCTGAGCGCGCGCAAAGAAGACAGACCCCTGAGGGAGTTCGCAGCACATCCATGGCCTGCGAATACTACATGGCCTGAGCGATCGGCGAGACCTCAGGCGGGTTATTATTTTCCAGCGGACTGTTGGCGACGGCAGCATACAGCGGCAGCTGTTCGAGCACGTCCGCGATCGGCAGCGGTTTGCCGATGGCGAAGCCCTGGCCGTAGTCCACGCCCAGCTTAGCGATTCGATAGCGAATCTCGTCGGTCTCCACGTACTCGGCCACCGTGGTCAGTGACATGGCGCGCGCCAGCTGTGCGATGACCTGGATGGTCGACTCGGCCTTCGGGTCCTTGAGCACGTCGCGCACGAAGCTGCCGTCGATCTTGAGCATGGATATGGGGAGCGAGCGCAGATAGGCGAGCGAACTTAGGCCCGTGCCGAAATCATCCAGCGCGATGCCGCAGCCGAGCTTGCGAAGGCGCCGCATCAGGGTCTCGGCGTGGCTCAAGTTGCCGACCGCGGCGCTCTCGGTGAGCTCGAAGCACAGCGCTGCCGGGTTGATGCCGCTGGCGGTGATCTGGGTTTCCAAGAAGTCAGTAAAGGACTGGTCCTTGAGCGACTGACCGTCGCAGTTGATCGTAAACACGATGCCGCTGCTGGCCAGCAGCTGGGCGTGCGGCTTGAGCAGTTTCAGCGCCTCATTCACGACCCAACGGTCAATCTCGGGCATCAGCTGGTAGCGATGGGCTGCTGACATGAAGTGGCTGGGGCCCACGGTCTCGTTCTGCGCATCGAGCATCCGCAGCAGCAACTCGAAGTGCGGTTTCTGGTTGGTGCCCCCGAGCGGCAGCAGCACCTGTGCATTCAGGTTGAGCCGCCCGTCGGTGATCGCCGCGCGCAGATCGGTGATGACGTTGATGTCCGCAAAGCGCCTGATCAGGCTCTCGTCGGCCTCCTGGAAGATCTCGACGCGGTTGCGACCGCGGTCATTGGCGGTCTTGCAGGCGGTCTCGGCCGCCGCAAAGGCGTGCGTGAATTCCTGCGCGCGCGGCTCGATCGCAGCCACCCCGACGCTGATCGACACCACCAGGGTCCCGTCCCCAATCGTGGGGCCGAGCTGCTCGGCTCCCTGGCGGAGCGATTCGGCGAAGCCCGCGGCATCGTCAAGGCCAATGGGCAGCAGGACCGCAAAGCGGTCCCCGGAGATGCGCGCGGCCAGGGCTCCGGGCGGCAGCCGGTTGCGCACCAGCTCGCCGAGCTGAGAGATAACCTTGTCGCCCACGTGCATGCCGTAGTTGTCATTGATCACGTGCATTCGGTTGGTATCGATAGCCAGCGCGCTCCACCAGCGCTGGGCGCTGCCGGACTGCCGCAGCGTGCTTTGCACGCGATGCTCGAAGGCAGGGCGGTTGAGTAGTCCCGTCAGGCTGTCGTAACTGCCGGCTATGACGGTCGCCACGCGCTGCGCCAGGAGCTCCGTGAGGCGCGCCTGGCGTGGGGAGAACTCGGGCATGGTCAGCGGCCGGAACAAGGCCAACACGCCGATGGCGCGCTCGTCCGAGCGCGCGATCGGGCAGGACAGCACCCGGTAGGAATGGGCGTCGTTGCCGGCCTTGAGCTTCATGTTATTCACGATGACCGGCTCGTTGCTGATCTGCGCGGTCGACATCAGGTGTTTGTGCGCGCGCGCCACCAGGCTCGCGTCGATGGCGTGCTTCGGTTCACGCCGCACCATCACGAGACCTTTTTCCGGCACGATGATCGCGGCCAGACCACTTTGAATGCGTTCGACTGCAGCGCGCAGGATCGTCTTGAGCTCATCGCCTCCGCCCTCATCGTTGGGCGCTTCGCCGGAACTGACCGAGAGCAGCATGTCCAAGTCGCCTTCCTGCTCGGCGAGCGAGACATTGAGGCTCTGAATCTGTTCCCGGTTCATCAGCTCGCGCGCCAGAATCTCGAGCGCCGGGCGCACCAGCGCGTGCACGAAGGCGACCGTGCGCTGCTCGGTCTGCGAGCCCGCCTTACAACGCAGCATGACGGCCGCGCGCGGCGGCGTGGGCGCGCTCTCACCGGCGCGCCACAGCCAGAAGATGTACATCGGCTCGCCATCGTTCACCAGCACGCCGGGAGTGTCGGGCTGCTCGCAGGCGGTCTGCATGGATTCGGCGATCAGCTTCGGGAGCGCGGCGTTGGCGACCATGTCGCTCGACCAGATCACCTCGCCGTGCGCGTCGAAAATCGACACGCCGGTCAGGCGCGGGAGCAGCGCGCGCAGCAGCCGCGTGTAGGACTCGTAGTCGGCCACGCCCTCGGCTGCGGTTGGTGTCGGGGTATCGGAATTCATGGATAAATTGCCACGGACAGCATCGGGCAAAGCGGGTTTTCCGACCTAGACCGGGTTCGCGCTTTAGTCAAATAGAGGAAAACTGAGTAGGGCTGCGCCGAACGCGCAACTGTGACGCAGGTCTCAGCCGCCTTGAGGTGCTAAGGACGGCGCTGCCGGAACCACGGTCGCGGGTCGATCGGCTTGCCGCCGCGGCGGATTTCGAAGTAGAGCTGCGGCTCCGGACGGCCGCCGGTATCGCCAGCCGAGGCGATGACATCGCCGGCTGCGACCGACTCGCCGGCCGAGCGGCGCAGTTGATCGTTGTAGCCGTAGAGGCTTAAGTAGCCCGAGCCGTGATCGACGATTGCAAGGAGGCCTAAGCCCGGCAGCCAGTCGGCATAGATCACGCGGCCTGCGGCGACGGCGCGCACGGGAGCGGCGCGCTCCGTGGCCACCACCATGCCGTCCCAGTCCACACCGCTCGCACGGGTCTCGCCGTAACTGGCGACCACGCGACCTGACACCGGCCAGTCGAGCCGTCCGCGCAGCCGGCCAAATGCGCTGCGCTCATCGGTCGGCGCGCTCGGCGGTACGGCACGCGCCAGCTCGCGCAACAGCTGCTCGAGGTCGGCCTGCTGCGCGCGCAGTCGCGCGAGGCTCGCCTGACGCGAGCGCGCTTCGACCTGAAGATTGGTCAGCGCCGTCTTGCGTTGCGCGCGCCCGGCCTCCAGTTGCGACAGACGCTGCTGCTTGGCCACGTGCAGCTGCTCGAGTGCCTTCTCCTGTTCCGCCAGCGCTGCATCCAGCTCATCGATCCGCTTGACCTGCTGCGCGATGCCCTCGATTTGCGCAGCGCGCGCCCGTCCGAAATAGCCGTACCAGGTGAACATACGCGCCACCGCCGCCGGGTCGCGCTGATTCAACAACAACTGCAGAGGTTCGTGCCGGCCGATCTGGTAGGCCACCTGCAGCTGGATGGCGAGCGTGGCGCGCTCGTGGTCCAGGGAGGCACTCACGCGCGCGCGCTCATCGGCCAGGTCCGAGCGCTGCTTGCTGTGTGCCGCCTCCTGCGTGCGCAGGTCATCGAGGTCCGACTGCGCCGCGCTCACGGCCAGTTCCGCGCTGCGCAAGTTCTTGGAAAGGCGGTCGCGCTCGACCGCATCGCGCCCGACGTCGCGGCTGACGCGCTCGATGCGTTCCTTCAGGGCCTTGAGCTGCGCCTGGGTCTGATCGGCGGACGGTGCGGCCGCGGGCAGCGGCTGCGCCCCGAAAGAGAGCAGGATCAGCAAATTCGGCAGGAAAATCAGCGCTCGCGACGGTGCCATACGGAAAAGTCTAACGCAGCAAGGCTATAATGCGCGGCCCGCTTGAACGCGGCGGTCAGTTTAACCCTAAGGCCCGGAAACACACGCTCCATGCAGCGCCTGCTTGAATACACCGCCCACCACCCGAGCTTGAGCCTGCTCGCGGTCGCGGCGTTCATTGCCGTACTGATCTACGAGCTGCGCGAGCGCAGCCAGCAGGCCGGCGCGATCTCGCCCCAGGACGCGGTGCGGCTGATGAACCAGGGCGCGGCGCTCTTGGACGTGCGCCCGAGCGAGCAGTATGCGGAAGGGCACATCCGCGGAGCGCGCAGCCTGCCCGTGGAGCGGCTCACCGAGGGTCTCGAGAGCCTCAAGCGCTACAAGGATAAGCCGGTCATCGTCTATTGCGAGCGCGGTGGAAGTGCCTCGGCGGCGATCCGCCAGCTTACGCAGCAGGGTTTTGGCAAGGTGGTCAACTTGCGCGGGGGCTTAAGTGCCTGGCGCGCCGAACAGCTGCCGCTGGCGCGCGACTAGTACGCGCGGCGGTTTTGCGCGCGGCCTCCTCAAGCCCTAGCTATGGCGGTACCGAAGATCGAAATGTATGCCACCTCCTGGTGCCCGTACTGCGAGTACGCGCGAACGCTGTTGCGCGGCAAGGGCGTGGCTTTCGAGGAGATCAGTCTCGAGGAGCAGCCCGAGCGGCGCGCCGAGATGATCCATCGCAGCGGCCGCCACACGGTGCCACAGATCTTTATCGGCGAGCGCCACATCGGCGGCTCGGACGATTTGGCCGACCTCGATGCCGAGGGCGGCCTCGATGCGCTGCTTAACGGCGCGCCAAACGATCATTGAATGGACGTTAATTTTTAAGGAAGAGCAACGATGAGCATCGAATCCCCCCAACCCGGCAATGACGTCGCCGCAGGCAGCGGCATTACGCTGTCCATGCAGGCGGTCTACCTGAAGGACTGTTCCTTCGAGGCCCCCCAGGGCCCGCGCGTCACCGGCGAGTGGAGTCCGCAGATCGGCCTCGACATCAATACGTCGGTCAGCAACATCACCGGCGACCTGCACGAGGTGCTGCTCACCGTGACCGTGTCGGCCAAGCAGGGCGAGCAGACCATGTTCCTGGCCGAGGTCAAGCAGGCCGGCGCCTTCCTGATGCAGGGCCTGGCCGAGCCTGATTTCCGGCGCGCGGTCGGCGTGGTGTGTCCGAACGTGCTGTTCCCGTACGCGCGCGCGGTGGTCTCGCACCTGGTCAGCCAGGGCGGTTTCCCGCAGTTGCTGCTGCCGCCGGTCAACTTCGAGCTGCTGTTCACCTCCGGCACCGCCCAGGCGGCGAGCGCCGCCACGAATTGAGCGCGAACGCCGAGCTGCCCTCGCGGATTGCGGTGCTCGGCGCCGGCTCCTGGGGCACGGCACTGGCCATCCAGTGCGCGCGTGCCGGCCACGCGGTGCGGCTGTGGGGACGATCCAAGGAGCAGTGCGCGGCGATGGAGCGCGACCGCGCTAACCTTCGTTATCTCCCGCAGGCGCAGTTCCCCGAAAATCTGAAGGTCGCGAGCTCTCTCGCGGAGGCACTCGCGGGCGCGGAGGACGTACTGATTGTGGTTCCCAGTCACGCCTTCCGCGAGATGCTGAGCGCGCTGCGTGACCTGCTTACCGATGGCCAGCGGCTGTGCTGGGCCACCAAGGGGTTCGAGATCACCAGCGGGCGTTTGCCCGCCGAGGTGGCGCGCGAGGTGCTGGGCACCGGACGGATGACCGCGGTGCTCTCAGGCCCGACCTTCGCGCGCGAGGTGGGCGCAGGACTCCCCACGGCGATGACCATTGCCTCGCAAGATGCGGATTATGCCGAGCAGCTCGCGCACGACTTCTCGACGCCCGCGTTTCGCGCCTACACCTCAACCGACATCATCGGCGTGGAAGTCGGCGGCGCGGTCAAGAACGTGCTCGCCATCGGCGCCGGGCTCTCCGACGGCTTAGGATTCGGGGCCAACTCGCGCATCGCGCTGATCACGCGCGGGCTGGTCGAGATGACGCGCCTCGGGGTGACGCTCGGCGCGCAGCGCGAAACCTTCATGGGACTGGCGGGGCTGGGCGATCTGGTGCTGACCTGCACGGACGATCAGTCGCGCAACCGGCGCTTCGGCCTGCTGCTCGCCAAGGGCCTCAACAGCGAGGCGGCGCTCCGCGAGATCGGCCAGATCGTCGAAGGCTACGGGGCCGCGCGCGCACTGCACGAGGTGGCGCAACGCGAGCGCGTCACCATGCCGATCAGCGCCGGCATCTACGGCGTGCTCTACGCGGGCTTGCCGGCGGACGAGGTGGTGCGCGGACTGATGATGCGACCGATCCGGCCGGAATTCGACTGACGCTTCGCATTGGCGCTAAAGGCGCCGCGCTCAACCAAAGTCCAGCTGCCGCCACGCCTCGTAGACCACGAGCGCGACGGCGTTGGACAGGTTCAGGCTCCGGTTACTCGCCCGCATCGGAATATTCAGGACATTCTCTGGGCTGAAACCCACCAGCACCGAGTGCGGTAGTCCGCGTGTTTCTTGGCCGAACAGCAGCGCATCGCCGCGCTGAAAGCGCGCCGCGGTGTAGGGACGAGATCCCGCGGTCTCGATCGCATACACCCGCGTACCATCGAGTGTGGCCAGGCAAGAGCGCAGATCCTCGTGCAGCCTCACTTCTGCGAGATCGTGGTAGTCCAGGCCCGCGCGCCTGAGCTCGCGCTGCTCGAGATTGAAGCCTAAGGGCTTGATCAGGTGCAGCCGGGAGCCGGTATTCGCGCACAGGCGAATGACATTGCCGGTATTGGGCGGGATCTCCGGCTGGAACAGAATCACCTCAAACATGAGGGCGTTTCGGGCGATAATAAGCTTCCATGAGTGCGCCGATTCCCGCCGCCGCCAGCGCGCCCTCCGGCACGCCTTCCGCCGTGCTGGCGACCCGCTTTTGCGGGCTGGAGCTCACCTCGCCCATCGTGCTGCTGTCGGGCTGCGTGGGGTTCGGTGAGGAATACACCCGCATCGCCGGCTTCTCAAATCGCGACGCCGGCGCCATCGTGCTCAAGGGCACCACGGGCGCGGCCCGCCTCGGCAATCCTCCCCACCGCATCGCCGAAACCCCGGAGGGCATGCTCAATGCCATCGGCCTGCAAAATCCGGGCGTCGAGCACGTGGTCAAGAATATCCTGCCGACGCTTGATTTCAGCGAGACGCGTTTCTTCGCCAATGTCTGCGGCTCGGTGATCGAGGAGTACGTGGAGGTGACGCGGCGCTTCGATGATTCGCCGATCGATGCCATCGAGATCAACATTTCCTGCCCCAATATCAAGGAAGGCGGGGTGCAATTCGGCAATGTACCGGAGATGTCGGCGCGCGTGGTGGCCGCGTGCCGCGCGGTCACGCGCAAGCCGCTGATCACCAAGATGTCGCCGAACCAGACCGACATACGCGAAAACGCGCGCCTGTGCGTCGAGGCCGGGACCGATGCCTTCGCCGTCATCAATACCGTAACCGGCATGGCGATCGACGCGCGCACGCGCAAGCCGGTGCTGGGCAACGTGCAGGGGGGCCTGTCGGGTCCGGCGATCAAGCCGATCGCGCTGCTCAAGGTGCGCGAAGTCTACGAAGTCGCCAGCAAGCACAACATCCCCATTATCGGGCAGGGTGGCATTGCCAATGCCACCGATGCGATCGAGTTCATGATCGCCGGGGCGAGCCTTATCGGCGTGGGCACGGCGTTGTTCTACGAGCCGCTGATCTGTCCTAAGATCAATCAGGGCCTGGCGGACTATGTAGGCGAGGCGCAGCTCGGAAATGCGCAGCAGCTGGTCGGAACGCTGCGGGGATAAACACACATGAACGTCACCGAGGAACTCGAACGGCTGCAGGCGCTGCGCGAGCGCGGCGCCATCAGCGAGAGTGAGTTTGCGCAGGCCAAGGCGCGGGCCCTCGGCGCGGCGGGAGCGCCGGTCCACGACAGCTTTCTGCACCGGCTCACCCTCTCGAGCACCGATCGGGTCATCGGCGGGGTATGCGGCGGACTGGGTGCGCACACGGGCCTGCCCTCGTGGGCCTGGCGCGTGATCTTTTGCATCAGCACCATCTACTTCGGCATCGGCCTGCTCTTCTACCTGCTGCTGTGGATCTTCATACCGACCTCACCCGCACCGCCCAAGCCTCCGCAAACCGGCTAAGCCCATAAGTGGCGCCCGTCGATCTGTTGCGCTTCCTGTCGCTGGCGGCGATCTGGGGCTCCTCTTACATGTTCATGCGCATCTCGGCGCCTGCATTCGGGCCGGTGTCGCTCGTGCTGCTGCGCTTAGGAGGCGCAACAGTGTTCTTTCTGCCCTGGCTCCTGAGGGCACCGGTGCGCACGCTGATCCGGCTCCACCTCGGCGGGCTCTTGCTGCTCGGCGCACTGAACTCGGCGATTCCTTTCACGCTCCTGGCCTTCGCGACCGTGCGGCTGCAGGCCGGCTACACGGCCATTCTGGGCGCCACGGTGCCCATGTTCGCGGTCGCCATCGATGCACTGTGGTGGCATCACCCACTGAACCGCCAACGTTTGATCGGTCTGGCGCTGGGATTGCTCGGCGTGGGCCTGCTGGCGCTCGATCAACTCGACTTTGCCGCCGGCGGTAAGGGCTGGGCGGTGCTCGCCTGCCTGGCGGGCTCAGCCTGCTACGCCTGCGCGGCACACTTCGGCAAGCGCCACTTTGCGGGAACTCCCGCGATGCTGCCTGCGGCCGGCAGCATGCTGGCCTCCACCGTGCTTGTGACACCGCTCGGGCTTTGGTTGTGGCCCGCGGTTACGCCACCTCCGACGGACTGGCTGGCCGCCGGCGCGCTGGCGATCCTGTGCACAGCCTGCGCCTACCTGCTGTACTACAAGCTGATTTCCCGCATCAGCGCCACGACGCTAACAGGTGTAGCTTTCGTGATCCCGGTGTTCGGTGTGTTCTGGGGCGCGCTGCTCCTGCACGAGCAGGTGACCGCGCGCATCGTGGCGGGCATGCTCATTACGCTGCTGGGCACGGCGTTCACAACCGGATTGATAACGCGCAGCCATCGCGCGTTGCCGTAAATCCACTCATGCGCG
>Ga0070667_100001093_pt1 | contig 24858 bp, 19 predicted proteins | sample KBSS33metaG_FD_64659 | JGI IMG/M metagenome (GOLD analysis project Ga0070667, IMG submission 64659) | Switchgrass rhizosphere microbial communities from Kellogg Biological Station, Michigan, USA - KBS S3-3 metaG | ecosystem: Host-associated > Plants > Roots > Rhizosphere > Soil ... | reverse complement strand
CACGCTCGCGTGGGCATCTCCCAGCAGGGCATAGGCGATCGCCTGGTCGTTGGCGAACCAAAAGTTGGTTCCCCGGCGCTGGCGAACGGCGTAGTTCATGGCGGCAAGAGTCGCGCGCAACAGTTTCTCGCCCTTTGGACGATCACCGCTGGAAATCAATACTTCCGCGAGCGCGACACAGAAAGCGCCGGTGTCGAGCTGTGTCGGCAAGATGGGCGCTCCAGTCGCGCTCCAGGAAAGGCCGCAGAGCTTTTCCAGAGTCGCGTGCGCCGGCCCGTATTGTTTACTCTTGTGAGCATCCACCCGCATGGCCAGTGCGGCTCGCCCTCCGTCAAGCACCATTATGGTGCCGTCGGCGAGCGCACCGTAAATGACTTGCGCGGCCTGGTGCCAGTCGCCTTGAGATATGAATATGGCCAATTGGTTTATGGGCAGCCGGTGCGGAGCCTCATCGGCCACTTGGCGGGCGGCCGTCACATCACCCAGGATCACATAGTCAAGGATGAGTGAGCGGCGGCCCCAATCATTGAGGGGATCCATCTTGAGGGCGCGTTCGTAGTCCGTCGCGGCCTCTGCCAGGCGCCCGTACGCGACCAACACCACTTCGCTCCGGAATATCAGGGCTGGCACGTACTGGGGATGGGCGGCCAGTACTTGATCCAGCAGCGCGCGAGCGGTGCGGCCGTCACCGCGGCCGTAGAAAATGGCCTTGGCTTGCAACATGCCGTACTTGGGTTCAAGCGGGTCGAGCTGGCGGGCGTGCGCAAGTGCGGCCAGGACCTCATCGAGCCGGGCGGGGTTGTCAAACAGCAATTCGACAAGCGCGTCATATCCGCGAGCGGAGTTTGGATTCAGTGCAAGACCTCGCCGGTAATCGCTTTCCGCGCCTTTCGGATCACCGTAGGCGCGCAAGCGTCCGCGTTCGATGTAGGCCTGAGCGTTTTTAGGATCCAGGGTCAGGGCCTGCTCGATCAGCACCTTGGCCTCGGCTTTAGCGGCCTCGAAATTCGCCAGGCGCGTCTCGGTGACGTGGAATTCCGCGTACTTGAGTTTGGCAGTTGCCAGTTCCACGTATGCCGGGGCGTAGTTGGGATCGAGCTTAAGGACCCGCTCGAAATCCTGGGCAGCTTCTTGGACATCGGTCAGCCGTTCTGAGGCCATTTTCGCCCGGCCCTGAAGAAATACCAGGTAGGCATCTGAGTTCTGCGTGCCGGTGCTGCGCGGGGCGGATCCGCCCAACAGTGACACCTTAAGCGCCTTTACGACGGCCGCTGAAATTTCATCCTGGATGCGAAACACGTCGCCAAGCTCGCGGTCATAGGTTTCCGACCAAATCTGGTAGCCATTGTCGGCGCGCTCCAGCTGCGCAGTGACGCGCAGGTGGTTACCCACCTTGCGGACGCTCCCTTCGAGCACATGCGCCACCAGCAGCTGGCGGCCAATGGTCTTTACATCAACCGCGTGACCCTTGAACGAAAATGCTGAACTTTTTGCTGCGACCTGCAGGCCGGGCACTTTGCTGAGCAGATTAAGCAATTCCTCCGCCAGGCCGTCGGAAAAATAGTCCTGGTTCTTTTGTGCGCTCAGATCAACAAACGGCAGCACCGCGATCGAGTGCTCCGGAATCACAGCCGCGGTCGGTGCAATAACCCTGGGAGTCGCGACTTGCGCTGCGCGGTTCAGAAAACGGCCGGCGAACAGCGCCGCCGTCAGCGCTGCAAGGGCTGCGATGACAATGATCGCGGTTTTCTGTCTGCTTCGGCTTGAGCTCGGAGCTGCAGCCGGGCCTGCAGCGCGGCGCGCCGAAATCGGCTTCTCGGTGCCCGCCAGCAATGCGGCAACACGCTGCGCAAACGGGGCGGGTGTCTGTCCCGCTGGAGCGCGTGTCCACTGCACGGTGCGGAATTTCTCCGGAACGCGCGCCGCGACATCGGAGGTGTCGTCGATGACCACCGGAAACAGGAACGCCGCATCGTCCGCCATCAGGTAGGAGCGGTCGACTGCCAGTTTCCACTCCAGACGAAAGTAGCCCTCGGTGCGGGCATCGGTATGCGCCGAGATTATTGGCACGAAAAGCCCGCAGTCGTGGATCTGCTGGCGGATCTTGTGGTCCCACACGTCCCCGCCGCGTAGTTCGCTTTGGTCGAACCAGACTTCAATCCCTGCGCTCTGCAGCGTCTCGCAGATGCGCCGGGCCGCCTCCGTATCTTGCGAGGCGTAGCTTAGGAACACAGCCTTCGAAGGCTCATTCATCGAAGAATTGCCTGTCGCCCCGCACGGGCAGTTTCCGGCACGAAGTTGGCACCCTGGCTCTACCCCGGGCGGCTCGCCTGTGTCGGCGCGCCCCCGGAATCATCATCGCAATAGGGATGGCACGCCCGCAAGCCAGCAGCCGCGCGCTGTCCTAGGATGGGCCAACCGGAGCACCGGCTCCTGCGTGCGCTGCCCGGGACGGGCTATTGCGAATTGGCACCCGTCCCTCGGCGCGCATGCGCTCGAGCTGCTGCTGCTCGTGCAGCCGCTTGGCCTTGATTGCAGCCATCTGATTTTGGAATTCAGGAGCGGCGCGCACCCGGTCGAAGGCCGGATCTACATCAATAAGTGACCATGTCGAAACGTACCCTCCGTTGACCGCCTTCTTGACCGCCGTCAGGGCCGCCTTGCGATCATCCAGAAGCGCTAGGGCGGTGGCACGATCGATCAGGTACCAGACTTCGCCACGCCTTAGTGTGTGCGCGACGTAATCCATATCGGCAAGACTCGCCTTTAGCAATCTTATTGCCCTGTCCCGATCGCCACTGCCGACCAACATATCGGCCAGCGCCACACTTGCGTAGCCGAAACCCATCTGCGAGGGGAGCGCGGGAACACCCGCAGCGTTCCAGCTCACCCCACACATGCGCTCAAGTACCGCACGAGGTCGGGAGAAATCGTGTCTCAGATGAGCATCCATGCGTAGAGCAAAAACCGCGTACGGCTCGCTGACAGGTGTCATGGTCCCGTCGGCGAACGAAGCGTAGGCGATTGCCGCCGCCTGGCTCCAGTCGCCGGCCACTATCGACAGTTGCAATCTTTGTATGGGAAGGCGGTGTGGTGCCTCATCAGCAACCTGGCGTGCGGCAAGCGCATCGCCAATGTCGGCATAGTTCTGGATCAGTTCCCGACGTGTCCAGTCCGAGAGCGGGTCGAGCTTGAGGGCTTGCTCGCCGTACATGACCGCATCAGCGTAGTTGCCTTCGAAACGCCGCACATCGGACAGGCGCATCAAACCTGGCTGGTAGAGCGGGTAACGAGCCACGACCCCGGTCAATAATGCGTCGGCGTCGCGAAGATTGCCGCGTCCGAACTGCAGAAAGATCGCCTTGAGCACGTCATATTTCGGCTCGAGCGGATCAAGCCGTTTCGCACGCGCCAGCATGACGAGCGCCTCATCACGCCGGCCCGGGTCTTCGTACAACACACTGGCCAGCCCGTCATAGCCGCGCGCCGAATTCGGATTCAGCTCAATGCCGCGGCGATAGTCCTGTTCCGCGCCCTCGAGGTCGCTAAAGGCTCGCAGGTACCCCCGCTCAATGTAGGCCTGCGCATCCTCGGGGTTTAGCGCGAGTGCGCGCTCGATCAGGAGTTTGCCCTCATCGATGGCCAACCCGAACGCGGCCGGGCGATTGGCCGTGATCTCGAACTCCGCAAGCTGCAGCTTTGCGGTGGTCAGTTCGACGTAGGCGGGACCATAGTTCGGATCAAGCTTGAGGGCACGCGCGAAGTCGTTCGCTGCCAGTTGGGTGTCGGTCAGTCTTTGGGTCGCCATTTTGGCGCGACCCTGCAGAAAGACCAGATAGGCCTCCGAGCTTTGGGTGTTCAGGCTGCGCGGCGCCGCGCCGCCGAGCAACGAAACCCGGAGGGCCTTCACCACCGCGCCGGCAATCTCGTCCTGGATACGGAACACATCTCCCAGCTCGCGATCGTAAGATTCCGACCAGATCCGGTTGCCGCTGTCCGCGCGCTCCAGTTGCGCTGTGACGTGCAGATGATTGCCGACCTTGCGCACGCTCCCTTCGAGCACGTGGGCGACCATCAATTGTCGGCCTATGCTGGGTATATCGACGTCTCGTCCCTTGAACGAGAAGGCCGAAGTGCGCGCCGCGACCTGCATCCCAGGCACCTTGCTCAATAGGTTAAGCAGCGCCTCGGACAGGCCGTCGGAGAGGTATTCCTGATCTTTGCGCTCACTGACGTTCTTAAACGGCAGCACCGCGATGGAATGCTCAGGGATGTCGCTGGCGGCGCTGGCTGCTACTTTCCCGGGCGTCAGCGCGCCACCGGGTAACCGGGTCATCGTCATGCGCCAGGCTAACGCGCCCAGCGCCACAACCAACAGCGCCGCCGCTACCGCAATGACCGGCATGCGGTTTGGGGTGCGTGCTGGCGAGCCGCCGTAATATCGTGGCGCGCGCGCTTGGCGGATGTTGCCGGACAGAAGTGTGCTCACTTGCCGGCAGAAATCCGCCGGAGCAACACCCGCTGGCAGGCGCGCCCACTGCACATTCCGGAACACTTCGGGTACCCGGGCGCTGGCTTCGGACGTGTCGTCGATCACAACCGGCAGCAGAAAGGGTGCGTCATCGGCCATCAGGTGGGAGCGATCCACCGCCAGCTTCCATTCCAGGCGGAAGTAACCTTCAATGCGCTCGTCGGTGTGCGCGGAGATAACAGGTATGAACAGTGAGCAGTCGTGGATCTGCTGGCGGATCTTGTGATCCCAGACATCGCCACCGCGAAGTTCGCTCTGATCGAACCAGACCTCAATACCGGCGGCGCGCAGTCCCGCGCACAGGCGGCTTGCGGCCTCCGCATCCTGCGAGGCGTAGCTCAGGAATACGGCCCTTGACGGCTCGCTCATCGACAAATTGCCTGTTGCCTTCGCATGGGCCGCTGATGTTCCTGGGGAATTGCACCTTAACTTGAAGTGCGGCGAAATGCATTTTCCCGGCACCGCGCGGACTTCGTTGGAGCTACGGTCTGGGCGCGCTTCGTGACATGATGGGCGCCGGTAAGGTCGTTGCTCAATTAATGGGGAGGCACCGATGGGTTCTCGATCACTATTCAGCTGGCTGGTGTGCTGCGCACTGCCGTTCGTGGCGCTAGCCGCCGTCGGCCCGTTAAGTGCTGCGCCCTTCGATCTGGTCATCACGCACGGGCGCATCATCGATGGGACCGGCTCGCCGTGGTACTCGGGCGATGTGGGCATCCGCGCTGGAAGGATCGCAGCCATCGGCGAGTTGGGCGCCGAACCCCGCACGCGCACCATTGATGCTCAGGGCATGGTGGTGGCGCCTGGCTTTATCGACATGCTGGGCCAATCGGAGGAGTCCATCCTGGTCGATCCGCGCCTGCCATCGAAGATCTACCAGGGCATCACCACGGAGATCACCGGGGAAGGTGAGTCCGCTGCGCCGCTCAATGACGGCATCCTCAAGGCGCGCGCGCTCAAGTACCGGCACTATCACATCACGCCGACCTGGCGCACGCTGGGCGAGTATTTCGCCCATGTCGAGAAGCAGGGTATGGGCATCAACCTCGCCAGCTACGTCGGCGCCACTACAGTGCGGGAGATGGTGCTCGGCTACGAGGACCGGCAACCTAACAGCGCGCAGCTGCAGCAGATGCAGGAACTGGTGCGCGCAGCAATGCGCGAGGGCGCCGTGGGCGTTTCCACCTCCCTCGAGTATCCGCCGGCACCCTATGCGCACACCGAGGAAATTATCGCTCTGGCCGCAGCGGCCGCACCGTTTGGCGGCATCTACGCAACCCACATGCGCAGCGAGGGCGATGCCATCATGGCATCGCTCGATGAAACCGTGCGCATCGGCCGCGAGGCCCACATTCCCGTGGAGATCTGGCACATCAAGGTGGCCGGCAAGGCCAACTGGGGACGCATGCCGGATGTCATCCGGGTGATCAATGCCGCCCGGGCCTCGGGCATCGATATTTCGGCCAACACCTATGCTTACACCGCCTGGTTTAACGACATGACGGCGTTCCTGCCGCCCTGGGTGTATGACGGCGGACGGGAGAAACTGATCGCGCGGCTCAAGGATCCGGATGCGCGCGCCCGCATGCGCAAGGAAATGCTCGAACCTTCGAGCAATTGGGACAACGAGTGGCAGGAAATCGAGGGTCCGGAAGCCGTGATGATCGGATTTGTCCAGAATCCCGACCTGCAGCAATTCCAGGGCAAGCGCTTGAGTGATGTGGCCAAGATCTGGAACAAGGACCCGATCGATGCGCTGTTCGACCTGCTGATCGCCGATCAGGGCTACACCCAGAATGCGGTGTTCGGCATGACCGAGCCGGCGGTGCTGCTCGCCCTGCAGCAGCCTTGGGTATCGATAGACAATGATTCGCAGGGCACCTCGCCCGAGGGGCTCCTTGGTCAGGAGCATCCGCATCCGCGCGCCTACGGCACGTTCCCGCGGATCCTCGCCAAGTACGTGCGCGAGGAGAAGGCACTCACGCTCGAGGATGCCATCCGCAAGATGAGCGCGCTGCCCGCGCAGCGCATGCGGCTCACCGAACGTGGAGTGCTCAAGCAGGGGTTGTGGGCGGATGTGGTGGTGTTTGATCCGGCCACGATCAAGGACCTGGCGACCTTTGAACATCCGAATCAACTTTCCCAGGGCATGCAGTACGTGCTGGTCAACGGCACGCCCGTGATTGACGCGGGCAAGATGACCGGCAAGCTCCCCGGCAAAGTGCTGCGGGGCGCGGGTTACCAACCGCCGAAGCCTGCCACTTAGGAAATATTCGCCATGACGGGAGCGCGGCTGCCACCCACGGAGTTGAAGGAAATCACCTCCGGCACGCTCGATCATTACCAGCAGAACGCCGAGGTGTTTCGCGCGGCCACGGCCGATCACGACGTCAGCCAGAACATCGACGCGCTGCTCCGGCATATTCAGGGGCCGCCGCCGTACACGATCCTGGATTTCGGCTGCGGCCCCGGCCGCGACCTAAGGGCCCTGACGCATCGGGGACATCGGGCTATCGGGCTGGAGGGGAGCAGCGCGTTCGTGGAGATGGCGCGCAAGGATTCCGGGTGTGAGGTCTGGCAGCAGGACTTCCTCAAGCTCGAGCTGCCCGCGGCATACTTCGATGGCATTTTCGCCAATGCCTCGCTCTTTCATGTGCCGGCGCAGGAACTGCCGCGCGTGCTGAAGGAACTGCGTGCGGCGCTCAAGCCGGGCGGCGTGCTGTTCAGTTCCAATCCGCGCGGTGAGAATGAAGAGAACTGGCGGGGCGGGCGCTACGGCTCCTTCCACGACTGGCCCGCGTGGCGCGGATTCCTGACGGGGGCGGGTTATACCGAACTTGAGCATTACTATCGTCCGACGGGCCTCACGCGCGCCGAGCAGCCGTGGCTGGCCAGCGTGTGGCGCCGCTAACACGCCTTTAAGTGGTCGGGCGGCGGCCCCTTGGCTATGCTAGCGACATACGAGCCTCCTAAAAGCGGCCCAGCGAATTTTTGGTTTCAATCATTGTGGGGAATCACATGAAAACAGTTGCCTTCCTGCTGCTGGCCGCGAGCGCCAGCTGGACCATTCAGCCAGCTCTCGCAGATGCTCCCGGAGCTGCGCACAGCGAAAGTTGCAAGGCCACCTCCAAGGAGGAGATTGCCGCGCTCTTCGACCGCTGGAACGCGTCGCTCCAGACCGGCGATCCGCACAAAGTCGTGGCCAACTACGCCGAGCACTCGATCCTGCTGCCGACGGTCTCCAACAAGCCGCGGCTGACGGCGGCCGAGAAGGACGATTACTTCGAGCATTTCCTCGCCAACAAGCCCTCGGGCAAGATCGACATGCGCGAGATTGATCTCGGCTGCAACTCGGCGGTCGATGCCGGGCTCTACACCTTCACGTTCGCCAAGACCGGCGATGTGGTGCACGCCCGCTACACCTACACCTATCATTGGGATGGCAAGCAGTGGCTCATCACCAGCCACCACTCTTCGGCCATGCCTGAGAAATAGCCGCTGCAGTTCTCGAGAGCCATCGCCCGCCTTCCGGGCGGAAGTTACGCGAACGGTCTGACCTCGGCCGGGCTCGGGCGCCCGGATTTGCAGCGTGCGCTGGCGCAGCACGCCGCCTACTGCCTCGCACTGCGCGAATGCGGGCTGGAAGTCACGGTGCTTCCGCCCGATGAGCGCTTTCCCGACGGGACCTTCGTTGAGGACACCGCGGTGGTGGCCGAGCGCGCGGCGGTCTCGAGCCGGCCCGGTGCACCCACCCGACAGGGTGAGGCGCCTGCGATCGCGGCCAGGTTAGGGCTCCTTAGGTCCGATATCGAGCACATCAAGGTGCCCGGGACCCTCGATGGCGGCGATGTCTGCCAGGTCGATGAGCATTTCCTGATCGGCCTGTCGGCGCGGACCAACGAAGCCGGTGCCACGCAGCTGGCGGATATCCTCAAGCGCCATGGCTACACGGCCTCGCTCATCGATATCCGCTCACACCCGACCTTGCTGCACCTGAAATCGGGCGTCGCCTATCTGGGTGACCGGCGCTTCACGGTCTCGAGCGATGCCCCGGAGTTTGAGGGGCTGGAGGGCTACGAGCGGATCGAAGTGGCTGATGATGAGGCCTATGCGGCCAACTGCGTGCGTGTCAATGACAGCGTACTGCTCGCGGCCGGATTTCCGAAGCTGGCTGCGAGGCTCAAGTCCCTAGGCTATGCGGTGCGTAGCCTGGAGATGTCGGAGTTTCAGAAAATGGACGGGGGCTTGAGTTGTCTTTCGATTCGGTTTTAGGTTAGAGATCCGCTCCTTAAGAACCTGCGCGGCGATCCGCACTACCAATCCATGCTGGCAGTCGCCAAACTGAATTAAGATAGCTTCCTCGTCTTGAAAAATACGGCGTTGCACGCCGAAGGGATGTCCATGAATTCAGCAGCCCGTCTCGTAGCGCTTTGCGTCGTGCTGGCCGCGCCTGCCGCGTTCGCCCAGAGCCCAGGTCCTTTGGCCCCCGCCGGCGTCATGCCGGTTCCCATCGCCAAGGACAAGCCTTACCCGGGCCAGATCCATCTGGACGTGGACGCCTCGGACACCGTGCAACGCGTGATCCGAGTGCACGAGACGGTTTCAGGGATAAACGGCGAAACCGTTTTGCTCTATCCGAAATGGCTCCCGGGCACGCATGCGCCCGACGGGCCGATTCAGCAGATCGCGGGCCTGAAGATTTCGGCTGGAGGGGCGAGCGTCCCATGGACGCGTGATCCGGCCGATGTTTACGCCTTCCGGGTGCACGCCGGAGCGGGCGTGAAATCCATCGAAATCGAATTCCAATATTTGTCGGCACCGGGCGATGCCTTTGGCTACCTCGAGATGAGCCGCGATCTGCTGATCATGGAATGGAACAACGTGGTGCTCTACCCGGCGGGATATTTCGTGCGCCAGATCCCGGTGGTGGCAACGCTCAAGCTTCCCGCCGGCTGGCAGTCGGCCACGGCCCTGGAGACCGCAAGTAGCAATGGTTCACAAACCACCTATAAGAGTGTGGGACTTGAGACTCTGATCGATAGCCCGCTGTTCGCGGGCCGTTATGCCAAGCGCTTCGAGCTTGACCCGGGTAGCCCGGCTCCGGCTTATCTCGACCTGTTTGCGGACCGTCCGGCGTTCCTCGAGGTCAAGCCCGAGCAGATCGAGGCGCACCGGAACTTGGTCAAGCAGGCCTATAAGGTGTTCGGCTCGCGCCATTACGCGCACTACGACTTCCTGTATTCGCTGACCGACCAGGTCTATCAGGAAGGGCTCGAGCACCAGCAGTCGAGCGAGAACGGCACCGACCCGAATACCTTCACCGACTGGGACAAACTGGCCTTCGAGCGCGACCTTTTGGCGCACGAGTACACACATTCCTGGAACGGCAAGTTCCGCCGCCCCGCCGATCTGTGGGTGCCGACCTACCACGTGCCCATGCAGGGAAGCCTATTGTGGGTCTACGAAGGACAGACGCAGTACTGGGGCAATGTATTGGCCGCGCGCTCAGGGCTGCGCACCAAGCAGCAGGCGCTCGATGCGCTGGCGGGCAACGCCGCCTACTACGAGATCCAGGCCGGCCGGCGCTGGCGCTCTTTGCAGGAAACGACCAATGATCCGGTCATGGATCCGGGCCGCCACCCGATTCCGTGGGTCAACTGGCAGCGCTTCGAGGATTACTACAGCGAGTCGGACCTGGTGTGGCTGGATGTCGACACGCTGATCCGCGAGCGCTCGCAGGGCAAGCGCTCGCTGGATGATTTTGCGCACGCGTTCTTTGGCATCAACGACGGCAGCACCGTGACGGTGACTTACACGTTCGAGGATGTGGTCAAGGCCTTGAATGCCGTGGAGCCCTATGACTGGGCAAAGTTCCTGCGCGAGCGCCTCGATGCCACCGGCAAGGGCGCGCCGCTCGACGGTCTGCGCCGCGGCGGCTACAAGCTGGTGTATACCGACACGCCGAGCGATTATCAGAGCGCCAGCGAGGGACAGAGCAAGCGCACCGGCCTGCTCAATTCAATCGGCCTGGAGATGAACGACAAGGACAAAGCCGGGAGCATTTCCGAGGTGGTCTGGGACGGCCCGGCCTTCAAGGCCAAGCTCACGCAGGGCATGCAGATCATCGCGGTCAACGGCATCGCCTATGAGGCCGACGTGCTCAAGGAGGCGATCACCGCCGCTAAGGGAACGAACGCGCCGATCGAGCTGATCGTGAAGTACGACGATCGTTATCTGGTGCTCAACATCGATTACCACGATGGTCTGCGCTATCCACACCTGGAGCGCGACACCTCAGTGCCTGCTCGCCTCGACGACATCTTGGCACCCCGCTAACCGGTACTGTCCATTTCGGACCTGCGAGCTCGCAGGTACTGGTCAAAAAGATGCGGCTGGCACGGGACGAAGGAGAATCCCGTGCCAGCCGCCGCCGATCCGGAAATCGGTTCCGCTACTTGCCGATTTCCTGGCTCACCACGTTTTCCTGCTGGTTGAGGGTCTGCTGGTCGAGCTTGGTGATATGGCCATTGTCCATGTGCGCCATGTCGCGCTCTTCCTGGCGAATGTCACGATCGTCCGTGTGCAGCGTTTGTGCCTGGGCCTTGGTGATCTGGCCATCCTGCACTTCGTTGTGGATGCGCTGGTTCTGATTGGCTAGGCGGTCGTTCACCTCGACGCGGCGCGGGTGATTCTTGTCCCACTGGCTGGTCGCGTGCGCGTCGCTGCGGATGTCCTTGCTTACCGCGTTTTCCTGCTGGTTGAGCGCCTGCTGGTCAAGCTTGGTGATGTGGCCATTGTCCATGTGCGCCATGTCGCGCTCTTCCTGGCGAATGTTGCGATCGTCTTTGTGGAGCGCGGCCGCCTGCGACTTGGATAGATCGCCATCCTTGAGGTCGCGATGGATCCGCTTGTCCTGATTCTCGAGGCGCTGGTTGACCTCGGCGCGGCGCGGATGATGTTGATCCCATTGCGGCTCTTCGGCCCGCGCGAGGCCGCAGGCTCCGCTGGTCAACACCAGCGCGGCTAGCGCGTTCAAGCCCAAGTTGGATGCTTTATACATAACAGCTCCTTTACGTTGGCTAAACACCGTGCAGTGATTTCAGCTGAAATCCGCACTTCTCTGGTGTTAACAACGTCGCATGCTGTCCTGCGCTGACGCGCATTACTCGGATGTAATGCGCACGGCATCCATGGAATTAGTCTTGGCGGGTCAAATATCAAGGCGCGCGGTGGCGCGCAAATTCACCGGAACGATCTAATTGGCTCCGGAAAGCCGCACTTCGGCGCGCGTGGTGCCACTGACCTTGCCGCCACCCGATTCGCCGATCACGACATGGAATGTGCGCGTGCTCGTGCGCGTCGAGTCCTTGATGATCGGGATGAGCAGGGTCGTGCTGCTTTGTCCAGCCTTCATGTGTTCTACGCGGCGGCCCCAGGAGACGAAATCGAGATCTGATTTGGCGGTGCCATTCTCGGTCCACCAGGTGAACTGCGCCTCGCCGCGCGTGCTCCCGCTCCGGCGCACCAGCACGTGCGCCGCCGAATCGCCGGGCTGCACGATGTACTGGTCGGCGGCCAGTTCGATGTTCGCTGGTGCCGCCGTGGCTTTTTCGGCGGGCGCGGGTTTTGGTATAGCGGGCACGGGCTTTGGGGCGGGCGCCGCTGAGGGCGCCGGCTTGAGCTCGCTCTTGGGCGGTTCCGTAACGACCGGTTCCGGCGGCGGCGCGGTGGGTGCGATAACCGCGGGCGGTGGCGCCGCGGTCAAAGGCGGACTGGCAGCGGCGCTCTCGGTCGGCGGCGTTGACGCAGTCTCGGGCGGGGTGATCGGAGCCGCGCTGCCGGTCTCGGAAGATGCAGTCGCTGGCGGCGCAGCGCTGGCTGGAACCTCGGTATCGGGCGTGCTGACCGGTGATGGTCGCAGCCAGGCGGGCAAGGAGGCGCGGATCTCGCTCCAGTTCCAATTCCACGAGAGCTGATGCAGATTCGGTAAGCGATCCCAGGAGACGGCCACCAGCCCGGCGGCGCCGAGCAAAGCCAGGAGCAGGACCGGCGTCCACCAGGAGCGGCGCGGTGGCGGCATCCCCAGCAAGTGTTCGGCCATCGGGAGCCGCCGGGTGGCGGAGCCAAGCTGCATACGCCCGAGCCAGCGCGCGACGCTCAGGTTGCGGTTTTCGCGACGCCACGCCAGACCGGTGCGCAGGGCGCGCCATTGCTTGCCGCTTAAGGCCACCGGGCGGCGTGGACGCAGGTTCCGTCCGCGCGCCGTCGCGGCATTGAGCCCTTCAAAGGGATGCACGCCGCGCAGCAGTTCGTAGCTGATGCAGGCCAGGGCGTAAAGATCATCGCGCGTGTCGGCGGGCCGACCCTGGAGCTGCTCGCAGCTTGCATACGCGGAGCTCGCGCGCTGCGCGCCAAAGCCACGCACCCTGAGTTCGCCCGCGGGCGAGATCAGGATCGATTGTGGTTGCAGGTCGCCGTGCACCACGCCGTGCTCGTGGGTGTAGGTGAGTGCCGCGCCAATCTCGCGGATCATCGTCAATGCCACGGAGCGCGCGAAGGCCTTGCCATGGCGCTGCGCCTGGAGTGCGGCGAGCGTCTCGCCGCGCATCATGTTCATCGTCAGGTAGATGTAGACGCCGTCGTGATCGAGCTCGCGCACGGTGAGCACGTTCGGATGCGACAGGGGCTGGGAGAGCTGAAACTCGCTGCGCCGCTCGGCGAGCAGGGCTTCAAATTCAGCCGGCGCCGGCTGCATGCAATGCAGAGCCACCTGGCTGACCGCAGCCGGCTGGCCGGCATGCTGCAGATCCTGGGCCTGAAAATTGCGCCCGCGGTGGTCCCGTTCCAGTTCTGTCTCGAGCCGGTAGCGACCATCGACCGTGCTGCCAATCGCAAGACTGCGCGGCGCGTCAGTCTCGACCGTGATGGGCGGTGCTGGGCTCGCTGCGAACAGCGGCGGTGCGGGTTCTTCGATTGCCGGTGGCGGCGGTGCGGTGGGCGCGGGAGGAGGTGCGGCTGGCGGCGGCGTGCTTGCGCGCACGGTGACCGTCGGTGCTCTCGCGGGCGTGGGAGCCGGCGCGGGCGCGCTGACCGGGGGCTCCGGTGTAGGAGGCTGCGCCTCCGGTCTTGGAGACTCGGCCCTTTGGGATACCTCGGGCTTTTGCGATATATAAGGACTGTAGGGTTCGCGGCGGACCAGTCCGTAACGTTCCGCGGAGGCCTTCAGCGCACGGAACAATCCGGTCGGCAGGCTCTCCTGACGGTGGTATTGATCGAGCAGGGCCAGCAGGTTCCAGATTTCCTCCGGATCGCGGTGGCATTCGCGCACCATGTCGGCCTCGAACTGCTCGACATTGATAACGTGCTGGAGCAGCAGCTCAAGACGCGCGGCCAAGGGCGACGCGGTGTCAGCGAGAACCTGCTTTTCTGCGGCCGGAGTCATCGCAATAGTCACATGCAATCGGCGCGGCCTTTTGGGCGCGCAAGATGAATCTACCGTTGTTCTTCTACGCAAGCGAGAGGCGCTTGGCAACTCCGATGTAGGAGGTGTCTGATCGCAAACCGCCGTATGCGGCGCTTAACGCGGCGCTGCGCCGTTCGGGGCGGTCGGCGTGGTCGGTGAAGGTGAATTTGGCACCGGCGAGGGCGTCATTGGCGCTGAGGGCATCGCCGCCCCAGAGGCGGGCCGGGGCGTGTCGACTTGCACGGCGCTATCGACAAAATACGGCGTGTCGCCAAAGCAGCTGCTCGGGATGCCCTTGTGCTCGGTGTAATGCAGCCGCACCCGCTCGCCCAACATGCTGTCGAGTTGGCGCTTCACCTGAGCGTCGCGGATGGTGAAGGTCCAGATCTGCGGGGCCATCCCGGCGACCAGATACAGCGCCAGCTCGCCCTCGGAGGTCTTGCACACGTAGCCCTTGCGCGAAAGCTTCTGGATGACCCCGACGCGCTCGCCTTCCGAGTACGACCAAGTCAGCACAAAGGCGGTGTAAGCGGCAAACCCCAACAACAGGATCAGCACCAGGTAAGGCCAGCGGCGCCGGCGACGGGGCTTGGCGGCCACGGCGTCCATCAGTAGGCGCTGTGCCCGGTGAGTTCGCGGCCGACGGCGAGCTGGTGCACGGTTTCTGTCCCCTCGTAAGTGATCACGCTCTCCAGGTTGAGCATGTGCCGGATCGGCGCGAACTCGGCACTGATTCCCGAAGCCCCCAGCATGTCGCGACAATCGCGGGCCACATCGATCGCCATGCGGCAATTGTGCCACTTGGCGAGCGAGACTTGCACGGGTTGCAGCTTGCCGGCGTCCTTGAGCTTGCCGAGCTGCAGCACCAGCATCTGTGCAGTGGTGATGCCGCGTGCCATCTCGGCGAGCCGCACCTGGATGGCCTGATTCTTAGATAGCGGCCGCCCGAACAGTTCGCGCGTGGCGGTGTACTCAATAAGCTGCGCCAGGCAGGCCTGCGCCGCGCCGATCACGCCCCAGGCGATGCCATAGCGCGCCTGGGTCAGGCAGGACAGCGGCCCTTTTAGCCCGGCGGCGCCCGGCAGGCGCTGGGATTCGGGCACGCGCACGTTGTCCAGGAACAAAGCGCCCGTCGCCGAAGCCCGGAGTGAAAACTTGTGCTCGATCTCGCTGGCGGTGAAGCCTGGAGTGCCTTTTTCAATGATAAAGCCGCGGATGCCATCCTCGGTGTCCGCCCAGCACACGCACAGATCGGCGATCGTGGCGTTGGTGATCCACATCTTCGAGCCGGACAGCAGCCAGTCGCCACCGCTCCGCCGGGCCTTGGTCTTCATATTGGCCGGATCCGAGCCGCCGTGCGGCTCGGTGAGGCCAAAGCAGCCGATCAGCTCGCCGCGCGCCATGCGCGGCAGGTACTGCTGCTTCTGCGCCTCGCTCCCGTAGGCCCAGATCGGGTACATCGCGAGCGAGGATTGCACCGACACGAAGCTGCGCAGCGCCGAGTCGCCGCGCTCGAGCTCCTGGCAGATCAGCCCGCCGGCGGTCGAGCTCAAGCCCGCGCAGCCGTAGCCCTCGAGCGTCGCGCCCAAAAGCCCCAGGGCGGCCAGCTCTGGCACCAGTTCCTTCGGGAAGCGGTGATGCTCGAAGCATTCCTGGATCAGCGGCAGCACGCGCGCATCGACCAGCCGCGCGACGCTGTCCTGAACCAGCTGTTCGTCTTCGGTCAACGCACTGCGCAGGTCGAACAGGTCAAGCGGATTCATCGGTGTCCTTAAAAGAGCTCAACGCGGCTCAGTCGATCGAGAACTGTACGCCCTGCGCGAGCGGCATGGCAGTGGAGTAGTTGACCGTCTGGGTCTGCCGGCGCATGTAGGTTTTCCAGGCATCGCTCCCGGATTCACGGCCGCCGCCGGTCTCCTTCTCGCCCCCGAAAGCGCCGCCGATTTCCGCGCCGCTGGGTCCCGCGTTGACGTTGGCGATGCCACAGTCACTGCCGGTGGCCGACAGGAAGGTCTCGGCCTCCTGCATGTTGTTGGTAAAGATTGCGGAAGAAAGGCCCTGGTGCACCTCGTTCTGCAGGGCGAGCGCCTCGCCGAAGCTCTCGTAGGGCACGACATAGAGTATCGGTGCGAAGGTTTCCTCGCGCATCGAGGCAAACGGGCGCTCGGCCTCGACCAGCGCCGGGCGCACGTAGTAGCCGCCCTCCATGCCGGCAAGCGCAATGCGCTCGCCGCCGACGATGGTGGCGCCGGCCTGGCGCGCGGCCTTGAGCGCGGCGCTCATGCGCTCGAACGCGGCCCCGTCAATGAGCGGGCCCACCAGCGTGCCGTTCTCCAGAGGGGAGCCGACCGGAAGGCTCGCGTAGGCCTTACGCAGCATGGGCTTGAGTCTCTCGATCAGGCTCTTGTGCACGATCAGGCGGCGCAGCGTGGTGCAGCGCTGGCCCGCGGTGCCGGCAGCCGCGAACACGATGGCGCGCAGGCTTAAGGCCAGATCGGCACTCGGCGTGACGATCGCGGCGTTGTTGCCGCCCAGTTCCAGCAGCGAGCGGCCAAAGCGCGCGGCAACTCGCGGACCCAAGGCTTTACCCATCGCGGTGCTGCCGGTCGCGCTGATCAGCGGCAAGGCGGCATGGTCGGCCAGCTGTTCGCCCGCCGGACGCCGGCCCATTATGAGCTGGCTGATGTCGGCGGAGGCGGCGGGAAATTCGGCGATGACTTCGGTGAGGATCCGGTGCAGCGCGAGCGCGCACAGCGGCGTCTTCTCGGACGGCTTCCACAGCACCGTGTTGCCGCACACCAGCGCCAGGGCCGCATTCCAGGCCCAGACCGCCATCGGAAAGTTGAAGGCCGTGATAATTCCGACCGGCCCCAAGGGGTGCCAGCGCTCGAGCAGGTGGTGCCCGGGACGCTCGGAGGCGATCGTCAGGCCATACAGCTGGCGCGAGAGCCCGACCGCGAAGTCGCAGATGTCGATGACTTCCTGAACCTCGCCCAAACCCTCGGTCAGGATCTTGCCGGACTCGAGCGATATCAGGCGGCCGAGCGGCTCCTTCTCGCGTCGCACGCGCTCGGCGAAACGCCGCACCAGCTCGCCGCGAGTCGGTGCCGGCACCGCGCGCCAGTTGAGGAAGGCGCGCGCGGCGGCCTGGATCTTGGCCTCGATGGCCTCCGCACTGTCGACGTCAACCCAGGTCAGCACCGAGCCATCGATAGGCGTGTGCGCCTCGATGCCCCCGGCCGTCTGTGTGCCGAGTGCGACCCCGGCCTGCTTGAGAACGCTTTGAAAGTTCACGCCGCGTCCGCCTCGATGGCCGCGCGCGCACGGGGCGCGTAGACCTTACCAAAGCGATTGGCGAGGAAGTCGGCGAGCGGCACGTCTTCCTGACGCACGAAGCCCTGCTGCGGCAGACGCCCCTCGGCGAGCAGGTCGAGCACGCCGCAGATGCCGGCGGCGGTGGTCACCTGGATCGCACTGCGCTCGACGCCGTTGACCGGCTGGCCGTAGATCTTGTTGGCGTAGGTTTCCTGCACCAGCTGGCCTTTCTTCTTGCCTGTCACGGTGACAAACACTATGACCACGTCCTGGAGCGTCGTGGGCAGCGCGTGCTCAAGTATATCCTTGAGTACCTCGCGCCGGTCGCGGAGCCTCAGGTCCTGCAGCAGCGCCTTCATGATGGCGACGTGCCCCGGGTAGCGGATGGTGCGGTAGTTGAGGTTGCGAACCTTGCCGCGCAGCGTCTCGCACAGGGTGCCGACGCCGCCTGAGGTGTTGAAGGCCTCGTAGGTGATCCCGTCGAGCGAGAATTCCTCACGCTCCTCGAGGGCGGGGGCCGCGACCAGCTCGCCGTTGGCGATTTCCTCGCAGGGCTCGCAGTACTCGTTGATGACCCCGTCGGTGCTCCAGGTCAGGTTGTAGTTGAGCGCGTTCGAAGGGTACTGGGGGAGGGCGCCCACGCGCAGCCGCACGTCCCGAAGCTCGTCAAACTTGCGTGCCAGGTCGTAGCCGACGATGGTGATGAACCCGGGCGCCAGGCCGCACTGCGGGATGAAAGCGCTCTTGGCCGTGGCTGCCAGCTGGCGCACCCGGCGGGTATTGGCCACATCCTCGGTCAGGTCCAGGTAATGCACGCCGGCCTGCGCCGCAGCCTCGGCGATCTTGCCCGTGACCTGGAACGGCGCCGCGCTGAGCACCGCAAAGCGCCCGCTGAGCGCCTTGGCCACCGCGTTGGCGTCGTTGACGTCGATCGCCAGGCACTCGACCGGCGTGGCGGCATTGAGCCGCTGCAGCTGTTCAGCCGACTTATCGATCACGGCGACCTGGTAATCGCCGCTGCTGCCGAGCATTTCCGCGATCATCTGGCCGATCTTGCCGGCGCCCACAATGGCTATGCGTTTCATAGATACCTCGCTCAAAATTTGGCGCCTATGATCTACGGTCGCTGATCAAAAAGCAGCCCCGATAGTGACAATATGACGAGCTTTTTTCGTCGATTAGAGGTAGTATTTCGTCACTATGGCGATAGATTCGACCGATCGGGAGATACTGGCGCTGCTGCGCGAGGACGGGCGGGCATCCACCGCCCTTTTAGGCCGCCGGCTGGGCCTTTCGCGCACCACCGTGCACAGCCGGATCGAAAGGCTGCTGGCGCGGCGTGTCATCACCGGGTTTACGGTCCGGATGGGGGCCGACCAGGAGCGTGAGCAGATCCAGGCTCACGTGCTGATCACGGTGACGCCAAAGCTGCAGTCGCGCGCGGAGGCGGCGCTACGCAGGCTTCCCGAGGTGCGCAAGCTCTATGCGGTGAGCGGGCAGCACGATTCGATCGCGATCGTGGTCACCGACACCGTGGCGGAAATGGACCGGGTGCTCGATCAGATCGGATCGCTCGACGGGATCGACCGCACGGTGTCCTTTATCGTGCTCTCGACCCGCATCGATCGCTAGGCACGCGAGCGGCTAGTTGGGCTGCACGCCCTCGTTCTTGAGGGCCGCGAGGCCCGCAACGTCGACGCCGTTCAGGGCGCTCTTGAGGCCATCGATGTTGGCAGCGTTCCCTTCCACCTTGACCATGAACCGGTCGGCCACCACGGCGCTGTACTCGCCCTGGCTGCTGGAGTTGTCCCAGCGCTCATGGACTAGGTTGCCGCCCTGGTGATAGGTCTTGACGTAGCCGGTGCCGGTCTGCCGGTCCTCTTCCATGTTGCTGTGGTTGGCGAGCGCCAGCACGCCCTTGGCACCGCCCATGTCGGTGATCTCGAGCTTGAGCGTATGGCCGCTGCTGTCATCCCCGTAGCGCGCCGTGGCGGTCGCGACCTGCATGCCCAGCGCGCCGTTGCGCTCCGAGCCCGCCTCGGTGCGCTTGAGTCCCCCGAGCGTTTCGGGCAGGAAAGTCTTCAGACGATCTGGCGCCAGCGCTTCCACTTTCTGGCCGCCCGAGACCGCACTGGTCATCATCTGGCCGGCCGCTTCAGCCGCGGCCGCGGTATCGCCCGACTTCTGCGCGGCCTCCAACTTCTTGCCCGCCTCGGCGACGCCCTGCGCCCATTGGCCGAGCTTCCCGCCGGCGCTGCTGTTATCAAAGGTGGCGTGGGTGCCGGTCATGCTGCCCATGCCCATACCGTTGCGCAGTCCCAGGACCGAACCCAGCACCCAGAACAGCAGCACGCTGAGAATAATGGCGCAGATGATGGTGACCACCGTGTAGCCGGCGGCCTTTTCCTGGGGGCACTTCATGGTCGGAGGCAAACCCAGGTACAGCAGATAGAAGCCGTAGATCATGCCGGCAAGCATGATCAGAGTGCCCAGGGCCGGCAGCAGCACCGCGATCCCCGCGACCCACGAGGCCGTATAGGAATAGGCGGTGGCCTTTAGGGCCTGGACCATGTCTTTCTGGCCGCCGAAAGTCGGCGCCAGCGCATTGATAATCAGCGCCACGATGAAGCAGCCGATCAGCGAACCAATGTAGATCCTGATCGCCATGCTCAGCGCGAAGCCCGCGCCCACGTGCATGGTGCCGAGGAAGGGGACGCTGTAGCCGAAGACCGCGAGCTTGAGGTACTGGCAGAGGGTAGGGACGGCGGCCAGTATCAGGATGTATCCGGTGTAGATGCTGGCCGTGCTCGCCGGTTCGGCGGCGATCACCGGCCATTCCGTCTTGGGCGTGAGCAATATGTTCTTGACCCTGGCTAGCAGGCGACTGAAATCCATGGCGTCCTCCTGGTGATTATTGTTCTAGAGCCCGGAAACGCAGTTTGACACAGCATCGCGGGCGCTGTCAGGTCGCGCTTTTTCAGGCCAGTGTGTGGAACACCCGCTGCACGTCTTCGTCCTGCTCAAGCAGGTCGATCAGCTCCAGAACTTCTGCTGCCTGCGCCTCGGGAAGTTCGGTGGGCTGCACGCAGATGTACTCGTGCTCGGCCGAGAGGGGCGCCACCCCGCGCGCTTCCAGCGCCAGCTGCAAGCGACCGAAGTCGGCAAAGTCGCAGCGCAGCACCAGCTGCGGCTCGCCCTTCTCGCCGCTGCTCTCACCCATCTCCTGCAGGCCGTGATCGATCATGTCCAGTTCGAGCGGATCCTGGTCGATCCCGCTCGGGTCCAGCCGGAATACGCCCATCTTGCGAAACTGGAATGCGACGCTCCCCGTGGTGCCCAGATTCCCGCCGTGCTTGGTGATGATGTTGCGCACGTGCGCTACGGTGCGGGTGGGATTGTCGGTCGCGGTCTCGACCATCATCGCCACCCCGTGCGGCGCGTACGCCTCGTAGACCGCCTCGTGGTAATTGGCCGCATCGCGCCCGCTGGCGCGCTTGATGGCCGCCTCCACCTTGTCCTTGGGCATATTGACCGCGCGCGCGTTCTGGATCACGCGGCGCAGGGCCGGGTTCGAGGTCGGATCCGGCCCGCCCGATTTGACCGTCATCGCGATGTCTTTGGCGATGCGCGCAAATTGCTTGGCCATGCGGTTCCAGCGCGCAAACATCGCGTGCTTGCGAACCTCGAAAATGCGTCCCATGCCGGCGGCTTCTTAAATTAAGGTGGCGAGCGTCGTTCGTCTTGAGGCTTACGGGGCCGGGCGCACCGGGATCGGCGCGTTGCACAGATCGATGTAGCCCGCCTTGTTTATGTACCAGGTATCAGTCCGGTTGCGCCGCGCCTCGACCACCTCCTGGAAGGTCTTGGAATCGGTACGCAATACCTGCAGCCGAGTGCGCTCTGCGGCGGGCAGGTCACCGGCCATCACCACGCGGCTGATGGGCACATTCTCGCTCGGCTTGGCGTAGTAGCCCAGAGCTTCAGTGCCGCGCGGAAGCGTAGCCAGCAGTTCCATGCCCTGGCGTACGCGCCCGACTACCGTGACATTACGATCCAGCTGACGTGGCGCGTGACCGATGACGGCGTAGAGCTCTGCGCCGTTGCCGGTGGCTGGATCATTGTCGCGGCCGATGCCCACCGCACCGTAACAGTGCGCCAACCACATGCGGCCGGCCTTCGGGTCGCGCGCGGCCGCAAAGCCATCAACAAATCCGACCTCGGGCGCGAAGCCGTCGCGGTCGGGAAGAACCGTGAATGGAGCTGCGCCGATTGGCGCCGTGAACTCGGGCGCCAGCGTCAGCATCGAATCGGGCAGCTTCCGAGTCGTGTCCGGGTTGACCCACTGAGCGACGAAATTGTCCTGCACGCGCACCACGGCGGCGTTGTCAAAGTAGTGCATGCGCACCAGCGCCTCGATGGCGGCCACCGCGTGGGGAGAGAGCGCAGGATCCATTTCGATGATCACTCGTCCGGCCGGCAGCTGCAGGTACATGGTGTGTTCGTCCATGAGCGCTCGCCAGTCGCCGGCGGGGGAGGCGGCCAGGATCTCGGCCATGCCGGGCGGGGCCTTGGGCGCCGGTGGATCGGCGGCAAACAATTGGCTTGCAGCGCACAGCAGGGCGCAGCTCGCTATCCGGGCCATACGGCGATCGGTCATCATGCGACTCTCCTAGCAGGGGCCAAAGCGCGTCGGGATGCTAGCAGCCGCGACGCATTTGCGCCTATCTTTGAGCTTGGGGAGGCATGGGATGAAAAATTCGCAGGGCCGCGAGGTCCGCTGGTACACCTCGTTGTACGTGCAGGTGTTGATCGGTGCAGCGCTCGGCGTGCTGCTTGGGTGCTTGACCCCGCATCTGGCGGTGAGCCTCAAGCCCCTGGGCGATGGATTCATCAAACTGATCAAGATGATCATCGCCCCGGTGATCTTCTGCACCGTGGCCAGTGGCATCGGTGGTGTGAGCAGCCTGCAGCGCGTCGGCCGCGTGGGCCTGAAGGCGCTCGGCTACTTCATCGTGGTCTCGACGCTGGCGTTGCTTTTGGGACTTGCCATCGCCAACCTGGTGCAGCCCGGGGCCGGCTTCAATGTCGATCCGAAACTTCTGGATGCCGGCGCGGTCTCCAGCTACCAGAGCCAGGCCCAGAGCCGCACGGTCACTGAGTTCCTGCTGCACGTGATTCCCGAGACGATCGGCGCTGCCTTTACCTCGGGAGATATCCTGCAGGTGCTGCTGGTGTCGATCTTGTTCGGCTTCGGGCTGGCGCTCGCCGGGGAGCGCGCCCGCTCCTTGCATCGTGGCATTGATTCCTTGAGTGAAGTGGTGTTCCGTATCGTCCACCTGATCATGCGTACTGCGCCCATCGGCGCCTTAGGCTCGATGGCCTACACCGTCGGACAGTTCGGGATCGGCGCACTCGCGCACCTGGGCGGCCTGATGCTGTGCTTCTATGCCACCAGTGCGGCGTTCGTGTTCGGCGTGCTGGGGCTGATCGCGCGGGCGAGCGGCTTCTCGCTGCTGCGGCTGCTGCGCTACATCCGTCGCGAGCTGCTGCTGGTGCTGGCGACCAGCTCCTCCGAGGCGGCCCTGCCGCTGCTGATCGACAAGCTCGTGTATGCGGGTGCTTCGCGCTCGGTCGTGGGTCTGGTGGTGCCCGCCGGTTATTCCTTCAATCTCGACGGCACCAACATCTACATGACCATGGCGGCGCTGTTCATTGCGCAGGCCACCAACGTCCATCTGCCGCTGGGCGATCAGCTGTTGCTGCTGCTGGTGGCGATCGTCAGTTCCAAGGGCGCTGCCGGTGTTACCGGTTCCGGATTTATCACGCTGGCGGCCACGCTCGCGGTAGTGCCTTCGGTGCCGATCGCCGGGCTGGTGCTGATTCAGGGCGTGGACCGCTTCATGAGTGAGTGTCGCTCGCTTACCAATTTCATCGGCAACTCGGTGGCGGCACTGGTGATTGCACGCTGGGAAGGCGAGCTCGATGCGTCGCAGCTCAAGCGCGCGCTGGAGGAACCGTGATGAGTTACGAGGCCGATCTGGGTGCGGTATTTCGCCTGTACGGCCGGGCACTCAGCCGCTGCTGGCTCCCCAGTCTGCTGCTGGCGCTGGCCTGGGGCTGGATGGCCACGCTCCTTGATCGGAGGCTCGGCAGCAGCGATGACGTATTCGCGTGGATCGCCCAGGTGCAGCTTTTGACCTGGTCGGGGTACTTCTGGTGGCTCACCTGCGCCGTGACTGCGGTGTCCACGTATTTTTACAGTGCGATGGTGGCGGATATTTACGCCGTGGCCACGGGCGGGGCGAGCCCACTGCTGGCGGGTCTGTACTCGGCCTTGGGAAGGCTCCCCGCTGCGCTGGTAGCCTCGATCGTGTTTATTTTTGTAACCACGCTCGGATCGATGTTTTTTCTGGTCCCGGGCGTATATTTGTGGGGTATGTGGCAGTTGTGGCTGGTGGTGCTCGTGGTCGAGAAATGCGGACCCTTGCAGTCCTTGAGTCGCAGTTGGCAGCTTATGAGCGGCAGCTGGTGGCGCATCTCAACTCTGGTCACTGTCGTGAGCATCATCTCATTCCTGCCCATCCTCGTGTACGACGCACTGGTGGGAGCGCTGCTCCTGAGCACGGGCTCATCGGCCCTGCACGCCTCGCCCGTCATAACCGGCATTGGCGTCGCGCTGCTGGTGTTGCTGTTGCCGATGATCCCCGCGGCACTAGTGGCCGCCTACCTCGATCGGCAGCGGGCCCCGGTGGTGCGTGGCTAGGATAAGCGCGCACTGGCTGCTGCCTCTGGCGCTCGCGCCTTTCCTGCTTTGTGGGTGCGCCACCACCGCGCCGGCCCCAGCGCAGGCATCGCCGGCCATGGACGTGCAGCCGGTCCAAGTTACGACCACCTACATTGCCGCGCGCGTCCCACGTTTCAGGCGCGGACAGTACGCGATCGTCGAGATTTGCATCACTCCGGAAGGCGCCATCGACACCACACGCGTCACGCAGACATCGGCCGACAAGGGGTTCGATGCGGCCGCGATGCTCTGGGCGCGCCAGGCGCGCTATCGGCCAAGGCTCGAGGACGGGCGGCCGGTGTACGGATGCGAGGAAGTGCGCGTGGAGATCAACCGTAACCCGGGCTCGCACCTTGCCACCGAAGCAGACAGCGCGCTGGGCTGAAGCTCTTAGCGCGGCTGCATCCGGATCGCGCCATCGAGGCGGATCGTCTCGCCATTGAGCATGGTGATTTCGCAGATCGCCTGCACCAGGCGCGCGAACTCGTCCGGGCGGCCGAGGCGGGCCGGGAAGGGCACTTGGCGGCCCAGGGACTCCTGCACTTCAGGCGGGAGCGCGGCCAGCATCGGTGTGTGAAATATCCCCGGCGCGATCGACATGACCCGGATCCCTAAGTTGGCGAACTCGCGCGCCAGCGGCAAGGTCATGCCCACGACCCCGGCCTTGGTGGCCGAGTAGGCGGCTTGGCCGATCTGCCCTTCGAAGGCGGCCACCGAGGAGGTGTGGACGATCACGCCGCGCTCGCCCTCGGCGTTGGGCGTGTT
>Ga0070667_100001091_pt1 | contig 24867 bp, 22 predicted proteins | sample KBSS33metaG_FD_64659 | JGI IMG/M metagenome (GOLD analysis project Ga0070667, IMG submission 64659) | Switchgrass rhizosphere microbial communities from Kellogg Biological Station, Michigan, USA - KBS S3-3 metaG | ecosystem: Host-associated > Plants > Roots > Rhizosphere > Soil ... | reverse complement strand
TTCACCATCGACGTCCGCTCCGGCGTTGCTGCGCGGCGCGACGCGGTGGCCGAGACGATCCTCGCTCGACTGCGCGAGATCGCCGAGGCGCGCGCGCTCACCATCGCCGTCGAGCGCATCCACGACCTGCCCGCCAGCCCCTGCGATCCGCGACTGATGGACCTGATGGACGAGGCGCTTCTTGGCGCCGGGCAACCGGTTCGGCGGCTGGTTTCGGGCGCGGGGCACGATGCCATGAACATGGCGGCGTTGTGCCCGACCGCGATGCTGTTCATTCGCTGTCGCGGCGGTGTAAGCCACAATCCGGCCGAGCACGTCGAGCCCGGCGACGTGCAGATCGCGCTCGACGTGATGCTTGGCTTCCTCGACCGGCTCGAGCGCCACTGGAGAACCTTTCGTGCCTGATCTCGACCCCCTTCTGTTCGGCGAGATCGATCCGCCCCAGCGCTTGCTCATGGGGCCTGGCCCGATCAACGCGCACCCGCGTGTGCTGCGCGCGATGAGCGCCGATCTGCTGGGCCAGTTCGATCCCGAGATGACCGCGTTCATGAACCAGGTCATGGCGCTCTACCGGCCGATCTTCGGCACCCGCAACCAGTGGACGATGCTGATCGACGGCACCGCCCGCGCCGCCATCGAGGCGTCGCTGGTCAGCCTCGTCGCTCCGGGCGACACCGTACTGGTGGTCAATTTCGGCCGCTTCGGCCTGCTGCTGACCGAAATCCTGAGCCGCATCGGCGCTCGGATCGAGACGGTCGAGGCGGCGTGGGGCGAGGTCGTGCCGATGGACGCGATCGCGGACGCCGTGCACCGCACCTCACCGCACCTGGTGGCGACGATCCACGGCGATACCTCCACGACGATGGCGCAGCCGCTGGAAGGCTTGGGCGAGCTCTGCCGCTCGGCAGGCGCGTTGAGCTACGTGGACGCTACAGCGACGCTGGGCGGCATGGAGATCGCCGCCGATCGCTGGGGCGTCGACATCGTGACCGGCGGGCTGCAGAAGTGCCTCGGCGGTCCGTCCGGCTCGGCGCCGATCACCATTTCCGATGCCGCGGCCGAGCACATCGGCCGGCGCCGTCATGTCGAGAAAGGCATCCGCCGCGCCGATATCGCCGACGGGCACGGGCCGCGCATCGGCTCCAACTACTTCGACCTGGCCATGATCATGGACTACTGGTCCGAAAAGCGCCTCAATCACCACACCGAGGCGACCAGCATGCTCTACGCCGCGCGCGAATGCGCCCGCATCGCGCTCGGCGAGGGGCTGGAGGCGCGCTTCGCCCGCCACGCCGCGGCCGGCCGGGCGATGAGCGCGGGTCTGCGCGCGCTCGGACTGACGCTTTTCGGCGACGATGCCCACCGCATGACCAACGTGACCGCCGCGTACATCCCGGCAGGGGTCGATGGCGAGGCGGTGCGCACGGCCATGCGCGAGCAGTTCGAGATCGAGATCGGCACCGCCTTCGGTCCGCTCCAGGGCCAAGTCTGGCGCTTCGGCGCGATGGGTTACAACGCCATGAAGCACAAGGTGCTGCTGACGCTTGGCGCGCTGGAGGCCTGTCTCAAGCGCGAGGGCTTCGCCGTGCCCCTGGGTGAGGCGGTGCCGGCGGCAATCGAGGCCTGGGGATGAGCGCGCCGGCGGTGCAGCGCAGGCAGCTGGGGCTTAGGCAAGCTCAGCCTGGGTGGGGTAGGGGGCCGGTTGCCAACCTTCACAAGCCTCCGCTCATCCTGAGCTGCCCAAAGGATACCAGCATCACGGTGCGCCCATGACCCCGCGCGACCTCGTGGGTTATGGCCGCATGCCACCCGATCCACAGTGGCCGAACGGTGCGCGCGTCGCGGTGCAGTTCGTGATCAACTACGAAGAGGGCGCCGAGAACAGCGTCCTCAACGGCGACAAGGGGTCCGAGGCGTTCCTTTCCGAGATGGTCGGCGCCGCCAGCCATCCCGACCGTGCGATGGCGATGGAGAGCCTTTACGAATACGGCAGTCGCGCGGGCTTCTGGCGCCTCCACCGCCTGTTCACGCAGCGCGGGCTGCCAGTGACGGTGTTCGGCGTCGCCAAGGCCATGGAGATGAACCCGGAAGCCGTCGCGGCCATGCTCGGGGCCGACTGGGAGATCGCCAGCCACGGCCTGCGCTGGATCGACTACCAGACGGTGCCCGAGGACGTCGAGCGCGCGCATATCGCCGAGGCCATCGCGCTGCACGAAAGGCTCACCGGCGCTCGCCCGCTCGGCTGGTACCAGGGCCGCACCTCGCCTAACACCGCGCGGCTGGTGGCCGAGGAGGGCGGGTTCCTGTACGATGCCGACAGCTACGCCGATGACTTGCCGTATTGGCAGGGCCAGAACGGACGATGGCAGTTGATCGTGCCGTATACGCTCGACGTGAACGACATGAAGATCGTTGCGCTCAACGGCTTCACCGAGGGCGAGCAGTTCTTCCGCCACATGCGCGACACGTTCGACCAGCTCGTCGAGGAAGGCGGCCGGATGATGAGCGTGGGGCTGCACGGCCGCATCGCCGGCAAGCCTGGCCGCGCCCGCTGGCTCGCCCGCTTCCTGGACCATGTCATGCACAGCGGCGATGCCTGGGTCGCCCGCCGCATCGACATCGCCCGGCACTGGATGGAGGTACATCCGTGCCCCGAGGGCGGTCATGACGATCGATGATCCCGTGCTCCATGCGCAAGTCACGGAAGCGTTCTACGCCTACGAGCGCGCGCTGATGGCGGACGATGTTCCGGGGATGGACGCGCTGTTTCACGATGCGCCCACCACCAACCGCTACGGTGTTGGCGAAGTGCTCTATGGCATCGAGGCAATCCGCGAGTTCCGCAAGGGCCGCGGCGGCTCGCCGCAGCGTCAACTCGGCCGCGTCGCCATCACCGTCTACGGCGATGCTTTCGCGACTGCCGACGCCGAGTTCTTCCGCGAGGGCTCCGAGCGGCGCGGGCGGCAAACGCAGAGCTGGGTGCTCTTCAAGGACGGGTGGAAGGTCGTGTCGGCGCACGTCAGCCTGGAGGGCACCACCTCGTGACCGCACTGTTCGAGCACAGCCCCTGGGTCGAGGCCCGCGCCGACGCGGCGCCGTCCTCGGGGCACCGTCACGCCGACCTGATGGCGGTGATGTATGCGGCGACACCGGATGAGCAGCTCGCGTTGATCCGTGCCCACCCGGAGCTCGCGGGAAAGGCCGCGATCGACAAGACCCTGACCGACGCCAGCGCCGCGGAGCAGGCGAGCGCCGGCCTTGACCGGTTGACGCCCGAGGAGTTCGTGAAATTCCATGATCTCAACGCTGCTTATCGCGACAAGTTCGGATTTCCCTTCATCATCTGCGTGCGCATGACCGACAAGGCTGGCATCCTCGCCGCGATGGAGCGGCGGCTCGGCAACGACCGCGATGCCGAGATCGCGACCGCGCTTGAACAGGTCGGAGAGATCGTTCGCCTGCGCCTGGAGGATATGGCGTGAGCTTCGATCTGACGGAGTGGCTGAACCTCGCGATCCGGTGGCTGCACCTGACCGCGGGCATCGCGTGGATCGGCTCCTCATTCTACTTCGTCTGGCTCGACAACCACCTCAAACCCCCCGCCAGTGGCGAGGCCTCGGGCGAGGTCTGGTCGGTCCATGGTGGCGGCTTCTACCACAAGCAGAAGTATCAGGTGGCGCCGAGCCAGATGCCGGCGGACCTGCATTGGTTCAAGTGGGAAGCCTACTTCACCTGGCTCAGCGGCTTCTCGCTGCTGGTACTGGTGTACTACGTGGGCGCGCAAAGCTTCCTCGTCGACCCGGCCAAGGCCGCGCTGTCGACCCCCGACGCGGTGGCGCTGGGGCTCGGGTCGCTGGGCGTGGGCTGGCTGGTCTACGATTTCCTGTGCCGCTCGCCCCTGGGACGCGACAACCGACTGCTCGGCGTGGCGTGGTTCGGCTACCTGCTGCTTGCCGCGTGGTTCCTGAACTCGTGGTTCGCCGCGCGCGGCGCCTACCTGCACATCGGCGCGATCGTCGGCACCGCCATGGTCGGCAACGTGTTCTTCGTCATCATCCCCAACCAGCGCAAGGTCGTCGCCGCGCTGATGGCTGGGCAGGAGCCCGACCCGTCGCTGGGAAAGGCGGCCAAGCAGCGCTCGCTGCACAACAATTACATGACACTGCCGGTGCTGTTCATCATGATCAGCCACCACTACCCGATGACCTACGGTGCCGCGCGGCCCTGGCTGGTGCTGGCGCTGCTCGGGCTGACCGGCGTCGCGGTGCGCCACGTCTTCAACTTGCGCCATCGCGACGCGCCGACCGGCGGGGCGATGGCACTCGCCGCGGTTTTGGCGCTGATCAGCGTCACTTACGTCTCGGCGGAGAAGCTGACGGTCAAGGCTGCGCCACCAGCACCCGCTGCCACCAAGCCGGCGTTCTATGCCGACGTCGCGCCGATCTTCGCCAAGCACTGCATCGCCTGCCATTCGTCCAGGCCGACCAATCCGGCCTTTGCCGCGCCGCCGCTGGGCGTTTTGCTGGACAGCCAGTTGCACGCGCACGCGGTTGCCCCGCGGATTCAGAAAGTCGCCGTCGAGGCCGAGGTCATGCCGCTGGGCAACACCACTGGCATGACCCGTGCCGAACGCGACACCCTCGGCCGCTGGATAGCGGCAGGAGCCAAGTAATGCCTTCGCTTTCCACCCACGTCCTCGACACCGCCCACGGCTGCCCGGCCGCCGGCATTTCCCTGGAACTCGCGACGGGCGCCGGAGCGGTGCTGTTCAGCGGCGAGACCAACGCCGATGGCCGCTGCCCGGGCATGCCTGCCTTAGCGGCCGGCACCTATCGTCTGAGCTTCGCAGTCGCCGCCTATTTCCGCACACGCGGCGTCGATCTGCCCGAGCCTCCCTTCCTCGATCGCGTGAGCATCGACTTCGGCGTGGCCGAGGCGGAGGGACACTACCACGTGCCGTTGCTCGTCTCGCCCTTCGCCTATTCGACGTATCGGGGCAGCTGATGAGCGTCCGCTTTCTTCTCGACGGCGAGGTGATCGAGCTCGCCGAAGTCGATCCCACCGGCTCGGTGCTCGACTGGCTGCGCTACGCGAAACGCCGCACCGGCACCAAGGAGGGCTGCGCGGAGGGCGACTGCGGCGCTTGCACAATGCTGGTGGGAGAACTTGCCCACCCCTCCCAGCATACCTCCCCTCGTCATGCCGGCGAAGGCGGAGATTCGTCACCTGAGCTCGCCGCCACCCCTGAAGGCGGCGCGAGCGACGGGATTGCCGCAACGCGGGACGCGATTTCCAAGCCCGTCCAAGCGACAGACCAGGAGATGGATTCCAGCTTTCGCGGGAATGACGAAGAACGGCCAGAAGCCCCGATCCGCTGGCGCGCGCTGAATGCCTGCATCCAGTTCCTCCCCATGCTCCACGGCAAGGCGCTGATGACGGTCGAAAGCTTGTGCCGCAAGGGCGAGCCCAATGCGCTTCAGGCGTGCATGGCCGCCAACGGCTCCTCGCAGTGCGGCTTCTGCACGCCGGGTTTCGTCATGTCGCTGCACGGCCGCGCCATCGGCGCCTGCGGGAGCGAGCTGCCGGTGGCCGACGTGATCGCGGGCAACCTGTGCCGCTGCACCGGCTACGGTCCGATACTCGAAGCGGGAGAGGCGGTCCCGCAGATCGCACAGGACGATGCTGCCCTCGCCGACGCACTGCGCGAGATCGCGGGAGAGAGTGCGTCTGGCGAGTGGCGGGGCCGCCGCTGGTTCGCGCCCCGCTCGGCGGAGGCGCTGATGGCATTGCTGGCCGATCATCCTCACGCCCGCCTGGTTGCTGGCGCCACCGATGTCGGCCTGTGGGTCACCAAAGGCCTGAAGACGCTCGACACCGTTGTATTCCTGGGCGACGTGGCCGAACTCGGGACGATCGATGAGACCGACGCGGCGCTGACGCTGGGCGCGGGCGTGCGCTACGCCGATGCCCACGCCGCGCTGGCGCGCCTGCACCCCGACATGGGCGAACTAGTGCGCCGTATCGGCGGGTTGCAGGTGCGCAACGCCGGCACTGTGGGCGGCAACATCGCCAACGGCTCGCCGATCGGTGACGGGCCGCCCGCGCTGACCGCTCTCGGGAGCGAGCTGACCTTGCGCGGTGCGCAGGGGCGACGCACAATGCCGCTGGAGGACTACTTCATCGCCTACGGCCGGCAGGACCTCCAGCCCGGCGAGTTCGTCGAGAGCCTGCGCATCCCGCGGCCGGCAGCCAATGCGGTGATCCACATCGCCAAGCTCTCGCGACGGTTCGACAGCGACATCTCGGCGGTCTGCGGAGCTTTGATGCTGACAGTGGACAACGGAGCCATCACCAGTGCGAGAGTGGCGTTCGGCGGGATGGCGGCAACGCCCAAGCGCGCAGCCGCTTGCGAAGCGGCCCTGATAGGCCGGCCCTTCAGCGAGGCCACGCTGGAGACCGCGGCGGAAGCCTTGCGCGAGGACTTCGCGCCGCTGAGCGACGTGCGCGGCTCCGCCGAGTATCGGCTTGAAGCCGCCGCCAACCTGCTGCGCCGGCTGTGGCTCCGGGAGCAGGGCACGGCGATCTCCGTGCTTAATGCGGAGCCGGTGCTTGGCTGAGCGCGACCCCGCCTGGAAGGTGCTCGACAAGCCCTCGCACCCGCACGACAGCGCGCGCCTCCACGTCACCGGGCAGGCTCGCTACGCCGACGATGTTCCCGAAGCGCCCGGCACGCTGCACCTCGCGTTCGGCCAGTCGAGCGAGGCGCATGCGCGGATCGTCTCGATGGATCTGTCGGCGGTGCGCTTGGCCGAAGGCGTCATCGCGGTGTTCACCGCCGCCGACATTCCGGGCGAGAACAACGTGGGCCCGGTCGCGCACGACGACCGCCTGCTGGCGGACGGCGAAGTGATCTGTCACGGGCAGGCGGTGTTCCTGGTCGCCGCGACCAGCCAGCGCGCGGCGCGTGCGGCGGCGCGCCTGGGACGAATCGAATACGAGCCGCTCCCGCCGCTGCTCTCGATCGCGGAGGCGCGCGCGGCTGACAGCCACATCGAGCCGGTCCAGCGGATGTCGCGCGGCGATGCGATCGGAGCGCTGGCGGCGGCTCCGCACCGGCTCTCCGGCCGGTTCGCCATGGGCGGGCAGGATCACTTCTACCTCGAAGGGCAGGTCGCGCTGGCGACGCCGGGCGAGGACGGGCAGGTGCATGTCCTCAGTTCGACGCAGCACCCCAGCGAAGTGCAGCACCTCGTCGCCCACATGCTCGGCCTGAGCAGCGCCGACGTGACGGTGGAGGTGCGGCGCATGGGCGGCGCGTTCGGCGGCAAGGAGACGCAGGCCGCGCTGTTCGCTGGCGCGGCCGCGCTGGTCGCGACCAGAACCGGGCGTCCCGCCAAGTTCCGCTGCGACCGTGACGACGACATGGTGATGACCGGCAAGCGCCATCCGTTCGAAGTCGCCTACGAGGTCGGCTTCGATGGCGAAGGGCACCTGCAGGCGCTGTCACTGCACCTTTCGTCCGACTGCGGCGCGACGGTGGACTTGTCGCCTGCGATCAACGACCGCGCGATGTTCCACGCCGACAACTGCTACTGGCTGCCGGCGGTCGAGATCGTTTCCGAGCGGCTGAAGACCAATACCGTCTCTGCCACCGCCTTCCGTGGCTTCGGTGGGCCGCAGGGGATGCTCGCGATCGAGCGCATTCTCGACGATATCGCGGCGCATCTCGGGCTCGACCCGCTGGATCTCAGGATCGCCAACCTCTACGCCCCGGGGCGCGACGTGACACCCTACGAGATGCGGGTGACTGACAACATTGCCCCGCAACTCATTGCACGGCTTCGTGAGACGTCGCGCTACGACGCCAGGGTCGCCGCGATCGAGACCTTCAATGCCGGCAATCGCGTGCTCAAGAAAGGCATCGCGCTCACTCCGGTGAAGTTCGGCATAAGCTTCACCACCACCCATCTCAACCAGGCCGGTGCGCTGGTCCACGTCTATGCCGACGGTTCGATCCAGGTGAACCACGGGGGCACCGAGATGGGGCAGGGCGTCTACGTCAAAGTCGCACAGGTGGTCGCCGATGTGTTCTGCGTGCCGCTGAGCGCGGTGCGGATCACCTCGACACGCACCGACAAGGTTCCCAACACCTCGGCCACGGCGGCCAGCTCTGGCGCCGATCTCAACGGCATGGCGGCGTACAATGCGGCCACGGCCATCCGTGACCGCCTCGTCGCCTTTCTGGCCCGCAGCTACGGCGTGGACGAGGCAGCGGTGCACTTCACCCCGGGCGGCGTGCTCGTCGGGACGGAAACGCTGGAGTTCGGCCAAGTCGCGCGCAAGGCGCACATGGGGCGCATCTCGCTCTCCTCCACCGGTTATTACGCTACGCCGGGGATCGACTACGACCGCTCGGTCTTCAAGGGCCGCCCGTTCTACTACTTCGCCTATGGCGCGGCGGTGAGCGAAGTGGTGATCGACACGCTGACTGGCGAGCACAGGGTGCTGGCGGTAGACATCCTCCACGACGTCGGCCGCTCGCTCAATCCGGTGATCGACAAAGGCCAGATCGAAGGCGGCTTCGTGCAAGGTCAGGGTTGGCTCACTACCGAAGAACTGGTGTTCGACGCCAAGGGCCGCCTGCTGACCCACTCGCCCGCGACCTACAAGATCCCCACCGCCTCGGATCGACCGCAGACGCTGACTATAACCCTCTGGAACGGCGAGAATGTCGAACCGACGATCAACCGTTCCAAGGCCGTCGGCGAGCCGCCGTTCATGCTTGCGATCTCGGTCTTCTCGGCCCTCAATCGGGCGATCGCTGCGGCTGCTCCGGACAAGCACGCGCTACCGCCGCTCGATGCACCGGCGACGCCCGAGCGCATCCTGAAAGCCATACGGGAGCACCGCGCGTGAGCCAGTGGATCGGCTGGCTGCGACGGATCGGGACGGAGCCCACCGCGATGATCTCGGTGCTGGCGAGCGAGGGTTCGGCGCCGCGCGGTGCCGGCACGCGGATGCTGGTGACGGCGCACGGGCAGGAGGGTACGGTAGGCGGCGGCCAGCTGGAGTACCGTGCCATCGATCAGGCGCGCGCGATCCTGGAGCTCCCACGCGGCACCTGGCGGGTGCAGGACTATCCGCTCGGCCCGCTGCTCGGCCAGTGTTGCGGCGGGCGGGTCCGGGTGCTTGTCGAGCACCTCGACCCGGCTGCGCTCGCCTGGCTGCACGATGCCGAGCCGGGCCGGATGCTGGCGAGTACCTTCGCCGAGGACCGCATCGAGCGTGCGATCTTCGAGCGCGAAACCGCCACGCGTCAGTCCGCGCGCGGCGACCGGCCGGCGCCCGGCACCCGCATCGTCGAACCGGTTGGGGAGCGCCCGCGTCCGGTCTATCTGTTCGGCGCCGGCCACGTCGGCCAGGCGATCGCGCGGCACATGACCGGGCTGCCGCTCCAGCTCGCCTGGTTCGATACGCGCCCCGAACAAGGCGCCATCGACGGCGTCACCGTGGTCGAGGCGGAGACAGTCGCCGATTGCCTGAACGACGCGCCGGACGACGCGGCGGTGGCGATCCTGACGCATGACCACCCGCTCGACTACCACCTGGTGCTGGCGGCGCTCAGCCGGCCGCCGCTGGCGTTCGTCGGCTTGATCGGCTCCGCGACCAAGATCGCACGCTTCCGCTCGCGGCTGATCGCCGACGGCGTGGGCGAGGGCGCGCTGGCGCGGCTGACGGCACCGATCGGCCTGCCGGGCGTGCGCGGCAAGGAACCGGACGTGATCGCGATCTCGGTCATCGCCCAGTTGCTGATGTTGCGGGGCTCGTGATGGCGCGTGGGTCCACCGCTCGATGATCCGAGCCTACCGAGCCGAACTGCTGTCCGTGCCCTACGACCCGCGCGGCGCGCCGGGATGCATGCGCTACGAGGCCGACGGCCTGCTGGTGGTGGAGGACGGCATCGTCGTCGCGCGGGGCGCCTATGCCGAGCTGGCGGGGCGCTACGAAGGCGTTCCGGTCGAAACGCTACCCGGCCTCGTCGTGCCGGGCTTCGTCGACGCGCATGTTCATTACCCGCAGACCGATCGCATCGCCTCCTACGGCGAGCAATTGCTCGACTGGCTCGACAAGCACATCTTCCCCGCCGAGCAGGCGTTCGCCGATCGCGCCCATGCCGATGGCGTCGCCGCGTTCTTCCTCGACGAGCTGCTGAAGAACGGCACCACCAGTGCGCTGGTCTATCCGACGGTGCACGCGCAGTCGGTCGACGCGCTGTTCGAGGCAGCGCTGGCGCGGCGGATGCGGATCGTCTCGGGTAAGGTACTGATGGACTTGGGGCCCGAGGGCCTGCGCGACACCGTTGCCAGCGGGCGGGCCGAGACCGAGGCGCTGATCCGGCGCTGGCGGGGCCGGGGCCGCCTCGGCTATGCGGTGACGCCGCGCTTCGCGCTCGCCTCGAGCGATGGGCAGCTGGCCGACGCGGGTGCGCTCCTTGCCGAGCATCCCGAAGTGCTGATGCATACGCACTTGTCCGAGAACGTCCACGAAGTCGCCGCCGTCGCCGCGCGCTTTCCACAGAGCCGCGACTATCTCGACGCGTACGACCGTTTCGGGCTCGTCACGCCGCGCTCGGTGTTCGCGCATGGCATCCACCTCGACGACCGCTCCTGCGCGCGGTTGCACGAGAGCGGTGCCGGCATCGCCGTGTGCCCCAGCTCGAACCTGTTCCTTGGATCGGGGCACTTCGATTTCGGACGGGCCGACCGCCATGGCGTGCGACTGGGACTGGGCACGGACATCGGCGCCGGCACCTCGTTCTCGCTGCTGCGCACCGCGGGGCTGGCCTACCAGGCGGCCCTTGCGCGTGAAGACCGGCTCGATCCGTTCCGTGCGCTGTACCTGGCGACGGCGGGCAGCGCGGCGCTGCTGCACATCGGTGACAGGGTGGGCGCGCTCGAGCCGGGGCAGGAAGCGGACTTCGTGGTGCTGGATGATGCCGCCACGCCGCTCATGGCGCGCCGAACCGCCGGCACCGACCTTGCCACGCGCCTCTTCGCGCTGCAGATCCTGGGCGATGACCGGGCGATCGCGGCAACCTATGTGCTGGGCGAACAGGCATGGCGTCGTCCTGGGCTTGATCTGGGGCCGGGCAACCGCCCGAAGCCGTGACGCCATTGATGTGAGAATACCATGACCGACCTGGACACCTTCATTGCCGGCTTGCCCAAGGCCGAGCTTCACCTTCATATCGAGGGCAGCCTGGAGCCGGAGCTGATGTTCGCGCTGGCCGAGCGCAATCAGGTGGCGATCCCCTACGCGTCGGTTGAGGAGGTGCGCGACGCCTACGCCTTCTCGAACCTGCAGGACTTCCTCGACATCTACTACGCCGGGGCCGACGTGCTGCGCACGCGGGCGGATTTCCACGACCTCGCCATGGCGTACTTCGGCCGCGCGGCGGCCGACGGCGTCGTCCATGCCGAGCTGATGTTCGATCCCCAGACCCACACCGATCGCGGCATCGCGTTCGAAGAGGTGATCGAAGGCCTGCTCTCGGCGATGGCTGCGGCCGAGGCGCAATACGGCCTGACGTCGCTGCTGATCCTCTCGTTCCTGCGCCACTTGTCCGAAGAAGCGGCCTTCGCGACGCTGGCGATGGCGGAGCCATGGCTGGACCGCATCGCTGCCGTGGGGCTGGACTCGTCGGAGGTCGGCCATCCGCCATCCAAGTTCGCGCGGGTGTTCGCCGCCGCACGCGAAAAGGGCCTGCGGCTGACGTCGCATGCCGGGGAGGAGGGGCCGCCGGAATACGTCGTGGAGGCGCTCGACTTGCTGCACGTCGAGCGGATCGACCACGGCAACCGGGCACTGGAGGATGGTGCGCTGGTCCAGCGGCTCGCGGCGGAGGCGATGACGCTGACGGTCTGCCCGCTTTCGAACCACAAGCTGTGCGTGGTGGACGACCTGGCCGACCACCCGCTCGACCGGATGCTGGCCCACGGGCTCAAGGCGACGGTCAATTCGGATGATCCGGCCTATTTCGGCGGCTACGTGGCGGACAACTACCGCGCAATCGCGGCGGCGAAGGCGCTGACCCGCGACGATCTCGTCACCCTGGCGCGAAACAGCTTTACCGGATCGTTTCTGCCGCCCGAGGCGGTGGCGCGGCATCTGGAGCTGTTGGAGGCCTACGCGGCCGGGGAGTGACGTTGTCCCCTTGAAGGAGAGGGGCCAGCGGATCTTGTACGAGTGTATGCCGAGGTGCTTTGCCTCAGACCTCCACCGCCTCGCATGGAGCGAGCTGCCCCAGCAAGCGGGCGATGTCGGCCGGCCGGGCGAGGTCGGTACCCGCGCGCAGGACCGCGGCCGAACCGGCGGCCATGCCAAAGCGGAACGCCTCGACCGGATCCCTGCCGAGCCCGAGCGCGTGGACCATTCCCGCCACGAAGCTGTCGCCGGCGCCGACCGCACTGGCGGCATCTATGCGCAGCGCCGGCAAGTATAGCGCGCCATCGTCCTTCGCCAGGACCGCTCCTTCGTGGCCCATGGTGACGGCGACGAGCCTGGCTTTGCCGGCTCGCACGATCTCCAGGGCGGCGTCGGCCAGATCCTCGCGGCTGGTGAGCTTGCGCCCGGCATAGTCCTGCAGCTCGCCCTGGCTGGGCTTGAGCAGCAGCAGGTTTCCCGCCGCGATGCCACGTGCCAGCGCGGTGCCCGAGCTGTCGAGCACGAGGGCGATGCCCTTGGGGTGCAATCGCTCGATGATGCGGGCGTAGAAGTCCTCGGGCACGCCCGGCGGCAGCGAGCCGCTCATCACCAGCGTGTCGCAGGTCGCCTCGGCCAGCGCAGTCAGGCAGGCTTGCCATTCGGCCTCGCTCAGGGTGGGGCCTTGCGGCGTGAAGCGGTACTCCTTGCCGGTCTCGTGCTCCAGCACCGCGGAAGCGATGCGCGTCGGGCCTTTGATCGCGATGCGCGTCCTGACCAGCTGATGCATGTCCAGCAGTCCGTCCAGGGCGGGCCCGGTGGCGCCGCCCGACAGGTAGTAGCAGCGCGCCTGGCCGCCCAGCCGGGCATAGACGCGCGCCACGTTGATCCCGCCTCCACCGGGCGCGTACCACTCGTTGTCGGTGCGCATCTTGTGCGTGTGTCGCACCCGCGCGACGTCGTAGGAGACGTCGATCGTCGGGTTCATCGTCAGCGTAGCAATGCCTGTCATCGGCACGAAGCCTATCGAACCGAGGCTGGCTTGTCCAAGCTCACGCCCCAAGCTCACGCCCCAAGCTCACACCCCAAGCTCACACCCCAAGCTCACGCCACCGCCGCAGCGGCGTCGGCAGGTCAGGCGGCGCGGATCACTTGCTCGCGTAGAGCCGCGGCCGGTTCGGGGCGGCCGAACAGGAAGCCCTGGCCTTGGGTGCAACCTTCCTCGCGCAGGTAGTCGGCTTCGATTTCGCGCTCGACGCCTTCGGCCACCACTGCCAGGCCCAGGCTGCGGCCAAGCCCAATCACGGCGCGGATCACCGCGCGCGAGCTTGCCTCGTGATGAAGGTTGAGGATGAACGACTTGTCGATCTTGATCTTGGTGAACGGGTAATTGAGCAGATAGCTGAGCGAAGAGTATCCGGTGCCGAAGTCGTCCAAGCTGATGCCAATGCCGAATGCGCGCAGGTTGCGGATGATCGCGGCGGGGCGCGGCCCCTTCTCCATCAGCACCGCCTCGGTGATCTCCAGCTCCAGTCGCTCCGGAGCAAGGCCCGAGCCGGACAAGGCGTTGATCACCGTGCTCAGCAAGTTGCCGTTGCGGAACTGCAGCGGCGAAACGTTGACCGATACTTTGACGTCCTCAGGCCAGCGCGCCGCCTCGCGGCAGGCGTTGTTGAGCACGAAGCGGCCGATCGGATCGATCAGGCCCATCTCCTCGGCCAGCGGCACGAACACATCTGGCGGCACCGCGCCGCGCTCCGGGTGGTTCCAGCGCAATAGCGCCTCGTAGCATTCGGTCGCGCCGGTGGAGAGGTTGACCAAGGGCTGGTAGTGGACCTCCAGCAACCCGTTCTGCACCGCGGCGCGCAGATCCTTTTCGAGCCGGTTCTTCTCCTGCGCGGCGTCGTCCATGGTCGCTTCGAAGCTGCGGCAGGTGCCGCGCCGCTCGTCCTTTGCGGCATAGAGCGCGAGGTCTGCATAGCGCATCAGCGTCTCGGGATCGCGGCTGTCCAAGGGGGCGGAGGCGAAGCCGATGGTGGCGCCGATGTGGATGACGTTGCCGTGCACGAAGAAGGGCTCCGACAAGGTGGTGATGATCGACTTGCACACCAGTTCGGCCTGGGTGAGGCTGGATCGGCGGAAGATGATCGCGAACTCGTCGCCGCCGATGCGGCAGAGCAGGGCGTCGGGCGGGATCAGTTCACGCATGCGACGCGCAGCCTCGGTCAACACCGCGTCGCCGAAGTGGTGGCCGTAGGTGTCGTTCACGGCCTTGAAGTGGTCGAGGTCGACCAGCGCCAGCGTGACCGAGCGGCCCGGCGCCGAGCGGGAGAGCAATTCGTAAAGGTGTTCCCGGCAGTAGGAGCGGTTGGCGAGGCCGGTCAGTTCGTCATGGCGGGCCATGTGCACCATCCGCCGCTCGATCCGGCGCCGCTCGGTGACGTCGACCACTGAGACGATGGTGCCGGCCAGCCCCTCTATCACCGACAACTTGGTGGAAATCACGGTATCGATCACGGTGCCGTCGCGGCAGAGCATCTGCCAGCAGTGCTGGGTATCGGCGCTGTCGGTGGCCAGCAGCGTCACCGCGTCGCGCCAGACGTCGCTGGGGAACAGCGTGCTGGCCGGCAGGCCGGCGAATTCGTCGGAGGCGTAGCCGAACAGCGCGCTGGCGGCTTCGTTGGCGTTGCGAACCTGGCCGGAATCGATGTCGTAGACCATCATCGGCAGAGGATTGCGCTCGAACAGGATGCGGAAACTCTCTTCGGCGCGCTTGAGGTCGGTGATGTCTACGCGGATGCCGATGCTGCCGCCGCCTTCGAGCTTGCGCTCCTCGATCATGATGCAACGGCCGTTGGACAGCCATTGCTCGTGCCGTCCCCGGGGCTGGTGAAGCCTGCCCAACCGGTCGGCAAGCCACTCTTCCTCGCAGCCGATCGCCTCGGGATAGTCCCCGCGCGCCACGCCGACACGCAAGGTGTCGCCCAGCTTTACGCCTGTCTGGAGTAGGTCCGCCGACCGTTCGTAGAACTCGGCGTACTTTTCGTTCCACAAGACATAGCGGTCTTCCTCATCGAGGATGACGATGCCCTGTGGCAACGCGTCGATCGCTTCTCGAAGGCGCGTTTCCGCGACCGACGCGGCCTGCAGCGCGCGCTCCAGCGAATGCATGGCGTGCCCTTGCACCGTGCCGCCAGCATGTTGTTCGTTCAACCCCAGATGCACGTGAGCCCCGTCTGATCCGTAAGCAAAGCTATGGAACAGGTGTTAATTTTTTTGCCAACGCGAAGGGCGCCCGGCGCGAGCGATGGCGCGGGTTGGCGGCCGCTCACCCCGCGCTGCGAATTGCTCTTCGCGGAGGCAGCGCATTCGCAGCATTGCAGGTGCCGCCCATGGACTCGCTTGTCGTGTAAACACCCGGTGTGATCCGGACTGTGCCGCGCCGGTGCGCGACCATGGAAAATGGCCCGCCGGACCTGGAAGGTGCGACGGGCCAGCTTTCCTCCCCAGGAAAGATGGGCGGCCCGGGCAGGGCCCGAGCAGAAAGGGTGTCTCAGCGCCGGACGGCGCTGCCGAGCCGGTGGTAGAGGTTGGAATACTTGGACGAGATCGGATCGTCCTCGTGCGCCTTGAGGTAGAACAGGACCGCCTCCTGCAGGAGCTTGAAGTCTTCGTTCGAGAGCACCGCGCGCGCGCGGGCCGGTTCGGTCATGGTCGTCATGCTTGCTTCCTTTCCTTGGCTGCGGATCGCTTCCCCAAGCACCGGGGACTATCCCCCGGCTTCCTCCGATTTCGTTTGCTTGCCTGTTCCGGCGGTGAACTGGTTCCCCTGTCCGGTTCAGGCGGCGAACTGGTTCCCCAGCCGCCTCAGGCGGCGAACTGGTTCCCCAGCCGCCTCAGGCGGCGAACTGGTTCATTGTGTTGTGCGCGCCGCCGGCCTTCAGCGCGGCTTCGCCTGCAAAGTATTCCTTGTGATCGTCGCCCATGTCCGATCCGGCCATGTTCTGGTGCTTCACGCAGGCGATGCCCTGGCGGATCTCCTGGCGCTGAACCCCCTTCACATAGCCCAGCATGCCGGCCTCGCCGAAGTACTCCTTGGCCAGGTTGTCGGTCGAAAGCGCCGCAGTGTGGTAGGTCGGCAAGGTTATGAGGTGGTGGAAGATGCCGGCTTCGCGCGCCGCGTCCTTCTGGAACGTGCGGATGCGTTCGTCGGCTTCGTCGGCCAGCGCGGTGCCGTCGTAGTCGATGCTCATTAGCTTGGCCCGGTCGTAGGCGCTCGTATCGCGACCTTCGGCGGTCCAGGCATCGAACACCTGCTGGCGGAAGTTGAGCGTCCAGTTGAAGCTGGGCGAGTTGTTGTAGACCAGCTTGGCGTTCGGGATCACCTCGCGGATGCGACTGACCATGCCGCCGATCTGACCGATGTGCGGCTTTTCGGTCTCGATCCAGAGCAGATCGGCGCCATTTTGCAGCGCATGGATGCAGTCTAGCACGCAGCGATCCTCGCCCGTTCCGGGGCGGAACTGGAACAGATTGCTCGGCAGGCGCATGGGTTTCATCAACTTGCCGTCACGGCTGATCAGGACTTCGCCGTGACCAACGCTCGTCACTTCCTCGCAATCGAGGAAGGCGTTGTACTGGTCACCGATGTCACCGGCCTCGCGAGTGAAGGCGATCTGCTTGGTCAGCCCGGCGCCCAGGCTGTCGGTGCGTGCCACGATCAGACCCTCGTCGACGCCCAGTTCCATGAAGGCGTAGCGGACCGCCCGGATCTTCGCGATGAAGTCCTCATGCGGGACAGTGACCTTCCCGTCTTGGTGGCCGCACTGCTTCTCGTCGGAGACCTGGTTCTCAATCTGGATGCAGCAGGCGCCGGCCTCGATAAACTTTTTCGCCAGCAGATACGTCGCCTCGGCATTGCCGAAGCCCGCATCGATGTCGGCGACGATCGGCACGACATGCGTCTCGTAGTTGTCGATCGCATGCTCGATGCGCTTGGCTTCGACTTCGTCACCGCTGTCGCGGGCCTTGTCGAGGTCGCGGAACAGGCCACCCAGCTCGCGCGCGTCAGCCTGGCGCAGGAAGGTGTAGAGCTCTTCGATCAAAGCCGGCACGCTGGTCTTCTCATGCATCGACTGGTCGGGCAGGGGACCGAAGTCGCTGCGTAGGGCGGCGACCATCCAGCCCGACAGGTAGAGATAGCGCCCCTTCGTGGTGCCGAAGTGCTTCTTGATGCTGATCATTTTCTGCTGGCCGATGAAACCGTGCCAGCAGCCCAGCGACTGCGTGTAGTTGGCCGGATCGAGGTCGTAAGCCGCCATGTCTTCACGCATTATGCGCGCGGTATAGCGGGCGATGTCGAGGCCGGTTTGGAAGCGATTCTGCAACCGCATGCGAGCTACGGATTCCGCCTCGACGCCATTCCAGTGGGATTCCGTGCCGATCGTTCGGCTCGCTTCGATAATCTTGCTTTGATAGGTCACGCTGCGATTCCCTTGGAAGATGTCTTCGATGGCAGGCGGCTAGCGCGCGGAGGCGCTGCGGAGAACGTCTGGCGAAGTCCAGTTGTCGAACTTTACAGATTTGCCTTGTAAAGTTGTACGACAACGACAAGGGTGTCGTGTATGGCCGAGACAAGACCTCTCTATCTGGGGCCCCGACTGCGCAGGTTACGCCGTGAACTGGGCCTGACCCAGCAGGCGATGGCAGACGATCTGGCCATCTCTCCCAGCTACGTCGCTTTGCTCGAACGCAATCAGCGGCCTCTCACCGCGGACATGCTGGTGCGACTCGCCCGCACCTACCGTCTCGACATCAGCGATCTCGCGAGCGATAGTGCAGACGACTATGGGCGGCGGCTAGCGGACGTTTTACGCGACCCGATCTTCGCCGACATCGATCTGCCGGCGCTGGAAGTGGCGGATCTCGCCACTAGCTTTCCCGGCATCTCCGAAGCGCTCCTGCGGCTGCACCGAGCCTACAGTCGCGAGCAGCAGGCGCTGGCGGAGCAGCGCGCTGCCGGGCCCGGAGTTGATGAGAACGAGCCGGTGCGCGAAGCGCAGCGTTTCCTTGCGAGCCACCGCAACTACTTTCATGCCATCGACGGCCGGGCGGAAGACCTCGCCGCGGAGATTGAACGGGAGGGCGGATCAGTCGCGTGGCTCGGCAAGCTTGGGGTGCGGGTACGGAACCTTCCGCCTGACATTCTGGTCGACTCTCTGCGCCGGTTCGATCGCCACAATCAGCAGCTTCTGATCGCCGACACTCTCGATGCGCCCAGCCGCACTTTCCAGATCGCCACCCACATCGCCCACACGGCGCTGCGCAGCGAGATCAAGGCGGCGATCCGCGCCGATAGCTTTTCCAGCCGCACCACGGCGACTCTGCTGCTGCGTGCGCTCGCCGGCTATGGGGCTGCCGCGATCGTCATGCCTTATGATAAGTTCGCTCGGGCGGTCGAGCAGCGCGGCTACGATATCGACGCGCTCTGCGGCCTGTTCGGCGCCAGCTTCGAGCAGGTCGCGCACCGATTGACCACAATGGGGCGGCCGGGCGAGGAGCGCATCCGCTTCTTCTTCATTCGGGTGGACGAGGCGGGGAACGTTTCCAAGCGGCTCGACGGTGCCGGCTTTCCGTTCGCGGCGCATGGCGGTGGCTGCCCGTTATGGAGCGTACACCAGGTATTTCGCCGACCTGGCGAGATTGTGACGCAGTGGCTGGAGTTGCCTGGCGGAGAGCGGTTCTTCTCGATCGCGCGAACGGTTGCGAGCCGGCAAGGCCGTTTTACTGGGGGAAAGGTGCTGCGATCCGTCGCGCTGGCTTGCGCGGCAGAAGAGGCAAGCAGACTGGTCTACGCGAGAGATGTGCAGGCGGCGGCAGTGCAGCCTACGCCGATCGGTGTTACTTGCCGCCTGTGTCAGCGGGCAGAATGCACGGCGAGAGCGGTGCCCCCGATCGGGCGAGACGTGCTGGCGGACGAATATCGCCGGCCGACGCATCCTTACGCATTCGCAGAAAGCTGACGTTAGTTGAGGAAACACATGCGTGGCGCAGCGCCGAGTTGGTCGCAATTCCGACGCAGCGTTTGAAACAGCGATTTCTGCGGGAGGGAGGGCCGCCGCTGCCTCCGGCTTGTTTGGCGCGACCAGATCGGCAGCATGATTTTCGACACCGCCTGTCAGGGTGCCGCGGTGATGGACGATGCCAGCCTGCGCCAGCGGTCGCAGGTGGCCTAGCCTTGCCACTCCGGCAGCCGGGTCGCGTTGGCGGCGAAGGAGAGGAGCGGCGGGCACGCGCGTGCAAGGCTGCTACCGAAGCTGCGCAAAGCGGCAACGTCCAGCATCCGCTGCAGTGTCACGGCGCGGCGGACTTGACCGCCGGCATCGGCAGCAAGGCGGCGGCGATAGGTCTGCCCATCCTCCCTTGCTGCCACGCTCCGGGCGGCGATGAAGGCGCTGCGAAGGGCCAGAGCCATGCCGTCGCCGGTGATCGAGGCCGTCATCGCCCATTGGTCGCCGAGCCGGTACACTCCGGGGTTGCCGTCGGTCTCCGGTCGCCGGCCATAGGCGAGGTTGCCGATCGTCACCGGCTTGTCGAATAGTTCCTGCGCGCCCGCCAGCAAGGCACGCAGGCGCGGAGTTCCATCGAGGAAGGTGCGCACCGCGGACCAGCTTGCGCCGAGCTTGGCGAATTGCTCGCGGTGCATCACCAGGCACAAGTTGGCCTGACCGTCCTCGATCGGCTGCAGGCCTGCATAGCCGCCGTCAAACAGCGCAAGCAGGATAGTTTTGGCAAGCTCACGCTGCGCCGCTGCGGCGAGCCGCAGGTGCATCTTGAGCCCTACGTACGGCGTCTGCGCGCGGCCCTTGGGGGCGTCGCCCGTCTGGCGCAGGGGCAGCTTGCCGGTCGCCAGCAACAGGATCTCTCCCGAGCGCTCGCCGCTGCTGGAGATGGCGCGTAAACCGTCGATCCGCGAGACCCGGGCGCCGCGTTCAACGCGGGCACCGGACTTCGCCGCGGCATCGAGCAGCACTTCGTCGAGGACATGGCGGCTCAAACCCAGCGCGCCAAAGGGCAGGGGCGCCTCCGCTTCGATGCGGCCCGAGACGAGGTGGATGCGGCCGATCGGCGCGGCGCCGAGCGCGTCGAGATCGATGCCGAGGTCGCGCAAGTGGGCGCCGGCCTCCACCGACAGGAACTCGCCGCAGACCTTGTGATGCGGCCCGGTCTCGCGCTCGATCAGGTGCACCTCGTTTCCGGCGCGCGCCAGCAGGCAAGCCGCGGCACTGCCCGCCAGCCCTCCGCCGACGACGAGCGCCTGGGTCACGCTCAGGCTTCCAGCGTGAAGCGGAAGCTCTCGGCCGCCATGCCTGGGCCGAACGCCAGCGCCATTCCGGGGCCGGGCTTGCCGGTGGCTAGCATCCGGGCCAGGATGAACATCAGCGTCGAAGACGACATGTTGCCATGCTCGCGCAGCACCGTGCGAGAGGGTGCGAGGGCATCCGGGGCGAGGCCGTAGCCTTGCTCCACCGCGTCAAGCACGGTGCGCCCGCCGGCGTGAACCGCCCAGAGCGCGTGATCCTCAGGACGGGTGCCGCGCAGCAGACCGCCTGCGTCGTTGCGACTGGAATCCGCCGCGAGAGCCTCGGCGATGCGTGCGGGAACTTCGCCCCCAAGGTGCATGTCGAAACCCTGGTCGCGGATCGCCCAAGTGATCGCGTCGCCGGTGCCGGGGATGGTCACGGCGCGGAAGTCGTGCAGCGCGATGCCGCCGTCCTCGGCGGTGACGAGCGCGGCGGCAGCACCGTCGCCGAACAGCAGCATGGCAAGCAGGCTGGGCAGGTCCTGGCTGCGCTGGAAGTGCAGCGTGCACAGCTCCAGCGTGACCACCAGCACCCGCGCCTCGGGCGTCGAGCGCACGATGTGATGCGCCAGGCGCAGCGAATTGACCGCGGCATAGCAGCCCATGAACCCCACCACCGTGCGCTCGACGCCCGGATCGAGGCCTGCGCCCGCTACGATCACCTGGTCCAGCCCCGGCGCCATGAAACCGGTGCACGAAGCCACGACGAGGTGCGTGACGCCGGCCTGCGAAATGTCGGGATCGAGCGCGGCTATCGCCTCCAGCGCCAGCCTGGGCGCATCCCGCTCGTAGCGGGCCATGCGCGCTCCGGTCGAGGGCCAGGGGCCGGTGCCGTAGAAGCCGTCGGTGTCGGTGACGGTCCCGTCGGCCAGCGTCACGGGTTGCAGGAATGAGAAGCGCCGTTCGATACCCGAGCGCGCCGCCATGCGCTCGAACAGCCTGCGCGCCTTCTCGTCGCCCAAAGTGCCGGTGACGAACCGCACGAACGCGTCGTGCACTTCGAACGGCGGATTGGCGGTGCCGATGCGGTTGATGCGGGCGGTAGTTGGACCGCTCATGCGCGGCGGCCTATCAGCACGGCGTTGAGGCCACCAAAGGCGAAGCTGCTGGATAGCAGGTAGTCGGCGGCGAATGCCTCGCGTTCCAGGGCCAGCGGCAGATCGCAGGCGGGATCGGCGCCCAGGTAACCGAGAACCGGCGGCGCCACCTCGCGCTTGAGCGCGAGCAGGCCGAGCACGAACTCGATAGCACCGGTCGTACCGATCATGTGGCCGTGCGCGGACTTGGTGGCGATCACGCGATGGTTCTCCAGGGCCCTGCCGTACACGCGGTGCAGCGCTGCGGTTTCGGCAGCATCGTTGAGCGTGGTCCCGGTCCCATGGGCGGAAACGAGCGCGGGGGCATCGGGCGATACGCCGGCATCCGCGATCGCCATCGACAGGGCCGCGACGATCCCGTCGAGATCGGGCGCGGTCATGTGCGCGGCATCGCTCGACAGCCCGTAGCCTGCAAACTCGGCATGGGCGGTCGCGCCGCGGGCGCGGGCGTGCTCCTCCGCCTCTAGCACGAGGACCGCTGCGCCTTCGCCCAGCACCATGCCACGCCGGTCGCGCGAGAAGGGACGGCAGGCGTCTGGTGCCAGCACGCCCAGCGATTGCCAGGCAGTGAGACACCCGCGGGTAAGGCATGCCTCGGTACCCCCGGCGACGACCACGTCGGCCCGTCCGCTGCGGATCAGGTGCATCGCCTCGCCCAGCGCGTGGGCGGACGAGGCACAGGCGCTGGAAAGCGTGAACACCGGGCCATGGACGCCTAGCAGCATGGCGAGATGGGCGGCGGGCGCCGTGATCATCGAGCCGGGCACGGTCTGCGGATGGACCTTCGCCTGCCCTTGCGCGAACAGGCGCTCGTAGGCGGTCTCGATCGTCGCATTGCCGCCGCTGCCGCAGCCGATGGTGATCGCGGTGCGGGTGGAGAGCGCGGGACCGCCGCGCAGGCCGGCGTCGTCAATCGCTTCCAGCGCGGCCTCGATGGCGAAGGCTGACAGCGGGTCCAGCCGGCCAAGACGGCGCACCACATCCGCATCCAAGCTGGCGAGCCGGGACGCGTCGCCGGCAGCGCCATCGCTCCACGCGGCGATGCCCCTGGCGCCGTCGCGGTCGAGCGAGCGGATCGCGCCCCGGCCTGCCTCCACCCGCTCCCAATTGGAGGCCACGCCTCGCCCCAGGCCGCTGACGCAGCCCATCCCGGTCACGAGTACCCGTCGGTTCACTCGGTGGGCACCGCGCCGATGCGCTCGAAAAGCTGTTCTAGCGTCATCTCGCGGTCGAGGTCCTCGGGCTGGATCTCGATACCGTAGCGGTCCTCGATCTCGAACAGCAGGCTGACGAGGTCGATCGAGGAGACGTCGAGGCTGGCCAGCGTGGCATCCGGCACCAGCCGTTCGGCCGGCAGACCGGTTTCCTTGGCCATCAGCGCGACCAGCTCGTCGGCGGTCACGAGCGGGTCTCGGCGCCTGCGCGCGTCCAGTGCTTGGTGCGGCAGATCACCAGCAGGCACCCGGTCACGTCGAGCCTCCCGTCGGGCGCCAGCCGGATCGCCGCGCGATAGCTGCGCCCTGCCTTCGGGTCGTAGGCCTGGCCGCCGCTCCACTCCTGACCCTTGCGGGTCAGACCCGAAAGGATGGAGATGCCGACGAGGGCGCGATGGCGCAGCGCGGGGTCGGGATTGTTGATGTCCCGGCCGGGAGCTTTCGGATCGAGCACCGATACCAGGCGTCCGCACAGCGCGCTGCCGCAGGGTGCGATGTCGATCACGCCCGATCTGTCATCCGTTAGCCACCGCCCCGTGACCTCCGCCCCGCCCTGCGTCCGACCCTGCGCGGGCCCAACGCTGGGCACAGTCGCGAGCGCACAGGCGACGATCATCCAGAGGCGCTTCATCGAGGCATTTCCCGTTCTCTCCATCCATACCAGCTTGCGCCACTTCCCGCCGGCCGGCAAGCGCGGGCGCTCCGTGCCGACGCTCTCTGCCGACGCTCTCACCGACGGGCTTCCGCATTGTCGCGTCCGGTGCGATACACGCGGACGGAGCTTGGGAGGGCATGTGCGATGAGCGGCCGTGAAGCGGAAGATGCCATGCTGCAGTTTTCCTTCCCGGCGTTCCGGCAATGCTCGCCTCGCGACCTGCAGCGACGGATGATCTCAACGTGCGATCTCGGATATTGATCCCGTCATGGGCCTGTTGACCACCCGCATCATTCGCGAGGAGCAAATGGACGCCGTCGATCTCGATCCGGCGGTCTACGATGCGGTGCTGCGCGACCTTTCGCGGATCAATCGCTGGACGTTCACGGCGCGCGGCACGCTGGCGTTCCTCGATCGTGCGGTCGGTACCGCGAAGAGCTTCAGCCTGCTCGATGTCGGCTATGGCCATGGCGACCTGCTGCGCGCGGTGGCGCGCTGGGCCCAGCGGCGCGGCATTGCCGCAAGGCTGGTCGGGGTGGACCTCAACCCGGAGAGCGAGCCGGTGGCCATCGCCTCGACGCCCTCGGACATGCCGATCGCCTACCGCACGGGAGATTATGCCCAGCAGCCCGAGGCGTTCGACTTCATCGTCAGCAGCCAGGTCGCGCATCACATGGACGACGGCCAGCTCGACCGCTTCCTGCGGTACATGGAAGCTGAGGCGCAGCGGGGTTGGCTAGTGTCCGACCTGCACCGCCACGCCTTTGCCTACTACGGCTTCCCGCTGCTGGCGCGGCTGCTCGCGGTGCATCGCATCGTGCGGCAGGACGGCCAGCTCTCGATCGGCCGCTCGCTGCGGCCGGGTGAGTGGCCGGACGTGCTGGCCCGATCGGGGATCGACGCGTCGCAAGTCTCCATCGTGCGCCGCTTCCCGTTCCGGATCGGCGTGGAGCGCATTCGCTAAGTGGCAGCCACCGCCGCTCGCAGGCGGCACTGAGAAACGATCGCGGCGATCGTTCCTTCAAACGGTGCACAGGAAAACGACCCATGGCAAGCCGGCTTGGACCCGTCCGCGGTTTTACTCTGGACGGTTTCGATCAACCAGATCGCTGGCAGACCGGCTGGATGACGGTGCTGCGATCCCATCATTCCTTGAACGGCAGACCGTGCCGGTGATCCTGCGGCCAGGTGCGCCGACTTGCCGGCCACGCGCACGACGCGCACGAGCACCAGCGGCGGTCGCGCTGGCACTGGCCACGCTGACCGCATCGATCTCGGCCCCGGGGCTGGCGGAAGACGGCGGTGCGGTCGAACGCCGGCGCAGCGATGCGCACATGG
>Ga0070667_100001088_pt1 | contig 24888 bp, 22 predicted proteins | sample KBSS33metaG_FD_64659 | JGI IMG/M metagenome (GOLD analysis project Ga0070667, IMG submission 64659) | Switchgrass rhizosphere microbial communities from Kellogg Biological Station, Michigan, USA - KBS S3-3 metaG | ecosystem: Host-associated > Plants > Roots > Rhizosphere > Soil ... | reverse complement strand
CCGAGAAGGTGGCGGAACGGGCGCTGGGCCTTCTGTCTGAAGGCGAGGTGGAGAAGGCTTTGCATTTCATCGAGATGGCGGCCGCCGGTCAGCCTGCCGATCGAAAGGTTATAGAGGCGCAGATCGCCATTTTCGAAACGTTGGCAGATCAGACCGAGGGCAAGATCTTCGACCTCCTCGGCTGGCTGGAAGGGCGCATCATGTCCGCCAGGCGCGCATTGGCGGAGAAGACTTGAGCCGACAGAACCGCAGCAAGAACGATGATTTTTTGGAGAGTTTCAAGTGTCCACCACGAAGATTCGCATCACCGATCTTAAGAACCCGCAACTTACCGATATTCAGCGACATGCGCTTGAACAGGCGGGCGCGCATCCGGTCAGCTTGACTGCGCCGGCCGTGCTGGAAGCGGCGAAGGCCAGCACCGGCCTCTCGGATTTCGGGGACATGAGCTTTCTTCCTCGGCTGGAATTGTGGATGTCGGCAGCGGACGCTGACAAGGCGCTTTCGTCCGTAGGCCGAGCGGCCGTCTTCGGCCTTGCGTTTCGTTTCGCTTGCGCCCGGCTTGATCTGGAGGACCTGATCAAGCGGCACCCCGAGATCGAGCAAGTGTCGCTGGAATCTCCCATCGTGATTGCCGGTCTTCCCAGATCGGGCACGACCTACATGCTCCAGTTGATGGGCGCGGACCCCCGCCTGCGGGCCCTTCCGCACTGGGAAGGCATCCGGCCCGTAGGCGATCGCTATATCGTGGACGGCAAGGACACGCGTTTCGACCTTGCTGCGGCCGAGTGGGAGCAGCAGGATGCCGTGCTGCCTTTCATGAAAATGATCCATGAATTCGCGCCTGAACATATCACCGAAGACATTGAACTCACCGGGATGGATTTTGGCGGTTATTATCTGGAATGGATCGCCCGTGTTCCGGAGTGGCGCGATTACCAGCTGTCCCATGATCCGCTGCCTTGGCTGCGCTATCTTGAGCGCGCGATCAAGGCCGTGGTCTGGCAGAAGGGACCGAACCGCTGGGTCGGCAAGTGCCCGCAGCATATGGAGCAGCTCCTCGCGGTGAGCACCGCGCTGGACGGCTCCTATCTCGTCATCAATCATCGCGATCCGGTCGCTTCCATCCAGTCGGCCATCACGTCTCAGGCCTATGCGTCGCGGCTCACCCACACGACCTATGATCGCAAAGAGATCGCCACTTACTGGATTGACCGCTATGAAAGCCTGCTGCGCGGCTGCGTGCGGGATCGCGACCTGATCGATCAGGATCGTAGCTACGACCTGTATTTCCACAAGCTGATGTCCGATCCGTTCAGCGAGCTGCAGGCGATCTATGGAAAGGCCGGCATCCCGTTCGACGATCAGACACGAGCGGCATTTCAGCGAGCGATCGACGAAAACAAGCGCGGCAAACATGGCCAGCTAGCCTATGATCTGCGCGATGATTTCGGCATCGATCCCAACGAAATACGCGAGCGCTTCAGCTTCTATTTTGATCGCTTCCCCGAAGTTCAGGTTGAAGTCGCCTAGGGCGGGGTCCGATCAGGTCAGATCGCATCGAACCAGGGACTATCTGTCCTTGGTTCCTCACACTTTTCACACCGGTAGATGATGCCATCTGCCCTGAATGCTTAGGATCTGGAGAAGGTGAATGGCAGAAAATCTATTTGATCTGAGCGGAAAAGTCGCCCTCGTCACGGGCGCCAACGGCGGGCTGGGACTGGCCATGGCCGAAGGACTCGCTCGCGCCGGTGCAGACGTCGTTATCTGGGGTCGCCGCGAGGACCGCAATGTCGAAGCAGCCGAGGCGCTGCGAAAATATGGCGTTCGCGTGGGCCATCGTGCAGTGGACGTCGCCAACGAGCAGCAGGTGGTGGAAGGCTTCGCGGCCGCGGTAGCCGAATTCGGCAGGGTCGATTGCGTGATCGCCAATGCAGGTACCGCCGGGTTTTCGCCAATTGACCAGATGAGCAGCGAGAGCTGGCACCATCTTCTCAACATCAACCTGCACGGCGCCTTCTACACTTGCCGTGAAGCGGGCAAACATATGAAAGCGCGGGCCGCCGCGGGTGACCCAGGTGGCTCGATCATCATCAACGGCAGCCTCGCGGTATTCGTAGGCGTTCCTGGCCTCGCCCATTACGCCACCGCAAAGGGCGGTTTAAATTCCTTCTCCAAGGTACTTGCGGTAGAGCTGGGTCCGGACGATGTGCGAGTGAATGTCATTTGCCCAGGTCTGATCGTGACCGAGCTGGGCGACGAAGAAGATGCGGGCGCCTCGGTGGCGCTGGCCCGTACTCCCAGAAAAAGCCTTGGAAAGCCCGAGGATCTGCAGGGGATCGTCGTCTATCTCGCCAGCGATATGTCCCGTTACCACAACGGCGACACGATCACGCTGGATGGAGGAATGATGGCGCAGTGCTTCTAGTTTAGAATCGAAGGCGCCCAGAAATCCAGGAACTCTCGAGGATAAGGATGTGAACAGCAATCAAGCGAAGGTGAGGCCCACCGCCGAACCTTCGCTTAATTGCCGCTGATTTATCCTTCACTCCCACTCGATCGTGCCGGGGGGCTTACTCGTGTAGTCATAGACGACACGGTTGATGCCTTTCACCTCGTTGATGATGCGCGTGGCCACGCGGCTGAGGAAGGCCGCGTCGAAAGGGTAGATGTCGGCGGTCATGCCATCGGTGCTGGTCACCGCGCGCAGGCCGCAGACATTGTCGTACGTGCGCCCGTCGCCCATCACGCCCACGGTCTTGACCGGCAGCAGCACCGCGAAGGCCTGCCAGATCGCATCGTATAGCCCAGCGTTGCGGATTTCCTCAAGGTAGATGGCATCGGCCTTGCGCAGGATGTCGCAGCGCTCGCGGCTGACTTCGCCGGGGATGCGGATAGCAAGGCCCGGGCCCGGGAACGGATGGCGGCCGACGAAGACATCGGGCAGCCCCAGCTCGCGGCCGAGCTCGCGCACTTCGTCCTTGAACAGCTCGCGCAGCGGTTCGACGAGCTTCATGTCCATCCGCTCGGGCAGGCCGCCGACGTTGTGGTGGCTCTTGATCGTCACGGAAGGGCCGCCAGTGAACGACACGCTCTCGATCACGTCGGGGTAGAGCGTGCCCTGCGCGAGGAATTCGGCGCCGCCGATCTTCTTCGCCTCGTCCTCGAACACATCGATGAAGGTCTTGCCGATGAACTTGCGCTTGGCTTCCGGATCGGTGACGCCTTCCAGTCCCTTTAGGAACAGCGTGGAGGCATCCACGTGGACAAGCGGGATGTGGTAGTGGCCCCGGAACAGGCTGACGACCTGTTCCGCTTCGCCCATGCGCATCAGGCCATGGTCGACGAAAACGCACGTGAGCTGATCGCCGATCGCCTCATGGATGAGCACTGCGGCCACCGCGGAATCAACCCCGCCCGAAAGGCCGCAGATCACGCGACCCTGGCCCACTTGCGCGCGGATTTCCTCGACCTTGGTCTTGCGGAACTCGGCCATCGTCCAGTCGCCGGTAAGGCCGCAGACATGGCGTACGAAGTTCTTGAGCAGCTTGCCCCCGTCGGGCGTGTGCACCACTTCGGGGTGGAATTGCATGGCGTAGATGCGCCGCTCGTCGTTGGCGATCACCGCGTAGGGCGCGCCGGCGCTGGCGGCGACCGGGCGGAAGCCGGGGGCCAGGCTGGTCACCTTGTCGCCATGGCTCATCCACACCTGGTGCTTCTCGCCGGTCTGCCACAGCCCGTTGAACAGCGCGCAACCATCGCCGATCTCGATGAAGGCGCGGCCGAACTCGCCGCTGTCGCCGGCGAGGACTTCACCACCCAGCTGGTGCATCAGTGCCTGTTGGCCGTAGCAAATGCCAAGCAGCGGACGGCCGCTCTCGAGAATGACCTCAGGGATGCGCGGCCCGCCCTGGTCGAGGACGGAGGCGGGTGAGCCCGACAGGATGACGCCGGCCGGGTCGAGCCGGGCAAACGCCTCTTCGGCGGCGTTGAACGGGGCGATCTCGGAATAGACCCCGGCCTCGCGCACGCGCCTGGCGATCAGCTGGGTCACCTGGCTGCCAAAGTCGACAATCAGGATCGATTCTGGGGTGTGGATGCTCATGCGCCGCGCGTAGTCGCGCGCAGGGTAGCTGTCCAGACCGGCCTGATTGCGCCAAGCATCACCGTGCCTCACTTGCATTTTACGCAACCGAAGTTGTTGCTTTAGAGTTTGTGAAAATTACTAACCTGACTATGTTGCAGTTGCGAAGGGAAATGATCCCTCGCAAGCAGGAGAATGCGAAATGACGATCGTCCACCGGACTTTCGGTCTCGCCGCGGCCCTGGGCGTCAGCGCCCTGGCGTTCGCGCTCACCCTGGCCTGATTTCAGGTCCCGGGCACCCGTTGCCTGGTCGGGGGCGAACCGACACCACAACAACGAGAAGGGCGGCCGCGGGTCGCCCTTTTGCGTATCTGGTGCTTCCTCGGCGCTTGCGGGAGCGTTCTCCACCCTCGCGCATTTCCTCGTCTCAGCAAGGCAGGAAGGCAGCGCATGATCCGTTCGTTTCTCATCGGCCTCGTCGCCGGACAACGCGGGATCACGCCGCTTGCTTCGATCGCGCTGGCGACCCGCCGCCGCGCCGTGCCTGATGCGCTGCCGCTGCAAGGGCTGCTCCACAATCCGCTGATCGCGTCGGCAACGGCGGCCCTCGCCGCCGCGGAGATGGCCGGTGACAAGATGAAGTCCGCCCCCGACCGGATCGTGCCGATCGGCCTGGCGGTGCGCACGATCACGGCCGCATACGCAGGCGCAGCGCTGGCTCCGCGTGGCGAACGCGTCGCCGGCGCGGTCATCGCGGTCGGCACCGCGCTTGCCGCATCCTACGTCGGCTGGCGCCTGCGCTGCGCGTCGATGCGACGATACGGTCAGACCAAGACCGGATTCGTCGAGGACGCCATCGTGTTCGGCACCGGCGTCCTCGTCGCCAATCCGGACCTCATCCGCCGCAAGGCCTGACGCTCGTTTGCGAGTCTCCTGTCCATCCTGAGGGGGCTCGCTGCGACGTCGCGGCCGCCAGCGACCACCCTTGTGGAAAAGCCGGGCTTTGCGGCCGGTTTCGCTTGGGTTTACCCCCGCCAAACCCTATATGCTCGTCATGGCAAGCACCGACGAAAACCGCCCCGATATCGCGAAGAACACCAATGCCTATGGGGCGGACTCGATCAAGGTCCTGAAAGGACTCGATGCCGTGCGCAAGCGTCCCGGCATGTACATCGGCGATACCGACGACGGTTCGGGCCTGCACCACATGGTGTTCGAGGTTTCCGACAACGCCATCGACGAGGCGCTCGCAGGTCATTGCGACCTGGTGCTGATCGAACTCAACCCGGACGGCTCGGTCTCGGTCGAGGACAATGGCCGTGGCATCCCGACCGGCATCCACGCCGAGGAAGGCGTGTCGGCAGCCGAGGTTATCATGACCCAGCTCCACGCTGGCGGAAAGTTCGAGAACACCAGCGACGACAACGCCTACAAGGTCTCCGGCGGCCTTCACGGCGTCGGCGTTTCGGTGGTCAACGCGCTATCCGAGTGGCTGGAACTGACCATCTGGCGTGACGGCCTGGAGCACTGGATGAAGTTCGCGCACGGCGATGCCGTGGCGCCGCTCGAAGTGAAAGGCCCTGCTCCGAAGTCGGACCGCAACCCGGACGAGGACGGCTTCAAGAAGGGCACCCGCGTCACCTTCCTCGCCTCGACCGACACTTTCAAGAACGTCACCGAGTTCGACTTCGACAAGCTGGAGCACCGCTATCGCGAGCTCGCGTTCCTGAACTCGGGCGTGCGCATCAAGCTGCGCGACAAGCGGCACGAAGAAGTGCTGGAGCACGACCTGTACTACGAGGGCGGGATCGCCGCCTTCGTCAAGTTCCTCGACCGCAACAAGCAGGCGCTGCTGGCAGAGCCGATCGCGATCTCCTCCGAGCGTGACGGCATCGGCATCGATGTCGCGCTGGAGTGGAACGATTCGTATTACGAAAACGTGCTGTGCTTCACCAACAACATCCCGCAGCGCGACGGCGGAACCCACCTCGCCGCGTTCCGCGCGGCGCTGACGCGCACGCTCAACGGGTATGCCGACAAGTCCGGCCTGCTCAAGAAGGAGAAAGTCTCGCTCACCGGCGACGACATGCGCGAAGGGCTGACCGCGATCGTCTCGGTCAAGCTCCCCGATCCCAAATTCTCCAGCCAGACCAAGGACAAGCTGGTCAGCTCCGAAGTGCGCCAGCCGCTCGAAAGCCTGATGGCCGACCGCATGACCGAGTGGCTGGAGGAGAACCCCGGCCATGCGAAGGCCATCGTGCAGAAGATCATCGACGCCGCCGCCGCACGCGAAGCCGCCAAGCGCGCGCGCGAGCTCACCCGCCGCAAGGGCGCGATGGACATCGCCAGCCTGCCGGGCAAGCTTGCCGATTGCCAGGAGCGCGATCCGTCCAAGTGCGAGCTGTTCCTGGTCGAGGGTGATTCCGCCGGCGGCTCGGCCAAGCAGGGCCGGGACCGGAAGACCCAGGCGATCCTGCCGCTCAAGGGCAAGATCCTCAATGTCGAGCGCGCGCGGTTCGACCGGATCATCTCGTCCAAGGAAGTCGGCACGCTGATCCAGGCGATGGGCACCGGGATCCGCGACGACTTCAACCTCGAGAAGCTGCGCTATCACAAGATCGTCATCATGACCGACGCCGACGTCGACGGCGCGCATATCCGCACACTGCTGCTGACGTTCTTCCACCGCCAGATGCCCGATATCATCCGCTCCGGGCACCTCTTCATCGCCCAGCCGCCGCTGTACAAGGTCGCCAAGGGCCGCTCGGAAGTCTACCTCAAGGACGCCGCCGCGCTCGATCGCTACCTGGTGGAAGCGGGCACCTCGGGCCGGGTGCTCGAGACCAGCGGCGGTGCCCGCAGCGGCACCGACCTTGCCGGTCTGGTCGAGCATGCGATCCGCCTGCGCAACCTGATGGCCTTCGTGCCGCGCCGCTACGATCCGGTGCTCATCGAAGCGCTGGCGCTGGCCGGAGCGCTGGAGCCAGACTTGTCGACCGAGGCGCGCGAAGGCGCTCTGCAGCGCACCGCACAATGGCTCAACCGCGGCGACACCGAAGCCCGGTGGACCGCACGCCTCTCGCCCGACGGCACTGTCGAGATCGAGCGGCTGTGGCGCGGGGTCACCGATCACCACAAGATCGAAGGCAGCTTCCTGTCGAGTGCGGAAGCGCGCAAGCTCGCCCGCCTCGCCGCCGAGAACGCCGAGACTTACGCCGGGGTCGCCCGCCTGGTACGCGCCACGGCCGTTGCCGAGCCGGAGCCCGAAGCGCCCGAGACGGACGCCGACGAGGAAGCCGCGGCTCCGGTCCGCCCGACCGGGGACGGCATAACCCGCCCCTCGCAGCTGCTCGAACAGGTCCTTGCGGCCGGCCGCAAGGGCCTGTCGATCGCGCGCTACAAGGGCCTTGGCGAAATGAACGCCGACCAATTGTGGGAGACCACGCTCGATCCGGACAACCGCTCGCTGCTACAGGTCAAGGTCGAGGACGCCGACGTCACCGACGAGATCTTCACCCGCCTGATGGGCGACATCGTCGAACCACGCCGCGACTTCATCCAGGAAAACGCGCTGAACGTGGCGAACCTGGACGTCTAAGGCAGGCTGCTAAAGCGGCCCCCTCCGTCAGCGCTACGAGCTGCCACCTCCCCACTCCTAGGGAGGATCTGGAAGATGTCAGTTCTTCACCTGGCAGCTGAGCCCGGCGGCCTTCATCCCGGAGCACAGCGTTCGCGCGGCATTCAGGTCGCCGGGGACGGCCTGCAGGCGGTAGACCGTGCCGATGTCGGCCTGGCCCTGGACGATACGGTGCCGCACGGCGCCCAGTTCCGAATACTGCGCCTTGAGTGTCGCCCAGCCCGCTTCGGCCTGGTCGCGCGAGGCGTAGGCGCCGACTTGCACGCCGATGCCGCCTGCGGGCGCATCGCCAGCAGCAGGCGTTGCGGCCTTGGCAGAGGATGAAGGGGCAGGCTTCGGATCGTTCTTGCCACCGAGACTGTCGAACCCGGGAGCAGGGGCCTCCGCGCCGCCGATGCGCGGCGAACGGCTCTCGCCTTCGGCGACGGCGAAGCTGGTGTCACCAGTACCGGCGACGACTTCGCCGCCGGGGTTATCGGGCCGGACCTTGTAGGGTTCCTTCGGCGCCGCGATCACGCCGCCATCGGCGACCAGAACCTCGTCCCTCTTGCGGGTAAGCCAGAACACGCTGCCCACGATCAAGCCGATCGCGGCGAGGCCCAGCAGCACAAGCAGTGCGCCCTGCCCCAGGCCGCCGCGCTCCTCCTCGTAGTCTTCGTCGTCGCCCTCGAGCCAGGGCAGGCGAACTTCCTCCTGGCCGAGATCGAGCTGAGGCGGCGGATCGAACGTGCTCGCGCTCGCGTAAGGCGCGGCGGGATGCGTGGTGAACGGCTCGGGCGTGTCCGGCTCATAGGCTGGCGCTTCATGGTCGGCCTCGGGCACGAACGGCGGGGGCGGTGCGTCGCCCCGATCGGTGTCCGAGATCGCCATGCCTTACATTTCCTCCACCGCCTCGACGCCCAGTAGCGCGAGTCCGTTGCGCACAAGTTGCCCGATCTGGGCGGCAAGGAAAAGCCGCGCCGAAGTCACCTTACCGTCGGCCGCGTTAACAAACCGCTTTTCGACCCGGTCGTTGCCCAGGTTCCAGTAGCCGTGGAAGGCCGCGGCGAGGTCGCCGAGGAAGAACGCGACCCGATGCGGCTCGCGTGCGGCGGCGGCGGCCTCGACCAGCCGCGGGAATTGTGCGGCAAGCTTCACCAGCTCGAGCTCCTCGGGTCCGAGCAACTCCAGGTCCTCCGCCAAGGGCGCAAAACCTTCGGCTGCGCCCTTGCGCAGGGTCGAGGAGACCCGCGCATTGGCGTACTGGACGTAGAACACCGGGTTGTCCTTGCTGGCCTCCACCACCTTGGCGAAGTCGAAGTCCATCTGCGCCTCGGGCTTGCGGGTCAGCATGGTGAAGCGCACCACGTCCTTGCCCACCTCCTGCACCACGTCCGCCAGCGTGACGAAAGTGCCGGCGCGTTTGGACATCTTCACCGGCTCGCCGTTGCGCAGCAGCTGGACCATCTGCACCAGCTTGACCTCGAACGGCGTGGCCTTGCCGTCCGCTCCGGTCATCGCGGCGACGGCGGCCTTGATCCGCTTCACGGTGCCGGCGTGGTCCGCGCCCCAGATGTCGACCAGCGCGTTCGCGCCCTGCGCCTTTTGGAAGTGATACGCCAGGTCGGCACCGAAGTAGGTCCAGGTGCCGTCGCTCTTCTTGATCGGCCGGTCCTGGTCGTCGCCGAAACGGGTCGAGCGGAACAGCGGCAGCTCGACCGGCTCCCAGTCTTCGGGCGTCTTGCCCTTGGGGGCCTCGAGCACACCGTCGTAGACAAGGTCGTGCGCGCGCAGCCAGGCCTCGGCCTCGTCGGGCTTGCCGCTCGCCTGCAGTTCGGCCTCGGAGCTGAACAGGTCGTGGTGGATGCCCAGCAGCGCGAGGTCGGCGCGGATCATCTCCATCATCGCCTCGACCGCGCGGGTGCGGAACAGATCGAGCCATTCCGCTTCGGGCGCGTCGGCGTAGCGATCGCCGAACTCGGCGGCGAGCGCCTGGCCCACCGGCACCAGGTAGTCGCCGGGATAGAGGCCCTCGGGGATCGCGATCGTCGCACCCAGCGCCTCGCGGTAGCGCAAGTGCACCGAGCGGGCGAGCACCTGCACCTGCGCACCGGCGTCGTTGACGTAGTATTCGCGGATGACCTTGTGCCCGGCGTATTCGAGCAGGCTCGCCAGCGCATCGCCGACCACCGCGCCGCGGCAATGACCCATGTGCATGGGCCCGGTCGGGTTGGCCGAGACGTACTCGATGTTGACCGTGGAGCCGCCCCCCATCGCCGAGCGCCCGTAGTTCGCGCCCAGCGCCGCGATCGCACGCAGCTCGGCCAGCCAGACCGCCGGGGTCAGACGCAGGTTGATGAAACCGGGGCCGGCGATCTCGGCGCTTTCCACCGCGTCCAGCTTCGACAGCTCGGCGACCAGCGCCTCGGCCACGTCGCGCGGCTTCAGGCCGGCGGGCTTGGCGAGCACCATCGCGGCGTTGGTCGCGAGGTCGCCGTGCGAGGGATCGCGCGGCGGCTCGACCGTGATCGCTCCTCGCGCCAACCCGCCCGGCAGCGTGCCCGCCGCCTCCAGTGCATCGAGCGCGGCGGAAAGGTGGCCTGCAAAGGCGGCGTAGAGTGTCTGGTTCTGCGTCATGGCCGGGCGCGGATAGCGGGGAATCGCGGCCAAACCAACCCGCGCTTCAAAATCCCGCGCTTTTCCGCTAACGGCGCGGCCATGTCCGAAACCTCCACTCTCCCCAAGACCTACCGCGTCAAGAGCTTCGGTTGCCAGATGAACGTCTACGACGGCGAGCGCATGGCCGAGCTGCTGGGCGAGCAGGGGATCGTGCCTGCCGCCGACGGCGCCGATGCCGACCTCGTCGTGCTCAACACTTGCCACATCCGCGAGAAGGCGGCGGAGAAAGTCTATTCGGACATCGGCCGCCTCAAACGCGAGGACGGCTCGACGCCGCTGATCGCGGTGGCGGGCTGCGTGGCGCAGGCCGAGGGCGAGGAGATCATGGCGCGCGCGCCTTCGGTAAAGATGGTCGTGGGTCCGCAGGCCTACCACCGCCTCCCCGACATGATCCGGGCCGCCAGCGAAGGCCGCCGCGTCACCGACACCGACATGCCCGCGGTGCCCAAGTTCGATGCCCTGCCCCAGCGCCGCCGGTCCGGCCCGACTGCCTTCCTCACCGTACAGGAGGGCTGCGACAAGTTCTGCACCTATTGCGTCGTGCCCTATACCCGCGGCGCCGAGGCCTCACGCCCGCATGTCGCGCTGATCGAGGAAGCCAAGCGGCTGGTCGAGGCCGGCGCACGCGAAATCACCCTGCTTGGCCAGAACGTCAACGCCTGGACTGGCGAGGATGCGAAAGGCCGCAGCGTCGGTCTCGACGGGCTGATCCGCGAGCTTGCCGCCATCCCTGAACTCGCGCGCATCCGCTACACCACCAGCCACCCCAACGACATGACGCAAGGCCTGATCGAGGCGCATGGCGACGTTCCCAAGCTGATGCCGTTCCTCCACCTGCCGGTACAGGCGGGCAACGACCGGGTGCTGCGGGCGATGAACCGCAGTCACTCGGTGGAGAGCTACCTCGCTATCCTCGACCGGGTGCGCGCGGTCAGGCCCGACATTGCCCTGTCGGGCGATTTCATCGTCGGCTTCCCCGGCGAAACCGACTCCGAGTTCGAGGACACGCTCAAGCTCGTCGACGCAGTCGGGTACGCACAGTGCTTCAGTTTCAAGTACTCACCCCGCCCCGGCACCCCGGCCGCGACGATGGACGGCCACGTCGCGCCCGAAGTGATGGACGAGCGCCTGCAGCGTCTGCAGGCCGCGCTCAACCGCCACCAGCTCGCCTTCAACGAGGCGAGCCTCGGGCGCACCTGCGACGTCCTCGTCGAGCGCAAGGGCAAGCACGCGGGTCAGTGGCTGGGCAAGTCCCCCTGGCTGCAGTCGGTGCACTTCACCGGAGATGCAGCGATCGGCGATATCGTGCGGGTGTCGCTCGACCTGGCCGGACCGAACTCCCTCGGTGCCCGTCTTCTGCAGCCGACGCCGGCCTGACTCGTCACGGCGCGCTGGCGCTCACTTGACCGGCAGGATGAAGCGAACGGCGTAGTGGCGCGGATGCATGGGTACGGCAAAGCCCATCCTTCCGTAGACGGTGCTGGCGCCGTCTTCCTGCGAATACAGGCTGCCCCTGGGTCCTGAGAACTTCGCCACAGCCTCGTCGACCATGGCGTAGGACAGCGTCGCGGCGGCACCCGCCGGCTCGTGGTTGAGCGTGATACGGACCGTGTCGGGCGCTGCGATGTTGACCGAGGCGATCGGGATCACGCCTGCCGCGTCCTTGAACTGGAACCCTTCGGCGGTGGATGCCGGCACCAGGTCGCGGTCGAACCTCAGACCCGAGCCACGCACGTTGAAACGCACGTCGATCACCTTGCCGGATCGCGTCAGCGTCAAAGGCCATACCGGTCGGTAGACCTCGCCCTTGCGCACTGCCTCCAGCGCGCGTGCAGCGATATCGGCAAACATCATGCGCGCCTCGGTCGTATAATGACGACGGTCGGACATTGCGCCCTGGTACAGCGGCCCGACCAGCGTCACTCCGTGACCGACGCGCTCGCGGGCGACTTCGAACTGGGCCTGCGCCGAGTCGCCGGCGGTATTGCCGAAGTCGGCACCTGACGTCTGCCGGATCATGAATTCCGGCGGGTGCGGCTGGCCGGTAATGGCCTTGATGTCCCGCTGGAGCGAGTCGATCAGCTGACGCAGGTCGCCGGCATAGCCTTCGGAGCTATTCTCCCCTTGAGTCCAGAGCACGGCGCGCACCACGAAGCCGCGGTCGTAGCGCTGCGCCACCTCTTTCGCACTCATCACGTTGTCGAGGAGGGCTTCGTAAGTCGGGCGCCCCCGCAAGAAGGCAGCGATGCGCTGTCCGGAGACGCCGACGGTGAAATGGTAGAGCCCCGGCGGCGCCCGACCGGCATCGCGGGCGAGGCGCTCGACGGCGAAGCTATCCATCACTCCTGGTAGCGACGCGGTTCCTGCACGGACTTCGAGCGGGACGAACGATTCGGCCATTACGCCCCGGCGATCGCCGATGGTCCAGGTGGGCCCGCAGGGCAGCATCACTACCGTATTGGGGAACAAGGCGCCGAGCGTGTCCGGGTCGGCATAGCCGGCCGCCAACGTGTTGGATTGCCCATAAGCAAGGATAGCCTCGACCGGCCCATCGCCCTCGACGAACCAGTCGGATGTGCCTGCAAGCTGACGCGCCTTGTATCGGGTACCGTCGGTATCCGTGAACGTGGCCAGCAGGTCCGCGCCATCGGAGACAACGTTGGTTGGTGCTGGCGGAGATACGGGCATGGTGCCCTGAGACGTACCGGCCTGCGCGTCGCCGTGCGATCGGTCGCATGCAGACATCATCCCGGCGCATGTGATGGCGATGGCCATCTTCGCCAGTGGGCCAAAGGACACGGGCAGCCAAGCCGTCGATCGCATCAAATCCCCACCCCCATTCAGCACCGCTGGATGGAGATTGTCTTTAAGCGAACTACGGTAAGTTACCTATCCATTTGCATACGAGCTTTCGTTCCGAACGCAGGCAGGCCCGCTCCCGTGGTGACGGGGCGGGCCTGCCTCGGTTCGGCTCAGCTTACCAGAAGAAGCCGTTGTTCACCGAAACGACGCGGCCGGTGCGCACGTTCACCATCACCACATCGTTGCCGTAACGGACCCAGCGATGGCCGGCGCGCGGGGCGGGAAGACGATAACGGGCATAGTCACGGACCCAGTAGCGGTCGCCGTAGTAGCCACGGTCGAAGCGATGGCCGACGACGACCGGGCGATAGGCGTAGCCGCGTGGGCCGACATAGGCGGGGCGGCGATAGACGTCGCGGTGGCTACGGCGATAGTCGCGCCAGTCCTCGCGCATCTCGCGGCGCGAATCGCGCAGGTCTTCGCGGGCTTCGCGCACGTCGTGGCGATCGCCGTAACGCTGCGCCTGGCGCAGGTCGCGCTGATCGCGGCGGACTTCGCGGGCGCTGTCGCGAACCTCGCGCGCGCTCTGCGCGCTGGCCATCGTCGGGATTGCGACGGTGGGCAGAGCCACGCTGGCTGCGATCAGAGCGGTAACGAATTTCTTCATCGAACTTCTCCTTGGGCTTCCTTCGAGCCGCACGGAGCGGCCTTCTGTTATTCAGCTCTGCACTGCGCCCGATGAACGACCCGGGAATAATGCGTGCAGCCTGCGGACATGATCGTCGCAAGCTCGCGACAGTTCCCCGGGGTAGCGGCAGGACGCATGGTTATCCCCGACGAACCGAGCGAGTCCGGTCCCGGCGGTGCTTGCACGCTGCGACATGCCGAGCCATCTAAAGGGCAGGACGAAAGACCCCAGCCCGAAAGGAGCGCATGGCCCGCAAAGCAGCCCGTGCCGTAGACCCGGCACAGTTCCGCCCCGAAGCCCACCGCCGCGCACGCATCGAGGTGGAATTCGACGAACCCACGCTGCTGGGAGCTCTTTTCGGTCAGTTCGACGCGAACCTGGTGCAGGTGGAGAACCGGCTGGGCGTCTATATCGCGGCGCGCGGCAACAAGCTGCAGATCGAAGGCCCCGAGGACTCCGTCGCTCGCGCTCGCGACACGCTCAAGGGAATGTATCATCGCCTGGAAATGGGCCAGGATCTCGATGCCGGCGCGATCGAGTCGCTCATCGCCATGAGCAGCGAGCCGACGCTGGAGGGCATCATCAGCGGCGATGCCGGCGAGCCGCCGATCATGATCCGCACCCGCAAGAAGACGATCGTGCCGCGCTCGGCGACGCAGATCGAGTACATGCAGGCGCTCACCCGCAACGACGTGATCTTCGCGCTCGGGCCGGCAGGCACCGGCAAGACCTACGTCGCGGTGGCGCAAGCGGTGAGCCAGCTGATGACCGGATCGGTGCAGCGCCTGATCCTCTCACGCCCGGCGGTCGAAGCGGGCGAGAAGCTGGGCTTCCTGCCCGGTGACATGAAGGACAAGGTCGATCCGTACCTGCGCCCGCTCTATGACGCGCTCTATGACTGCATGCCGCCCGAGCAGGTGGAGCGGCGCCTCGCCTCGGGGGAGATCGAAGTGGCACCGATCGCCTTCATGCGCGGTCGGACCCTGGCCGACGCCTTCATCATCCTCGACGAGGCGCAGAACACCACGCGCGAGCAGATGAAGATGTTCCTCACCCGCTTCGGCCAGAACAGCCGCATGGTCGTGTGCGGCGACCCGCGGCAAGTCGACATCCCCGGCGGTGACCGCATGAGTGGCCTGGCTGATGCGGTGGTGCGGCTAGAGGGGGTCGACGGCATCGCCGTCACCCGCTTCACCGCCGCCGACGTGGTGCGCCACCCGATCGTCGGGCGGATCGTCGAGGCGTACGAGGGCAAGGACGCTTAGGGGACGGAGGCCCCCTCCCCAGAGGGGCAGAATCTGGCCTCACCATCTCGCGGGGAAGAGCCCACCCCTCTGGGGAGGTGGCAGGCCGCAGGCCTGACGGAGGGGGTGTCCCCTTACCCCCTACTTCGCTTCCTTGATCAGCTTCAGCGCCGCCGGGCTGGTCCAGTCGTTGCCGCCGGTGTAGCGCCACACTTCCTTGCCCTGGCTGTCGAACAGCACAGTGATCGGCAGGTTGCCGCCGTACTGGAAGCCGAGGTCGCCCTGCTCGTCGATCCACGGTTCGACCCGGTCGAGCTTGCGCTTGCGCAGGATCTCGACGACCTTGTCGGCCTGGCCCATGTCCTGCGAGATCGGCAGGACGGTGATGCCCATCTGCTCCTGCTTGCCGATCAGCGTGTTGAGCGTGGGCATCTCGGCGATGCACGGTGCGCACCACGTGGCCCACAGGTTGATCAGCAGTGGCTTGCCCTTGAACGATGTCAGGTCGAGGCTCTCACCGCTCGGGTCGGCCAGATTGACAGTGGGAACCGGACTGCCCTTGTGCGAGCGGTCGAGCTTGGTGGCAGGCGCCTCCGAACCTCCCTGCGCTACTTGCGACGCGGGCGGTTGCGCCTTCTGGTCGGTTTGCTTATCGCAGCCCGCCAGCAGGGCCGAGGCGCCGGCGAGCGAACACAGGACGAGCGACTTGAGCGAACGGGACGGTGACAGGGGCACGGGGGGCAGCTCCAACCAGATGTGGGGCGGACGGTTCGCACAAGGCCCGTCGGCGATCATGCGCGAGATAAATGCCTCGATCCCCTTCGACAAGGCACTCTGGCGTCAGGACATCGCCGCCAGCAAAGCGCACGTCGCGATGCTGGGCGCCTGCGGCATCGTTTCGGGCAAGGATGCAGTGACGATCGAGAAGGGCCTCGATGCCGTCGCAGCTGAATATGAAGCGAACGGCGTGCCCGAGGACTGGGACCTCGAGGACATCCACATGACCACCGAGAGCCGCCTGGCGCAGCTCATCGGTCCGGTCGCCGGGCGCCTTCACACCGCGCGCAGCCGCAACGACCAGGTGGCGACGGACTTCCGGCTCTGGGTGCGCGACGCGGTGGACCAGGCGCTGGCCGGTCTGGAGGCGCTGCAGGTCGCACTGGTGACGCGCGCGGGCGAGCATGCCGACAGCATCATGCCGGGCTTCACTCACCTGCAGACCGCGCAACCGGTCACCTTGGGCCATCACCTGATGGCCTACTACGAGATGATCGGCCGCGATCGCTCGCGCTTTGCCGATGCGCGCAAGCGCATGAACCGCAGCCCTCTGGGCTCGGCGGCGCTCGCCGGTACCGGCTTTCCCATCGATCGCGAGATGACGACGCAGGCGCTCGGCTTCGACGCACCGACAGCCAACAGCCTCGATGCCGTGTCCGACCGGGACTTCGCGCTCGATTACCTGATGGCGGCGAGCCAGTGCAGCCTGCACCTCTCACGGTTGGCGGAGGAATTCATCCTCTGGGCGAGCCAGCCGTTCGGCTTCGTTGCCCTGCCCGATGCGCTCAGCACCGGCAGCTCGATCATGCCCCAGAAGAAGAATCCGGACGCGGCCGAGCTGGTGCGCGGCCACTCGGGGCGGATCGTCGGCTGCCTCACCAGCCTGATGATCACCATGAAGGGCCTGCCGCTTGCCTATTCCAAGGACATGCAGGACGACAAGCCGCCGGTGTTCGAAGCCGCCGGGCTGCTGGCGCTGTCGATCGCGGCGATGACAGGGATGGTGGCCGAGACCACCTTCCGCACCCAGCGCATGCGGGCCGCCGCCGAACTGGGCTTTGCCACCGCCACCGACCTTGCCGACTGGCTGGTGCGCGAGGGCGATATTCCCTTCCGCGAAGCGCACCACATCACCGGCGCTGCGGTCAAGCTGGCCGAGAGCCGTGGCGTGGCGCTCGACCAGCTGCCGCTGGAGGATTTGAAAGAGATCGACAGCCGCATCGACGCGCGCGTATTCAAGGCGCTGTCGGTCGAGGCATCGGTCGCTGCGCGCAAGTCGCACGGCGGCACGGCGCCCGATCAGGTGCGTTTGCGTGTCGCGGAGGCGCGGGCAGCGCTCGGTCTGGAGTGATGGCACGATGCGCAAGGTAGCGACCCTAGTACTGATCCTCGCGCTCGCCGCTTGCGGGCAGCGTTCGGCGCTGGCGCTGCGGCCCGGCCAGCAACTGCCGCCGGCACCGTACGGACGCGCGGAGAAACCCGACGCGGTCGAACTGCTCGAGCCGCCGACGATCGCGATACCCGAGCGCAGCGTGGAACTGCGCACCCGCTCCGAGGAACGCGAGGACGATCCCTTCGACCTCCCCCCTCCGGAATAAGCCAGAGCCTACCTAATGGACCATTTCGCCTACGCCGACGGCGTCCTCAACGCCGAACAGGTGCCGCTCACGCGCATCGCCGACGAGGTCGGTACGCCCGTCTACGTCTACTCGCGCGCCACTCTGGAGCGCCATGCGCAGGTGTTCCGCGATGCCTTGAAGGCCCTGCCCAAGGTGCACATCGCCTTCGCGGTCAAGTCCAACCCCAACCTGGCCGTACTGCGCGTGCTAGCGCGCCAGGGTTACGGCGCGGACGTGGTTTCGGAAGGCGAGATGAACCGCGCGCTCGCCGCCGGCATCAAGCCGGCCGACATCGTCTTTTCGGGCGTTGGCAAGACCCGCGCCGAGCTGATCGCCGCAGTGCGCGCCGGTATCGGGCAGTTCAACCTCGAAAGCGAGGAAGAGGGCGTCGAGCTGGCCGAGATCGCCACGGCCCTCAAGAAGCCCGCGTCCTGTACTTTGCGCGTCAATCCCGACGTCGATGCCCGCACCCATGCCAAAATCTCGACCGGCAAGGCCGAGAACAAGTTCGGCGTCGCGTACGATCGCGCTTCGGGCATCTACGCGCGGCTCTCGAAACTGGCGGGTCTCGAGATGCGCGGCCTGGCAGTCCACATCGGCAGCCAGATCACCGACCTGGAGCCCTCGCGCCAGGCGTTCCTCAAGATGGGCGCCCTGATGAACGCGCTGCGCGCGCAAGGCTACAGCGTCACCCACATGGACCTGGGCGGTGGCCTGGGTGTGCCGTACAAGTCGGGCGACGCGCTACCCACGCCCGAGGAATACGGCCGCATGGTCGCCGACGTGGCGCTGCACTGGGGCGTGACCCTGATGTTCGAGCCGGGCCGGGTGATCACCGGCAATTCGGGCGTGCTGCTGACCGAGGTGGTCCGCGTCAAGCGTGGCCCCGGCAAGCCCTGGGTAATCGTCGATGCGGCGATGAACGATCTCGCGCGGCCCGCCATGTACGATGCCTGGCATGATTTCGCGGCAGTCCAGCCCAGCGGCGAGACTCAGGCCGCACATATCGCCGGCCCTATTTGCGAAAGCTCCGACACCTTCGCCATGAACCGCGAGATCGACGTAGTGCGTGCAGGCGACCTGGCTGTGTTCCGCACCGCAGGAGCCTATGGCGCGACGATGGCCAACACCTACAACAGTCGCGCGCTGGTGCCCGAGGTCATGGTCGACGGCGACAAGTGGGCAATCGTCGCCAGCCGCATCGAGCCGGCCACCATCCTGGCAGCGGAGCAGGTGCCCGACTGGCTCGAATAGCCGTCCGGAGATGGCCCGCCTTGCGGCTCAGACCCACTTCTTCAGCTTGAACCAGAAGTACGGGATCAGGGCCGAGAGCATGCACAGGAACAACGCAAACGGATAGCCGAGCGGCCATGACAGCTCGGGCATGACCTTGAAGTTCATGCCGTAGATACCGACCACCATGACCGGTGGGATGCCCACTACGGACGCGACGGTCAGCACCTTCACCACGTCGTTCTGGCGGATGCTGATCAGGCTGGTAGCGGCGTCGAGCAGGAACTGGATCCGTGTCGACAGGCTGATCTCGAACTCGTCGAGCGAGTCGATGTCGTGAAGCACCGACTGGAAGCGGGTCCGCACGTTTCCATCGAGCCCGACCTCGCAGCGGTCGATGACGAACGAGGCCATGCGCCCGATGCTCAGGAACGAGTAGCGCACGCGCGAGCTGAGGTCGCTGGCGCGCCCGAGCTTGATGATCGAACGGCGCAGGACGGCGGTCTCCCGATTGAGTCCGTGGCGGTCGATATCGCTGTAGAACACCGTGCGCGATATGGCCGTGGCCATCTCGGAAGCCGCCTCCAGCTTGTCGGCGGCGCGGTCCACCACCTCTTCCAGCAGCCGCACGAGCACCACCGGCGGCGTGAGGTCGGGCTCTCGCTTCATCGCCTCGTCGATCGCGTCGAACGCCGGAAGATGCGCGTAGTGCACGGTGATGAGCACTTCGGGCAGCAGCAGGAAGCCGGTAGGCGCATATTGCCAGCGCTCGTCGGCGGTGCGCGTAAGCAGCGGCGCGGTCATGATCAGGGTCTGGCCGTGGGTGCGCAACCGGCTCGAGGATTCGATCTCGCGCAGGGCCGTCAGGTCCGGCACGTCGATGCCGAAGCGTTCCTTGATGTCGCGCACGTCCTGCGGCGTGGGATCGCACAAGTCGATCCATGCCTTGTTACGGGTAGTCTCGGTCTGGTCGCTGTCAGCCATGCACGAATTCCTGAGGCGCGCCCGGCGCCACGTGAGCAACGCCCCACCGGCCGCGCGGCTGCACCGAGGCGCGCTCGGTGGCCACACTGTCCTTAGTCAGAGGCCCGCCTGAAGCAGCCACTCGTGGAAGATGCGCACGGGCCGGGTCTCCAGCGCCTTTGGCTTGCAGACGAACCAGTAGCGGTAGGGACTCTCGACATCGATATCGTAGAGCCGGGCCAGGCGACTGTCGTGGGCGCGGCGGAAATGATCGTCGTGCATGATGGCGATGCCGAGCCCCTGCGCCGCCGCCTCCAGAACGAGCTGGCCCGAATCGAAGCGGTCGACCGCCGCTGGCTCCAGATCGGGCAGGCCGATCGCCATCTTCCAGGCGTCGAGGCTGTCGGGCAAGTCCTGGTGGATCAGGAAGGTCTGCTTGGCGAGCTTGTTCGCATCGGGCTTGGCGCCGAGTTCGGCGTCCAGCGCGGTCGAGACGATGGCGTAGACCTTGTTGTGATCGAGCTGGACGCGGTAGAAAGCGATGTCCGGCTCGCGCGCGAGAATGATCGCGGCGTCCAGCGTATCACCCACCCGGTCTTCCAGATGAGCGCCAGTATCGATGTCGATATGCAGCCGGGGATGCAGTTTGCGCAGTTCCGGCAAGCGCGGGAACAGTCGCTGGCCTCCGAACAGAGAGGGCACGCCCAGATGCAGGCGCAGCACCTGCCCGCGATCGACTTGCGCCTCTACCGCCTCGGCCAGCTCTTCGAGCTTGGGACCGATGGCGTTGTAGAAGGCCGTGCCTTCCTCGGTCAGCTTCATCGATTGGTGCTGGCGGGTGAACAGCCGCTTGCCGGTGAAGTCCTCCAGCGCAGCGACGCGGCGCGACAGCGCGGACGGGCTCAGCGCGAGCTCATTGGCGGCGGCCTTGGCAGAGCCAAGGCGCACGACACGCACGAAAGCCTCCAAGGCGCGCAACGGGGGTAAACGACGAACTACCAAGACCGCTTCTTTGTTGGATAAGTTGCGCATGGTGCGCTGCAACGTGCAACGCGCGCAACCTTGATGATCTATTCTTCGGCGTTTTCCAACCCCTCGCGTGGCGGATGCAGCCGCAAGCGGGTGACATGTCGCTCATTGCCCTCGGTCACTTCGATGCGCCAGCCGCTCGGATGCTCTAGCACCGCGCCTGGCTCGGGCACCTTGCCGGCGAGCACGAAGGCGAGGCCGCCCAAGGTGTCCACCGATTCCTCCACCTCGCCCAGGCGCGGGTCGATGCGCTCCGCCACTTCGTCGAGCTCGGCACGGGCATCGGCGTCCCACAAATCCTCGCCGCAGGAGACCAGCCAGTCTTCGGGCGCGTCGTCGTGCTCGTCCTCGATATTGCCGACGATCTCCTCGACGAGGTCCTCGATGGTGATGATGCCATCGGTGCCGGTGTACTCGTCGATGACGACGGCCAGGTGCACGCGCTGCGCCCGCATGTCGGCCAGCACGTCGAGCGCGCCGCGCGACTGCGGCACGTAGAGCGGCTGGCGCAGCAGCGTGGTCCAGTCCGCCGGCGGCGTGCCGCGGGCGAGCAGCGGGAACACGTCCTTGATGTGGATCATGCCCCTGAGGTCATCGAGCGATTCGCCGGTTACGGGCATGCGGCTGTGGCCGTGCTCCGCGAAGGCTGCGACCACGTCCTCCCACGTCGCCGATGCGGCGATCGAGATGATCTCGCCGCGCGGGATGGCGACATCGTCGGCATCGTGTTCCGAGAAGTGGAGCAGGTTGCGCAGCATCTGGCGCTCGAGAGGCGAGAGATCGCCTTTGCCGCCGGCGGCCTCGCCCTCCTCCTCGTGCTCGTTGATGACGTCCTCGATCTGCGCGCGCAGCGACTGATCGACGTCGGACTGGAACAGCCGGCGCACCATGCGCCAAAGCGAGCCGCTACTGTCCCCTTCTCCCGAGCCCGGCTCGGCGTGGCGGCCATTGTCGGCCATCGTACTGTTCAGTCCCTGCTGCCTTGAGTGCGGTCCCCATATGGGTCGGAAATGCCGATCGAGGCAAGTATCCTTGTTTCGAGCGCTTCCATCGCTTCGGCCTCGGCCTCTCCGGTCTCGTGGTCGAGGCCTGCGAGATGGAGCAGACCGTGGACGATCAGGTGCGTCGCATGGTCCTCGATTGGAACGCCTTTCTCCGCCGCCTCGCGCGTGCACGTCTCGCTGGCGAGCGCAAGGTCGCCCAGCATCTCGGGCGCCCCGGACGGCGCCAGCGCCAGCAGGTCGTCGCGCCCGATCATCGGGAAGGACAGCACGTTGGTCGGCTTGTCCTTGGCGCGCCACTGGCGGTTGAGCACCTGCACCTCCTCGTCCGAGGTGAACAGCACGCTGGCAGTGAGGCGCTCGTTGTCGAGCTCGGGCACCGCGGCGGCGACCGCCTCCGCCGCACGCTCGGCGAGGTCGGCCCAGTCGGTGGACGCGGGCCAAGGGGCTTCGATGTCGATGTCGAGGTTCATGGACTGCGAGCTATAGCGAATGGCGGGGATCGCGACAGCCCTTCATCCCGACCGGCGAAGGCGGCGCCTCCGCTACCGCCTACCGCGCACTGGGAAAGTGCCGAATGGTCCGTGGTGTTGTCGACCACCACGCCTTCACGGACCTTCGAGCACGCGGATGTGCGAATGGCCGGCGGTCATGAGGACCTTGCTCTCTCTCATCAGCGGGTGCTGGGCGAGTAGCAGCCGGGCTGTGGGTCGAAGTGCCACGCGAGCTTGTGCTCGGCGACATTGCTCTGGTCGATCTGGCCAGCCTGCCGGGAACGGCAACGATGCGACGTTCGAGACCTGCTCACACGAAGGACCCCGGCTTCCCGCAATGGAAGCCGGGGTCCCATGACCGCCAGGTTCAGCCGCCGGCCAACTCACCTATCGCATCGCGCTCAGGCGGATGCGTCAGCCGGGAGCGGCGTACCCTGCTTGAGATACACGCGGTTGTCTTCGATCCGCTCGACATCGTCTACGGTGACGTAGTGGTGCGCGCCGTCCGCGCTGTCGGTGCGCGTAAGCTTGATCCGATCGCCATCGACCTCGTCGACGGTGCCGACGTGCTGACCGCTGCTGCTGGCGACTTCCATGTGCTCATGAATGCGAAGCTTCTCGAACATGCCAATTCCTTAAGATTGTGGGAGAACGTACCTGACTATAACGGGCCTGCGGGCAGTTCGATCCGGGACTCATCCCATCAGGCCAACGGCTCGCGGCACAGGCGGCGAGGTTAGCGGCAACTCGATAAAAGTTCCCATTTGGGCGAACCTGTGACAATTTGCGGCTTGTCCTCAGGATTTTCTTGCGCTTGCGTCTCACTCTCAATAACGCGTCCGTCACCGCCCGGGCGTTTTCGGCAGCTCACACATCAATCAGGGGCATCTTCGACACCATGCGCAAGTGGCATCGCTGGCTTTCGGTCTTCTTCGGTATCTTCCTGCTTTGGATCGCCGTCACTGGCGTGCTTAGCCAGGTGTCGGTGCTTTGGCCCTCCGGCGCGCCGGACGCTGCCGCCAAGGCCGCCGCTGCCCCGCCACCGGGTTTCGTCTGCCCCGAAGGCTGGCGCTGCATGCCGCCCCGCCCGCAAAGCGGCATGCGTTCGCTAACCGGCCTGTTCCACCACCTCCATTCGGGCGAGAGCTTCGGGCCGATCGGTACCGCGATCTCGGTGCTGTCGGGCCTGGCGATGATCTTTTTCTCGTTCTCGGGACTTTGGCTCTACATCCGGATGTGGACCAATCGCCGCGACCGCAGGCTCAACCCCCGCTGGTTCTGGAAGTGACAGGGCAGGACCGGCGCCACGCCGGTCCGCTCCTCACGGCTGCGCGCCAAGACCGAACGTCGCGTCGCCCCGACTGTCGAGGAGCACCGCATCCTCGGTCACGCCGTCCACCTGGGTGAGCGCCACGAAAGCGCCGCGCTCGCCCGCCAGCAGGATCTCCTCGCCGTCGATCCGCTCGACGGTGCCGAGCGAAGTGCCGTCGGGTGCGATCACCGCCATGCCCTTGCGGATGATGCCGGAGTCGGTTTGCCACACGGTTTGCGCGCTTGCGCCGCCGGTGTCCTCGTTCGGTGATTGCGTGCCGGGTGCGCTCACTGGGATGCTCCTGAATTGCCAGAGCTGAAAGCCGTGGCCGCCGGCCCGGTTCCAGCAAGCGCCGAGCGCCGCCGCGTCGTCGCCGACAGGACGGTGGCGGCGCAGGCAACGTCGACCTCGATCGCCTCTTCGCCCGCTTCGAGCGCGTGTCGCCGCCCGACCGCTCGGCCGTGCGCGCGATCCAGGGCTTTTGCGATGAAGCGCAGCGGAACGGGCCAAGAACACGCGACTCGCGGCGGCAGGCCGGTTTGCCGTTTTCTCCCGAACCGTAGGCGCGTCGTTTCTCGGGCCTGACCTACCATCCCTAGCGTCACCGGCCCTGCTCTGCCGCAAGATTTGCGTGGATCGAACCTGTGGACTGCCTGAGGCCCCCCTTTAATTTTCTCTGATTCCGCGTATCTCCAAGGGTTCGCGGATGTAAGCGTTCACATCCGGCCGCGCCATTCCCGATCCAGCACCCGAAGGAGCTGTGCCAGTGCCTCTTCTCGAAGCCCGCAAGACCTACAAGCCCTTCGAATACCCGTGGGCCTACGACTTCTGGAAGCGCCAGCAGCAGGTGCACTGGCTGCCCGAGGAAGTGCCGCTGGGCGAGGACTGCCGCGACTGGGCACAGAAGATCAGCGAGCACGAGCGCAACCTGCTCACGCAGATCTTCCGCTTCTTCACCCAGGCCGACGTCGAGGTGCAGGACTGCTACCACGACAAGTACGCGCGCGTGTTCAAGCCGACCGAGATCAAGATGATGCTGACCGCGTTCAGCAACATGGAAACGGTCCACATCGCCGCCTACAGCCACCTGCTCGACACCATCGGCATGCCCGAGAGCGAGTATGGCATGTTCCTCGAGTACGAGGAGCTGCGCGCCAAGCACGATTACATGCACACCTTCGGCGTCGAGAGCGATGAGGACATCGCCCGCACCCTGGCGATGTTCGGCGGCTTCACGGAAGGGCTCCAGCTGTTCGCCAGCTTCGCGATGCTGATGAACTTCCCGCGCTTCAACAAGATGAAAGGCATGGGCCAGATCGTCACCTGGTCGATCCGCGACGAGA
>Ga0070667_100001087_pt1 | contig 24897 bp, 29 predicted proteins | sample KBSS33metaG_FD_64659 | JGI IMG/M metagenome (GOLD analysis project Ga0070667, IMG submission 64659) | Switchgrass rhizosphere microbial communities from Kellogg Biological Station, Michigan, USA - KBS S3-3 metaG | ecosystem: Host-associated > Plants > Roots > Rhizosphere > Soil ... | reverse complement strand
CGACGCCGGGGATCAGGGCCGCGCCTTCGGTCAGCGGGGTGTGTACGAAGCCGGGTGCGACAGCGTTGACCCGAATTCCCTTGGGGCCCAATTCCAGTGCGGCCACCTCGGTCAGCATCGACAGGCCGGCCTTGGCGGCGCTGTAGGCGCTCATGCCGATGGCGGGCTGGCGGCCGTTGAGCGACGAGATGCACACCAGCGACCCGCCCGCGCGGAGTTTCTGGCCGGCGTACTTGGCGACGATGAACGACCCCGTCAGACAGCAGTCGACGACGGCGCGGAAATCTTCGACCGGCATGTCCACGATCAGTCCGAAGGTCGAGAACCCGGCGCAGCTGACGACGGCGTCGAGCCCACCGGCCTGCTCGAAGACGGCGGCGACGGACGCTTCGTCGGTGACCTCGACGGTGGCAGCGGTGTGCGGCGCGCCGAGTTCGGTGGCGCGGGCCTGGGCCAGGTCGGTGTTCCGGTCGGCGATGATGACGCGGTAGCCCTGCGCCGCGAGACCCTGGGCGGTGGCCCAGCCGATACCGGATGCCCCACCGACGACGAGGGCGCTGCGCTGTGTGCTCACTGGTTTCTCCTGGCGTGATCGACGGCGGGCCAGGCGCGACGGCCGGCGGTATACAGATTACAGAATCTGTATACACCAGTGGTCGGCGTGACTTGCCGAATTCGTGAGGGCCGGGCACGCGGGCACGCTCTGCATCGGTGTTGCTCACGAATGCGAGACCCGTCAGACAATCCTTCTACGGCCGCCTTTTCGGCTGGGAGTTTCCGCTGACGGGTGAGGGCGACCAGGTCTGGGTCAAGACGCCTGGGACGAAGGGTGGTCTGCACGGCCAGGACGCCGAAGCCCGCATCGCCATGTGCTTCTCCGTCGACGACATCGATGCCGCCGTCCGGGAAGTCCGGGCACTTGGCGGTTCCGCCGATGACGCGTGCCCGGAAGAGCCCGGCTTCGGACGGTTCTCCGCATGCACCGACGACCAGGGCGTGCGATTCGGTCTACATCAAGCGGCGCGCTAGCCTCACTCGGCCCGCACGCACCGGAAGCCGATGTGACTCATGCCCGTGTCGACAGCCTGGGGACGACGTGCGGCCGGTCGGTAGCGCAGGCAGTAGCTGTCCGCGCACAGGAACGAACCGCCCTTGATCACCCGGCGCGGTACCGGGGTCCCCGGTTGGTCTGGATCGTAACTATCTGCGGCACAGCAGGATTGGCTGTCGCGGGTCGCACCGTAGAAGTCGGTGGTCCATTCCCAGACGTTGCCGGCCATGTCGAACAGGCCATAGTCGTTCGGCGGGAAGCTGCCTACCGGCGAGCTCTGGCCGTAGCCGGTGTCGGGTAGGTACGGGAATTCGCCGTGCCAGAAGTTGGCCAGCCGTTGGCCGGGAGGTTCGGGTTCGGAACCCCACGTGTAGGTGGCGCGGTCCAGGCCACCGCGGGCCGCGACCTCCCACTGCGCCTCGGTGGGCAGCGCCAGCCCGGCCCACTCGGCGTATGCCGCGGCGTCGTCGAACGCCACGTGCACGACGGGGTGTTGCTCCCGATTCCGCAGCGACGACTTCGGGCCACGCGGATGGTTCCAGCATGCGCCCGGCGTCCACGTCCACCACTGGCTGAGGTGACGGAGGTCGACGGGGCCGGGCGTGCGGCGGAACACCATCGAGCCGGGCTGCAGATTCTCCGCCGGGGCGCCCGGATAGTCAGCGGGGTTGAGTGGCTGTTCGGCCACGGTGACGTAGCCGGTGGCGTCGACGAAGGCGCCGAACGCTTCATTGGTCACCTGGTGCGGCTGGATCCAGAACCCGTCGACGGTGACCTCGCGGGCGGGCGCCTCCTCGGGGTAGTGCTCGTCGGAACCCAGCACCGTCGTCTGCCCGGGGATCCAGACCAGGTTCAACGGGGGAACACCTCGGCCCAGTCGGACTGCATGCTCACGACGGTCCAGCCATCGGTCTTTGCCAGCTCCAGCGCCCGTTCCGCGCCTGCGACGTAATCGAATTCGCGTTCGGCATCGTCGTGCAGCACCAGCAGCCGGAAGCCGCGGGCGTATTCGAGCATCTCGATGTCGCCGTTGGAGTTGCCCGCGGCGAAGATCGGCCGGCGCCCGATCCGTCCCCAGATCCGCACCGGCTTGATGGGGCCGTCGTCGAGGAACTCCGGTTGGGCCGTCGTGAGCAGTTCGCCGTCCTGGTATTGCAGCGCAACGGAACTGCCGACCACCCGCTCCGGCGGAATGCCGTACATCGCAGCCGTCACGGGCCGCATGAAATCGCGTCCACCGCCGGAGGCGATGTAACAGGTGAATCCGTTCGCCTCCAGGTAGCGCAGCAGCTCGATCATCGGCACGTAGCCGCACGCGGTGTACGGTCGGCCGAGCGTCGGATGCGGAGCGTCGGCGAAGAACGCCGCCACCCGTGCGGCGTGTTCCTCGACGGTGATTCCGGAGTGGGCCGAAAGCACTGCCGCACCAAGTACTTTCAGATCGCCGTCGTCACCCTGATAGTGCTTGGTGACCGCGTCACCGAACCAAGCGAGATCTCCCGACGCGGCTGCGGTATACGGCTGCCGGACCGCCAGCGCCGGGTCGGCCGCGACTTGCTCGGCCAGCCGGCGCACCAGAAAGTCCAGCTGGATGTACGCCGGCTTCTCGCACCACAGTGTGCCGTCGTTGTCGAAGACCGCGATCCGGTCTTGCGGCGGAACGTAATCCGAGCCTTCGGTAGTGACCTGCCCGACGAAGTCGACGATCGCCGACTTCGTCGGGCCGTGGTTCCAGGATTCGAGCACTAATCGGCCGCCAGGAACTCGTTGAGCTTCTTGACGATCTGGTCGATGCTGAAGCTGGCCGGCTCGTGTCGGGGCGGGAACTCCTTGAACGTGTCGAGGAAGGCCGACGCCATCGCCGTCGCGTAGAAGACGAAGAAATCTCGTCGCAGGAACCACTCGTAATACGTGTTGGACGTGATGTCGGCGTACTCATACGGGTCGGTGCGCAGGTTGAACAGCTTGGGAACCCGCAGGGGGGTGAAGGGTTCGGCCCAGATCCGCAGTGTGCCCTGGCAGCGCTGCTCGGCGAAGACGATCTTCCAGTTCTCGAAGCGCATCGCGACCAGTTCGGCGTCGTCGTTGAAGTAGAAGAACCCGCGCCGCGGGCTGTTCTCGACCTCGCCCATCAGATACGGCAGCAGGTTGAACCCGTCGATATGCACCTTGTACTCGGTCTCCCCGTCGGCGCCGGCCTTGTGGCCCTTCTTGAGCTTCTCGACGATGTCGGGGTCGCCCGCGGCGGCCAGCAGTGTCGGCAGCCAGTCGTGGTGCTGGATGATGTCGTTGGAGACGCTGCCCGCCTTGATCTTTCCGGGCCAGCGGATCAACTCGGGCACCCGGTAGGCGCCCTCCCAGTTGGTGTTCTTTTCGCTGCGGAACGGCGTCGTGCCACCGTCGGGCCAGGTATTGCGGTGCGGGCCGTTGTCGGTGGAGTAGATGACGATGGTGTCGTCGGCGATGCCGAGTTCGTCGAGCACATCCAGCACGGTGCCCACGTTCTTGTCGTGGTCGATCATCGCGTCGTGGTACTCGGACTGCCACATGCCGGCCTGGCCCTTGCTCTCGGGCTTCACGTGCGTGTAGAGGTGCATGTGGGTGAAGTTGCACCAGACGAAGAACGGGGTGTCGGCTTCGTGCTGCCGCTTGATGTATTCGACGGTGCGGTCGGCGATGTCGTCGTCGATGGTCTCCATCCGCTTGGCGGTCAGGGGGCCGGTGTCCACGATGGTCTGCTTCCCGACGGGACCGAACTTGTCGTCGTCGGGCTCGGTCGAGACCTCGTCGATGGCCTTGCAGTCCATGACGCCGCGCGGCAGTGCCAGCTCGTAGAGCCGGGGGAACTGGTCCTTGTGCGGGTAGTCGAATTGCTCGGGCTCCTCCTCGGCATTGAGGTGGTAGAGGTTGCCGTAGAACTCGTCGAATCCGTGGACCGTCGGCAGGTACTTGTTCATGTCGCCGAAATGGTTTTTGCCGAACTGCCCGGTGGCGTAGCCCATGGGCTTCAGCAGTTCGGCGATGGTCGGATCCTCTGCGGCCCAACCGATGTCGACGCCCGGCACCCCGACTTTGCTCATGCCGGTGCGGTACACGCTCTGCCCGCTGATGAACGCGGCCCGGCCGGCGGTGCAGCTTTGCTCGCCGTAGGAGTCGGTGAAGCGCATGCCCTCGGCGGCGGTGCGGTCGATGTTCGGGGTGCGGTAGCCCATCAGCCCGTCGCTGTAACAACTCAAGTTGCTGATGCCGATGTCGTCACCCCAGATCACCAGGATGTTGGGTTTGCCGTTGGGCATTGTGGAGCTCCTCGGTCGAAACGGATTTTCCTGTGCCCGTTCGACTTTACGGGTGCGTCACCGGTTGCGGCGGCTGTTCGGCAGGTGCGTGAAATCGGTACTGGTCAATGGGCGGCGGGAGGAGCACGCTTGTTTAGGGAAGGTGATCGACATGTACGACAAGGATCTGACAAACAGGTGGCACGTCGAGATCGAGTTCTTCGAAGATGACGTCCACACCCACGCCAGCGCGCACGCCCGGCTCCGCGACGACACGCTCTCCACGACAGGGGATGCCTACCGCAATCCCAAAGACCCGAGTGCGCCGTTGGTCGGCGAGGAGATCGCGGCAGCCCGTGCGCTCATCGCGCTCGGCACCGATCTGCTCCTGGCAGCCTCGGCGAACATCGAGAAATCAACACAGCACCCGGTGCATCTCTACCGCTGAACGCGGCAGAGATCCTCGCGAGCAGACGCAAAACTGTCGTTATTTCAACGAAATTGACAGTTTTGCTGGGGGTACCACCCGCTTGCGGGGGACTGCTCGCGAGGAGGTGTGAAGCGCCAGCTGCTACTTGGCGGCGGCCGCTTCCATCTGGTGGAAGAGGTCGACGTAGTACGGCATGCATTCCTTCATGGCCTGCTCGGTGTTGAACAGCGGCTCGTAGCCCAGGTCGCGCTTGGCCTTGGCGATCGAGAAGTAGTTGTTCAGGTAGAGGCGTTCCACGGCCAGCGGCTCGATCAGCGGCTCGGGCAGGGCGAACTTGAAGTGCAGCCACTGCCACGCCATCATCACGCGGTGCACCATCTTGCCGGAGACCCGGACGGTGGGCAGCGGGCGGCCGCAACTGGCCAGCACGGGGCGGGCGAACTCGAACATGTTGAGCGGTTCGCCGTCGTTGATGAAGTACGCCTGCCCGGGTGAGGTGCCGCCCGGCACCAGGTGCTCGCCGGCCAGGATGAAACCGTGGATCAGGTTGTGCACGTACGAGTTGTCCAGCTTGATGTTCTTGTTGCCCACCAGCACCTTGACGTGTCCGGCGAGCACGTTCTCGAACACCTTGCGGAACATGGTCTGGTCGCCCCGGCCCCAGATGCCGCTGGGCCGGATTGAGCAAGTAAGTAAGCCCGACCCGTCCCCCTCGATGTCGTTTTGCGACAGCACGAACTTCTCGGCCGCGACCTTGGTCTCGGTGTACAGGTCGTTGAAGCGGGCGGTGTACGGCATGGCCTCATCGCCGTTCTGGATGTCCTGCCCACCCATCACCACGCTGTTCGAGGCGGTGTAGACGAACCGCTTGACGCCCGCGGCCCGGCCCAGCTTCACCAGGTTCTCGGTGCCGCCGACGTTCACGCCGAAGCTGCGGTTGCGGTACTCGTCGGTGACGGACGCGCCGCCCATCAGGTCGATGATCGCCGCGGTGTGGATGATCGTGTCGATGTCCTTGACCGCGGCCGCGACATCGTCGGGGTTGGTGATGTCGCCGACCTGCGTCTCCAGGTTCGGGTTCTCCGGCAGCGGCGACGGCACCCGATCGAAGGACCGGACGCGGTGGCCGCGGTCGAGCAGTTCGGTCACCAGGTTGGCGCCGACGAAGCCAGACCCGCCGGTTACCAACACACGGCCGAGGTCTGTGGTCAGGGAAGCATCACGCATGGTGCAGGAGCATAACTGAAACGTGTTCCAGTTAACAGGGCGCGGACAGAATTACCGCACTAATCAATTCTCGTCGTCGGCGCCTGAGGCGAGCGCATCCTCGACCTTCTTACGGGCACCGGCCAGGTGCTCTTCGCACCGTTTTGCCAGTTGTTCGCCCCTTTCCCAGAGCTGGAGCGAGGTGTCCAGATCGAGTCCGCCCGCTTCCAGTTTGCGGACGACCTCGATCAATTCGTCGCGGGCAGCTTCGTAGCCGAGCTGACTAATGTTCGTCATATATTCCTTCGCTCACGGTCGTGACGGCGCCGTCGGCCACCCGGATTCGGAGTCTGGTTCCCGCCGGGGCGTCCTGCACCGACCGCAGGACCGCACCCGCCGCAGACAGGTTCTGCACCACGGCGTACCCACGGGCCAGCGTCGCGGCGGGCCCGAGGGTGGCCAGCCGGGCCGACAGATGGCCGACGTGGTCGGTTTCGGTGGCGATCAACCGCCGGATATCGCGGCGCGCGGCCGCGACGGCCCGGGCGATCCCCTCGGCGTGGGCATCCAGCGCCTGCAAGGGCTGGGCCAGGACGGGCCGCCCGCGTAGCTGCCCGATGAAGCGCTCTTCGCGGTGCACCCAGTTGCGCAGGGCCTGGGCACTGCGCCTGCGCAGGTCGGTCACCAGCGCCTGCTCGGCGGCGGCGTCGGGGACGACCCGTTTGGCGGCGTCGGTCGGGGTGGCGGCCCGTAGATCGGCGACCAGGTCGCACAACGGGTTGTCCGGTTCGTGCCCGACGGCGCTGACCACCGGCGTGGTGCAGGCGGCGATCTCCCGGCAGAGGGTCTCGTCGGAGAACGGCAGCAGGTCCTCGACGCTGCCGCCGCCGCGCGCGATGACGATGACGTCGACGTGCGGTTCGGCGTCCAGCGCGCGCAGGGCCTCGACGATCTGCGGCACCGCGTTGGTGCCCTGGACGGCCGTGTTGCGGATATCGAAGTGGACTGCGGGCCAACGACTTTGGGCGACGGAGACGACGTCGTGCTCGGCCGCCGACGCCCGGCCGGTGATGAGGCCAATCGTGTTGGGCAGGAACGGAATTGGGCGCTTCAAGCGGGGATCGAACAGGCCCTCGGCATCCAGCAGGCGGCGCAGCCGGTCGATCCGGGCCAGCAGCTCACCGATGCCGACCGCGCGAATCTGGCTGATCCGCAACGAGAATGAGCCGTTACGCGTGTAGAACTGCGGCTTGCCCAGCATGATCACCTGGGTGCCCTCGGACAGGGCGACCGGGGCGTCGTCGACCAGGGCGCGGGGGCAACTGACCGACAGTGACATGTCGGCCGCGGGGTCCCGCAGGACCATCCACGCCGTCGACTGGCGCAGCTTCAGTTCGGTGAGCTGGCCTTCGATCCAGATGGTGCCGAGCCGGTCGATGTACTTGGCCACCCGGGTGGACACCGCCCGGACCGGCCACGGGTTCTCGGCCGAGTTCTCGTTCTCGGCCGCTGCGGCAGCCGACGTCACCGCATCACTTCGCGGTCGCGCGGGTGATCCTGTTGGCCAGCAGCGTCTGGAACGGCGCGCGGGACTTGGTGTTGTTCTCGTAGGCCAGGAGTGCCTCGAGATCGTCGACCTTGAGCTGGGGCAGCCGGGCGCGCAGCTGGGCCAGTGTCAGCTCGGCGTAGTCGAGGTCGGCGACGATCGCCGGGGTCTGGCTGCCGGCCCCCTTGGCGGCCGAGCCGTTGGTCGCCGACTTCGGGGCATCCGCGGCACCCGTGCTGTACAGCGCGAAGCGACCCTCGGTCAGGCGGGCGCCGTCACTCGGCTCGGCCACGGCGCCCGCAGGTTCGGCCGCGGCCGGCTCCAGCAGATCCTCGTCGAAAGTGGCCCACTCAGGCTGCTCGTCCTTTGGCGGGAACCACTGCTCGAGGGTCTCGTCGCCCTTGTTGACCAGCTCGGCCAGGTCCTGCTGCATCTTCATGACCAGCTGGGCGAGCTGACTGGCCAGCGTCATCGGGTAGGTCAGGATGGTTTGGGGGAGCCGAATGGTCTCCTCGAGCGCGGTCGCAGCCGCGCCGACCAGCAGCCGGACTCCGTAGGGCGCAGTAGACATGCCTGCCAGAGTACGGCTGGCTGTGGCCCTGCGGTGATCAGTACCCTTGTGCTATGCCACCGACCATCAATATGGGCATTCCCGGCGCCACCGTTTCGGTCGCCGGAGAAGCTATGAGCAAAACCGGCAAGCGCGTGCTGCTCGCCGAGCCGCGTGGCTACTGCGCCGGCGTCGACCGCGCTGTCGAGACCGTCGAGCGGGCACTGGAGAAGCATGGTGCCCCCGTCTACGTGCGGCACGAGATCGTGCACAACCGCTACGTGGTGGACACCCTGGCCAAGGCCGGTGCGGTGTTCGTCGAGCAGACCGATGAGGTGCCCGAGGGCGCCATCGTGGTGTTCTCGGCCCACGGCGTCGCGCCGACAGTGCACGAGGAAGCCGCCGCGCGCAATCTGCGGACCATCGACGCCACCTGCCCGCTGGTCACCAAGGTGCACAACGAGGCCAAGCGTTTCGCCCGCGATGACTACGACATCCTGCTGGTCGGTCACGAGGGCCACGAAGAGGTCGTCGGCACTGCCGGCGAGGCTCCGGAGCACGTGCAGGTAGTCGACAACCCGGATGCAGTCGACAAGGTGACCGTCCGCGATCCGAACAAGGTCATCTGGCTGTCCCAGACCACCCTGTCGGTCGACGAGACCATGGAGACCGTCCGGCGGCTGCGGGAGAAGTTCCCGACGCTGCAGGACCCACCCAGCGATGACATCTGCTACGCCACCCAGAACCGTCAGGTCGCGGTCAAGGCGATGGCTCCGGAGTGTGAGCTGGTGATCGTCGTCGGCTCACGCAACTCGTCGAACTCGGTTCGTCTGGTCGAGGTGGCGCTGGGCGCCGGCTCGAACGCGGCCAAGCTCGTCGACTACGCCGAGGACATCGACCCGGCGTGGCTGGAGAACGTCACGACGGTCGGTGTCACCTCAGGCGCCTCGGTACCCGAGATTCTGGTGCGTGGCGTCCTCGAGCGACTCGCGGAGTTCGGCTACGACACCGTGCAGCCGGTCACCACTGCCAACGAGACGCTGGTGTTCGCGCTGCCGCGCGAGATTCGTCCGGCCCGGCACTGATTTTCGAACGCGGACGCTGCGCGCGTCAGTCCCAGTTGTGGGGCTGACGCGGCCGGCGCTCTGCGTGCTGCTCTACCGCCTCATCGTCTGAACCGCGGTACCGCACCCGGGAAACGGGGTGGTGGGCGCCGCTGGGCGGCGCGCTGCGGGACGGACGGGCGGGGGACTGGTAGCGGTCGCCGGGCTCGTACCCGTCGTCGGCGTAGCGACGACGACGCGGCTCCGATGCGGCCGGACGCTCGTAGCGATCCCGTTCCCGCGGCTCCCGATAGTCGTAGCGTTCCTGCGGCGGCGTACGACGCGCTTCGCGCGGGTCCGAAGCCGCACGCGGGCGGCGCCGCGGCTCGTCGGGCACCGCGTACGAGTCGGTGGCGGCCGGGCGGGGACGGGCCGACCGTGGACGGCGCATCTGGCCGGGCACCGGTTCGATCAGTTCGGTGTCGCCGGCCTGCGCGCGGGCACGAGCCGGACGCGGTGCGCGCTGCGGATCGGCACTGCGACGGGGCGACTCCGCCGCCGAACGACGCGACGGGGTCGCGCGGGTGCGGGAGCTGCGGGGCGTCTGGCCGGTCGTCAGCTTGGTGAGCTTGGCCGACAGTGTCGCGGCGAGTCCGGCGGGCGCGACGTCTTCGTCGTCGGCCTGGCGCCGGGAGCGACTCGGCTTGGCCTCGGCGACCGACTCTTCGTCGTCGTCATCCTCGAAGGTCTGGAACTGCGGCAGGACGAACCAGCGGATCAGGCCGAGGATCAACACCGTCGCCGCGGTGAAGAACATCGTCGGAAAACGCTCGATCAGCGGATACCCGCAATTGATCAGCAGGTCCTTGATGCCGGCGATCTTGTCGCTGTGGAACATGAAATACGAGCCCGGCACAGCAACGAAAAGGATCAGCGGCGGTTGGATGACCGCGGTGAAAATGCCGGACCGCCGCACGCCGAGCACAGCGAGTACACAGCCGGCCACGTAGCAGAACGTGAAGAAAGCGCTGAGTTCTTTGTCACCGGTGCCGGCGTCGTAGGCGAAGCCGATCGCGGTGGCTGTGACCGCCAGCACAATGGCTCCCCACCAGGGGATTCCCGGGATGCTGGGCAGCGCCGAGCGGCGATCGAGGGCGGCTTCGGGCCCATGATGCTCTGCTGACACTCCTAGACCGTACCGGCAATCTGGGCTGCTGTGCCTGCAGGCGGGCGTTGGGACGGTGTGGCGTCTCCTAAACTAACGAACTCGTGGGTCTGAACCTGGGAATCGTCGGTCTGCCGAACGTCGGGAAGTCAACGTTGTTCAACGCGTTGACACGTAACGACGTGCTCGCGGCTAATTATCCGTTCGCAACGATCGAGCCCAATGAGGGCGTGGTGCCGTTGCCCGACCCGCGGCTCGACAAGCTCGCCGAGATCTTCGGTTCCGAGAAGACCGTCCCGGCGCCCGTGACGTTCGTGGATATCGCGGGCATCGTCAAGGGTGCGTCCGAGGGCGCGGGTCTCGGGAACAAGTTCCTGGCCAACATTCGCGAGGCCGACGCCATCTGTCAGGTGGTGCGCGCCTTCGCCGACGACGACGTCGTGCACGTCGACGGGCGGGTCGACCCCAAGTCCGACATCGAGGTCATCGAGACCGAGCTGATCCTCGCCGACATGCAGACGCTGGAGAAGGCCGTCCCGCGGCTGGAGAAGGAAGCCCGGACCAACAAGGACCGCAAGCCCGTTTTGGACGCGGTGGTCGCCGCCCAGGCGATCTTCGACGAGGGCAAGACGCTGTTCTCCACCGGCCAGGACTGGTCGGTGCTGCGCGAGCTGAACCTGATGACCGTCAAGCCGTTCCTGTACGTCTTCAACGCCGACGAGTCGGTGCTCACCGACGAGGCGCGCAAGGCTGAGCTGACGGCGATGGTCGCGCCGGCTGAGGCCGTGTTCCTGGACGCCAAGATCGAGGCCGAGCTGCTGGAGCTCGACGACGAGTCCGCCGCCGAGCTGCTGGAATCGATCGGCCAGACCGAGCGTGGCCTGGATGCGTTGGCGCGCGCCGGTTTTCGGACGCTGAAGCTGCAGACTTATCTGACCGCGGGCCCCAAGGAATCACGGGCGTGGACCATCCACCAGGGCGATACCGCACCCAAGGCGGCCGGTGTCATCCACACCGACTTCGAGAAGGGCTTCATCAAGGCCGAGATCGTGGCCTTCGACGACCTCGTCGAGGCCGGGTCCATGGCCGCTGCCAAAGCCGCCGGCAAGGTCCGCATGGAAGGCAAGGACTACGTCATGGTCGACGGGGACGTCGTGGAGTTCCGCTTCAACGTGTAGGCCAGGGCAACGCGCCGACATATTCGATGACAGCCAGATTTGCCTAGTACATTGACGGCTGTGAGTGGGGATTGGCGCAGCGATCGAGTCGACGAACTCCGATCATTGATCAAACAAGCCGAACCCGACGTCGTCGAAGAGTCCAAGTGGCGCAAGCCGTCGAACCCTGATGGCGTGCCGACGTTTTCACTGGATGGTCTGATCTGCACGGTGGAGACGTACAAGGACAAGGTCAAGGCGACCTTCGCGAAAGGCGCGTCCTTGAACGATCCGAATCATTTGTTCAACTCGAGTCTCGACGCGGGAGTCCGGCGCGCGATCGATCTGCGCGAAGGCGACGAACTGGACGCAGATGCGTTCAAAGCGTTGATCCGCGAGGCAGTGAGGGCCAACCGCAGTTAGCTAGGTCCGAGCAGCGCGCCGAGTGTCGAGAAGATGGCGAGATTTTCGTGAAATCTCGCAATCGTCTTCACGTTCGAGGCACTAGTTGATGATCTCGCCGCGCTCGTCGGCACGAACGGCGGCCAGCCGGTCTCGCCACATCTGGAGAGCCTCGGGTGTCAGTCGCGTCCAATCCGTCACCTCGCCGACGATCCGGAGCGGCGCGCTGCTGCGATAGGACCGGGTGGGGTTGCCGGGGAACTTCTTGTCGGTGACGTTGGGATCGTTCTCGAACTCGCCGGTCGGTTGCACCTCGTAGACCCGTGGCGCCCCGTCGCCGGCAGCTAGTTCGGCGGCGAGCCCTGCGCCGTCGCGCAAAGCGGTGAAGTAGATGTGGTTCATCACGATTTCGGGCCGGTAGTTGGAGCGGAAACCGGCGGTGAGATGTTCTCCGACCTGCAATTCGGCCTTGGTGCCGTGAAAGAAGGGCCCGTCGTCCAAAGGCTCTGCCATGCCGACAGGCTACAAACTGCGGCATCACCCCGGCATGTGGTGGAGATTCCCGCCAGCCTCTCGCGCGTATCAACCGGCGAGGGCCAGGACCTCGTCGAAGCCCGCGACCAGGCAGTCGCAAAACTCGTCGAAATCCGGGATCGCTCCGGTGTCCACGTCGATTCCCAAAGAGCAGGTATCGACGTAGGTCAACAGCGTGACGTTCACGGCAGCACCGATTGTCGGCCCGAACGCGTACTGCGCCCGCACTTTTGCGCCGCCCAGATACACCGGTACCGGAATACCGGGTACGTCGCTGGCGAGGAAGTCGACGTGGCGCAGGATCGACCCGATGTACCAGCGCGGCATCAAGTTGAGGACGCCCGCGATCAATTGGGTGTAAGGCAGCGACTTCTCGTGGCGCACCCGCTGTGTGAGCTTGTTGATCGCACTGATCCGCCCGGTCGGATCGGCAACTCCGACAGGTGCGTCGAACCGCATCAGGGTGATCCGGTTGCCGCCCATGGGGTCGTCCTTGGTTCGCAGGCTCACCGGCATGGTCAGATGCAGATCGCCGACGTTGACGCCGTGCATGTTGTGGTAGTGGCGCAGCCCACCGGCAACCCCGGCAACGAATGCGTCGTTGAGTGCGCCGCCGCCGCGATGGGCGGCCTCGTGTAAACGAGGTCTCGACACTTCCAACACCCCGAGGCGCCGAACCAGCGAGCGCCTCGTCATCAATGGCGAACCGGTTCGGTTCACCGGTCGCACGGTGCGATACACCGACGCCACCAACTCGGTCGCCTCCGATGCCGTCTGGAGCGGACGGCGAATGCTGTTCAGCGCCAACGAGGGTCCCGCCCGCAGCGCGCCGCGGACGGCTGCCGACAACAGTCCCACGTCGTAGCCGATGGAGGCTCGGTAGCCCTGCAAGAGGTGCCGGGCCGGGGCCCGGGGTTCGACAACCTCTTCGCCGATCAGCCGCGGCTCCTCGGTGAGGTCGAACAGCGTCATCGCGATCTGCACGCCGCCCAAGCCGTCGGTCAACGAGTGGTGGAACTTGCACACCACCGCCGCACCGCTGTCGGCCAGGCCGTCGATGAACGTGACCTCCCACATCGGGCGGGCGTGGTCGAACTCGTCCATGGCCGCGCGCCGAGCCATTTCCAAGACGACGTCGAGACTTCCCGGCTCCGGCGCGGACACCCGGGAGATGTGGAAGTCGAGGTCGAAGTCGCGGCAAAACACCCACCGCGGCGGTGCCGGCGGCAGCGACTCGACCAGCCGTTTGCGCAACATCGGGAGCTTCGTGGCGATCAACTGGAATCGCGACCGCACGACGTTCCAGTCTGGTACACGCTCCAACAAGATCACCGTCACGACCGTCGATCGCAAGCGGGGATCGCTCTCCATCGCCCAAGTGAATGCGTCGCTGGCGCTCATGAATTCAGGCATCGTCGCCTCCTACACGACGCTACGACGCCAGCGATCCGCGTCACAATGCCATCGGCGTCGGCGGTGACTTTCTCCCTCAGTAGTGAGGTCCATCGCCAAAGAGCGATGTCCATACTCGACGCAGTTCCGCTTCGAGTCGTCGCTGCTTCAGTGCTGGTGACCGACCTGACATTGCCACCGATCGGTCCTTGTGAGAACTTGGTAACAGAGCCTTAACGCGGGCTTCCGGACGATGGGTGCCGTACCCGGTGTGCGACAAGACGGCCCGGGAGAAGCATCATGTCGTGGCTCATTCTGGTCCTGTCGGGCGTCCTCGAAGCGGTCTGGGCTACCGCGATGGGCAAGTCCGAGGGGTTCAGCAAGCTCTCGCCGAGCATCGTGTTCGCGGTCGCGCTCATCGCCAGCATGGCCGGGTTGGCGTACGCGATGCGCGATCTCCCGACCGGAACCGCCTACGCCGTCTGGGTGGGCATCGGCGCACTGCTCACGGTGGTCTATGCAATGGCCACCGGCGACGAGCCGACGTCAGTCCTGAAGGTGGTGTTCTTGACGCTGATCGTCGGCGGCGTCGTCGGGCTCAAGCTCGTGCACTGAAAACCCGTCGAGCGTGCGGGATTACGCGGAAAATCGTCGAGAATCCCTCGTAAACCCGCACTCTCGACGTAGTCACACCGGCCGCAGCGACTTGATCGTCTTCATCGGGAACCGCGACGAGACGCGGTGGATGCCGGGGATCGAGAGCACCTTGCTCGTCAGGAACTGTTCGTAGGCAGCGAGGTCGGCGACGGCAACGCGGCACAGATAGTCCGGCGACCCGAACAGCCGATGGAGTTCGAGCACCTGGGGGTACCCGGCCATCTTGGCCTCGAACGTCTCGATGCTCTTCATGTCGAAGTCGGTGATCTCGATGTCGAGCAGTACCTCGAAGCTCTGGTTCGCCGCCGCGGGCGAGATCAGGGCCTGGTAGCCGACGATGACGCCGTCGGCCTCCAGGCGCTGTACCCGCCGCAGGCACGGCCCCGGCGTGAGGCCGACGCGTTCGGCGAGGGCGACGTTCGCGATGCGGCCATCCTCACGCAGGACGTCGATTATTGCCGAGTCAAGACTATCCATGATTAATTATTGCTCATAGCTGCCTGGTAGCGCAGTAAGTGGCAACCATATTCTGCCGTGGACCTGGGATCATTGTTCGTATGGATGCTCTGGTGGTGACCTCTCGGAAAGCGGAGATCGCCGCCGGTGTGCGGGCGTCGCTGGCCGCCGGCCTGGGTATGTATCCGATCGGCCTCGCCTTCGGCTTGTTGGTGATCCAGGCGGGCTTGCCGTGGTGGGTCGCTCCGGCGCTGTCCATCGCGTGCTTCGCCGGCTCGTTGGAGCTACTGCTGATCGGCATGATCGCTGCCGCGACGCCGTTGGCGACCATCGCACTGACCGCGTTCCTGGTGAACTTCCGCCACGTCTTCTACGCGTTCACGTTCCCGCTGCACGTGGTGCGGAACCGATTCGCGCTTGCCTATTCGGTCTACACGCTGGTCGACGAGGCGTACGCGGTGACGGCCGCGAACCCGCGCGGCTGGACGTCGTGGCGCCTGGTCACGATGCAGGCCGCGTTCCAGTTCTATTGGGTAGGTGGCGGTTTGACGGGAGTCTTGGTCGGCTCCCTGCTGCCCGCGCGCATCGAAGGGCTCGAGTTCGCGTTGTGCGCACTGTTCGTCACGTTGACGCTCGACGCGTGCCGATCTCGCGACGGCGTGCCGTCGCTATTGCTCGCCGCCCTCAGCTTCTCGATCGCGATTGTGGTTGCGCCGCACGCGGCGTTGTTCGTCGGGTTGCTGCTGTTCATCGCGACGCTCGTGGCGCGCTATCTGGTGGTGCGGGGACGCGATGCTTGACCTGAAATACCTGGCGGCCGTGCTGGCGACCGTTTTCGTCATCAATCTGGCCCTGCGTGCGGTGCCGTTCGCGATCCTTCAGCCACTGCGAAAGTCCCGTTTCGTCAACACGATGGCCACGTGGATGCCCGTTGGCATCGTGGTGATCCTCGCTGCGAGCACCTTCCGCTCGGTCGCGGGCGACGGCAGCCGCTTGGCATACGCAGCGTTCGCCGTGGTGCTCACGGTGGGCGTCCACCTGCTCGGCGGACGGCGGACCCTGCTGAGCGTGGGGGCCGGCACGCTGGCCTACGTGCTGCTCGTGAACGCACTCTGACACTGCGGCCGGCGCCGGCTCGACGGCGCTGGGGTTGTCGGTGCCTGCCGATAATCTGCCCGCCATGAAGCTTGTTTCCACCCGCATCATCACCGCCGACGTGCCGAGCCTGGTCGGGTTCTATGAACTGGTCACGGGCGCAGAAGCGGTATGGGCCAATGAATTGTTCGCGGAAATCCCCACGCCGGTAGGCACTTTGGCGATCGGCAGCGACAAGACTGTCCCGTTGTTCGGGGCGGGTTCGGCAGAGCCCGCGGCCAACCGGAGCGCCATCATCGAGTTCATCGTGGACGACGTCGACGCTGAATACGAGCGGCTCCGCGCCCGATTGGACGAGGTCGTCACCGAGCCCACCACCATGCCGTGGGGCAATCGCGCCCTGTTGTTCCGCGATCCCGACGGCAACCTGGTAAACCTGTTCACCCCGGTGAGCGACGATGCCAAGGCGAAATTCGGGGTGTAGCTGCCGGTTCGCGGCATAGCATCTCCTGGTGAGCTTCGTCGTCTCGCCGGAAGCGTACGGCCGTTACATGGGCCGATACGCCGAGCCGCTCGCGGAGGTCTTCGGCGCATTCGCTGGGGTCGCCGCGGGAAGCAAGGTGCTCGACGTCGGCTGCGGTCCGGGTGCGCTGACGGCCTATGCCCGATCGCGAGGAGCCGAAGTGTCGGCGATCGATCCCTCGCCACCGTTCGTCGATGCGATCCGTGCGCGTTTTCCCGGCCTCGATGTGCGTAGCGGGATAGCAGAGGAATTGCCTTACGAAGCAAGTTCTTTCGATGCCGCGCTGGCACAGCTGGTGGTGCATTTCATGACGGATCCTGTCGCCGGCATCAGGCAGATGGCGCGGTCGGTGCGGCCCGGTGGCGTCGTCGCGGCGTGCGTGTGGGACGGGCCGACCGGTGCGCTGGCGCCGTTCTGGGACGCCGTCCACGTGATCGACCCCGACGCCCAGGACGAGGCGCTGCTGTCCGGCGCGAACAGGGGACACCTGACCGAGCTCTTCGAAGCCGCGGGGCTCCGCGATGTGGCAGAGGGCGCCATCGCCATCGAGGTGCTGCATCCGACCTTCGAGGAATGGTGGGAGCCGTACACGTTCGGCGTCGGTCCCGCCGGTGACTATGTGCAGCGCCTCGATGAGGCGGGACGCGCCCGGCTGAAAACCGTTGCACGCGAACGTCTTGGCGACGGGCCGTTCACCGTAACCGCAACCGCCTGGGCCGCCCGCGGAACCGTTTGACCCGGTCAGGAAATTCCGAGCGCCGCGGCGGTGAGATGCCAGAGTCGCTCGGCGGCCAGATCGGGATCGGCACGCGGTGTGGCCCGGAGCTGTTGGGCGATGCTGTGCCGCAGGCCGCCGATGACGAACGCGCCGGCGCTGTCCGCGTCGATGTCGTCGGGCAGTTCACCGGTTCTTTGTCCGTGGCGGATGTTGTCGGCCGCGGCCTCGCTCATCGTCTGGAGGTGGACCGCTTCGAGTTCGGCGAGTTCGGGGTCCAGCGTCGCGCGGCCGAGCAGGATCGGCGCCAAGTCGTCGCCGAAGTGGTAGGCGACGAAACGCCGGGTGCGCTCGTGTTCCCGGACTCCCCAGTCGGCGCCGACGGGCAGGTGCGCGTCGGCGATGGCGTGCCGCAGCCCGTGGTAGAAGTCGTCGTAAACCGCTGCGAGAAGCCCGCTTTTGGAACCGAAGTGGTGATAGAGGGCCCCGGTACTCAGCTGTGCCCGGCGCGTCAGCGCGTTCAGTTCGAGCACGCCGTTGCCACGCACCAGTTCGTCGCGCGCGGCGGTCAGAAGTTGTTGACGTCCGATCGGGGCACGTGCCATAGTCCGAAACATAACAGAATTCAGTTATGTTTCGGCGGGAGTGGGGCAATGAGCACTGAAGTGTCATCGTTGGCGGATTTGAGTGGCGACCTGGCCGGCACGTACCGCCGCACCGAGAGCAGCGGCGCGACCATTGACCCCGCGATCGTGGACGCCGACCTCGCCGCGATGACGCGCGACGGTTACGTGATCCTGCCAGACCTGCTCAGCGCACAGCAGCTCGACGAAATCCGGGCTGCGGTGACGCCGATGCTGGATCTACACGGCCGCAACGGTTTTGAGGGACGGTCGACGCAACGGATCTACAGCGTGCTGAACAAGACCGCGGCGTGCGACGTCATCGCCGAGCATCCGCGCGTGCTTGCTCTGCTGGACCGAATGTTACTGCCGAACTATCTGCTGTCCATGCTCCAGGTGATCAACATCCTGCCGGGGGAGCAGGCGCAGATGCTGCACACCGACGACGGCTTCTACCCACTGCCGCGGCCCCGGGCCCCGTTGGGTGCGGCCACCATCTGGGCCATCGACGATTTCACCGCCGACAACGGCGCCACCGACGTCGTGCCCGGCAGCCAGTTGTGGGGCGACCAGTTGCCGGGCGACGACGTCGAACGCCGGCCCGTGGTGATGAAAGCCGGGTCATGCGTGTTCTTCCCGGGCACGCTGTGGCACGGCGGTGGAGCCAACCGCACCGGCCGTCCGCGGCTGGCCCTCACCGCTCAATACTGCGAGCCGTGGCTGCGGCCGCAGGAGGCGTTCACGCTGTCGATGACCCGCGACACCGTTCGTCGGGTATCGGAAGACATTCGCCGCATGCTGGGCTACAGCATCCATCCGCCGTTCATCGGGCAGGTCGACGGCATGCATCCGAAGCGATTGCTTTAGGGGCGCGCTCCAAAGTGAGCTTGTGTGCGACGCATCAGCCGAATCTCGAACACAAGCTCATATTCGATGGAGATCAGTACGGTACGTCGGTGTCGCCGCCAGACGTGTCCTTCTCGTCGTGATTCGACTCGTGGAAGCCGAAGCTGCCCGGATTGGGACCCTGCCCCGGAGCCTCGAATTCGTCGCCGCCATAAGGCACGTCGGGATCCGGCTGAGCTCCGGCCATCGGGGCAAGGCTGACTGCCCCGCCGATCGCGGCAGCGGCAATCCACGATGCAATGAGCGCGCTTTTCATTCGCATGACGCCTCCTGGGGCTCACCCGTAACCGGGTATTTGCCCACAGATGTTAATCGCGACAGGACCCCATTGACGCCGATTTAAATTATTCGCGGGATTCCTGGGCCTACAGGTCAGGCGAGTACTTCGATTTCCTCGCCCAGTTGGTATCCCGGCGTCAACGACAGGGAATCGCCGCTCCAGAACGACCCCGGGTCGAAATAGTTCTCCCGCTTCTCGGTGACGAGCAGACCCATCTCCTCGTAGGTGATGGCCACCGTCTCCGCGCAGTAGGCGGTCTCGAGCCCGGCCGTGCGCCGGCGGTTCTTGTCGCGCTCGGCGGTTTCGCGAATCTTGCGGTGCACCACGGGAATTCCGCGCGTGTAGTCGCTGACCACCGGAGCCCGCCCGCGGAACCACCGACCCGTCAGCCGGGCTGTGGTGGGGAACGCGGTGCCGTCCATGCGGGCCACCACTTTCAGGGCCAGGTCTTCCTGCTCGCGGTTGGCGTATGGCATCAGCTGCCGCAGCCAGCACCGCTGCCCGTAGACGTACACCCATCGTTCGACGGCGGAACGCAGGTCGTTGAGCTGCACACCGCGGTGATGGCTGCCGCTCCATAGACATTCGAGCTTGTCGCCGAGTTCGGCGTGCCAGATCAGCGGCGGCAGATCGTCGATGGCGACCGTCATGCCGACATGGTTCACGGGCGCGTTGGTCAGCGCCTGGATGGCACGGTCGGGCTTGGAGGCCCCACGGAACAGCCAGATGTCGCCGGTCCGGGTCTCGGCCAGCGCCCGCTCCAATGTCACCGCGTTACCAGTCATCTGGGCAGCTTAGACATTCCCCGGTGCTTCGCTCGTCCATAATCACTCCATGCGTGGCTTATGGAAGTGGGTTGGCCTGGCTGGTGTCGCGGGCGTGGTCGCCGGTGGCGTGTTGGTCGCGCGCGATCAGCGCAAGCGCAACTCGTACACCGCCGAGGATATTCGGGCGCGGTTACATCAGCGGGTGGCCGACTCCGGTGGCCAGACCACCGCATAGAGCCGGTGGTCGCCGGTGAAGCCCTTGAGCTCGGCGGCCCGGCCGGCATCGAAGCTGATATCGGCGCAGGAACCCAAGGCGGACAAGGCATCCCGCACGGCCTTGCTCACCAGGATTTCGCCGCCGTCGGCCTGGCTGGCGACGCGGGCGGCCATGGCCACGTTGCGGCCGAAGAGGTCATCACCGCGGCGCACCGATTTTCCGGTGTGAATCCCGATGCGAACCCGAACGCCGCCCGGCGTCTTGGCCAATTGCTGTTGCATGTCGATGCTGCAACGCACGGCCTGCTCGGGCTCGGCGAAGGCGATCATGAAACCGTCGCCCTGACTCTTCACGACGTACCCCGATTGCTTCTTGACGCACCGGCTGACCAACTTGTCGTGGTGATCGATCAGCCGCACCCAGGCCCGGTCGCCCATGCGCTCGTTGAGAGCCGTGGACCCCTCGATGTCCGAGAACACGATCGCTACCCGACCTGTCGGCGCCAACTTGGCCAGGTCGGGCCGCTCCACCTCGGCCCAGCCGGCCAATTCCTCGATCGATGACCACATCGCGCCACCGAAACCCTCTTTGTTGATGAGGTTGGCCGTCTGCCACATCGTCTTGACCGCAGCCCGCCCGCCGGCCAGCAGCAGGTTGGTGCGCGGCTCGGTCGGCGCGCGCAACTCCTCGATCTCCTGCCGCGCGGACCGCAACCGGGTGCGCGTCACCCGCAGCGCCATCGCCTCGGCGACAACGACCACCGCGAGAACGCAGATGGCGACCAGCTCTACCGTCACCGCTCAAGTATCGAGGCGACAGCGTGCGATCGGGTCATTGACGGACGAACTGCACGACCGCGTCGGTGAACGCGTCGTTGTCGTCACCGGCCGCGGTGTGCCCGGCGTCGGACAATTCGACGAACTGCGCGCCGGGAACCTTCTGCAGGAAGTCCTGCACGCCTTCGGTGCTGACGACGTCGGAGAGCTTGCCGCGGATCAGCAGGATCGGGATCTCCAGGTTGATCGCCGCGTGCTCGAGCATCTCGGCGCGCTCGAACGGGTCGTCGCCCGGGGCGGTGAGGAACGCCGGGTCCCAGTGCCAGAACCACTTGCCGTCGCGCAGCCGCAGGTTCTTCTTGAGCCCTTCGACGCTGCGCGGCCGGGCACGGTGCGGCAGGTACGCCGCGACCGCATCGGCGGCTTCCTCGAGCGAGGTGAAGCCGTCGATGCCGCTGAACATGAAGTCGCGGATGCGTGCGCTGCCGCTCTTCTCGAACCGCGGCACGACGTCGACCAGCACCAGTTTGGTGACCAATTCGGGACCGGCTTCGTGCGCGACCGGCAGGCTGGTGAGGCCGCCCATGCTGGCGCCGATCAGGGCCACGGGCCGGCCGATCTGGTAGATCACCTGCAGGGTGTCGCCGGTGAGCGTCTCGAGCGAGTAGTTGGCGGTGGGGGAGCGGTCGCTGTCCCCATGCCCACGGCTGTCCAGTGCGACGACGTGGAAGCCGGCGTCCGCGAGAATCTGGCCGGTGTTCTTCCAGGAGTGCCGGTTCTGACCACCGCCGTGCAGCATCAGGATGGTGGGCTTGTCCGCAGCGATGTCCGCGTCGCGGTTCCACTCGTCGGCGGCCAGGGCCAGCTCGTCGATACCGCGGAATCGCACCGTCTGTGGACTGCTGCCGCCATCGGCCGGGGAAGTGCGTTCGTCGGTGCTCACTGGGAATCCTCTCGTCACTTCTCCTGCACGTTACCGAGCTGTGCTAACTGAACCGAACATGACCCTCGTCAACCCGTGGTCTCTAGACTCGGCCGAGGTGTCGCCGCCCAGGCCGGGCGTGCGGCGAGAGGAAGGCACATGGCTGACGAGCACGGGCGGCACAGGAATCCCGACGAGGTGGACGACGAAGACGCGGGCGCCGCGGACGTGACCCCCGATGCCGACGACGAGAAACCGGCCATCTCCGACGAGGAAGCCCTCGCCTTCCTGAAACCGGCTGCGCCCAAACGCGATAGCCGCGTGATCGTGGCGCTCGTCGTCGGAGTGTTGGTAGTTGGCGCACTGGGCGCGGTGGTGACATGGCTCGGTCAGCGCGAGCTGCAGTTGCGTCGTGACGATGCCCTGCACGAGATGTATCTGACTGCCGGGAAACAGGTCGCGGTGAATCTCACGACCATCGATTACCGGCACGTCGACGAGGACATCAAGCGGGCACTGGACACCTCGACCGGCGCCTATTTCGATGACTTCACGCAGCGCTCGCCGGCGGTCGCGGACTCGGTGAAACAGCAGCAGTCGGTATCGGTCGGCACGGTCACCGAGGCCGGCGTGGACTCGGCGACCGACACCAGTGGCGTGGTGCTGGTCGCGGTGAAGGTGCACACCGAGGTCGGCAACGGGCCGCCGCAACGCGACCGCTACTGGCGCGTGCGGCTGACGATGCAGAAGGTGGGCGACAGCGCCAAGGTGTCGAATGTGGAGCCGATCCAATGAGCAAGCACGGGATGGGCGAGCCGGAAGAGCCGGCCGAGTCGGTTGAGTCGGAGCTCGAATCGACGGACCTCGAGTCGGCAGAGCCGGAACAGGATGAGGCTGAGGCTGAGCCCGGACCGGCGGCCAATTTTTCTGCGCCACAACCGAAAAAGCGGTCGGCCGTCGGCATCAACTTGGTCCGCGTCGCGGCGTACCGAGTTCTGCCGGCGCTGGCGCTCGTGCTTGCGGCCGCTGCCGGCGGCCTGTGGTACCTGACCGCGAGGCACGGCAACCAGGCAGATCAGGCCACAGTGATCAAGATCGCCAGCGACGGCACGGTCGCCCTGCTGTCGTACGAGCCGGACACGGTCCGGCAACAACTGACCGACGCGCGCAAGCTCCTCACCACCCCCTTCCTGGACGAGTACACGACACTGACCAAGTCGGTGATCCCCGGCGCCGAACAGCGGCACATCGCGGCGGCGACGTCGGTGCCGGCCGCGGCCGCTGTATCGGTCGAGGAGAACCATGCCGTGGTGCTCGTGTTCGTCAACCAGACGGTCCGTGTCGGTGACCAGCCGCCGACCAGCACTCCGACGAGCGCGCGGGTGACCCTGGAACGACTGGGGGGCCAGTGGCTGATCGCCAAGTTCGAACCGGTGTGATGGCGGCCGCCGACGCCCAGAGTTTCTGGATGTCGGCGAAAATCCCCAACGACATGTTTCAGGTGTGCGCGTTCGACGGTGTTCCCGCCGACCTGGACGAGGCGCTGGCCGCGGTACGCCGCAATGTCGCCGCGTGCCCAGAGTTGTTGGTACGCATCGACGATTCGGCATCCTGGCGCTATCCGTCCTGGGTGCGGTGCGATGCCATGGAGATCGTCGTGCACGAACTCGAGGGCGCCACCTGGTCCGGGTGCCTGAACGCCGTGCGCGGCGTGGCCACCGATGACCAACTCGATGCCACCGTCCAGGCGTGGCGGCTGCACGTATTCGCCGGCGTCAGCGGTATACCGGAGACGACGGGGCCGGGCACGGTCGTCGTCGTGCAGATGTCGCATGCCCTCGCCGACGGGCGGCGCGCGACGGCACTCGTGGGGCGAATCTTCGGTCGCGACCAACAGGTGCCGGCGGTGGTCGAATCGCGGCTGGGCACGTGGGCGCTGCCGTACCTGGCCGCGCGCGCCAGTGCCGCGCACCGTCGACTCGTGCAGGACACGGAGTCGGGTGTTGTTGCCGCTCCGGCGGATTCGTGGCCGGTGCAGCCGACCAACAACGTGCCGGCGGGGCTCGACGAATTGCGGACGGTGGTCCGTCGTCGGGCGGACCTGCCCGGGCCGACGGTGACGGTCGGTGTCCTGGCGGCCATCTCGGAGGCGCTGGCGGCCGAACTGGGCGGTGTCACCGCGCTCGGGGCCGAGGTGCCCATGGCCAAGACCGGTACCCGTCGCGCCTACAACCATTACGGCAACGTCGGCGTGGCATTGCACCCGCAGTTGCCCTTTCATGAGCGCGCGGTCCAGATCGAGGCCGAACTCGCCATGCGGCGCCAGCGGTTCGAGCATCCCGCGGTCGTGGCGAGCGACGCTGCCACCGCGGCGGTGCCGGCGCGGCTGCTGCGTTGGGGCACGGAACAATTCGACGCGCATGCGCGGTCGACGACGGTCACGGGCAACACCGTGGTGTCGAGCGTCAACCGCGGCCCGGCCGATCTGATGTTCGGTGGGTGCCCCGTCGCGTTGACGACCGCCTGCCCGGCGCTGTCCCCGATGATGGGGTTGACGCACGGGGTGCACGGCATCGGTGACGTTGTGACGATCAGCGTGCACGCGTCCCCGTCGGCCTTACCGGATGTCGAATCGTATGTGGAACGGTTGTCAGCGGTTCTGGACTCCGGGGCTTGGGTCTGATTGCCGCACTCCTCATCGCGGCTCATCCCTCGCCGCTTGATCGTCGTACGGCTTAGTCTCGACGCGTGACTGCTTACGCGTTCTCGATCCTGCTGCTGCGGGTGGTGCTCGGTCTGACCATGGCTGCGCACGGGTACAACAAGTTCTTCGGTGGCGGCCGGATCCCGGGCACCGCCGGCTGGTTCGACAGCATCGGTATGAAGCCGGGCATGCTGCACGCCCGGCTGGCCGCCAGCACCGAGATCCTGGCCGGTCTGGGTCTCGCGGTCGGCTTCCTGACGCCGATCCCCGCCGCGGGTTTCGTGGCGCTGATGGTGGTGGCGGCGTGGACCGTCCACCGCGAGAACGGCTTCTTCATCGTGAAGTCCGGCTGGGAGTACAACCTGGTGCTGGGCGTCGCGGCGGTGGCGATCGCGGGTACCGGCGCGGGCCGCTACAGCCTCGATGGCCTGCTGTTCCACGGCAGCAGCTTCTACCACCTGCTGCACGGCTGGTGCGGGCTGGCGATCGCCGTCGGACTCGGGCT
>Ga0070667_100001086_pt1 | contig 24899 bp, 24 predicted proteins | sample KBSS33metaG_FD_64659 | JGI IMG/M metagenome (GOLD analysis project Ga0070667, IMG submission 64659) | Switchgrass rhizosphere microbial communities from Kellogg Biological Station, Michigan, USA - KBS S3-3 metaG | ecosystem: Host-associated > Plants > Roots > Rhizosphere > Soil ... | reverse complement strand
CCGTAGCCCATTGCCCGCCGCAGCTCGTCGTCGCTCGCCGTGGCGCCGGCGCCGAGGCCATCGAGGTAGCCGAAGAAGCCGCCGGCGAAGCTGTCGCCGGCGCCGGTCGGATCGCGGACGTCCTCGAGCGGGAAGCCGGGCAGGGCGAAGAAGCCCGACTCGGTGAAGAGCGCGGCGCCGTACTCGCCCTGCTTGGCGACGATCGCCCGCGGGCCCTTCGCCATCAGCGCCCTGGCGCCCCGCGCCAGGTTCGACTCGTCGGTCAGCATCCGGATCTCGGCGTCGTTCAAGACCAGCACGTCGACCTCGGCGATCGCCGCCAGCAGCGAGTCGCGGGCGCTTTCGATCCAGAAGTTCATCGAGTCGAGTCCGCTCAGGCTGGCGCCGGGGCAGCGGGCGCGAACGCTGCGCTGCAGGTCGGGCTGGATGTTGGCGAGGAACAGGGTGTCGGCCGCTTCGGCCGCCGGTGAGAGCTTCGGCTCGAAGCTTTCGAACACCCCGAGCTGGGTGTCGTCGGTGTGGGCGACGTTGAGGTCGAACTCGTAATGGGCGCGCCAGAAGAACGATTTGCCGGGGACGTGCTCGATGTCGTCGACGATCACCCCGCGGCGCTCGAGCACCTCGGAGTGCTCGGGGCCGAAGTCGTCGCCGACCGGGCCGACCGGCCGCACCTCGGTGAAGAAGCTGGCCGCAAGCGAGAAGTGGACTGCGGCGCCACCGAGCATCCGCTCGCGCTCCCCGAACGGGGTCTTGACTGCATCGAAGGCGATCGAGCCCACCACGGTCAGCGACATGGCGCGAACAGTATCCGTAGGATCGCCCGGATGAGTCGCAGGGCAGTGGTGCTGATCTTGGCCGGGGTGATCGCCGCGGCGGTCGCGATCCCGGCGCTGGCGAATTCGGGCCCGACCGCGAAGAGCGCCAGCGTCAAGAGCCTTTCGAAGCGGGCGCTGGCGAAGGCGAAGGACTCGCTGCGGCTGGCGCGCTCGGCGAAACGGTCGGCCCGCCAGGCGCAGAACCTGGCGAACGGCGCCGAGGCGAGTGCGAGCGCCGCCCAGGGCTCGGCGGGCGCTGCCCAGACCGCGGCGACGGCGGCACAGGGCTCGGCGGCGAACGCGCTGAAAGCCGCGACGAGCGCCAGCGAAAAGGCTGGCGGCGCCGAACTGAACGCCAAAGAAGCAAAAGCCGAAGTGGCCTCGACGCGGATGAAGATCGGCCTGGCCGAAGGGTTGGTTGAAACTGAATCCGATGCCTTCGTGAAACTCGCCGGCGGGCCATCGGTCACGGTCACCGTTCCGCCCACTGGACTGGTCCAGGTCTGGGGACAGGCTCTGGTCGACAGCGCTGCCGGCGGCGCGGACGCTGCGGTCTCGCTCTACGAAGATGGCCAGCCGGTCGCCGGCCTGGCGGAATGTGGCGAAACCAAAGGCGTGCTGTTCGCCGGTGCGGCGGCCTCGACCGAACCGGAACTGGTCGCGACCCCGGCCGTCCCCAACCTGAACGGCACCTGCGGCAGTCTCGGCGCGCCCGCACCGGTCCTCTTCCGCAGCACGACCGGCGAACACACTTTCGAACTTCGCTACGCATCCTGCACCTGCACCGGCGTGTCGGAAAAAGTCACTTTCTCCGAGCGCCGCCTTTACGTCCAGCCGCTTCCGTGAAAGCGATCCAGATCCAGCAGTTCGGCGGGCCCGAGGTGTTCGAGTACCGCGACCTTCCGGACCCCGAGCCGGGGGAGGGCGAGGCGCTGGTCGAGGTCTCCCGGGTTGGCGTCAACTTCGCCGACACCCACGCCACCCGCGACGACTATCTGGCCAAACAGCAGTTGCCGCTGATTCCCGGCGCCGAGGTCAGCGGCCGCACCGCCGACGGCCGCCGGGTCGCCGCCCTGCTCGGCAGCGGCGGCTACGCGCAGAAGGTCACGGCACCGGAGGCGACCCTGGTCCCGCTCCCCGACGAGGTCGACGACGACCAGGCGGCGGCGATCCTCCTGCAGGGCCTGACCGCGCTGGCCCTGGTCGAGCGCTGTGCCCGGCTCGAGGAGGGGGAGACGGCCGTCATCGAGGCCGCCGCCGGCGGCACCGGCACCCTCGCCGTGCAGCTCGCCAAGCGGGCCGGCGCGAAGGTGATCGGACTCGCCTCGAGCGCGGAGAAGCGAGAGCTGGTCGCCGAGCTCGGCGCCGACGCGACTGTCGACTCGAACGCGCCGGAGCTGGGCGCGGCGATCCGCGAGGCCAACGGCGGCGCGCGGGTCGACGCCGTCCTCCACATGAGCGGTGGCGAGGCTTTCGACCAGGAGCTCGGCGTACTGGCCCCGCTGGGGCGGATGGTCGTCTTCGGGATCGCCTCGCGCGAGCAGCGCGATGTCTCGACCGCGGCACTGCTGCGCGGCTCGAAGAGCGTCATCGGTTTCTGGCTGATCCACCTGCTGGCGCGGCCCGATCTGGTCGCGCCGATGGTCGGCGATCTGCTCTCGGCCCTCGCCAAAGGCGAGCTGACGGCTACGATCGGAGGGGTCTACCCCCTCTCGGAGGCAGCACGGGCGCACGAAGACCTAACCGCCCGCCGCACCACCGGCAAGCTGCTCCTCGATCCCTCTAGATAGATCGGTACTACCTCTCCATGACCGCATTCAAAGACCTCGGCCTCTCTCCCAAGATCCAGCAGGCCCTCGACGAGCTCGGCTACGTCGACCCGACGCCGATCCAGGAGGAGGCGATCCCCGAGCTGCTCGCCGGCCACGACGTGATCGGCCAGGCGCAGACCGGGACCGGCAAGACGGCGGCCTTCGGGCTGCCGCTGCTCCAGTACCTCAACCCCGAGGATCCGGAGGTGCAGGCGATCGTCCTCACCCCGACCCGCGAGCTCTGCATCCAGGTGACCCAGGCGCTGCGCTCCTACGCCGAGCACCTCGACATCGAGGTCGTCGCCGTCTTCGGCGGCGCCCCGATCCGCTCGCAGCAGTCGCAGCTGCGCTCCGGTGCCCACGTCGTCGTCGCCACCGTCGGCCGGATGATGGACCTGATGGGCCGCCACTCGCTGGTCCTCACCGCGGCCCGCTACGTCGTCCTCGACGAGGCCGACGAGATGCTCGACCTCGGCTTCATCGAGGACGTCGAGAAGATCCTCCGGATGTGCCCGAGCGGGCGCCAGACGGCACTCTTCTCGGCGACCATGCCGCCACCGATCCAGCGGCTCGCCGAGGGCTACATGTACGACCCGACGACGATCAGCATCACGCCGAAAGAACTCACGGTCGACGCGATCCAGCAGGCCTACATCGAGGTCCCGGCCAAAGACAAGGCGGCGAAACTCGTCGAGGTGCTGAAGATCGAGGAACCCGAGCAGGCGATCATCTTCTGCCGCACCAAAATCGGCGCCTCGAAGCTGGAGAAGACGCTGAAGGACAAAGGCCTCGACGTCAAAGCGCTGCACGGCGACATGAGCCAGGGCTCGCGCGACGGCGTGATGATCGCCTTCAAGAACCACCGCGTGCGGCTCCTGGTCGCCACCGACATCGCCGCCCGCGGCCTCGACATCGAGCACGTCACCCACGTCATCAACTTCGACGTCCCGAACTCCTCCGAGGTCTACGTACACCGGATCGGCCGCACCGGCCGGGTCGGCCGGACCGGCCGCGCGATCACCTTCGTGACGCCGGCCCAGCGCGAGGAGATCGACCGGATCGAGCGCGACGTCAAGACCTCGATCGGCGAGTGGGAGACGCCGGAGGAACGGCTCGAGCACGCGCCGCGGGCGCGCCGACGGCCGCGCGGGGAGCGGGCCGCCGAGCGCCTCGAGAAGGAGCCCGCCGCCGAGGCGGCGACCAACGGCGATGCGGCCGAGTCCGAGGACGACGCCGATCGCGACGGCAAGGCCGAGACCGTGAAGCTCTTCGTCAACCGCGGCGAGCGCAGCGGAATCGACGAGGAGGACCTGCGCTGGGCGCTGCGCGAGGGCGCGGTCCTGGCCGACGAGAAGATCCACGACGTCCGCGTCCTGCACCGCTTCTCCTTCGTCGAGGTCGACCCCGATGAGGCCGAGCGCACGGTCGAATTCCTCGACGGGACCAAGCTCAAAGGCAAGGAGATCCGGCTCGAGGTGGCGCGCAGCTAGTCGAGCGGCAGGACCAGCGGCAGGCGGGCGCCTTTGCCGTTGGTTTCACGGGTGGCGACGACGAAGCCGAGGCGCTTGGTGACGCCGCTCTTGATGTGCTCGAGCAGTTTCGGGGTGGTGCGGATCGTCGGGTAGGCGAGCTTCAGCTTGGCGCTGGCGCGGGGCTTGCGGAAGTGGAAGCGGAACGTGTTGGTCGGGTCGTCGGTCTCGAGCGCGGGAGGTAGCTGGACGACGATCGTCTGCAGCTTCGCGCCGGGCCGCGCGGTCACGGTGAAGACGAGCTTCGGCTTGCTCGCGGCAACGCCGGTCAGGGCAGCGCGGCCGACCGTCGGGACGCTCGCGAGCGGCGCCGGCGGCGGCGGGGTTTTGCGGGACGGTTCGCTGAACTCGCTGGTGTGGAAGCTCGGCGCTGCTGGCGGGTTGGCTAGGGCGCAGAGCGTGGCGGTGAGGCCGGGCACGTGGGGCGTTCCCAGCCCGCTCGCCATGTCGTAGGCGGGGCCGGCCGGGAACGGTTGGGTCGCTTCGAAGATGTTGGTGGTCGGCTTGCCGCCGGGACGGGCCGTGGTGACGTCGCGGAAGGCGGCGGCGTAGCTGGCGGGGTCGCCGGCGATCGCGTAGAGCGCCGGGTTGGCGAAGCCGATCGTGTGGCCCCCGCAGGTCGAGCTGGCGTTGACCAGGGTCGCCACCGCGGCCCAGAGCGGCGCCGCGGCGCTGGTGCCGCCGTTGGTTTCCCAGCGGTCTTCGGCGTGGACCACGTAGCCGGTTTCGCCGTTCACCGTCGCCGCCAGGGCGGAGACGTCAGGGACCTGGCGGCAGAAGGTGGGGGAGCCGCAGGTCACGCCGCTCGAGTACGCGCCGAGGACGTTGAGGCCGATCGCTGCCTCCTGCTGGTAGGCGGGCATCGGGAAGTGTTCGGAGGCGCCGCTCCCGCCCGCGCCCCAACTGCCGTTTTCGCTGTCGTTCCAGAGGTAGTCGATTGGAGCCGGCGCGGTCGGATCCTGCAGCCGGGTGCCGCCGACGTCGGTGGCCCAGGGATCGCTGCCGGGGAAGTCGACGTTGAGGAAGTGGTTTTTGGCCTGCTCGTCTTCCGATTCTTTGTTCCCAGCTTCCGGTTCTTCGTAGCAGTCGGTCGAGCCGTAGTCGCCCGCAGCAACGAAGAACGACTGTCCCTGCGCCGCCGCCTCCTGCAGCAGCGTGTCGACCGCTTCGCGGTGCGTTTTGCCCGTCGCTTTCTCGCAGATCCCCCACGAGCTCGACATCACCTTGGCGACGTTGCGCTGCACCCATTCGGCGAGGATCGCCGCTTCGTCGGCGCCCGAGTTCGGCGCCTGGTAGACGACGATCCGCACCTCCGGCGCCAGCCCGATCAGCTGCTCGACGTCGAGCGCCGCCTCGCCGTCGTTGCTGCTTTCCGGCCCCGGACCGCCGTTGACGTTGACCCTGGAGACTTCGACGTCGGTGCCGTAGCACTGCTGGTATTCGTCGATGTCTTTCTGCAGCAACGGCTGCATCTCGAGCAGGGCGACGGTCTGGCCGGCGCCGTAGTTGCCGGCCGCGTAGATCTCGTCGAAGCCGTAGGCGGCGGCGATTTCGTTTGCCGTGTAGCCGCCTTCTTTCTGCTTCGTGTCGAGCGCGTCCTGGCAGGGCTGCGGGCCGCTGGCGGGGAACGTCGCGGCGGCCGGCGCCGCGGGGACGGCGGATGGCGCCGGTTCCGGCGCCGAGCCCGGGTCACCGCCGCCGGCGTGCGAGGACCTGGCGATGTCATCGAGCCCGAGCACGCCCTGGACGAACGGCGCCGCCGCCGCGGGCAGGGCCGGCGGGCGGTCGTTGGCGTAGACGATCCGCCCGGAGGCAGTGCGGAAGCGGTCGATCGAGACGCCGAGGGCAATCTCGGCTTCGGCGACGGTCGCCGTCGCCGGCAGCGAGAGGTTGTTGGCGCCGGCCTCGCCGACCTCGAGCCCGCGGGCGGCGAGCGCGGTGCCCACCGCCGCCACCTGCGCATCGGTGGCGCCGAAGCGCTGGGCGACCTCCGGGACGCTGAGGTAGTGGCCGTAGAGCGGTGAGCCGGGGTCCGAGACTTCGGCGGCGAAGCGCTGCAGCCCCGCCGGGTCGCGCGGCTCGAGCGCGATGTAGAGGTGGAGCTCCTGTTCGGCCGGCGCGGCGCCGAGCGCCTGGGTCCCGGCGGGCAGCTCGGGACCCGACCCGATCCGGACCGCGGGCTCGGTCGCGGCGCCGCTCACCGGAGCCGCCGGAGCGGCGGCGAAGACGCATAGGGCGAGCGCCGTGAGCAGCGCGAGGATGACCGGACGAGGCCGCTTCATCGGCCCTCTATCGGCAGTCGCGCCGCCATGCGTTAACGGTGGCGGGTCAGGCGACCCGGGTCAGCGCGTCGATCTCGCGGAGCAGCAGGTCGAAGTCGATCGGCTTGGTGAGGTAGCCGGCGATCTCGAGGTCGGTGGGAGCGTCGGCGTCGGTCGAGTTCTGGTGGGCGCTGACGATCAGCGCCGGGGTGTCGACACCGGCGTCGCGCAGCTCGCGCAGCGCGTCGATCCCCGATTTGCGCGGCATCATCGCGTCGAGCAACAGCACCTCGGGCCCGCTGCTGTCGGCGCCGCTGACCAACTCGATTACCTCCTGGCCGTCGGCGGCGGTCGCCACCTCGTGCCCGGCCAGCTCGAGCCGCGTCCGCATCAGCAGCAGGATCGTCTCCGAGTCGTCGGCGACGAGGATCCGGGCCATCAGCTCGCCTCCGCCTTCTGACGTGCCGAGCGCTGCTCAGCCGGCGCCGCGGCCGGGACCGCCGCCACCGGTAGCCGGAAGCTGAAGGTCGAGCCGACGCCGACCGTCGAGTCGACCTCGAGCCGGCCGCCGTGCAGCTCGACCAGCGATTTCGAGATCGGCAGGCCGAGGCCGGTGCCGCCGACGCGCTGCGTCAAGCCGGCTTCGCCGCGCACGAAGCGCTCGAAGATGTGTTCCAGCTGGTCTGGAGGGATGCCTGGTCCGTTATCGCTCACCGCTATCTCCACTTCGGCTCCATCCATCCGAGCCATTACAGCGATAGACGCACCTTCGGGGGAATACTCATGCGCATTGGTAAGCAAATTGACCAGAACTTGTCGGATGCGGTCGGCCTCGGCTTCGACCGCGGGCAGGTCGGGATCCAGGCTCATCGTCAGAGTTTGATCGGACGCGTCGGTCTGCGCGCGCATCAGTCGCACCGAATCCTCGATCAGCGGCGCCACCTCGGTCGGCTGCGGGCGGATCACCAGCCGGCCGGCGTCCGAGCGCGCTAGGTCGAGCAGGTCGTTGAGCAGCCGCACCAGGTGGCGGCTGTTGTCGAGGATCACCCCGACCGTCTCCACCTGGCGCTGGGTGAGGTTGTCGCGTTCGAGCATCAGCAGCTCGGCGAACCCCTGCACCGAGGTGAGCGGGCTGCGCAGCTCGTGCGAGGCGGTCAGCACGAACTCGTCTTTCATCCGGTCGAGCACTTCGCGCTGGCTGGCTTCGTGCTCGAGCTGCTCGGCCATCTCGTTGAAGGCTTTGCCGAGCGCCGCGGTCTCCGACAGGCCGCCGACCTCGACCCGCGCTTTGAGGTCGCCGCCGGCGAGTCGGCCGGACGCGTCGACCAGCTCCTCGAGCGGCCGCCGCATCGAGGAGATAAGGCCACTGAAGAGGAGCAGCGCCCCGGTCAGGCCGGCGATCAGCCCGGCGGCGACGAGCAGCGCGGTGTCGCGGGTGTCGTCGGAGATCCGATCTTGCAGTTCCTGGCGTTTCTGCGTCTGCTTGGTGACGACTTTGCGGTCGGCGATGCCGCCGCGACCTTCGGCGATCCGCACCCGCGCCGCCATCTCGATCTGGTAGGAGCGCTCGACGCCGTTCTCGTAGTCCTGCCGTTGCGAGATAAAGCGACCGACGCCGATCACCGCCATCGCCGTGAGCAGCGCGAAGCAGATCGCGAACCCGATTCGCAGCCGGTTGGCCAGCGAGGGACTCAGCCGGCGAGGTGATGATCCTGAATATCCTTTCGCCGCTATGGGGGACGAGGCTACAGCGCCTGGGGACGACTCGGGCTCGGTTCCGGAGGGTTTGCAGCGCGACGGTCTCGAAGCCTGGTTCGCCGCCAACGCCTCCGCGGTGGCGCCGCCGCTCGAATTCGAGCGGATCGCGGGCGGCCTCTCGAACCTCACCTACCGGGTCGAGGACGCCGCTGGGCGGCGCTGGGCGCTGCGTCGGCCGCCGCTCGGCAAGCGGCTCGGATCGGCCCACGACATGGGCCGCGAGCACAAGGTCGTCTCCTCCCTGGCCGACAGCGAGGTGCCGGTGGCGCCGCTGGTCGGGCTCTGCGAGGACGAGTCGGTGATCGGCGCCCCCTTCTACGTGATGGAGTTCGTCGAGGGGCCGATCCTGCGCGGCGTCGCCGACGCCGAGATCTTCCCCGACCACGAGGACCGGCAGGCGATCGGGATGCGCGTCGCCGAGACCCTGGCGACGATCCACGCCGTCGACCCCGACGCCGCCGGGCTCGGCGACCTCGGCCGCAAGGAGGACTACGTCGCCCGCCAGCTGCGCCGCTGGCAGGGCCAGTGGGAGAAATCGAAGACCCGCGAGCTGCCGGCCGTCGACCGGCTCCACGACCGCCTCGCCGCGCGCATCCCACCGCAGGGCCCGGCGACGATCGTCCACGGCGACTACCGTCTCGACAACATGATCCTCACCCCCGCGGGCGGGGTCGCCGCGGTGGTCGATTGGGAGCTCTGCACGCTCGGCGATCCGCTCGCCGACGTCGGCACCCTGATGGCCTACTGGCCCGAGCACGGCGAGGAGCAGTTGCGGCTCGGCGAACCCGCCAACCTCGCCCCCGGTTTCCCCAGCCGCGAGGAGCTCGCCACCCGCTACGCCGAGCGCTCCGGCCGCGACCTCTCCGAACTGAACTACTACCTCGCGCTCGGCTACTGGAAGCTGGCGATCATCCTCGAGGGCGTCTACGCGCGCTCGCTCGGCGGCGGCTACGGCGAGGTCGACGAGGGCATCCACGCCTTCAAGCTGCTGGTCGAGCGCTTGGCCGAGGCGGCCGAGCGGGCTGAGGCCGGCTGACCGGAACAGGACTCAGTCTCAAAGTCGATTCCGCGTCTATCCGAACCGGGTTGACTCCGTCCGGTCGCACTGGAAGTGTCAGGACATCTCGGCCAAAACCCATCGGGCTGCCCTGCCCGTCTCGTCAAGGAGTCTCAGGTGAACAGAATTCGGAAGCGGCTCACGTATGCAAACGTGATGTCGACCATCGCAGTCTTCGCCGCGCTCGGCGGCGCCACCGCCTTCGCCGCGACCAACCTGCCCGCCAACAGCGTCGGCACGCCACAGCTGAAAAAAGAAGCCGTCGCCCCGGGCAAGATCAGGAACGGGGCGGTGATCGCCTCCAAGCTCGGCGCCGGGGCGGTGAGCACGCAAAGCATCGCCAAAGGCGCCGTCACGGCGAACGCTCTCGCCAACGATTCGGTCACCGCGGGTGCCATCGCGGCCGGCTCGGTCGGCTCGAACGCCCTCGCCAAAAACTCGGTGCTGACGGAAAAAATCGCGGCCAACGCGGTGACGACCGGACAGATCGCCGGCAACGCGGTGACGACGGAAAAAATCGCCGCCAACGCGGTCAACACCGGCAAAATCGCGGCTGACGCGGTGACCAACGAAAAGATCGCCGCCAACGCAGTCAACACCGGCAAAATCGCGAACAACTCGGTCACCACCGAAAAGATCAACAACGCCGCGGTGACCAATGCGAAACTGGCCAATGGCGTGATCAATGCGTCGAAACTCGACACGATCACGACCGTGGAAGCAACCGAATCGATCGCGGCCAACAGCATCGGCTTCTTCGGAACCAACTGCGGCTCCGGGACGTTGCTGAGCTTCGGTTACCTCTGGGGCACCAACGTGAAAGGTCTGTACGTAAAGGACATCTTCAAATTCCTGAACGCCACCTTCGTGCGACCGGTAAACGAAACCGGGGCAGCAGCCAATTTCACGCTGCAGCTGATCTGCCTCGGCGCCTAGGCGCAGAGCAGTTCTCTGATTGAGGAGGGCCGGGAGCGATCCCGGCCCTCTTTTTTGCGCCTCGCGCCGGGGCTCAGACCATCCGCGCCGGGTGGCGCGGCTCGAGCGGCTCGGCGCCCGCTTCGGCCTCGGCGCGCTTCGCCCAGCGGTTGAGCTCGCGGCGGGCGAGGACCATTTTGTGGACCTCGTCGGGACCGTCGGCAAGGCGCAGCATGCGGCTGAAGCGCCACAGCGCGGCGAGTGGGGTGTCGTCGGTCATCCCGAGGCTGCCGTGGATCTGGATCGCCCGGTCGAGGACGTCCATCACCATGTTGGCGGCGACGACCTTGATCGCCGAGATCGCCTGGCGGGCGGCGCGCTTGCCCTCGGTGTCCATCTTCCAGGCGGCGTAGAGGGTCAGCAGGCGGGCCTGGTCGATCTCCATCCGCGAGGCGGCGATCGCCTCCTGGACGAACTGCTTGTCGGCCAGCGGGCCGCCGAAGGCGTTGCGCGAGTTGGCCCGCCGGCACATCATCTCGAGCGCCCGCTCGGCGGTGCCGATCGCCCGCATGCAGTGGTGGATGCGGCCCGGCCCGAGCCGGTCCTGGGCGATCTTGAAACCGCCGCCGCGCTCGCCGAGCAGGTTCTCGGCCGGCACGCGGCACTCTTCGTAGCGGATCTCGCAGTGGCCGGGACCGGCCGCGTGGCCCATCACCGGTATCGGTCGCACCAGGTTGAAGCCCGGCGCGTCGGTCGGCACGCAGATCATCGAGGCGCGGGCGTAGGGCGGCGCCTCGGGGTCGGTGACGACCATCGCGATCGCCAGCTCGGCGCCGACCGCCCCCGAGGTGAACCACTTGTGGCCGTCGATCACCCACTCGTCGCCGTCGAGCCGGGCGCTGGCCTGCAGCAGGGTCGGGTCGGAGCCGGCGACCTCCGGCTCGGTCATCGAGAAGCAGGAGCGGATCCGCCCCTCGAGTGCGGGCTCGAGCCAGCGCTCGACCTGCTCCGCGCTACCGTGCTCGGCGAGGATCTCCATGTTGCCGGTGTCCGGCGCGGAGCAGTTGAACGACATCGGCGCCGCCACCGGGCTGCGTCCCATCTCCTCGCAGAGCAGCCCGTACTCCCAGTTCTTCAGCCCCGGCCCGTAGCGCGGGTCGGGCATGAACAGGTTCCACAGCCCCTCACCCTTGGCCTTCTCGCGGACCTCGACCAGGACCCGCGGGTAGGGCACGCCCGGCGCGACCTCCGCGTCGAGCCCGGCGGCGATCTCGCCCTCGCGCGAGTAGACCTCGGCGTCCATGAAGTCGAGGACGCGCTCGCGCAGCGTCGCCACCTCGGGGCTGGGGGTGAAGTCCATCGGTCCTCCCTCGTCGCTCGGTTACCGCAACGCTATTTGATCGGCTGCTCAGGCCCGGCGGTAGCGGGTGAACAGCTCGCCGTCCTGCTCGAGCAGCCAGGCGAGCTCGAGCGCGGTCGGGGCCGGCAGTTCGCCCTCGAGGATCGAGGGCCCGGCCCCCGTCAGCTTCGCCGCCACCGTCAGGAACAGCTCGTCGACCAGTCCCTGCGACCACAGCTCGGAGTGCAGCCGCGGCCCCCCCTCGCAGAGCAGTGCCCGGATCCCACGCTCGTGGCGTAGGTACCGCAGCCCCTCAGCGAGGTCAACGCCGCCCTCGTGGCGGACCACCTGCAGCGAGGTTTCGACCGCGGGCGGCTCCTCCTTGGAGGCGGTGAAAACCAGCACCCGGCCGCCGTCGCTGAACAGCGGCGCGTCCCAGGGCAGGTCGAGGCGACCGCTGACGATCACCGTCAGCGGGTCCTGGGGGAGGCCGAGCTGGTCGCGGCGTTCGCGCTTGGCCGGGTCGGAGACGACGCGGCCGTAGCGCTCGGCGCGCATCGTGCCGGCCCCGATCATCACTGCGTCGAAGCGGGTCCGCAGGCCGACCAGCATCGCCGTGTCGGTGTCCGAGCCGATCTGCCCCGAGCGGCCCTCGATCGTCGCTCGCCCGTCGAGCGTCGCGGCGAAGTTCATCGCCACGTGGGGGCGGTCCTCGCCCGGCTGCTCCCAGGGCCGGTAGCCGTCGAGCTGCTGCTCGACAGTGGTATCGCCGGGGTCGGGGAGGAGGCGCCGCACCTCCACAGCCTTACCCACCCGGCCGCCTTCGCGCTGCGAGGCTGCCTACTCGTACTGCAGCGACTGCAGTACGTCGAGGCGAGCGGCGCGGCGGGCCGGCAGGATCGCCGCCAGCACCCCGGCGAGTCCGCCGAGGATCAGCAGCGTGATCAGCGTCCCGATCGGGAAGGAGAGCGTGAAGCCTTCGCCCTTCAGTGGTTGCGCGATCAGCACTGCGAAGATCACCCCGAGGACGACGCCGAGGATCGCCCCGATCAGCGCCGTGATCACCGCCTCGTAGCGGACCATCGTCCGCACCTGCCGTCGCGACATCCCGATCGCCCGCAGCATCCCCAGCTCACGGGTGCGCTCGTGGATCGAGAGCGCCAGCGTGTTCGCGATCCCGAACAGCGAGATCACGATCGCCAGGATCAGCAGCGCGTAGAAGAGGTTGACGAGCTGGTCGATCTGTTCTTCGCGCTGTTCCTTCAGTTCCCCCTGGTTGAGGACTTCGGCGATCGGAAAGGCGATTTCGACGCCTTTGCTGAGTACCGCCTGCACGGTCTCGGGGTCGGCGCCTGATTCGACCACGACGAAGTCGGTGGTGTCCTGGCGCTGGCCAAACTCGCGCGCCATCGCGGGCTGGGTGACGAGCACGCTGCCGAGCACGCCGAGCTTCGAATCGAACTCGCCGGCGACCTCGAATTCGGGTTTGTTGTCCTGCGCGGTAAGGAGCTTGAAGCTGTCACCGACTTCGAGGTCATGGGAGCTCGCGAAGTCGTCGGAGACGACTGCTTCGCGGTCGCCGAGCTGCCGCAGCGCGGAGGGGCCGCCGGCCTTCCATTCGATGTTGACCGCGTCTTCGATGTCGGCGCTCGGGGCGGTCACCTGGACATCGCCGCCGCCGAGGAACTGCGCCTTCGAAGAGCTGATCGACTGCACCGATTCGACCCCCGGAACTTTTTCCGCGGCGCCGACGATGCCGGCGGGGATCGGTGAGAAACCGTCGGTGTTCTGTATCACCAGGCCACCGGAGAAGTTTTCGTCGACCACCTGGGCGACGGTGCTCTTGAGGCCGGCGGCGAAGACAGCGACGAAGGCCACCAGCGCGACGCCGATCATCAGCGCCGCCGCCGTGATCGCGGTGCGACTCGGGTTTCGCTGCGCGTTCTCACGGGCGAGGCGGCCGGTCAGGCCGCGCAGCTTCTCGAGCGGCCACCCGGCCACCGCCGAGAGCGGCGGCACCAGCTTGGGCGTGTAGAAGGAGCCGCCGATCACCACCAGCAGGGCGCCGCCGCCGATCAGCGCCGCCCGGCTGCCGGCGCCGCCGCCCTTGGTCAGGCCGGAGATGAGCATGAAGAGCCCGATTGCCGCCAGGAGGATCGAGAGCACGGCCACGATCCGCCGCCGCCGGCGGCTGGGCGGCGGCGAAAAGGCGTGCAGGGCGGCGATCGGTGGAACCCGGGTCGAGCGCAGCGCCGGCATGAAGGCGGCGACAAGGGTGACGAGGACGCCGACCAGGAGGGCGACGATCACGGTCCGGCTCTCGAGCACCAGGCTGGTGCTCGGGAGGTCGATGCCGAAGGCTTCGAACAGGGAGTTGAGGCCGGCGGCGATGACGAAGCCGCCGCCGATCCCGAGGATCGCGCCGATCAGGCCGATCGTCACCGCTTCGACCAGCACGGAGGTGAGGATCTGCCGCCGCGAGGCGCCGAGCGTGCGCAGCATCCCGAATTCGCTGATCCGCTGGGCAACGGTGATCGAGAACGTATTGAAGATCAGGAACGAGCCGATGAAGACGGCGATGAAGCCGAAGATCAGCAGGAAGGTCTGCAGGAAGCCGAGGCTGTCGCGGATCTGTTCGGAGGAGCGATCGGCGTTTTCCTGAGCCGTCTCGACCCGCACGTTCGGCGGCATCTGCCTGGCGATGCGCCGTTTCAGCGTCTCCGCCGAGACCCCGTCGGCGGCGGCGACGGAGATCTGGTCGAAGTGGCCGAGCTTGTGGGTCAGCGCCTGCGCGACCGGGAGAGTCACCTGCGCGATCGAGGCGCCGCCGAACGAGGCGCTGCCGAGCTGGGTCAGCCCTACCAGTTCGAACTGCCGCAGTTTGCCCTGCCCGACGAGCCCGATCCGGTCGCCGATCTGCAGGTCGGCCGATTCGGCCGCGGCCTTGTCGATCGATGCTTCGGTCGGCCCGCGGGGCCGGTGACCGTCGACGTAGTTCAGCGACTCGAGCTGCCCCGGCAGGGTCGAGGAGATGAACTTCGGCGCGAATTTGTTGCCGATCTTGTCGCCTTCGGAGTCGAAGAAGGCGCCCGGCGTGAAGATCGCCCCGGCCGCCACCTTCACCCCCGGGGTCTGCTGGATCCGCGGCAGCAGCGAGGCGCGGATCGTCGGCACTTCGCCGTTGTCTTGTTCGACCGGGTTCTTGGCGGTGACGACGACGCTGGTCCCGCTCAGCGACTCCTCGAAGATTTCGTCGAAGGCGGCGAGGATCGTGTCGGTGAGGACGTAGGAGCCGGCGACGAAGGCGACTCCGATGACGACCGCGATGGTGGTCGTCAGGGCCCGGATCTTGCGAGCCCAGAGGCTCTTGAGGGCGAGGCTAGTCAAGCTTCTTCATCAGCTCGATCACGTCGTCGGCCGAGCCGGGGGCGGCATCGTGGACGATGCGACCGTCGGTCAGGGTGACGAGACGGTCGGCGTGGGCGGCGGCGACCGGGTCGTGGGTGACCATCACCACGGTCTGGCCGAACTCGTCGACCGCGCGGCGCAGCAGCTGCAGCACGTCCTCGCTCGCTTTCGAGTCGAGGTTGCCGGTCGGCTCGTCGGCGAAGACGACGGCCGGTTTCGAGACCAGCGCCCGGGCGACCGCGACGCGCTGCTGCTGCCCGCCGGAGAGCTCGGCGGGGCGGTGGGTGCGACGCTCCTCGAGCCCGACCGTGCGGATCAGCTGCTCGACCCACTCGCGGTCGGGCTTACGGCCGGCGATCGAGAGCGGCAGGACCATGTTCTCCTCAGCGGTGAGGACCGGCAGCAGGTTGAAGAACTGGAAGACGAAGCCGAGCTTGTCGCGGCGCAGCTGGGTCAGCTCACCGTCGTCGAGGCCGGTGATCTCGACCCCGTCGAGTTCGACCGTGCCGCTGGTCGGCCGGTCGAGGCCGGCGAGGATGTGCATCAGCGTCGACTTGCCCGAGCCGGACGGGCCCATGATCGCGGTGAAGCGGTCGCGCTCGAAGCCGATGCTGACATCGAGCAGCGCGTCCACCGCCGTGTCGCCCTCGCCGTAGCGGCGGCTGAGGTCGTCGGCGACGACTACCTGTCCATTGGCGCCCGGCACCGGTGCCACGGTATCGAGAGTCGCGGGAAGACCTACTCGTCGTAGAAGGGCGAGTGCCGCAGGAGGACCGTCCTGAAATCCGGACCGGTGAGGTTGATCGGCTCGTGGCCGAGGAGCCGGACGGAGAGGTCCCCTCGCCAGCTGCCCTTCTGGCGCGGGTTGGCGCCGCTGCGGGCGAAGGTCGCCTGGCCGCTGAAGGGGCCGGGCGGTTGGACGGTCGCGGTCCCGGCCTGGTGGTCGTAGTGGAAGCGGCCGGGCTCCTCCAGTGAGGCATAGGCGAGCCGGGCGATCCGCAGACCTTCGTGCGTTTCGAGCAGCTGGGCATGGAACCCCGTGTAGGCCTGATGGTGGCGGCGATCCGTTTCGCCGATGGCGTAGAAGAGGCGCCCGTCCTTGGCGCGAGCGAGGAGCGCGCCGGTTTCGCGCCGCGGCTTCGCGGCAGCGGCGAGGGTCTGCGCGCTCGCCTCGCGGCACGGATGGATCTTCAGTTCGCCGCGGACCCGGTGGGTGTCGACGGTGACGTAGCCGTTCTCGCCGCGGAACCTCGCTTCGCCTTCGAAGAACCCGTCCTTGAAGATCCATTGCTTGCTGCAGTGGGCGCCACCGGGTCCGCTCTGCGAGGAGGCCGGCTCGAACTGGAAGGAGATCTGGCCGAGCGACCCGAAGCTGGCTTCGACGCCGGTTTCGAGGGTTTCGCCCTTCGCCAGATAGGCGGTGTAGCGACCCGAGCGGTGAGCGCGATCGTCGTCGAGAACGGCGAGGGCGACTTCGATTCCACGGGCTTCGACTTCGACCCTGAGGCCGTTGCTGGCGGGCAGCTTGAACTCGGCCTCCACCTCGGCGGCGGCCGCAGCTGCATTCGGTGCCAGCGCGCTGAGCGCAAGCACCAAGCCGAGTACGAGACGCCGCATCGACCCTGACAATACGCTCCGCCAGTGTCTCTTGCCGACCAATTCGACGGCTTCCTGGTCGACCTCGACGGGGTCGTCTGGATCGGGCGCGAGCCGGTGCCGGGCTCGGCCGAGGCGTTGCAGGCGCTGATCGCCGCCGGCAAGCAGCTCGCCTTCGTCACCAACAACCCCAGCCGCGAGCCGGCCGAATACGCCGAGCGGCTGGGCTCGATCGGCGTCGCGGTCCCGCCCGAGCGGGTCGTCACCGCCGGGATGGTCGCGGCGCGGCTGGCGGCCGGTGCTGCAGGCTCGGGCGGCGCGGTGTTCGTGATCGGAATGCCGGCGCTGAAGAAGCTCGTCGCGGAGGAGGGCGCTCGGGTCGTTGGCGAGGAAGAGGCGGCGGGCGCCGCCGCGGTGCTCGTCTCCGGCCACCGCGACTTCGACTACGCCGAGCTGGCGGCGGCGAAGCGGGCGCTCGACGGCGGCGCGGCACTGTTCGCGACCAGCCGCGACCCGACCTTGCCGATGCCCGGCGGCGAGCTGCCGGGGACCGGCGCGGTGCTGGCGGCGGTCGAGACGGCGAGCGGGCGGCGGGCGGAAATCGGTGGCAAGCCCGAGCACCACCTGTTCGCGATGGCGCTGGCGGCGATTCCCGGCGCCGAGCGGGTGGCAATGGTCGGCGATCGACTCTCCTCTGATATCGCCGGTGGCCACGCCGCCGGGCTGGCGACGGTGCTCGTCCTCAGCGGCACCACTGGTGATGGCTCCGGCTCCGAGGAGCTGGCGGAGGCCGACCCCGAGCCCGACTTCGTCCTCCCCGATCTCGCAGCCCTTGTCGTGTGAAAGCAGCTCCACCGCGAGCGCTCGCGGGGAGGGGGCGGGGATAGTGCGAGCGGGTGAGCCGAGCACTGTCCGCGACCCCTCCTTGCCACGCTCCGGCTTCGCCTTTGCCGGCGTCTTCGCACTGACCTTCTGCGGGCTGGTGGCGGTCGGCGCGGTGCTGCCGGTGCTGCCGGGCTACGTCAAGGACGAACTCGGCTACGGCGATGTCGCGGTCGGGGTCGTGATCGGCTGCTACGCCGTCTCCGGCCTGCTGCTGCGGCCGGTCGCCGGCCGCCTCGCCGACCGCCGCGGCCGCAAGTGGACGGCGATCGGCGGCGCCCTGCTGCTCAGCGCGGGTGGCTTCCTCTACCTGGCGCCGCTCGGGCTGGGCGGGCTGATCGTCGCCAGGCTGGTCCTCGGGGTCGGCGAGGGCGCCCTCTACACCGCCGGCTCGGCCTGGATCGTCGACCTCTCGCCGCCCGAGCGGAGGGGGCGGGTCCTCGGCCTCTACGGCCTCGCGGTCTGGGGCGGGCTGGCGGTCGGGCCGCTGCTCGGCAGCCTGATCCACAGCGCCGCCGGCTTCGAGCAGGTCTGGCTGCTGGCGGCGCTGCTGCCGCTGGCCGGGGCCCTGGCCGGGCTGATGGTCGGCGACCCGTTCAAGCCGCTCGCCCACGCCGAACCGCACCCGCTGGTGGCGCCCGAGGCGGTCCGACCCGGGATCGCGGTCGGGCTGGGGGCGATCGGCTACGCGACCATCGCCGCCTTCGTCGTGCTGCTGCTCGAAAAGCGCGGGATCGACCATGGCGCGGCGGTCTTCGCCGCCTTCGCCGGCGCGATCGTCCTCGGCCGGCTGGCGCTCGGCGACCTGCCGGACCGGATCGGGCCGGCGCCGGTGGCGATCGGCGCCACCCTCGCCGAGGCCGCGGGCCTGGCGGCGATCGCCGTCGCCGGGAGCCTGCCGGTGGCGCTGCTCGGCGGGATCGGGATGGGCACCGGCTTCGCCCTGCTCAACCCCTCGCTGATGCTGATCGTCGTCGGCCAGGTCAGCGCTACCGCACGCGGCGCCGCGCTCGGCACCTTCACCGCCTTCTTCGACGCCGGGGTCGGCATCGGCGCTCCGCTAGCCGGTCTCGCCGCGGCGCTGACCTCCTACGAGGGCGCCTTCCTCCTCGCCAGCGTCATGGCTCTGGCTTCAGCGGCGACGATCTACCTGACCGTCCATGGGCGCCGAGCTAGGCCGGGCGTTCGCTGAAGATCAGCGTTTGCAGAGCCCGCCCGATCCGCCCTTCGCCGTCGCTCAAGACCGAGTCCGACGATCCGATCCCGTTGCGGTGCGGCCGGGTCACCGCGTCGACGCAGACCCACTCGCCAACCGGGAGCCGCTCGAGCTGGACGGTGAGGTCGACGTTGATGAAGACCCAGCGCTTGAAGGGGAGGGCGGAGCTGATCCCGTTGCCGATGTCGGCGGCGATCAGCGTCCGCTGCAGCTGGCTCGGCTGCTCGCCGGCCACCAGCGGGTGGCGCATCCGCAGCCAGACGCTGGCTGGGCCGGGCTGGTTGAAGCCGCCCTCGAGGAACCGCGCCTCCATCCCGGTGTGGTAGCCGTGCTCCTGCCCGGTCGGGAAGAAGCCGCCGCCGCTCGCCTCAGTCGGCGGCGGGGGCGCCGGGTCGGCGACGATCGCCGTCTCGGGCAGGTCGAGCTCGTCGCGGCGCAGCCGCCAGCCGCGCACCCGCATCCGCACCTGGCCCTCGACCGCGAGCTCGGCTTCGACCATCTGCACCCGGCGGCCGGGGCGGGCAACGCTCGCCTCGATCGCGACCGTGCCGATCGGCACCGGCCCAAGGATCTCGAAGGTCAGCCGCGCCAGCTGCAGCTCATCGCCGTCCGGCAGTCGCTCGAGCGCCCGCCCGAGCAGCGCCGCCGGCGGCCCGGCGTGCTGCGCCTCCGAATCCCACGGCCCTCGGGTCAGCTCCGTAGCCCGAAACCCCTCCTCGGCGACCTCGTAAAACGCGTCCGGCACGCCCCCATCCTAGGCGCGGGGTCAGCAGCCGTGACTACCGAAGTCCTGGGTCCAGACCATCGCGCCGGAGGCACCTTCGAGGCTGCCGACCCGGCGGCCGATCCCGATTTCGCGGAACTCGCCGAGAATGTTGGCGCGGTGCCCGGGCGAGTTCATCCAGGCGCTGAAGACGGCGCGGACGCTGCCCAGCGAGCCGGTCCCGTAGCCGATGTTCTCGGCCGCGCTCCAGCAGCCCTTGGCGTAGCCGAAACGCTTGATCCAGTAGGTGAATTCGCGCCCGCAGGCCTCGTGGCTGAATTCGTCGCAGGCGAGGATGTCGGCCGACTTCTTGCCGGCGGCGCGGGCCAGCGGCCGCACGCGGGTGAACGGTTTCAGCCCGCTCGCCTGGCGGGCGTAATTCGTCATGCAGAGCATCGCCTTCAGCTGCACCCCGGTCGCAGCACCGAGGTTGGTCTGGTTCGGGCAGGCCGAGGCCGGCGCGATCGGGTCGCCGCGCTGGGCGCTGGCGGCCGGGGCCAGCGCCAGGGCGATGGACAGAACCGCTGCGAAAACGAGCGCCTTGCGCATCACGTCAAGAACCTCGGCAGTTTCGTCACAGACGCGTAAGGAAGAGCGCGTAACCTGGACGCAGAGACGAAAGGAGAATGCGAGAGATGACGACGAAAGTCCAGAAGTCCGAGCAGGAGTGGCGCGATCAGCTCACCCCCGAGCAGTTCGAGGTGACCCGCAAGGCGGGCACGGAGCGCGCCTTCACCGGTCCCTACGTCAACGAGAAGGGCGAAGGGATGTACACCTGCGTCTGTTGCGGCACCGAGCTCTTCTCTTCGGACACCAAGTTCGACTCGGGCACCGGCTGGCCCAGCTTCACCGAGCCCGCCAACCTCGAGCACGTCGAACTGCGGCCCGACAACAGCCTCTTCATGCGGCGCACCGAGGTCGTCTGCAAGGCCTGCGACGCCCACCTCGGCCACGTCTTCGACGACGGTCCGGTCGATCGCGGCGGCCAGCGCTACTGCATCAACGGCTGCGCGCTGGAGTTCAAGCAGTCCCCCCAGCACCCAGGTAGCTGAACTTCACCGCCAGCGCGACCGCCTCGGTTCGGGTGTCGACCTCGAGCTTGGCGATCGCGTTGCGGACGTGGGTATGGACGGTCGCCGGGCTCAGCTGCAGCCGCTCGGCGATCTCTTTCACCCGCAGTCCCTCGGCCAGCAGCTCGAGGATCTGCCGCTCGCGGGCCGAGAGCTCGAGCAGCTTCTCGACCTCCGACGGCTTGCCGCCGGCGAAGTCGCCGCCGAGGAAGGTGCCGCCGCCGGTCACCGCTTTGACCGCCCGGGCGATGTCCTCGGACGGCGCCGACTTCAGCACGTAGCCGGAGGCACCGGCCCGCAGCGCCAGCGCCAGTAGGTCGGGCTGGGCGTGGGCGGTGAAGATGATGACCTTGGTCCGCGGCCGCGCCCGCAGCACCTCCTTGGTCGCCTCGATGCCGTCGCGCTTGGGCAGCTCGACGTCGATGATCAGAACATCGGGCTCGAGCTCTTTGACGACGTCGACCACATCGCGACCATTGCCGGCCTCGCCGACGATCTCGACGGTGCTCGAATTTGCCATCCGAGCCTTGATCGCCTCACGGACAATCTCGTGGTCATCGCAGAGCACCACCCGCTTGGCTTCCCTCACGGTGGAGTTCATCGAGCCGGAATTCTTTCAGGAGCACCAAATCGGTGCAGAGATTCCGGCAAAGTGAATCCTCCGTCGCTCTCCTGGCGGTTCTCGATCAGGGCGATGATCGTGCGCCCAACGGCACATGCAGTGCCGTTCAGAGTGTGGACGGGAACCGCCGAAGCGCCCTCCTCCGGGCGGTAGCGGGCGCCGATCCGGCGGGCCTGGAAGTCGGTGGTGTTCGAGCACGAGGTCAGCTCACGGTAGCGGTCCTGGCTCGGGATCCAGGCCTCGCAGTCGTACTTCTTGGCGGCCGGGGCGCCGAGATCGCCTGCGGCGACGTTGACCACCCGGTAGGGGATCTCGAGCTCGCCGAGGATCCGCTCCTCGATCGCCAGCAGCCGCTCGTGCTCCTCGCCCGAGGCGCTCGGCTCGACGAACGAGAACATCTCGACCTTGTCGAACTGGTGGACGCGGAAGATGCCGCGGGTGTCGCGACCGGCGGCGCCGGCCTCGCGGCGGAAGCAGGTCGAGAAACCGCTGTAGCGGATCGGGAGGGCGTCGGCCTCGAGGATCTGGTCGGCGTGCAGGCCGGCCAGTGCCACCTCGGAGGTGCCGGTCAAGAACAGCTCGTCCTTCGGGACCTCGTAGATCTGGTCGCGCGCCTCGGGCAGGAAGCCGGTGCCCTCGAGCGCCTCCTCGCGGACCAGGACCGGTGGCACCACTGGCTCGTGGCCCTCGCCGCGGGCCAGCTCGATCGCGAAGCGGACAAGGGCCAGCTCGAGCAGCACCAGGTCGCCCTTCAGGTAGGCGAAGCGCGAGCCGGAGAGGCGCGCCGCCGACTCGATGTCGATCAGGCCGAGCTCGGTCCCGATCTCGAGGTGATCGCGCGGCTCGAAGCCGAACTCGGGCCGCTCGCCGACCTCGTGGATGACGACCGCGTCCTCCTCGGTCATCCCGTCGGGCGAGTCAGGGTCGGGCAGGTTCGGCAGCGCCAGCTGGACCCGCTGCAGGTCCGCGTCGACCCGCTCGAGCTCGGCTTTGCCGCTCTCGATCGTCTCCTTCAGCTCGCCGACCCGGGCCATCAGCCGCTCAGCCTCGGCCTCGTCGCCCGACTGTTTGGCGCCGCCGATCTGCTTCGAGAGCGTGTTGCGCTCGGCCTGCGCCGCCTCCATCGTCGGCAGCAGCTCGCGCCGCCGCGCGTCGAGGGCGAGCAGCTCGGCGACCCGCTCACCGGCGCCGCGCCGCGCCAGCGCGGCCTGCACCCGCTCAGGCTCGGAGCGGATCAGCTTCAGATCGAGCACAGCGCCTCGCTCAGGGCGAGGATTTCTGGCCGGGCCGCGGCGCTTCCTGCGCCTTCTGGCCGGCGTATTTCGCGACGAAGTCAGCCACCTGTTCGGCCTCTTCGCCGACCACGATGTTCTGCGGCATGATCGCGCCGGAGAAGCCGCCGTTCTGGATCGCGTAGAGCACGTCGTCCTTGCTCTCCTCGCGTTCGTTCAGGTTCGGCCCCTGCGTCCGCTCACCGCGGTTGCCGCTGCCCTGCGTGCCCGCCGCACCCAGCGTGTGACAGCCGGCGCAGTGGGTCGAGAACAGCACCGCGCCATCGCGGTCGGGGCTGTCCTTGGCGACGTCGACCCCTTCCGAGCCGAATCCGCAGGCCGTCAGCCCGAAGGCCGCAGCGACCACCAGCGCTATGACGAGAGCTGCACGCACGCGGCGCGCATCATATTGAGTGAAGGGGCGAGCCCGTCGCTCAGTCCGGCGGCCGGTGGCAGACGGCCTCGACGTTGTTGCCGTCGGGGTCGAGGACGAAGGCGCCGTAGTAGCCGGGGTGGTAGAGCGGGCGCGGGCCGGGAGCGCCGTTGTCGGTGCCACCGGCGGCGAGCGCGGCGGCGTGGAAGGCGTCGACCGTGTCGCGATCGCGGGTGGCGAGGGCGACGTGGACGCCGGTATCGGCGACATCACGACATAAGGAACAGCCCGGCGGGAGGAGCGTGCCAAGATGCGGTGATGGCCGAGACGCCGCGTTTCAAGCAGCCGGGCTGGTTCACCAAGCACGTCTTCAACCCGCTGGTCGCGCTGCTCAGCAAGGCCGGCCTCAGCGTCGCCGGCTCGCGGGTGCTCGAAGTCCAGGGCCGCAAGAGCGGTGAGTGGCGGCAAACGCCGGTCAACCCGCTCACCCACGACGGCCAGCGCTACCTCGTCGCGCCCCGTGGCCACACCCAGTGGGTGCGCAACATCCGCGTCAGCGGCCGCGGCCGCCTGCGCGGTCGCAGCAGCGAGGAGTTCTCCGTCACCGAGGTCGGCGACGACGAGAAGCCGCCGATCCTGCGCGCCTACCTCGAGAAGTGGAAGTGGGAGGTAGGTGCCTTCTTCGAAGGCGTCGGCCCCGATTCCTCCGACGCCGAGCTCCGGGGCATAGCCCCCAACCACCCGATCTTCCGCATCAACCCATAACCGCCCACCGGTCGAGTCCTGCATCGACCCCCGCCACGGTGGTGGATGCAGGACTCGCGCTTCCTGCCGCTACAGCCCACTCGTAAACGCGGCACGCAGGGCGAGGAAGAAGATCACCCAGCAGCTCACCACCATGATTCCCATCTCGCGGCGGAGCACCGCTTCGACGACCGCCTCGCGTTCGGACTCGGGGATCGATTCGGGATCGACGTCGCCGAGCTCGCGTTCGGCGGCGCCGAAGCGGGCGCCCTCGGCGATGAAGGAGACGACGAGGGGGAGGATGCCGTAGAGGTAGTGGAGTTCTTCCTTCGGTTCGTGGCCGGTGACGACCAGCAGGCCGCCAAGCAGGGCCTGGAGGAAGACCGAGGCCTGGGCCGCCCGCAGCAAATACCAGAAGGGGATCGAGGGTTGCTTTCGGAACCAGGCGATACCTCCGAGCAGGCCGGCGGCGAGGTTGAGGCTGATCAGGCCGAAGCCGACGGCAATGTGGATCCCGAGCATCGGCTTAAATCCGCCCAAGGGGGTCGGGATTCCGCTTGCTGATGCGGAAAATCACTATGTAGCAATGTGTCACAAGCTGGGTGTATAACAGCGGCAACGGGCGCTCAGAGCGTTGCGACGCGTGCGGGCCTAACCCGGCAAATCCCCCAAATTGCTTAAGACCTACCTGCCCATCCTCGTCTTCGCGGTCCTCGGCCTGACCGTCGGCGGTGTATTCGCGATGCTCAATCACCTGATTGGGCCGAAGAAGCCTGCCCAGGCGACCAGCGCCTCGCGCCGTCAGGCCGAGCCCTACGAGTCGGGTATCCCGGTGGCGCCGGCGAAGAACCTGCGCTTCGGCGTCAGCTTCTACCTGATCGCGATGCTCTTCATCCTCTTCGACATCGAGGTGGTCTTCCTCTATCCGGTCGGGGTGATCATGAAGAGCGCCGACAGCCTCTTCGTGCTCGGCGAGCTCGTCACCTTCGTCGTCCTGCTGCTGATCGCCTTCGTCTACGTCTGGCGAAAGGGTGCGCTGGATTGGAAATAGAGAAACGCGACCCGCTGCTGGCCAAGCAGGTGACCGCCCGCGACATGTTGCGGGGCGACCTCGACGGCGCCGACCTCGAGCGCTACGTCGAAGAACGGGTCGTCACCACCACCTTCGAGAAAATGCTCAACCTGGCGCGGGCCAACTCGATCTTCCCGCTCACCTTCGGCCTCGCCTGCTGCGCGATCGAGGCGCCGATCTCGATCGTCACCGCCCGCTACGACCTCGCCCGCTTCGGCGCCGAGGCGCTGCGGGCCTCGCCGCGCCAGGCCGACCTGATCATCCTCTCGGGCCGCGTCTCGATCAAAATGGCGCCGGTCGTCCGCCGCCTCTACGACCAGATGCTGGAGCCGAAGTGGGCGATCTCGATGGGCGCCTGCTCCTCCTCCGGCGGCATGTTCGCCAACTACGCCGTCGT
>Ga0070667_100001085_pt1 | contig 24907 bp, 21 predicted proteins | sample KBSS33metaG_FD_64659 | JGI IMG/M metagenome (GOLD analysis project Ga0070667, IMG submission 64659) | Switchgrass rhizosphere microbial communities from Kellogg Biological Station, Michigan, USA - KBS S3-3 metaG | ecosystem: Host-associated > Plants > Roots > Rhizosphere > Soil ... | reverse complement strand
GTGCACATCGAGCCGTCGTGGCCGGTGTTCATGGCGGCGAGCAGGTCGAAGCACTCGGCGCCGCGGATTTCGCCCAGGATGATGCGGTCCGGGCGCATACGCAGCGCGTTCTTGACGAGATCGCCGATCGAGATCGCGCCCTGGCCCTCCAGGTTGGCGGGGCGGGTTTCCAGCGGCAGCCAGTGCGGCTGTTGCAGGCGAAGCTCGGCCGCGTCCTCGATGGTCAGCACGCGCTCGCCCGGATCGATCATCTTCGACAGCGCGTTGAGCATGGTCGTCTTGCCCGAGCCGGTGCCGCCCGAGATGACGATGTTCATCCGGCAGGCGCCGGCGATCTTCAGCGCGGTCGCCATCTTCTCGCTCATCGAGCCGAAGTCCCTGAGCATGTCGATCGTGATCGGCTTCTCGGAGAACTTACGGATCGAGATGGCGGTGCCCCGCAGGGACAGCGGCGGCACGATGACGTTGACGCGGCTGCCGTCCTTGAGGCGGGCGTCGGCTAGCGGGGTGGTCTGGTCGACCCGGCGGCCGACCTGGTTGACGATCCGCTGGGCGATCTGGAACAAGTGCTGCTCGTCGCGGAACTTGGTGGGCGCGAGCTGCAGCCGGCCCTTCTTTTCGATGTAGGTCTGATTAGGCCCATTGACCATGATGTCCGAGATGTCCGGGTCGTTGAGCAGTTCCTCGAGCGGGCCGAAGCCGAGCAGCTCGTCGATGAGCACTTTCTCAAGCGCAAACTGCTCGCGCCGGTTGAAGGTGATCTTGAGCTCGGCCAGCACCTCAATGATGATCGGGCGGAATTCCTCGGAGAGCTCGTCCTTGGTCAGCGTCGCCGCTGCCTCGGGGTCCACGCGCTCCAGCAGGCGCGGCAGCACCTGCTCCTTGATCTTGTGGATCGAGGCTTCGAAGCCGCCTTGCTCGGACTGCTCGTGGATGGCGTTGGCGCGGTCGGCGAGGCGGGTCATCGCATCGTCGCGCAGGTTGTGTGCGGAAGGTTCGCCCGGCAGCGGCGGGAACTGGTCGCCGCCCGGAACCGGCACGCTGGTCTGCATGCCGGAAGGAACCCCGGAGCCCTTGCCCTCGGCACCGCCCTTGAGGGGCTTGGCCACCCCGAAAGCCGGGCGTGCGCCCTGGCCCATGCCGCCAACACCGTTCCGACGCCCGAATGCCGTCATGTTCGTTCAACCCCAAGGTGCGCGACCCGCAGCGCGCGCGTCCGTTTGTGAATGAAGCAGGGATTAAGGTTGAAACTTTGATAACTTCCTAATGCACCGGGATTGTCCGGAAACGAGCGAAGACGAAGGTCGGCGATGGGTGAGGACGAGGCGATCTGCTGGCTGTGCGAACGACCACTAGGCCGCTGGATCGAATGGCATCATCCGGTGCCTAAAAGTCGCGGTGGTCGCGCGACGGTCCCGGTCCATGTGATCTGCCATCGCACGCTCCACGCGACGTTCTCCAACGCCGAGCTAGGGCGGCTGTCGGACGTCGAAGTGCTGCGGCAGGCGCCAGCTCTCTTGCCGTTCTTGAGCTGGATCGCCGACAAGCCGCCCGACTTCCACGCGCCGACGCGGCGGCGACGCTAGCGCGCGCAGCCGGAGTAGACGGTGTGCACTTGCTCGCCGTTGTGGTCGTAGATGGTGAACCGCCGCGCGGTCCGGCACTGTCGCACGTAGGCATCGACCAGCGCCACGGTCGCGGTGTTGAGCGGCGACGAGGGCAGCGGCGTCTGCGCCACGACCGTTTCCGGCCGAGCCGCGAGGGTACGGTGAACTTCGGCGACGACGTCGTGCCCGGTCCACTCGCGGCCTTCGTAAAGGTGCGGCGCGAAGGCGAGGGGGCTCACGGGGTCGGCATCGGCCAGCGAGTAGAGGTAGCTTGGCGCGCCCCAGACCAGCAGGCGGTGACTCGGGGTCTGTGCGCGCACGTAGTCTACCAAAGTCTGCGCCGCCGGCCTGGCGCGCCAGCGGTCGGCCAGGTGAAAGGTGCCGGCAAGCACGAGGCTGAGGCCGATGAGGACAGCGAGCATGGGCCAGACTGGACGGCGGTGGGCCAGCGCTCCCGCGCACAGGACGGAGAGCGGCGCGAGCGTCGACTGGGCATAGTGGACGTAGATGTTCGGGAAGGCGAATACCAGCACGAGCGCCGCCAGCGCCCAGGCGCCGACCAGCCGTAGCACGTCCTTCTGCTCCGCAGTCGCCCCCGCCCGAAGTACGCCGTGGATGCCTAGGCCAGAGAAGAGCAGGGGGATCGCGAGCATGCCGGCCATGGTGAAGATCCGCTTCACCCGGATCGCTGGATCGGCGTAACCACGTGCGAAGTTGGACGTGACCATCGCGTTCCACAACTCGGGAAAGTGGCCGTTGGCGTAGTACCACATCCCAGTGGCGAGCATCGGCGCGGCGCCGGCAAGAGCGAGGACGAAGATGCGGGGAAGGGTGCTGGCGATGGGCCGGCCCGAGCGGAGCAGCAGCGTTGCCGCCGTCAGTCCGAACAGCGCGCTCTCGAGCGCCACAGTCTGCTTGATCGCAATGGCCAGGCCGGCGGCGAAGAAGCCCAGCACCAACGGCGCGTCAATCCGACCTTGCCGCAGCAAGTCGAGCTTCGACAGAAGCATCGCTGCGCACGTGATCAGGAGCGGGTTGAAGAATACGCCAGCCTCGAGGTTGTCGCCTTCGAAACGGCTCAGGAGAGCGAGATAGACGAGACCCGCAAGCAGCGCCGCCCGAGGGGGGGCAATGCGCCGCGCCAAGGTCGCAACGCCAAAGGCGCCGGCGGCGGCAAACAGCGTCGCGCCGAGCTGGTAGGCCAGCATCGAGCGCCACACCGCGCCGATCGCGGCGAAGATGAGGTAGAGGACGGGCCCCTTACGGTCCCAGTTATCGACGTAGAGCACGTCGCCACGCAACAGCCGTTCGCCAGTCAGCGCGTAGAATTGATCGTCGATGCCGAAATTCCACTCGCCCCAGGCAGGGCAGCGGATCAGGACTGCAAACAGGAGCATCGCCGCGAATTGTGCGGCACGGCTGCCCACGATCGCATCGCCCAAACTGCTGGGCCGTGGAATCGACGATGCGCGCGTGGCGGCAACGCGAGGGCCCGACCTGCGGGCTGGTACCGATGAGGTCACAAAGAAAATCCCCCGACGAGCGGGGGATCTATAGTCAAGAAAGTCTTACCAAAGGCCAAACCATGGATGGCAGGCTAGCTGATCTCAGTGATTGAAGCGGGCTCGCACTTCCTGCGCCTTATCCTGCGCCTTATGCAGCGCGCGGCCAGACTGCTCGGCAGCGGCCTCTCCGAACTTGCCTGCCTTGTGGGCTGTGGCGCGTCCCAAGCTGCTGGCAGCAGCCAGAGCGGCAAGGCCATACTTCTCGAGGCTGTCGATGGCCGTTTCGCTAGCCTTCTCGGCACGGCGGGAAAGAAGCTTGGCGCGCTTGCCGGCGTCGTGGCCGAAGTCCTGCGCCTTGTCGCCCGCCTCCCGGCCGAAGAGTACAGTGCTGGCACCCGCGGCCTGAGCGATGTCGACAGCGCGGCCAAACCAGCGCCTGGTGGTGCGACGAGGAAGAAGGGCGCTCACCGCCGCTCCGACAGCAAGGCCACCGGCGACTATGAGCAAGGGGTGACGCTTCACGAATGCAACCACTTTCGTCGAGGGCCGAGAATCCTCTGCCTTCGCCGGCAGTGTCATGACGTTGCTGGCTGTTGTCGGCGTCTGAGCGGCCGTATCGGCCGGCTGGGGCTTACTCACTTGAAGACTCCCTTATTTTTCGCCGAAGAACCAAAGATACTCTCGAGCCCGGCAATGATCGGATTACGCAAAATCCAAAGCATCAGCGCCGCGAAGGTTCCTCCCACTGCGCCGGGGTGCTCTTCCACCACGGCGACCGCTTCATCGAACATCACCCGAGCTTGCTCTACCGCTTCGTCGACGACGCGACCCGCAAGGCCGCGTTCTGCGATATCGGCTTTGAGCACAGCATAATGCGCGTCGAACCGAGCTCGTGCAGCGTCACGTACCGCGCGATCCGCAAGCACCTGCTTCATGGTCACGCTGACGTTCCTCCGTCCGACAGGATCGCCATCATCCGCGCTGTCCGGCCCTTGGCTCGAAAAGCGCAGAAGCCCGCGATCGCGAGCAGCGCGATCGTCACCGCTGCCATCGCACCCCAAGGTCCGAGCAGTGGGCCCAGCGCAATGACCGTTCCGACCACCAGCGCCACTAGCGCAAAGAAGACTAGCACGACCGCCACTATCAGCAGCAGGGCGATATTGCGGCTCTCGGTCCCAACATACGCGGCGCGGGATTTCTGGAAAGAGAACTCGGCCTGCGCCAATTCCTTGGCTTCATCGGCCAAAAGGCGCAGATCGTCGGCAAGCGAAGGTTGCTCACCCTCGCTGCCGACCGCCGTCAGCACCCCTGGTTCGAGTTCCTCGAAATGCTGGACCGCCAGTGCTTCGGTGTTCACTTGCTCCGGAACACGCGAGCGAAGAGGTAACCGGCGGCCACCGCCATGCCGATCGCGACACCTGGGCTCTTGCGCACGAATTCCTTCGCGTCTTCGCCCAATTCGTCGAGCGTCTTCTCGTCGAGCTTGGCCGCCGCATCCTGCATCGACTTGGAAGCGCTGCGGACGTAGTCACCGTACTTGGCGCCGACCTTTTCGTCGATGAGAGCGACGTTATCGTCGATCACCTTGGACAAGCCGACTATCGCCTGGCTCGTGCGAGCCTTGCCCTCGTTGGCATAATCGAAGGCCTTGATCTTGGCGTCGGCTGCGAAAGCACCGGCCTTGTCTTTGGCTTCGGTCGAGCGGGACTGTGCTTCGCTGGTCCAGTCACCCTTGGCCTGCGTGAACTTGTCCTTATACTCGTCGGCCAGAGCCTGCGCACCCGCCTTGGCCTCTTCCATGGCCTTGGCAAAGTGGTTCTTGGCGTTTTCGGTGCCGTTGCCGGTGGCAGTGGTGGGATCGACCATGGCCTTGTCCTTCCTTGTGAGCCCAGTTTAGAGGCGCATGCCCCGTGAGCCCGTGATATAAGCGTTGCGCGCAAAAAGGTACACATGCGGGTACACAAGGTGCGCGTCGATGTGGCAACGCAACTTGCCAGCACAAGTTCCCCTGCTAAGACCGCCGCAGACGGCGCGCGAGGCGCGTATGCAGCAGGAGAACGGCTTCAATGACCGCGATCATCGACATCCATGGCAGGGAAATTCTGGACAGCCGCGGCAACCCGACCGTCGAGGTCGACGTGCTGCTGGAAGACGGCAGCTTCGGCCGCGCCGCGGTGCCTTCTGGCGCCTCGACGGGTGCCCATGAAGCGGTCGAACTGCGGGATGGCGACAAGGGTCGTTACCTCGGCAAGGGCGTGCTGAAGGCGGTCGATGCAGTCAACACTGAGATCGCCGAGGCGCTCAAGGGCTTCGACGCGGAGGACCAGCGCGACCTGGACTTGGCGATGATCGAGCTTGACGGCACCGAGAACAAGGCGCGCCTGGGCGCTAACGCCATCCTCGGCACCAGCCTGGCGGTCGCGAAGGCCGCTGCCAACGCGCGCGGTCTGCCGCTCTATTCCTATGTTGGCGGGGTCTCGGCGCACGTGCTGCCGGTGCCGATGATGAACATCATCAACGGCGGCGAGCATGCCGACAACCCGATCGATTTCCAGGAATTCATGATCATGCCGGTCGGCGCGGCCTCGATTGCCGAGGCCGTCCGCTGGGGCGCCGAAGTGTTCCACACCCTCAAGAAGGGGCTGCACGAGAAGGGTCTAGCCACTGCAGTGGGCGACGAGGGCGGCTTTGCCCCCAACTTGGCCAGCACCCGCGATGCGCTCGATTTCATCATGGCCTCGATCGAGAAGGCCGGCTTCAAGCCCGGTAGTGAAATCAAGCTCGCCCTCGACTGCGCATCGACCGAGTTTTTCAAGGGCGGCAAGTACGAGATCAGCGGCGAGGGCCTGTCCCTCTCCCCCGTCGAGTTCGCCGATTACCTGGCTGATCTGTGCGATGCCTATCCGATCATCTCGATCGAGGACGGCATGAGCGAGGACGACTTCGAAGGTTGGAAAGCGCTGACCGACAAGGTCGGCAGCAAAGTGCAGCTGGTGGGCGATGACCTGTTCGTCACCAACCCCAAGCGCCTTGCGATGGGGATCGAAAAGGGGTTGGCCAACTCGCTCCTGGTGAAGGTCAATCAGATCGGCTCGCTCAGCGAGACGCTGGAGGCGGTCTCGATCGCAAATCGCAACGGCTACACGGCGGTCATGTCGCATCGATCGGGTGAGACCGAGGACTCGACGATCGCCGACCTCGCCGTCGCTACCAACTGCGGGCAGATCAAGACCGGCTCGCTGGCGCGCTCTGACCGGCTTGCCAAGTACAACCAGTTGATCCGCATCGAAGAAGAACTGGGCAAGGCGGCGCGCTATGCTGGCGCCGGAGCCTTCCGCGTCAGCGTTTGACCAAAGCGTGCGAACAGCCGGCGCCAGGAAATGCCGCCGGCTGTTCGCGCCCCCGCAGGCTCTCGGTTCCGCCGCTGCCCCCAGGTTTGTAGACTAGGGCCGGGGCCGGTACGCATCATCGCGTCGCCGTGTCTCCGGAAGAATCGAGCAGCACGACGGAGCGGGATGCGGAAGCAAAGTATTCGAGCATCGCCGCATAGCCGCGCGCGCTGAGCTTGACGTAGACGCGTCGGGCATCGCCGGGATCGGCCTCGCGAACCAAGAGCCCCTGTTTCTCGAGGATGCTGATCCAGCGCAGCGCCGTGGTGGAGGGCACGGCGGAGCCGATGCAGGCGCTTGTCACCGAGACCCGGCGCCGTTCCTTGGCGGCGACGAACAGGTCCAGCAAGATATCCCACGCAGGCTCGCCGAAAAGGTCTTCGGTGCGGAAGATCTTGGTCCGCCGTCGCCGATCGTCGTAAGTCTGCCTCGCCAGTTCGACCCAGATGGGATGATCCTGGCTGGCAGACGGCTTGCTGTTGTCGCGCTTCTCACCGGACGCGAGAGCATTGATGATGGCAGATGGACTCTCGCCAATTTCGAGTTCGCGAGCCATGGCAAGCAGTTCGTTCGCTATGCCGATGAGGCGGATGGCCTTCGAGCGGTTGCGCATCAACTGATCCGTGTTCTCCATCCATCACCGCGATCAGGGCTGCGAACACGTTTGGAGAGCCTTTCCCCGGGAAATATTCCCACGCGACCGCCGGCCATTGCACCCAAGAGCGTTGCGAGCTGGTCCGGCCATGTGCTCTGCGACTGTCGCAGTGCTGACCGGCATTCGCAGACGCCACGGAAATGACCATAGGCATCGTCGCGTATAAACGTCGCGCGGAGCTTAGTCCGTATTGGAGGCAAGACGCTCTATGCCGAAGTCTCGGCAAAGGGCATCGATGGCGGCTGACAAATGGGCGGCGGCAACGGATGAGCCGAGGCGTTCGATGTCGGCCAGTCTCGCGTCGAGTTCGATGATGAGCGCGCGAGCAATGCTGTCGTTGTTCACTCTTGGTTTCTCCAACGGGGCAAGGCTCCCTCGCTCCCGGTCCGCTGTTCCGGACCCGGCTGTGCGACCCATGGTTCGGTAAGGCGATCGTTGACGTTCAAGTTATCTCTGATTTCGATCAATATCGGAGATAACTTGAATTACAGGTACATCTTGGCGGCCAGATGGATACCACCGATTCGGCACTGTCCAAGATGTGAACATTTTGTAAGCGGCGTATAACGCGTTTGTCACGCGCCTAACTTAGTAAAAGTACTGTTGTTCAACATCACGGCTTGGCAAATACGCGTTAATACGTATCTAGAACGTCGGTGCGTCGCTGCTTAGCTGCTCGGACGTGGGTAGCAGTGCGTACGCGCTCAGGCCCCACTACCCCGGTAGGGTCCTTTGGCCCGCTCTGGTGCCGACGCCCATCTCGGCCCGAATGCCCAAGTATTCGGCCATTCCCGATGACGGTCTCGGATTCGCTTTCCTTGTTTCCGGAACCCAATTTTTTTTAGCCTTCGGCCGTGTCGACCATTCGCCCTTCCACCTGGTGAAAGGCATCGAGCAAGGCGAAGCTGGATTTACGATCGATCGTTCATCCAAGCACGCCATTCGATAGCCGTGACACACCGGCGACAGGGGACGTGTTGGCGGGCGCTACAGTGGGTCCGTTTCAGCCACCAAATCGCTCCTTCAAGTGGAGCAGAGCGATGGCGGCCTTTGCGGCTTCACCACCTTTGTCCTTCTGCGCCGGGTCTGCCCGCACGAGCGCCTGCGCTTCGTTCTCCACGGTGAGGATGCCGTTGCCGATCGCAATACCGTCCATGGTCAACGCCATGATTCCGCGCGCACTTTCGCCTGCGACGATCTCGAAATGATAGGTTTCGCCGCGGATTACGACGCCGATCGCGACGTAGCCATCGTAATCGCCGGTGGCGTCCGCCAGCGAAATCGCTGCGGGGATTTCCAGGGCGCCGGGGACGGTGACTACGTCCGTGGCATGCCCCGCCGCTTTGAGCGCGGACTTGGCGCCAGCCACCAGCATGTCATTCAGATGGTCGTAGAAGCGCGCCTCGACGATCAAGAAACGGGCCATTTCACTGCGCTCCTTCAAGTGTACCCACGATCGCGCGTTCACCCACGATGTTGAGGCCGTAGCCTTCGAGCGCCACGAGCGAATGGTGAGTGTTGGTCAGCAGGATCATGTCGTGAATGCCGAGTTCAGCCAGAATCTGGGCGCCTACGCCATAGTCGCGCAGTTCCTCCAGGTCGGGGCTCTCTCCCGCTCGCACCCGTTGCTTGATATCGATGGTGCGCGATATGATCGAGCCCATAGGACGGTTGATCAAGACGATCACGCCGGCGCCCTCCGTGGCGATCAGTTCCATGGAACGGTGCAGCAAGTCGCCGCGATCATGGCTTTGCTCGCCCAGGATGTCGGCGAAGATCGAAAGCGTGTGCATGCGCACCAGGGTAGGTTTGGATGGGTCGATGCGGCCCTTCACCAGCGTCATCGTCTCGTCGCCGGTTGCGCGATTGAAGTAAGTCCGGGCGTTCCATTGGCCACCATGACGCGACTCGAAGCTGAGTTCGGCCTTGAGCTCCACCATGCGGTCGTGGCGACGGCGATAGGCGATCAAGTCGCGGATGGTGCCGATCTTGAGGTCGTGCAAGCGCGCGAAGCTGATGAGGTCGTCCATCCGGGCCATCGTACCGTCGTCCCGCATGATCTCGCAGATCACTCCGGAAGGGTTGAGGCCGGCAAGGCGTGAGATGTCCACCGCCGCTTCGGTATGCCCGGCGCGTACCAGCACGCCGCCGTCGCGGGCGCGCAGTGGAAAGACGTGGCCAGGCGTCACAATGTCGTCCCTCGACTTGGTGCCGTCGATGGCGACCGAGATGGTGCGCGCACGATCACCGGCGGAAATGCCGGTGGTCACACCGTCGCGCGCTTCGATCGACACGGTGAAGGCCGTCTCGTGTCGGGTGCCATTGTTCTGGCTCATCAGATTCAGGCCGAGTTCCTCGACCCGCTGGCTGGCCAGCGAAAGGCAGATCAGGCCACGGCCGTGGGTCGCCATGAAGTTGATCGCGGCCGGCGTCGCCATTTGCGCCGGGATGACGAGATCGCCTTCGTTTTCCCGGTCCTCGTCGTCGACGAGGATAAACATGCGACCGTTCCGTGCCTCGTCGATGATCTCCTCGATGGGGACCAGCACCTCGCGCTCATCGTTGGCGAAGAGCACGCGTTCGAGCTTGCCAAGCGTATCGGCGGTCGGGTTCCAGTCGGTCTCGGTGCAGTCGCGCAGGGTGTTGGCGTGGAGGCCGGCAGCGCGGGCAAGTCCCGCCTTGCTCATCCCGCCCTCGGTGACAAGAGCGCGGACTTTCTCGATGACGTTTGCAGCCATGGAATCAACTCACATTAGGATGTGATGTGCCTATGGCTCTGTCACATCATGATATCAAGACCCTTTGAAAATTGGCTTTCGTTTTGCCAAAAACGCCGCCACGGCCTCCTCATGGTCCTCGGTAGCATGGGCGGCCGCCTGCATGGCCGACGCCATATCCAGCAATGTGCCGAGATCGGCGCGGCGGCCCTCCCACAGCAACCGCTTGGTCATGCGTACCGCGTGCGGCGGGTTGGACGCGATACGGCGGGCGAGTTCATTCGCAGACGCCAGCAGGTCGCCATCGGCCACGACTTTGCCGACGAGTCCGCAGGCGAGCGCTTCGGCGGCATCGATCGGATCGCCTGTAAGCGCCATCTCCGCCGCCTTCGACCACCCCACCACGCGCGGCAGCAGCCACGATCCGCCATCGCCGGCGATCAGCCCGAGCTTGACGAAACTCTCTGCAAACTTCGCGCTTTCGCCGGCGATGCGCAGATCGCACATGCAGGCAAGATCACAGCCAGCCCCGATGGCGGCACCGTTGACTGCGGCGATGACCGGCACTTCCAGCGCGGCGAAGGCGAGCGGCAGTCGCTGGATGCCGCGCTTGTAGGCAAGGCGCGTTGCAGCAGGCGAACCGGTATTGAGGTTTCCGCCCGGAGCCATCTCGCGGATGTTGCCGCCGGATGAGAACCCCTGACCCGCGCCGGTCAGGATCGCGACGCGTGCCGCAGGGTCGGTCTCCAGTCGGACCAGCGCGCCGAGCAGGGCTTCGACCATCTCGGGATCGGAGATCGGATTGCGCATATCGGGACGGTTGAGCGTGAGAGTGACGATGCCCTCGCCGTCGATCGCGTATAGTACTGCCTCGTCCATCGTCCGTCCTTGCAGCTTGCCACCGTCCTAGCAGGTCAGCAGACAAGCAAAAGGCCCGGCTGATAAGAGTTCACCGCGCCGTTGCGCTGCTCTCGGGGGATCAGGCGTCCCGCTTCCTGGCAGCTCCCGTCATCTTCGAAATATCGACCTGACTGGTTGCGAGGCCGCCCATGAAGCCTCCGTTGACCGGCAGTACAACGCCATTGACGACGCCGGCCAGGTCGGAGTTGGTCAGAACCAGCGACCCGGCCCGTTCCCGTCGCCTATTGAGTCGATGGAATTCGCATTGCGCTTTGCTCGCCATCCTGGCGGGCCCTTGATAGGGCCGCTTCGTCGATCGGGCGAAGGGATGGTTCTAGCGTGGCCTCGAACGCAGGACGAACAGGTGTGGCAGGGGGTAGGCAAAGCGTGCAGGCAGGCCGGCGAGCAGCCAATCCCGACGTGGTGGCAGCGGTCATGGGGCAGGTCCAAGCCGCCTTGATTGCTGCTTCTGGAAGGCTTGTGATTATCGGGATTTGCGGTGCGCAAGGCTCTGGCAAGTCAACCTTGGCAGAGGCAGTGGCCGCCGCTTGCGCAGCCCAGAGCCTGCGCTCCGCCGTGCTGTCGATCGACGATCTTTACCTCACCCACGCGGCTCGACAGCGTCTGGCCTGCAAGGTCCATCCGTTGCTCGCGACGCGGGGCGTTCCGGGCACTCATGACTTGGCTCTGGCTGCACAGGTGCTCGCTATGCTGGAGCGGGGGGAACCGGTGCCCCTGCCACGCTTCGACAAGCTGCGCGACGATCGTCGTGACGCGGACACGTGGCCTCGGGCGCTGGCCGGATGTCAGGTCCTGCTTTTCGAAGGCTGGTGCATCGCCGCGCGACCGCAAGCGTCATCGGCGCTGCAGAAGACAATCAATGTTCTCGAGCGCGACGAGGATCCGCATGGCACTTGGCGCCGCTTCGCCAACGACGCGCTAGCCGGACCTTACGCCGAAGTCTTCGCGCGAATCGATCGGCTGGTGTTGCTGGCGGCCCCGACTTTCGAGATCGTTGCCGACTGGCGATGGGAGCAAGAGCGCGCCTTGGCCCAGGCGCAAGTTGGCGTTGCGTCGATGGATGCAGCGCAGGTCCGACGCTTCGTCGCCCATTACGAGCGACTTACGCGCCACATCCTTGCGGAAATGCCGGATCGCGCCGATCTGGTCGTACGGCTGAACGATCAACGGCGGCCGCTGTCGATCACGTCGCGTTTCCGAGCGTAGCGTCGGCCTTGGTGCGTTCGGCATTGGCACGGTCGCGCTTGCGACTCTCAAGGTGTGGCAGCGAGGGTATCGCGTCGTCCACCAGGTCGGCCAGCACCGCCCCTCGCTGGCCCACTGGCCGAGAAGGCCCGGCGGTGGTGTCGCACACGGTCTGGCGCTCGATTTCGGCATTGAGAAGCGCGCCCAGCAGTATGCCGTAGGCGGATAGGTAAAGCCACATCAGGAACACGACTATGGCGGAGAGCGACCCGTAGGTGGCGTTGTAGTCGCTGATGTATGCTACGTAGAGCGAGAAGCCGAACGAGACCGCGATCCACAACAATGTCGCTACCAACGATCCCGGCGCCAGCCACCGCCATTTGGCCGGACGCCGATCCGGGCCGTAGCGCATGATCATGGCGAAGCCCGCGCTGCCGAGCGCGATGGCTGCGACCCATGTAAGCAGCTTGAACAAGAGCTGCGTCCATTCACCCAGGTAAATGCTCGTCTGCGTCTGCAGCCAAGCGAACACGCCGCCCGACAGTACGCCAGTGAGCGCTATCAGGATCGCCGCGAAGGTGAGTCCTGCAGCGCGCAGCGTGAGCGATAATATACCGCGGGTCTCATGCTCCTCGTTGATGATGTTGAGCGCGCTAACCATCCCGCTGGCAGCCCGCATGCCGCCGTAGATCGCGAAGACAAGCGCGATGATCAGCGCCAAACCCTTTACGCCTGTGCTGGTGGTGACGATCGCGATCAACTGGTCCTGAATCAGGCGCGCCACCTCAGCCGGCACGACTTGGACAATGCTCTGCATTTGGTCGCGTACCGTGGAGACGTCACCCACCAGGCCGTAGATCATCACGGTCGCTGCGATGAGGGGGGTGAGGGCGAGGAAGGTATAGAAGGCCAGTCCAGCCGAGAGCAGGCCAAGCTCGTGGAAGCCGGTCATCACCCATACCCGCTTTGTGACCCGCCACCATGCTTGCCGCGGCAACCCAAGCGGCGAGTTCGCATTCGACCCGGGCGACGTTGCCCTGCCTAAGGCAGCATAATTTTGTTCTTCAGTTACTTGCACTGGGAACTTTCCTAAAACCGGCGCGATAGGCACCTTCAGGAGGGGTCGTGGCGCTCGACCCTGGAACGGGGTGATTCGTCGCAATTCTCATGTCTTTGCAAATGGTTCATCGGCTGTCTGGTTCCCTGCGCCTTCGCCATGGTGTCGGGCTTGCGGCACTCGCACTCGCACTGGCGAACGCCCCTGATCCCGTTAGGGCGCAGGACAGTACACTTCCTCCGCCCACGATTGCGACATCGCAGCAGCAGGACAGTATTGACCTGGAAGCCGGGAAAGTCCCGGTCCCTGCGTTGCCGGCCGAAGAGGCCCTGCCGCAAGTGCCGCCGATCATCCCTGACGACGAATTCAACGCGTCCGTCCCTAATCTCGACCCTGCGGACGATGCGGAGTTGAACCAGCCGCTCGAAAGTATCGATGCATTCGAGCGTCGGATCGCAACCGAGCAGACGAATGCCAAGCCGCAGGAAGGCGCCGCACCGCCGGCTGGCGATCCGGCGCTGGCTGATGGCGACCCTACGGAGGAGATCGGTGACGCGCCGATACGCGATGTAGAACTGACGGCTCCGCTGCCGCCGCTTGAGAGCTTCGAGGTCACGCCAGTACAGTTCGCGCAGGACGCGCCCGCCGATGCCGAGGCTCCCGAGGTGCACTACCGAACCGACCTGCAGGGGCTGGAGCTGGCCGACAAAGAGACCGAGACAAACCTTAAGAGCGAGTTCCAGTCGCTTTCGGCGCTCAAGAAAGGCGATGGCAAAGCCGCCAACACGGCGCAGCTTTCCGCGCGCCTGACTGAGGACAGCCAGCTCCTCGAAACCGTGCTTGCTTCCGAAGGCTGGTACTCGCCGGTGATCCGGACCAGGCTCGATCTGCCCCGTGATGAGAAGGATCCTTCGATCACGGCGATCCTTTCTGTGACGCCGGGCAAGCGCTACACTTTTTCCGAGATAGTCGTGAACGCCGACCCCACCGTTCCGCCCAGTCTCATCATGGACAATCTCGCACTGAAGGTGGGCGAACCGATCGTCGCGGATCGGGTCCAGGGGGCCGAGGCCAAAGTGGCGCTGGCGTTGCCGGAGAATGGCTACGCCTTCGCCGAAGTCGGCCAGCGCGACATCCTGCTCGATCAGGACGTCGGCACTGGCGCATACACGCTACCGGTCACGGTCGGCCCTCGCGGCCGTTTCGACGGGTTCGTAACGGACGGCGACCTGGCGTTCGACGCCAAGCACATTCAAGTGCTCGCGCGCTTCAAGAAGGGCGAGCTCTACGATAGTCGCAAGGTGGACGACCTGCGCAAGGCCCTGGTGGCGACCAATCTGTTCTCCACCGTTTCGGTGGAACCTGAGCGGACTAACGAGCCTGCGGGTGACGGCACCGAATACGTGCGCATGCACATCAAGCAGGAAGCCGGCCCTCCGCGCACGATCGCCGGCTCGGTGGGCTACGCCGCGGGAGAGGGCATCACAGCGCAAGCAACCTGGACGCACCGGAACCTGTTCCCGCCGGAAGGCGCGCTCATAGGTCATGCCATTGCCGGAACCCGGCAGCAGGGCGCGGGCGTGACCTTCCGTCGCTCCAATGCCGGCAAGCGTGATCGTACGGTCGAAGTGGTCGCAGAAGCCTTCCACAACGATTACGACGCTTACAGCGCCTACACCGGGCGACTGGCTGCGCGTGTGAGCCGCGATTCGACGCCGCTTTGGCAGAAGCGTCTGACCTATGCCTATGGGGTGGAACTGCTCGGTACTGCCGAGACCGACTACGACGCAGATACTGGCGGTCGTAAGCGGCGCACGTATTACGTTGCTGGTCTCAATGGGCAGCTTGGGTTCGACACCAGCAACGATCTGCTCAACCCGACCAAGGGCTACCGCGCCACAGTGCTGCTGCAGCCTGAAGCGACGGTGAAGGGCGGCTTCAATCCCTACGTTCGCGCGCGTGTCGATGCTTCGACGTATTTCTCGGTGAACGACAGCCTGGTGCTGGCCGGGCGGGTCCGCTTCGGTACGATCCAAGGTGCCGGTCTGTTCGATATCGCACCCTCGCGCCGGCTCTACGCTGGAGGCGGTGGTTCGGTACGCGGCTATTCCTACCAGGCTCTCGGCGAACAGGCGCCGGACGGAAAGCCGGTTGGTGGTCGCAGCCTCAACGAGGCTTCGTTCGAAGCGCGCTACCGCTTCGGCAACTACGGCGTGGTCGCGTTTGTCGATGCCGGCCAAGCCTATCGCGAGACCACGCCGCAGTTCAACGACTTGCGCTACGGAGTAGGTGTGGGAGGCCGCTTCTACACCAACTTCGGTCCGGTCCGCCTCGACGTAGCGACGCCGCTCGGTCGCAAGAAGGGTGAGTCTCTGCTTAACATCTACGTCTCCATCGGGCAGGCGTTCTGATGGTGGACGAGCCCGTTCCGCCCGCGAATGTCGAGCCCGGCATGGAAACGGAAACCATCGTCGACACGCCCGATGAACGCGTGGTCGTCGAGCGGCCGTCGCGAGGGCGGCGCGTAGCGATCCGGGCGGCCAAGACGGTCGCAGCCGTGCTCATCGGCTTCATCGTTCTGGCCGTCGCCGTAATCTTCGGGATCAACACCGGACCGGGCCACCGCTTCGTCGCCGATCAGATTGCGGGGCTTAAATTCGAGAACGGCATGAGCATCCGCGTCGGCCGCATCGAGGGCTCGCTTTACGGCGCCATGGTGCTGCACGACCTCTCGGTGCGCGACACCAAGGGCGAATTCCTGTTCTCGCCCGAGATCCACGTGGACTGGCGGCCGTTCGCCTACCTCGAGGATCATGTCGACGTGCGCAGCGCCACTGCGCAACGAATGATCCTGCGCCGCTCGCCGGTCTTCAAGCCCACGCCGCCCAGCGATGCGCCGCTGCTGCCCGACCTCGACATTGACGTCGGCAATCTGCGCATCGACCGTTTCGTTGCAGAGCCGCCGGTCTCGGGCATACGCCGCATCATGACCGTGGCCGGGCGCGCCCACATCGCCGATGGTCGTGCGCAGATCAGTGCCAATGGCGGCACCATCGCGGTCGAAGGTAAGGGCGGAGGTGATCGCTTCGTTGCCGTGCTCGACGCCGTGCCGGAGAAGAACCGCCTCGATATCAAGCTTGACCTCGATGCACCGGTGGGTGGCCTTGTCGCCACGCTGGGCGGGTTGCAGCAGCCACTGAAGGCCAAGGTCGACGGCAAGGGCACCTGGGCAGCATGGAACGGCCGGCTCGATACCGACCTTGGCGGCCAGGAACTCAGCCGGGTCGGCATCACTGCCCGTGACGGCACGTTCGCGATCAAGGGACCGACACGAATCGCGCGCCTGTTTACGGGGCCTACCGCCAGCTTGCTTGGCCCGATCACCAACCTCGACGTGACCGCCGCGTTCCAAAAGCGCCGTGCCACGCTCGCGGGTCGCATCTGGAGCGACGCCTTCAACCTGACGCCGGACGGCGTGATCGACCTGTCGGACAACACGTTCCACGATCTCAAGCTCGCTTTCATGCTCGTGAAGCCAACCGCGATCGCGCCGAACCTGAGCGGTGCCGGCTTGCGCGCGGACCTAACGCTGAACGGCGCCTTTGCTACGCCGGCGGTCGGCTATGACCTCGCCGCGCGGCGGTTGGTCATGAACGACATGGGACTGGAGAATCTGACCGCGAGAGGCGCAGCCACGGTCGACGCCGATCACATCATGATCCCCGTCTCCGCTCGCGTCGCCCGCATCACCGGTCTCGACACCGTTGCCGGAGGAACTCTGACCAATGTCACGCTCAATGGCGATCTCGCCATCGAGGGTCCGCGCATTCTCTCGGATAACATTCGCCTCCGTTCTGATCGCATCGATGCCGGCCTGATCCTCGTCGCCGACATGAGCAAGGGGCTGTATACCGGCGCGGTCAACGGCCGGATCGACAACTACCGGCTCGCCAGCGTCGGCGTGTTCAACATCAGCACCGACGTGGACCTGAAGACGCAAGGCCAGGGCTTCGCGCTGGAGGGCACCGTGCGGGCCCGCTCGACGCGGCTGCTGAACGAGAGCCTGCAGACGTATCTCGGCGGCAACCTCGCAGCCTCGTCGTTCGTGCGCTACGGCAGTGATGGCGTGGTGCGTTTCTCCAACGTTCGGTTGACCGCGCCACTGCTGCGAGTGACGAGCGGGCAGGGCAGTTGGTCTCCCGACGGGCGGCTCAGTCTCGTAGCTGCGGGCGTCTCGCGCCAGTACGGAGCAGTGGGCGTTCGCGTCACCGGCACGATCGCCAATCCCGATGCGCATATCACTGCGGAGAAACCGGGTCTCGGCATCGGTCTCGCCAACCTCGACGCGCGCGTCACCGGAGCCAAGGGCGGCTATCGCCTTAACGCAACGGCTGACACTGACTACGGGCCGTTGCGCGCCGACGTGACGCTGGGCCTGGGCGCGGCGACCTCGGTTCAGATCAACAGTGCCAATCTGTCGGGCGTCGACTTCGCCGGTCGCCTCGTCCAGACCCGCAGTGGTCCCTTCGCAGGCCAGCTGACGGCCAACGGCAATGGCGTCGGCGGATTGCTGCGGTTGAACGCAGAGGGCAAGTACCAGGCCGTCGACTTCAACCTGCGCGCGCAGAATGCCAATTTCCAGGGTCCGGCCAATCTCTCGATCGGTTCGGCGATCATCGATGGTCGCGCGGTGCTCTACGACCGCCCGCTCGTCATCGCCGATGCACAAATCGCTGGCGTGCACCTGGGGGCGCTGGACCTTGCGGCGGCGCGGGCGCTGGTCGACTACCGTGATGGTCGCGGCAAGGCCAAGGCGCTCATCGAAGGCGTCAGCGGCGTGCCGTTTCGCGTCGGCCTCAACGCCGATCTTCAGCCCAACCTCTGGCGCGTGGCGCTGCAGGGCCGGGTCCGCGGGCAGGAGCTCAAGACCACTACTCCAGCCCGGATCGTGCCGACCAAGGCCGGGTACGAGCTGCTGCCGACCTCGATCGCCTTCGGGGGCGGCAGCGCAAAGGTCGCCGGCACTTACGGGCCCGGGCTGAAAGTGCAGAGCCGGCTCGAAGGCATCGACCTCGCGCTCGTCAACGCATTCGTGCCGGGCTACGGCATAGGCGGCCGGGCCAGCGGCAGCCTCGACTTCGAACAGCCGACCTCCACGGCATTTCCCCGCGCCGATGCCCGCCTGACGCTGAACAACTTCACGCGCACCAGCTCCACCACCGTCAGCCAGCCCGTCGATGTCAATTTCGTCGGCAAGCTGCTGGCGGATGGCGGCGAGGCGCGTGCGGTCATCCGTCGCCGCGGCTCGGTGATCGGCCGCATGGTCGCCAGCTTGCGTCCGCTCGGGCCGGGGCAGGGGTCCTGGACCACCCGCCTGCTCGACGCGCCACTGGGTGGCGGCATTCGCTACAATGGTCCGGCTGACACCCTGTTCTCCTTTGTCGGCATGGCTGGCCAGACCCTGACCGGCTCGGTTGGGCTTGCCGCCGACTTCTCGTGCCGCGTTTCCGATCCGTGCCTGAAGGGTGTGATCATCGGCAAGGACATGGTCTACGAGAACCAACTCTACGGCACCCGGCTGTCGAGCATGAACCTGACCGGCCGCTTCAGCGGTAACACTTTCGAGCTCGAGACGCTCACCGCGAAGGCGGGCGGCGGCACCGTCGCCGCTAACGGCCGGGTGAGCCTCGCTGCCGCTGCGGGTTATCCCATGGATCTGACGGTCAAGCTCGACCGTGCGCGCCTGGCTCGCAGCGAAGCGCTCGCCGCTACGGCAACGGGCAACCTGCACCTGACCAAGACCGCGGGCCAGGCGGCGCTGCTCCAAGGCGAACTGCGACTGCCGGAGACGCGCTACCAGATCGTGCGCGAAGGTGCCGCGCAAGTGCCACGCCTCACCGGGGTCCGCTTCAAGCCGCCGCTCGGCCCCAAGCGCATCACCGGCGACGAGACTGCGCCCAACGTGGCCAGTGCTTTCGCGCTGATCCGCCTCGACCTGCATTTGCGCGCGCCCGAGAAGCTCTACGTATCCGGCATGGGACTGGAATCGGAATGGAGTGCCGACTTCAACGTCACCGGTACCAGTGCAGCGCCAGTCTTGGCGGGCGAAGTCGAACTGATCCGCGGCACGCTGGGCTTCGCCGGACGGTCGTTCGATCTCGACAAGGGACTCGTCTCGTTCACCGGCGGAAAGACCATCGATCCGACCGTGGCGATCTCGGCCAGCGACGAGATCGAGGACGTAACGGTGACGGTGAACGTCGGCGGCCGGGCGACCAATCCGGTCATCGACTTCACCTCCTCGCCCTCGCTTCCGGACGACGAAGTGCTTTCGCGCATCCTGTTCGGCAGTTCGATCGCGAACCTTTCGGCGCTGCAGGCGGTGCAATTGGCCTCGTCGCTGAACTCGCTGCGCGGTAGTGGCGGCGGGCTTAACCCGCTCGGGAAGCTCCGCTCCGCAGCTGGCATCGACCGGCTGCGCATCCTCGGTCCCGACGAGGCGAGCGGGCGCGGCACGGCGCTGGCGGCCGGCCAGTACATCACGGACGACATCTACGTGGAACTGATCACCGACGCGCGCGGCTTCACCGCCACGCAGCTCGAAGTCAGCATCACCAAGTGGCTCTCGGTACTGAGCCAGGCTGGCGGGTCCGGCGTCAACAGCCTGAACGTGCGCATCAAGAAGGATTACTGATGCGCGTGGTCCTGATCCTTGCAATGGCATGCCTCGCGCTCGCCGGCTGCAAGCGCGAGCCTAGCTTCGACGAGCGTTACGATGCGGCGAACAAAACGATCGCGAAGACGGCGCATGAGATCGACGCCCAGATTACCGGTTCGCCTGCTCCGGTCGATCCCGTCGAGCCGGGGGACGACACAAAAGGCGTCTGAGGTACCGTGATTGCACAAGGAGGAATTTACCTCTGAGCGCTATCCAGCTTTTGCGACATTTTGGGGGGCGTGATGAAGCTAGATGGCGAATGCGACCGCTTGAGCCCGCGGCGGGTCGTGCTGTTGCAGGCGCGCTGCCGCAAATCCAGCTGGAACGTATTCCCCGTTGAGCTTGCAGACATCTCTGCCGGCGGCTGCTGCATTGTCGGCAGCAGCGAGGCATTCGTGCCCGGCGAAACAGTGCAGCTTCGTATCGCTCACCTCAGGTCGATCGAGGCGCAAGTGCGTTGGCTGCGAGGGCGCAACGTCGGTGTTGAGTTCCGCGCGGCCTTGCGCCCGAGCGTGATCGACGAGCTCGGAAGGAGCTACAGCCCCACTGTTCGCCCGGAAGCCGCAGATGCTCGTGACACTGTCGGGTGAGGTGGGGGACGCACTTGGGTCCCAGGCAAGGACCTGCCGATCAAGAGCTGTAATCGGAGGGCCCGGCGCATCACGTTAGGTATAGGCCAAGGGTGGCCTGAGACAGCGCGCCTGGATGCGCTTTCTTACCATTGATACGACGCCGTCAGCATCAAAGTCCTGGGGCGTTGGGGGGTGAACTGGTCCATGGTGACGTAGCGGTACGGGTTGCCATAGGCGAACGTGTCCGCGCGGCCGTCGAGAAGGTTGGATGCGTCGAGCGCGAAGTCCCACGGGCCGCGAGTGAGGTGCAGTTCCAGGGTCGTATCGAGTACATCTCCCATCTTCCGGTCTAGCAGGGGATCGAAGCTCATCCGCGCCGGCCCGGCATAGCGCAGGCCCAATCGGGCAGAGGCTTCCGCCGATCCCAAAGTTGTTCGGTAACGCAGGGCACCGCGCAGAGTGTAACGGGGCACCACCGGCAACCGGCGGTCCTCGAGGCGAATGCCGAGCGCGTTGCGCGTGAGCAAGGCGCTGCTGAAATCGCCGCCAGCTTCGAGGTGCCACGCGCTTTGCAGCGGAACGTCGAGGCTTGCTTCGAGACCGATGATTCGTGCGTCGCCGGCCGTCACCGTCTCGATCCGGCCATCCGCTCGCAAGTTGTCGGACTGGACGTTCTCCCAGCGTGAGAAGAACGCGTTGATCTCGACGTGCCCTCCACCGGCAAGGCGCTCTCGCCAACCGCCCTCGATTGAAGCGAGCTCGTCGCTCTTCAACACATCGATGGCTCCGCTGGCGGAGATGTCGAGGCCACCCTGCCGGTAAGCCGAGCCGTATCGAAGGTAGATCAGACGATCGGGGCGCGGTTGCCATGCGAGCGCCAGGCTGGGAGTGACGCCTGCCTTGTCCTGTTCGCGCTTCACACGGCCGATCGCTAAAGTGCGCTCCTCGCGGCCGGATGAATGGAACAGCCGTGCTCCTGCATCGATCGACAGAGTTCTGGCCAGAGGAACGGTCACGTTGAAATAGGCTGATGTCTCGTGGCTGTCGCGCGCATCGGCATCGAAGACCAGCGTCTCGCCTGAACGAGCCTGCGCGCGCGCGCGAACGCGCTGGCTGGCATCGAGGTGGGTCAGGCCGGCGAGCCACTCGACGTCACCCCACCGGCCGTTCAGGCGCAGGTCGCTGTCCCACACGCGAAAACGGCGGCGATCTTCGACGGTCAGAGGATCCGGCAGGCCCAGATTTTCACCGCCGATAGTGGCGTCGAGCGTATCGTGGACCTCATGCCAGGTCATGGCGGTGGCGAGGGTCACGTCGATGCTACCTATTCCGCCGGTCACGCGCGATGCGATATGGCTGAGGTCGTTATCGTGCGGTTCCGGTTGCTGACCGGGCCGGGTGAGAGTTCGGCGATCGTAGACGTACCCGCTGTCGTGCGATGCCAGCCATTGCCCGAAGGCGGTGAGATCTGCGCGCCAGCCGTTGGCAGGTTCGAGGCGGAGGATGGCGCGGACTCCGGTCACGCGCGTTCCGTTGCCATCCTGCCGCTCGCCGGTGTCGATCCAGCCGGGCTCTACGCTGTGATAGCCGACGAGGCGCAAGGTCGCCGCCGGACCGGCCAGCGGAACATTGGCGACGAGCGTCCCGCCTGGGCCGACGTCGCCATGTGCCCTCATCATGACGCTGGCCGATGCCGAAAGGCTGAACGCCCCGGCTTCCGGCGCATGCGTGACCATGCGATAGATCCCGCCCAGAGCGCCGCTGCCGTAGAGCGAGCCTTGGGGCCCCTTGAGCACCTCGACCCGGTCCATGTCGACAAGCCTGATGTCCGGATCGGGCGCCGAATAGGTGAGCCTGGCTTCGTCGAGCACGATCGCCACGGTCGATTGGCTCTCGCCGCCAAAGGCGCTGTCGGCGACGCCGCGCAGGAACAAACGGTTGCGGCCGGCGCCAAGCGAGGTCAGCGCCAGCCCCTCGATGCGGTCTGCCACCATGGCGGTGCCGGTGGCGCCGTTCTGGCGCTGGGGCGAGGCGAGATCGACGACGGAGGCGGAAGCCGGCAGCGAGGCCAGCTCGAGCGCCTGCTTGGTGGCGGTTACGATGATCGGAGAAGGCGGGGGCTCGTCATGGGGTGCAGACGCGGTTGGCGGTGATGGCGGTGCGGCCTGCGGGGCAGGTTCGATGCGCCACGCCGTTTCGCTGATCTGCCGGGCCCGGTAGCCGCTACCGACGAGCAGTCGTGCCAGCGCTTCGGCGACCCCGGAAGCACCATGGACGCGCGGCGTGCGGATGCGCGGAAGTTCTCCCGGGGTGCCGATCGAGACGCCCGCCTCGCGCGCCAGCTCGGCGATCGCACCCGGCAGGGTCGACGCGTCGATGTCGAGTCTGGAAGCCGGCGCTTCGCGTGCTTCAGCTGCCGGAATGCTCCAGGACCCAGCCGCCACGATGACCACTGAGGCGAAGGCCCATGAGCTGGGCCAAGGCCCGCAGCGCATCATCGCCATCGCCGACTACCAACGTCCCCGAAAACCGACGGCGGGCAAGGTCAGCCGGCACGTCCACCACAACGCCCGCATAGCGGCGCAAGTCGGCGACGACCAGTGAAAGCGGCACATCATCGTAACTCAGGCGGCCACGCTGCCAGGAACCGACATCGGCGGCATCGACCGGGCTCACCAGGGCCTTCCCGGCCTTTCCGTCGTAGGCCACCTGTCGCCCTGCCGTGAGCTGGATGGGAGCGGCGAGCGCGTCGGCGGACAGTTCAACCTGGCCTTCGTTCACTGCGATGCGCACTTGGCCACCTTCCGCCTGAACGTCGAAGCGAGTGCCGATGTCGCCGATTCGCAGATCGCCTGCCGTGATCTCTAGCTGGCGGTCGGGATCGTGGCGGATGGCGAACAGCGCGCCGCCGGCAAGCGTCATGCGGTCTTCGCCGCGGCCGGTCACGGTCAGGCGACTGTGCGGGGCCAGCACGACCGAAGAGCCGTCGGCAAGGGCGATGGACTGCATGCGGACCGAAGTCTCATAAGTGCGGGAGGGCACGGCGGCGAATTGTGGAACCGCGATGACGGCTGCGATGGTGGCGGCAACGGCAAGACCACCCCAGCGCAGCGATCGGCTCCAGCCGAACCGTGGTTGCACGCCCCGCGCTTCGACCGCCACCGGCTGAGCCAAGGGCTCGCTCCAGAGAGTCTCCTCGTGTTCGGCCAGCAGGGCGTCGGTCAGCGCGATCTCGTCGTAGGCGGCGCGATGCCGCGGGTCTGTGTCGAGCCAAAGGGTGAAGCTGTCCCAATCCATGGCGTCGGTCTCGCTGGCGAGATGCCAGCGCAGCGCGTCATCTAAGATGGTGTCATCGGTTGCCTTCATCGTCCCTGTTCCATCCGCGACACGACGCCGCCTCGCCCCTCTGCCGAGTCTGACGCCGCCGACGGCAACGTTCCGCAGTCGCGAAGGGCCGTGCGCAGCTTTTTCATCGCCAGCGATAGGTGCTTTTCCACCCCGCTGCGGCTGATGCCCATGATATCGGCGATCTGCTGCTGGCCCAGCCCCTCGAACCGGTAGAGCCGAAGCGCGCGCGCCGCACCCTCGGGAAGCGAGGCAATTGCTTCGTGAAGGATGCGGGCCTCCTGTCGGCGGGCGATGGCCTCATCCACAGGCTCGGCGGTGTCGGCGCGCTCTTCGGGTGGCACGGCCCCGGCATGTTCCTGGGTCAGCCAGGCGCCTTCGCGCCGCATCGCGCGATGGCGGGCCCGTACCTGGTCGAGTACGAGGTTGTTGGCCATCCGGAAAAGATATGCTCGCGGATTGGCGATCGGGCCCGGGGAGAGCGCCGAGAGCTTGAGCCAGAGGTCATGCAGGAGATCTGTGGCGACTTCGGGTGAACCGCAGCGTGCCCGCAGGAAGGCGAGCAGATCGGCACGCTGCCGGTCGAACACCAGTAGCAATCCGTCAGCGGCAGTGTCGCCTTCCAGTTGGTCCATCGTGCCTTCAGACTCGGTCCGCTGTTCGCGTGGCTTTCGCCAGGAGGCCTGTTACGCCACGCGAGATCGGCACGTCTTGCACCTCGATTGCGTCTTGCGCAAACCCCGCGACGGCAAAGGCTTCCGTCAGCTCGTCTGCGTCGTAGAGGCGGTGCAAGCCCTGGCGGGCGAACGCCCAGCCGGCCATGCTCGCCTTGTCCGTGACATAGGCGACGAGACGGCCGCCGGGACGCAGCAGGCGGTGCAGTTCCCGCAGCATCGGTTGCCCCGCGCCATCGAAGTACAGCACGTTGAGCGCCAGGACGGCATGGAACGTGCCTGGGGCAAACGGCAGATCCTCGAGTCGTGACAGGGCGTAGTCGGCACGATCACCCAAACGGTGGCGAGCAGCGTCGAGCATCGTCGCGGACGCGTCCGCGCCGGTCATGCTGCAGGCGGCGCGGCGCAGCATGGCTGCCATCGCCGCTCCCGTCCCACAGCCGGCATCGAGGATGCATTCGCCATTCTGTGGATCGAGCAGGTTCACCGCCAGTTCCAGCGGGCGCCGGTTCACCACGTCCATCGCGGCGCCAAGCAGCTTTCCGGCGATACCGTGCGGCCG